>Ga0315904_10000416_pt1 | contig 67524 bp, 65 predicted proteins | sample LakEriMetagenome_6_FD_203529 | JGI IMG/M metagenome (GOLD analysis project Ga0315904, IMG submission 203529) | Freshwater fungal communities from buoy surface, Lake Erie, Ohio, United States - Buoy 12 MA120 | ecosystem: Environmental > Aquatic > Freshwater > Lake | place: USA: Lake Erie, Ohio...
CCGTAAAGGTTTCTTCAAGTTTTTTAATTAAATTTGATTGGAAATTCACAGTCAAAGTGGATCCAGTTTGAACAAGTTGAGAAAAATCAATGTTACTAGGAATGACAAGTTGATTCATGTTTTTATATTTTGATATAATTTATTAATTTTAAATTACTTTTTAATCAAAATATAATAATCTTATATATAAATTTTTGAATGTATCTACATTTAATAAAATTTGTTCTTCAGGTCTTCCGCCCAGATTTTTCTTTTTGAGGTTTTGCTCCCTAGGGAGCAAAACTAATTTGTAATCTACATCTGTTAGAAAATTATTTACCAACGTTCTTTTTGCATTCTTTTTATATGCAAATCCCATCTACGAAATTTTTTCGCTATTGGTTTTTTAGAATTATAAAGTAACCTGTAAACGCCTTGACTTGTTAAAAATGTTGTATCTTGTTCACAACCACGTAGGTCGTAAGCTTTCCTTACGACCTGTTCATCATCATCATAATTTTGAATTGATACACGAATATTAGTTAAATCTAAAGCCTTTCCTATATCACTTGCCCTAAAACAATATACTTTTTTATTATTGTTGTGTTCACTTAAAATAATAAAAAGGGTGGTTTTCAAATGCTTTGATAATACAATTATTATCTTGCTTAATTTCCTCGATCATAGGTTGTAAGTGGTTTATATCGTTATAAGAATATTAATTTTAAATTAAAACGCATTATCTACAGTTAATAAAATTTGTTCAATTGCAAATTTACCTTGCTCCTTAGGGAGCACGGTTATGTTATGCTTCGCCATTTGTTTTAACATGCTTCTCCGTAGGGAGTAGCAGGTTTTTATTCAGATATTTCTTGTGCTTGAACGATAGAATTATTCTGGCGGTTAACTAGAATTTTTAACTTACGTGTTTTATCGTACTTTTTCTTCAGTTTTCCTACACGTTCATTCAATATATCTTCCTGTTCTTCATATTTAGCATTGTAATTCATTTCATGAAATTTCCATAACTTGGGATGACCTACTCTGAATGGGGGGTGGTCTCGAGCTTTATACCAAAAGATTTGATCCTGTAACTTTGTGCTCTTACTTGTTCTTTTTACTACTAAACACCCGTAATTTTCCGTACAAGAGTCGAGAATGTTCGAGAAGTGATCCATACTAGACACCATACCAACGTAGTCTTCGTATATTTTTTTACGATTTTTGATACTAGGTTCATTAAAAATAAATACATAGTCAATATTTCCTCTTAATTCGGGGGGAATACCTAGAGGATATTGCATGGTAAGAATAAAAAAAATATTATAGTGACGACCGTTAAAGAAAATATTTTTCATGGTTTTTTCTTTTTTCCAGTTTTGAGCATCGTACAACATATCATCCAATACACATAAAAACCTATTATCAGGTGTACAACCATTATTACCCTTATTCAACTTTTTACATTCACTTACCTTTTTTTTCTGTTGTAATATACTACTTTCAATTAATTCTGGCTTGTATTCACCATGAATAAACGTATCAGGAAAAAAATCTCCAAAAAATCGGTTTGCTTCTTCTGTTCCAGAAAATATTAACCCCATAGGGATCTGTTTATTTTCATAAAGAATATCACGTAATAAAAACGTCTTTCCAGACCCTCTAGCACCAATTAATAATACAGTTGAAGCTGGTGCGATATCTTTTAATTTAAACTTTTTCAATGACAATTCTCTTAAATCATCTTGTCCCATCTTTATTATTTTTAAGCTAATAAAATAAATTTCAATTCTGACCATTAAATTAAACGTGTAGTTTAAATTACAACTTTTATATCTAGAACTTACAATAATTAAAGATGATTTTATCTATAGATGTTGGTATCAAAAATTTAGCCATGTGTGTAATGGAATGCGAAGACAAGACTATTTTAAATACTTTTAAAATACACTTATGGGAAACATATAATATCTTACAACCAGACGATGATAAAACATGTACATCCATACAAAAAAATAAAAAAATATGTAATAGAAAATGTTTATACAAATATAAACACGAAAATGACTACGTTTATTCATGTAAAACTCACTTTCCAAGCTCTACAATTACATTATCAAAAGAACACCATATTAAAAAAAAACTAGTCAATGACTTCTTGTTACAAGATATTGCTACTCTTTTTATCACAAAAATTAAAACAATATATGAAGAAAATATACAGATATTTACAAATTTAACACATATCGTAGTAGAATTACAACCTAAAATAAATCAAAAAATGAAATTCATATCTCACGTGTTATACGGTAAATTAGTAGAATTGTATATGGGTACAGATGTACCTATTCGTTTCGTCAGAGCCTCTCAAAAATTAAAAGCTTATACCGGACCTACATTAGAATGTACATTAAAAGGAGCCTATGCTAAAAGAAAATGGCTCAGTATTCAATATTCTATATGGTTTTTAGAAAATAAATTCAATACGGATCAAAAAAATAAATGGTTGCCCACTTTATTAAACTCTAAAAAATCGGATGATTTGACAGATACTTTTTTAATGGCAATCAATACTTTGCATGGATTGCCAAAACGTCAAACAAAAGATAAAAATGGTAAATGTATTAAATAATGATTACATGTTCCTCGGAATATGACTTTTTAAAACGTCTTAGATAATTATTTATTATATCTAATACAACTTTTATATTGTCTTCATAAAGACGTACTTTTGAATATTTATTTTCCAATACAATATCCATGATAAGCTGTACAAATTCAGTATTTTTTATTTCAATATAAGGAAAACGATCTAATATTTCATGATATACATCTAATACATAATCTAATTCACATGAAATAAATCTATCAATAGGGTCTACATATTCTTCTTCATCTGAATCAATTTGTGCATCATACTCATTTTCGTCATATGTATCTGAATCCATATGCTAAATTTACTATAATAATATAAAATAATTTGTGATTTTAAACTACATACTTTATAAAAAATTTAACATTTATAAAATTTAACATTTATAAAATTTAACATTTATAAAATTTAACATTTATAAAATTTAACATTTATAAAATTTAACATTTATAAAATTTAATTACAAAATTTAAATTTATTTTATTAATATATAATAAAACGTTTCACATGGATCATCAATTTAAATTTACATCTAACGACCTTTTAAAAATTGTGCTTGTTGTAGGTATAATTTATATTTTCATGTCATTGTATAACAAACAGGAACAATTAGATAACGTTAAGGCAGATGAAACTCAATTACCAGCTTTTTTGAGACCCGTATCTGAAAAGACAGAAGTTGTTAAACCTTCTCAAGTCGTACAAGCTCCTACGGTTGTTCAATCTACCTTAAATGAACAAGTAGAAAGTCCTGCAGAATTCGTCCCCCCATCTGCGAGTGCAGCTCAACTTACTACAGCTGATCTATTACCTAAATATGATGATGCCAACGCTTTTGCAAAGCAAAATCCTGTATCTAAATTATTACAAGAACAAAACTTCTTAACATCAGGTTATCACATGGGCATTAACACGTTAGTACAATCTAATAAGATACCGTATCTTGACCTTAGATCTGCTCCAGCTATTCCTAAACAAAATCTTGGACCTTTCCTCCAAAGTTCATACGAAGAACCAGCTGGTGCTAAACGTCGCCAATTTGAATTAGGAGTCTAATTAAACTCTGCTAATAACATCATGCTATTATAAAAACAATTATATTAATGTATCTAAGATATAATTGTTTATTAAAATGAATTGTTGTTTGGAAAAAAGAAAAGTAAACTCAGTGAAAATAAGTGAAACTCAGTGAAACTCAGTGAAACTCAGTGAAACTCAGTGAAACTCAGTGAAACTCAGTGAAACTCAGTGAAACTCAGTGAAACTCAGTGAAAATAAGTGAAACTCAGTGAAACTCAGTGAAACTCAGTGAAACTCAGTGAAACTCAGTGAAACTCAGTGAAACTCAGTGAAACTCAGAAAATAAAATTTTTTTACAAGCCTAAAATATCGACTCTTGATGCGCCTTACCTTGCTCGCCGTACTTTGTCAGATGTCAAGAACGATCCACCCGCGAGAGAATATGCAGAGTTCAACCACATAAACCATCGAGCATTGGTAGATATTGTTGGTACGGGAGTCAAGTTGGCTGATTGTGCATATGGAGAAGATTTGGGTAAATGCCATTCTAATAAGGCTCTTGTGTATATTTAACATGTTTTCTTTTGTTTATTACATTTTCCTCTTCGTGCTTCATAAAAGTCTAATATTTTTTTAAATGGTGGCGTCGGTACGGTTTTAAAAGTATTTTTCCTTAATGTTTCTAATAATTTTTTGTATTTATCCTTGGTTATTTTTTTATGATCAAGGCGTTTTTTTAAATTTTGTTTAGCTGTTTTGTAACATTCTTTTTCTTGCTTGATCAATTTTTTATTTACCTTGTCTTTCATTAAATACAACCAGTACATTAATTCTATACGTCCTATAAGAAATGGTTCTATAGGTAATTCCTTTAAGAATTGTGAAAATGAATTTCTACAAAAAATACACGGTAATAAATTATCCAATGAAGTAAACAACTGTCTAAATGAATTAACTATTGTCTGATGTTCTGTATTTAGTAGATCAACCTTTACAGGAAATCTACCCATAATGGAAGAAAATAAGAAAATCCATGTACCTGGCCCAAATAATTTAGTACTCATCCCTTGTGTACTTTCATATTTTTTATAATTTATATTCTTTGGTAATTTTATCATATTACTTAATATTACCCTATAAAAAAATTAACCTTATATAAAATTTAAATTATTCTATGCATCGCACTCATCAAGTTGAATTATATTTTTAGTATATTCTGAAGCTTCTCCTTCATCAAAACGTATAGGTTCATGATGTTCTGAATCATTTAATATTGTATAATTTTTGGGTAAAAATGCTTGAAAATATTTTAACTTGTAATTCATATCCTTTATAACACTTTTTATTTTCAAAATTATTATATCTAATTGCGGAGCTATGTTTGCATCATTCATATAGGTAAATTTTAAGTTTTCAATACCAAAACGAGCTTGATCAAATTCATTTAACAATAGACCCATTTTTTCACAATTCTTTATATATTCATCTGTATTTGCAAAATTTTGATGCATGTATTTAGAATTAATGATATTTTGTAATGTATGTATCGCTTCATTTACTACACTGTTTATTTCAAATACAGATTGTTTTCTAGAATCACCAAATAAAAATCGTTTAAAGGGTTGTAAAAAAGTATTTGGTTCTAGTGATATAATACCATCATAACTACGGGCAATCTTACCATTTTTCTCAATCTTTCCAAGTTTTCTCAAATTTATAAACAACTTGTCTGATATATTATCCATTTGTAGTTATTATAATATAAGAAATAAAAATGGATAAATAAACATAAATTAAATTGAATTTAAAAATAATACATATTTTAAATTATATGAATAGACAACTATTACAAAAACAAGTTGAAATATTAAAAAATAATATTCAAGAAGACCTTCAAGAAGGAAATGTAGAACAGCAAGAATTTAAATTAAGTGAATTAAATACTGTTATTACGACTCTAAAAGATATCACAGAAAAACAGAAAAAACAATCTAAACTTGAAAAGGAATATCGTAAAGCGTGTAAATTAACAGATTCTCTTAAATACCATTCTATCAAAAACAAACCAAATGCAAACGAAATATTGCATAATTTAAAATTGACAAGAGAAAAGGCTCAGTCTGAATATCTCACGTCTAAAGCCTTGAAAGAACATTATCATAATTATGATTCTAAAAATTACCCAGGATTTCTTTTTTTACATAAACCTATTGTGGATGCATATGGTATTTGTCCATATATTTATATCAAACTATCTGAAAAAGAACCAAATAGTGATTCGGATATCACACATAATATTCATTTTAAAAGACATACTTGGTTATTGGAACAAACAGATAAGGGACAATTGTATTTTGACTGGTTTAATCGTATTGTTAATAAACACACTTATTTAATGATGTTGGAAAAACAAAAGAAAACTGAAGAATATATACAAGAATTATTTGATAAATATTTATCATCTTCTCATTTAGAATTATTAAGGCAGTCTATTTTATTGATAAAAGAATATATAAATACTACTATAAAGAATAAAAAAATTAAAGATACATTCAAGACAGTTATAACCAATTTAACATCTATTGTCAATGAAAGTGGTATTAATGTGGACGAATATGTATCATTGAAATATAATATTCCTATTCCTATTAATATAGATAATGATATACAAATCGATAAAATGATTGAACATTTTAATGAAATTATATATAAAGATACAATTATAGAATATACAAATATCTTGCAACAGAGTAAAGATGAATACAAATACATCACCAAAATTACTGATAATTTAACAGACAAATTGAATGAATATATATTGGAACATGAGAAAGAAAGTAACGATAAAGACGATAATATTTATGTCTCTCAATATACACAAGAAGGTAAATACTTTAAAAAATGGAGTACTCTTACACACGACGAAAAATTATGCCGTTTTAAATCATTTAGTGTATATTACGTAAAAGTAATTATCAATAATCATGAGTTGGATGAATCCACATTAGTTACACAATTATATGAGTGTATTACAGAAGCATACGATGCAAAAAAATTAAAATATAAAGATTTTAAATGGAATATTCAACTTGGAATTATAGAGAAAATGAATGACATTGTGTATGAAAATAATTTATTCAAATTTTTAGATATTTCATCTGAAGTAAATAATTTAACGTCTACGTCTACTACGAATGATTCATCTTCTTCTACTTTGTCTACAAAAAGATCATTAAAATCTGTTATTACAAAAGAATCAGAAAAAATGATTAACGAAGAAATTATATGTTCCTTGATAAAACTTGTAAGTAAACAAAAAAATTTAACAGATGATATGATTACTAAACATCGTGATACTACAATAGATAAAATTAAAACAAAATTACGCATCAAGAAGATAACAAATAACGATAAGAAAATTCTAACTAACAAATATGATGATATGTATAATACGATTATTAATCAACAGTACACAGAATGATATTTTAAAATAAATCATATAGGCTTTCATTTATATTTTCTAATATCTCTGTCACAAATTTTAATTTTAACTTTAAGTGATAAATAAATATGGTTAAATGACTATTTTCATACTCTAGCTCATTATTTGAAGAAAGAGTTTTTATAATTGTATCAATCATTAATTTTACAGCCTTGACTGTATCGAAATATTTGGTATTTAGATTTTTTAGCTTTTTTAATTGAGATTCAATATATTCATATTCTTTTTTCATATCATTCATACTTGTTATAATGGTATTCTCTGAATATTCAGATAATAAGTCATCGTATTTTTTACGTATGATATCACATTCACTCAATTTATCTGTATATTTTTTCTGAATATCTATATACCGTTTTTTTAATTCAATACGAAGAAATTCTAATTATTCTTCTTTCCATTCATAATTATTGTCATATTTCTTTGTTTGGTATAATTTAACAAACATATTAATCAATGAGGTATAATGTGGTTTTTCATCAAAATCCAATTCTTTTACATATTTAAAATATACGAGAAACTCTCTAGGTAAACCTTTCGTCAATTCCTGTTCTGATATATCTTGTTTTTTTCTCAAAATCATTTGATACTTTTTTTCTTTATCATTATGTTTTATATGTTGCCATGGTAATTTACCATTAAATAAATATACTAATATGTACCCTATAGACTCTAAATCATCCTTTCTAGATTGTGTATAACCTAAATGTGCACTTATACTTGCATATCTAGCGGTACCACAAAATTTATGTTTTGTTGTCATTTCTACATGATTATTTTTATTATTCACATATTTCTTTGCTAATCCAAAATCAATACAATATAATTTATCCATATTTTCATAATCTAATACAAAATTATCAGGTTTTAAATCACGATGAACATATCCACGTAAATGCAGAAATCTTACTATCTTTATCATTTGTATTGCCAATAAAATGATGCTTGGTAGTCTAAATTTTTTACGTTTTTGTATCAAAGACTCTATAGATGGCCCCAATAAATCCATCACCATAATTTTTAAATCTAATTTTTTAGAATTTATCATCTTTACATTTGTTATTCCAATGGGTTCCTCATTGTCTTCATTTTTTTGCAATAAATGTTTATAAATTTTCGCTTCCTCTAATAACCATTTTTGACCATTTTTTTCTTCTGTCTGAATTGGGATTTTTAATGCCACATTTATATTATTTTTATTATCTCTTGCTTCAAATACATCTCCAAATGCACCCGAATTTATATATTTTGTTATTGTATACGAATTTATCTCACTCCCTATTAGGGATGTCAAATTTTTATTTGGCATATATTATTACTCTATTAAAATATTATTTGAACTTTTATACGCACTTATAACATTAATTTAAATTAATCTTTAAATTAAAACGGATTATTATTTTCCGTATTACTAGATGTATAAAAGGGACTTGTTAAATGTAATTTATTCATTATTCTATAATAAGTATCAGAACTTAATTGATCTATTCCTTTAACATACAACTCATCCTCCTTTTCCATGTTAACCATATTCATCGCCATAATTCTAGAGGTATAAGATGATTTTGGTTTAATACTGCTTTTGTTTAATATATAATTTATTAAATCATCGCAATCAATAATCTCCATTTTTACTCTTATTGTAGTTGCAAAAAATCTTTTTAAATTTACTATACGAATATCAAATATAACATTCATAGTAGTTTTATTTACAAGATAATTAATATTAAATAACTCACCATTTATTACAATTTTATCCTCAAATTTAGATTTTATAAACTCTTGTACAATTTCTTTTAAATAATCATTTATAGGAAAATTTATAACAGTGTTGTATTTCATATAATTATTAGTACTTGTCATGGGCACATTATTTTTTATCAATTCATTATTTATAATATCCAATTTTTTTTTAAATTCTTCTACGTCCGTTTCATATAAGGTCGTTATCTTTGTATCAGATACCGTAAAATTATTATACCCTACAGTAATATAGTTTTCTACCAAGGGCACAATATTATATATCACACATAATAACACAAATATATATAATAATATCATTCTTTATTATTATCTATATATAAAAAAATTAACATTAATTAATTATAAACGTTCTCTATCATTCATTAATTGCTGTAATCTCATATCTAAATCTTTTGTTTTGTCTATCTTTGTATTTTGATTTAATCTACCTGCTAATCCAAAATTAGGATTCGTAAAGTCTATACCAGATGGACCTTTTTGTTGTACTTGTTGCCTTTGCATAATACCCGGTATTCTTTGAGTTGTATGTGTTGAATTCGCTGATTGTGGAATTAAATTTTTATTTGAACCTTGTGCCATATTTTTTAAATTTGCATCCATTTTATCTCTTTCAGTTTGTTTATATGTAACTTGTTGTTTAACATTAGTATCAGAATTTTCTTGAGGTACACCTTGATTACCATGACCCTTAGAATTAATAATATTATCTGGTACAAGACATTTATCCTTTAAAAACTTAAAAGACTGTTCTTTGGCATCATTTAAATCTGTTATTTTCGTAGAATTAAAATTGGCATATTCATCTGAAAATTTAACCATTTCTAATGGATTAAAAGCTGTACAGTCATCATTTTTTACTTGTAAGTGAAAATCCAACCATTTAAATGCTTCTTTATCAGACAAAACCAACAAATCTTTCCCATTTTTTGTTACAACAGTCGGTACTCGTTGAATAGATCTACCTATAAATTCTTGTAATTTATAAAATAACATGGGGCGCTGTTTTGTTTGAGGATCTACATCTATATTCATTCTAATCATAGCATTGTATAATTCAGGGTTCTTTAACGTTGAGTCAATAAATTTCTTCGAATGACCACAAAAATTGCTATATACTAATATGGGGCGATCTAAATTCATAGTATTTAATATAATAAGAGAATAAAAAATAACATTTTAAACTTAAGATATACAAGTTTCTTTTTTACGTTATTTATCATTCCTTTTTTTATAAATGAATAATAACATGGCTGATATACGTTTAAAAACAATTACAGTAGAAGACAATGATCCATTAATTATACAAAAAAATTCTATTAGCTTAACTTACACAAATCCAAGTACAGATGCCATTACTGGAACGATTGTTACATCAGGTGGTATAGGTGTTAATTGTACAGCCAATTCTGTTAGTAGTACATCAGGAGGTGCTGTTACCATTGCCGGTGGTATGGGAATAAAAAAAAATACATTTATGGGTGGTGATGTAATACTAGATAATCCGTCTAGTACATTTGCTATCAATGGTATATTGTCAAATAGAGTTTTTGTAGATAGTACTACGAATAAGCATATCTATTTTGCACCAGATGGTTCAAATAATCGTTTAGATTTAACTGATACACGCCTTACATTGAATATAACACAACCTTCTACAAATACAAGTAACGGAGCACTTGTTATAAATGGTGGTATTAGTATAAATTGTACAAGTAATGCCATAAATTTTAGTTCAGGTGGAGCATTATCAGTTAGAGGTGGTGTATGTGTGTTAGGTGATGTATACATGAATGCAAATTTAAATGTAAAAGAACAAACTACTCTTCATAAACCTCTTAATTTATACAATTCGTCAGCTAATTCAAATGTTGTTTCAATAGATACAAATAATATAGATTGTAATATTACAAATTCACTCGGTAATATATATTTAAATGCCCAAACAGGTATAATAGAAGTTACATCAAACGATTTTTTTATAAATTCTACAATGACTATCACTGATTCAACTATTTCATCAAATTCATCTTCTGGATGTCTTATTTTAGAAGGTGGTTTAAGTATTCACAATACAACTGATGTTCAAAGTATAACTTCTGGTGGATGTTTAACAATAGGTGGAGGTATGAGTATAAAGAAAAAAACAATGGCAGGTGATACTATTGCCATAGATCTAAATAATGCAAATAAAAGCAATAAATTAATGTTGTATCAAAATAATAACAATCCATCAGAGACAAATTATTTTACAGGATTGGGAAGTACAAGTCAAGGTTCATTATTACTAAATGTATCCGATACAACAAAAGATTTTATTTTTTATAGCTGTACAAATGGATCTTCACAAACAGAAGTCTTAAGAATAAAGGGTACGAATGAGGTAAAATTTATGGGAAAACAACAAGAATATTCTTTCATTGGTGGTGGTAGTAGTAATGATTCCTTTTCTTTACAAAGCCAAACATCTACCAAAGATTTTTCATTTGATTTATTTACGGCTAATGGTGATCAAAACGATGATATTTATCTTAAAATCTTTCCAAAAGGATTACCAAATAATGTATCAAATAGTGAATATATAAGATTAGGATGGGACAATACAAATAGTGTATATGATTTATCCGTGAATGCTTCTGGAACAGGTAATCATAGAGATTTGATTATATCTAATAATTATAATACTATAGAGCTAAATCCAAATGGAATCACTACATTTAATTCAACTATACCAAGCACTAGTTCACAATCTGCTTCTATTGTTTCATTAGGAGGTATATCTATACATAATACGTCATCTAGTGTTGGTTTAACACAAGGTGGTGCCTTAACTGTAAATGGAGGTGCTAGCTTTAAATCTCCTATTTTTGTAGGTGAAAATATTTCCATCGTAGATACATCGGGTAATACAGTGACTATTAATAATAATACAAATAATCTTACTATTTCTTCACCAAATAATACTATTCAATTTACAAATTCTGGTACACCGGGTACTAATGTGTCATTGTACAATGTTGGTAATATAAATGCAACAAATTCCGAATCGATTGCAATTTATTCGTCAAACAATATGTATTCAATTCAGACTTCTAATAAAGGAACAGGTGTTATTCAGCCATTGGTATTAAGGGTAAATAATAATAACAATCAACTCTTTTTGTCAACGAATGGCAATGTAGGGATAAGAACTTCTAATCCAAACTATGAATTGGACATAAATGGTTCAATACGTGTGTCAAATACAACCGAGTTAAATTCCACACATATTAACAGTACCAACAATGCGATTGGTATAGGTTCTGGTGGTAGTTTGACAGTTCTGGGAGGCACAAGTATTAAAGAAGATACGTTTATTGGTGGACATTTGAAAATCCTTAATACAGATAATTCAACTAGTTCATCATCTGGCTCACTTATAGTATCAGGTGGAGTAACGATAAGATCAACTGATAATGCAGTATCTGGTCATGGTGGATCACTTAGCATTTATGGTGGTACATATATTGCAAAAGATTTGTATTTAGACGGTAATTTAAATATTGGTGGTACAATTAATGGTGTTGGAAATAGTTCATCTACATATGCATACGTTACTATAACAGCAACAGATAATTCAATTAATTATTCTACAGGTTGTTTACTCACTTTTGGTGGAATTACTATACAAAGTGATGCAAATGCTAATAATTTATTAGATGGAGGAACTTTTTTAACACCAGGAGGAGCAAGTATTGCCAAAGATGTGTATATAGGAGGAGATGTATATAATTATGGTATTTCAAACTTACATCTAACACATTATCATGGCACAGAAAGTAATCTCATATTATTTCATGATAACTTTAATGTTAAAAGATTTAGTATTGATAGAGATTTATCATCTAATAATTTAGGTATTTCTAGATATAATGCAAGTGGGATATTATTAGAAAAAACTCTAGAAATTGCAAATGCATCCGGTATTATCAAATTAAACAATACTATAAATTCATCAGATATTAATACTGGTTCGTTAGTTATTGCTGGTGGATTAACTATACAAACTACGACAGATGCTACTACTTTAAATAATGGTGGTTCTTTTACATCTTTTGGTGGAATGTCTATACAAAAACAACTTTTAGTAGGCGGAGATGTTGTACTATATAGTACATCTGAAAGTTCAGATATTAGTCATGGTGCCTTGATGATTCAAGGTGGATTATCGGTATATAAAAATGTTAATATTGGCGGAAATACAATTATTCAAGGAAATCTTACGGTAAATGGCACAACATCATCTATTGAATCAACTAATGTAAATATATCCGATAATGTACTAGTGCTTAATTCTGGCCCTGATGGTTCAAAGGATGCAGGATTATTCATTCAACGTTATCAAACTGACAATGATAGTGCATCAGGTGATGTAGTAGCAGATACACCTTCATTTACAGATATATTACCCAATCAATCCGGTATTACTTCAACGCAAATAAAATTAAGTTCTGGTGCAAGTCCAGTAAACAATGCCTATACAAACATGTGGATTAAAGTATCTTCAGGATTTAGTATTAATCAAATTCGTTTAATCACAAATTACGTCGGTGCAACTAGAATAGCAACTATCAGTTCTCCTTGGACAACTCAGAATCCTTCGATGAATGATCATGTATCCATTTACAATAAACCATATGTTGGAATGATTTATAATGAGACGAATAATCGTTTTGAATTTGTTTCTAGTTTAACAGATCAAAATATTACTACAGTTAATGTAACTGATCATTTACCCATTTATTTCTCTAATGCGACTGTCGTATCCACACAATCTTCTACAAGTGCAACTGAAGGAGCCATAGTATTAACTTCTGGTGGTTTATCTATTAATAATACAACAGATACAACCAGTGTTACGTCTGGTGGATCCTTAACAGTAGCAGGTGGCGTGGCTATTAGTAAAAGCTTATATGTAGGGACAGGTATCAATGTCAATGGCGTTAATATAACACCCAACAGTAATGATATTCTTCGTACAACATCATTTACTGCAGCCAATAATACAAGTATTCCTTCTAACATTTCGGGACTCTCTTTTACAAATGATGCATGGGGCTTTGATGTCTATTTAAGTGCAAAATTATTGACTACAAATGGAAATATGTATAGCAATTATCATATACGCGGTGTAAATAAAAACTCTACTTGGCAAATAGTATCAGCATACGTTGGAGATTCCATAGTTGATTTTACTATTACATCATTGGGACAAATTCAATACACGTCTCCTAATTATCCTGGTTTTGAATCACTCGTATTTAAATTCAAAGCCATCACAAATTAACTTTTAATTATACATACAAATCTATGAGTTTTTTATTTGATGTCTTATTTGGTATAATACTATAATTTGAAATTTCATCAAAGGGTTTTGTCTGTTTATATGATATAAATCTCGTTTGTGTATTTATACCCGTTTCTTTAATATATTCATTCACATATACATGTATTTTATCTAAATTATTTGTCATTAATGTATTATATGCAACAATACAATCTTCTAAATAATTATACATAATTTTCATTTTAGGCACTGAATAAATAAAATTATGCATATTATTCATACAATTCGTTTTTAATTGTAAAGCTATCTCAAACATTTCTTGTATATTTTGCATATGCTTACCATTTGAATTATAATATTCTTCAATTTCTCTCCTAATCTTTAAAATATTATTCGTCCCCTTTAATAACAAGTAAAATTCATATTTATTATATTCATATAGTTTTATTATACTGTATAAAAATACTATGACATTCGCATCTATATACAAACTATTCAACTCATTCTTTTTAAATAATATAGTTGTATCTTTCTTAGTCATATCTTTTGATGTTTGATCTTTTGTATTATTCGTTAAATCTATTTTATATTTTATAAAATCATATACTTTTTCTTGTAAACTATTTAATTTATAATCTATAATTTTATTTTGATTATTTATATCCTCGTCTACCACATTTATATATAAACCAGATAAATACACACCAAACCCTAATACTAATATAACGAATATGCCTTTTAAAACGTCTGTATTATAAAATATTCTTGTAAATATAAATAATACTATAATAATGATCATACATACCTTAAATTTTAACTCAGTTTTAAAAGAATCATTTGTGTTTGCCGTAAATAACTCCACAATATCCATATTATATAAAGCATTTAAATTAATTTTAATTTTTTACAATTAATTTAAGTTTACATATAATTACCACTTGGACTTGAGTTTTCTTAAGCTTTGTCTTAGTTTATTACCCAACTTTTTTAAACTTCCCTTAATAGAACCACCTTTCATTGACTTCTTAGAAGCTTTTTTAGCTGACTTCTTGGCTGACTTCTTAGCTGACTTCTTGGCTGACTTCTTAGCTGACTTCTTGGCCGACTTCTTAGACTTTTTGGCTGACTTTTTAGAAGCCTTCTTGGACTTCTTGGACTTTTTAGAAGCCTTCTTGGCAGACTTCTTGGACTTTTTGGACTTCTTGGACTTCTTGGACTTCTTGGACTTCTTGGACTTTTTAGCTGACTTTTTAGAAGCCTTCTTGGCAGACTTCTTGGACTTTTTGGACTTCTTGGACTTCTTGGACTTTTTAGCTGACTTTTTGGCAGACTTCTTGGCAGACTTCTTGGACTTCTTGGACTTCTTGGACTTTTTAGCTGACTTTTTGGCAGACTTCTTGGCAGACTTCTTGGACTTCTTGGCTGACTTCTTGGCGGACTTTTTAGCGGACTTTTTGGCTGACTTTTTAGCGGACTTTTTGGCAGATTTCTTGGCTGACTTCTTGGACTTTTTGGCTGACTTTTTAGCGGACTTCTTGGACTTTTTGGACTTCTTGGACTTCTTGGACTTCTTGGACTTTTTAGCTGACTTTTTGGCAGACTTCTTGGACTTCTTGGACTTCTTGGCAGACTTCTTGGCTGACTTCTTGGCTGACTTTTTAGCGGACTTTTTGGCTGACTTTTTGGCTGACTTTTTAGCGGACTTTTTGGCTGACTTTTTGGCAGACTTTTTGGCTGACTTTTTGGCGGACTTTTTGGCAGACTTTTTAGCAGACTTCTTGGCAGACTTTTTGGCAGACTTTTTAGCAGACTTCTTGGCAGACTTTTTAGCAGACTTTTTAGCTGACTTCTTACCTAAACCAATTTGATCCTCAGGAATCATATATGAAAAAGGTTCCATGTCATCAAGTGATGGTTTTCCTTCCTTTTCAATATAGTCATCAGATTTTGGGAGTGGTCCTTGTACCTTACTTTTAAGACAGTCTCCTTTACATCGTCTCCATACAAGACGATCTCCTTTTTTTACGGCTTGATACATTTTACCGTCACGTCCTTTACGTTTTTGACCAGCGATAGCAAATTTAGCAGGAATTCGTGGACTGTTTTTGCTTCTATTCACAGCAGCTCCACCATTTTGTGTGAAAAGTGATCCTAAAAAACTTTCTATAGACATTTGTACTATACTATATTTCCATAAAATAATTTTTCTAATAAAAATATTATTTTAATAATAAAAATTTCTTTTATTTAAAAACAATAATATTTTAATGGTATAAATAATATGTGGAAGTTATGTATTATTAGTGTTTTATGTTGGTTAACGAAAGCTGATTATATTTTATTTCCGAAGGATGAAAATATGAGTATTAATATGGATTACTTTACATTTCTTGAGCCGATTGTGGAATTAGAAGATGTCTCATTTTATAAGTTAAGTGAAGAAGTGTATACAATTTTTGAAAAAACTTTGATAGATCATTTTTACATTGAATATGATCAAATTATGTCTATTCATAACAGTACACAAAAAAAAAGCGAATTCCCATGGCATCTTGATCGTATTGACAAAAAAAGTTTACCGTTAACAAATAGTTATGAATATTCTGAATCTGGGAGCTGTCATAAAAACGACGTGGATATTTCTACATATGTTGTTGATACTGGTATCGATGTATCACATTCTGAGTTTGAAGGACGTGCAACTTGGTTAGCGAATTTTGCAGATGATTTAGATACGGATTGTAATTCACATGGTACTCATTGTGCGGGTATTATTGGTAGTAAAACTTATGGTGTTTGTAAGGATGCAAATTTATTTGCCATAAAAGTATTAGATTGCAGAGGTTCAGGTACAAATTCTGGAGTGATGAAAGGAATTGAATTTGCTTTCAAGACTCATCTCAAGCGAGAAGAAGAATTTCCTGAAAAAAAGGTAAGGGGTATTATTAGTATGTCTCTAGGGGGGGGTTATTCACGTGCATTAAATCATTTAATTTCAAGTATTGTGAAAAGGAGTGATACATTTTATATTACAGTTGCGGCAGGTAATGAAAATCAAGATGCATGTAATGTAAGTCCTGCGAGTGTAGAAGAAATTATCACAGTAATGGCTTCAGATAAATATGATAAACGAGCATATTTTAGTAATTGGGGAGAATGTGCAGATATTTATGCACCTGGTGTAAACATTGAAAGCACGACTCCAAATGAACAAACAGCGGTATACAGTGGAACCTCTATGGCTTGCCCTGCTACAGTAGGAGTCTTAAATCATCTTATTGATTTATATCCTGAAGCAAATATGAAAAGTTTAAAACATGTTTTATTGAAAACGGCAACAAATGATACAATTAATCATAATCCTTCAGATACATCTAATCTATTTGTATATCTAAATCGTAACGGCGAAATGTAAAAAATATATAAAAATTGTGTAAAATTTATAAATACTATTTTATAAATTTTGAATTAAACTGTATCATAATTAACATTAATATAATTTTCTAAATTTTTATTCAAAAAGATGTTAGATTGTTTAAGATCCTTTGTATCTTGATTTGTTTGTTTTAAATCTTGTTCTAAATTTTCTACATATATTTTTAAATCAGCTAATTCTTCATGTAAATTTTTTATTTTATTTAGTAACACTGTTTCAGATTTAATAAAACGATTTTCAAATTCGTTTATTACATAATAGTACATGAATGTTGTGAACCCATTTATAATCAAAGTCGCTAATAATTCTTTGTACATTAACATTACAAAATAAATAAATTTTTTAATATAAACTATTTTTTATGGTTATTTGTCATTGATTAGATTATCATATATTGAAATACATTTTAGAATGACTTGAAATATGATTATATATAAATTTTTTCCCCATTTTGTTACTAATATTATATATAGTATTTATCCACCACGATTGTATCTTTTTAATAGACATAACATACATTAATTCCTGTAATACTTTATATTTTAATTCTGTATCACATTTGTAAACTTTATCAAGTAAACAATCATAACAAATACGTATGGGATTATAACAATTGGGATTAATAACATAATTATAATGAATAGATTTAATATAATCAGGTTTTGGATAATCTCTGTCATCAAACTCTATGAAATAATCATTGACAAAACACAACTGACAAAAATATGACATATTCATGATAATTTAGATGATGAAGATTATTTTCATTTTATTATAGTTAAGTTGATCCAAATCCACCCGATCCTCTTGTAGTATTTCTATTAAAGTCTTGTACTAATTCAAAAGATACTTCTTCAAGATCTGGACGTGCTAATTGAACATATCTTTCACCTTTTTTAACTGTATAATCTGTTTTTCCTGTATTATGTAATGCTGCCTTTAATGGTCCTAAATATCCTGCATCACATAAGCCTACGCCATTTGCAAGTCTAAGAGGAGTTTTAGAAATAGATGATCGTGAATACATGTTATAACTATAATATTTTACTTTGCCATTTAGCATTCCTTTTAACTGACAACTAATACCAAGATCAACTAATCTTGTTTCGCCAGCTGGGATTGTTTCGTCTGCTACAATAAACAAATCAAGTCCACTGTCTCCTTCATGATACGTGGAATGATTTGTATACATTCCCTTTACACTATCATCAATAGGCTTGATTAAAAACTTCATTCCGTATTTGTTGATTAAATCTAAGATTCATAATTGAATCATTTTTATTTGATTATATTTATATTTTATATTTTAATATAAATAAAATACATTAATAATTAATTAATTAGGTGCTTGGCAAGATTCGCTAATTTTGTATCCTCTATTAAGTAAAAGAGTCGCAATATAAGGTGCGTTAGCATCGGTAAATGGAACATTGCTATTTAATCCAGCAGCCGCAGCAATCTTTTGAAGTCTTACTTTAGCATCCGTATCCGTCATTAGATTCATCAAATCTTGGTATGCAATTTCTACATGCGTTTGTAATTTCATGGCATCGCCTTCAAAGACTTTAAGTAAATCAGCCATAGTAATAGACATACAACCAGGATAATTATCAGTCTTGGATTCCATAGGAACGACTCCTAATTCAGTAGGTTGTCCTAATAATGTAGTTACTTTTGAAAAATCACCAATCCATTCTTGAGGCTGTTCAGCATAAACATTTGAATTATCGAAGGATTCCAAAGCTTGTCTTCCAGACAAAACATTCATACCAATAACAAATACGATACCTAGAAGAATTGCCAATTGGAAATCTACTTCAGATAAATAGGCAATCAAAGCGATGGCAAACATTTTAAAGAATGCATTCTGAAAAAGTGCAGTAATATATACTGGCGGTTCGGGGGCAATTCTTACAATGTACATCGTTAAAAATATTTTCACAACTCCCATAACAATTCCATTTGATAGAAGTTTGTCAATTGCTGACTGTGCCGTAATTCTCATTCCCTTAAGTGTATCCATATTATTATAATAAAACAAAATAAAATAAAAAAATAAAATAAAGTTATTTAAAGGTAATTAACAAAAAAAATAAAAATGACAAAGAGTGTACATTCAATGATAGATGAATACTTTAATATATATGTTGATAAAATAAAAGAATATGGAGAAAATACTGCAATATTATTCCAAGTAGGTTCATTTTTTGAATGTTATCGCATAGAATCTGAAAATTTGGGTAATGCTGATAAAGTTTCAGAGATTCTACATATTTTATATTCTAATAAGAACAAAATCTTGAAGGCTAATAAGTCAAGTAATCGTTCATTCCCCGATTTTTGTGGGTTTACAATTTCTTACTTACCTAAATATTGTCAAATGTTATTAGAAGCAAATTATACAGTTGTAGTCGTAGAACAACTTGAAGAATCAACTAATAAAAAAGAAAATCTCGTAAAAAGGGGAATCACACATATATATTCACCTAGTTTACCTCCAATTGATGAATCCTCTTATAATTCTGATCAACAAAATTTAATCAATATTCTCATAGAACCACTTCCGCAAATGAAAAATGATAAACAAACTATAATTGTATCAATATGTTATTTCAACAATTCTACAAATACAATGGAAATAAGTGAGAATTGTTTCGAAGTATCCCATGCATTAGAAGAAATAAATAGAATTATGCAACGTTATTCACCGAATGAAATTAACATTTATATACATTTTATAGACAAATTGAATACAATGATAGAAGATATCATTATTAAATTAAAACAATATACAAATATGATAAAATTTATAGATACAAAAAATGATAATGTGTATAAAAATTATATTCGACCAAATTTTCAAAATGAATATTTACATAATGTGTTTAAACACATTGATTTTGGACTATTACAACCAATTGAATACATGGAATTAGATAAAATGCAATTAAGTGTAATCAATCTGATGCTGTTATTAGATTTTATTGCTAAACATGACAAAAGTTATATATTAAATTTAAATATTCCAACGATAATTCATGAATTAGATAATTGTCTTGTATTAGAGTTAAATACTACGAATCAGCTTAATTTGTTTTCTAATCATTCTAAACAAAAAAACTCTCATACATTTAGTTTATTTGATATTATTAATCACACTAAAACAGTGATTGGTAAAAGAGCTTTAAAACACATCTTATCTCGACCATTCAATAATGTAGATGAAATATCAAAACGTTATCAATACATCGAAGAATTATCACAATTAAAAAATTTAAATAGTTTAGGTTCATTATTAGACAAGATAAATGACATTGAATATTATCATCGTAAAATGAGTTTAAATGCATTGCATCCATTTGAATTTAAAAAGTTGGATAAAAATTACCATGTTCTATTAGACATTCTATCCTTTTTTGAAGAATACAAGGACAATACACCATTATTATATGATAACATATGTTCTTTATTTAACAAACATTTGTTACAGTCTTATATCCAGGACTATCATTCTATATTTAATTTGAATGAAATGAATTATTTTAATTTAAATAACACTAATTTAAGTGTTGATGATACTAGATTACGTTCTTTTTTTAATGTAGGAGTTGTAGATGAGTTAGATGAAATCCAAAATAAATTATCACTTATCCAAGATAAAATAGAATATATTCGTAAGGAATATGACGATTTAATTAATGTAGGTAGTGGTTCTAACACAGAATTTATAAAAATATATTATACGGACCAGGAAGGTTTTCAATTAACATGTACTAAAATCCGTTATCAATTACTATTGAAAAAATTGGCAGATAAAAATAGACCAGACTCATTTCAACTTAGAACAAATACAAATACTTGTAAATTCACATCTCACGAGTTAACAAAATTATCAAAAGAATTGATCAATTATTCCAATTTGTTTATTAAAAAAATAAAATGTCATTACATTGCAAAAATAACAAATTATTACACACAATATAGTACATTGTTCACACAATTGAAATATTTTATAGAATTAATAGATATTATTTATAGTAATGTGAAATGTAAGGAATTATATAATTTCTGCAAACCAGAAATATTAAATAAATATGATAATAAATCATTCTTTGAAGCCACAAAAATCTGGCATCCTATAGTAGAAAAAACGGGTGTATATTGTGTACCCAATGATGTCACATTATCATCGGATAACCTAGGAATATTATTATATGGTATTAATGCAGCAGGAAAAAGCACTTTACTACGTTCCATAGGAATTTCTATTGTTTTGGCACAATCTGGTCTTTATGTACCATGTGAATCATTCGTATATTACCCATTCAATACGATGATATCCCAAGTTGATTTAACAGACGATATTTTTAAAAACAAATCCAGTTTTATAGTAGAAATGCTAGGACTAAAACGCATCTTGAATTGTGCTGGCCCAAATACGATTGTCTTGTCAGACGAATTATGTAAAGGTACGGAAAATCATAGTGCTATAGGTATCGTTTGCTCCACGATTATACAACTTGTTCAAACGCATACAAAATTCTTTTTCACAACTCATTTACATAATATTCAAACCATACCAGAAATAATATATTTAATTGATCACAAACGTTTTAAAATATGTCATCTAAGTGTTTCTATTAAACAACATAATATTATTTTTGATCGTATTATGAAAAATGGAAGTGGTAGCGAATTGTATGGTATTGAAATATCTAAAGCAATTTTAAATGATACATCTTTTATAGATAAAGCATTTGAAATTAGAAATCAGTTGATTCAAAATAAAAACTCTGTTCTTTCTACAAAAAAAAGCGTATATAATAAGAAAAAAATAGTAGACCATTGTGAAATATGCAACTCTACAAAACAGTTAGAAACACATCATATTTCACCACAATGTGATACCGATACTAATGGTAAAGTAAACGATGATCATTTTCATAAGAATTCTTTATTTAATTTAGCTATTTTATGTAAAAAGTGTCACGATTTAGTTACATATAACAAAATAATCATTCACGGTTACAAATATTCTTTATCTGGTAAATTTTTAGATTACACACGTTAACTAAACTGTTTTTGTATACTAGTATACTAAATATAACATAATTTTTTGTTTTTATACACTAAATGCGAATGATTTATATTATAATATTCTACTTCGTTTATCGTATCTATTTTCTTAACAAATTTAGAATAAAATTTTCTTTCATATTTTCTTCTTTCTTTTGTATGCATTACAATGACATTATTCATTAATTTATATAAATCAAACGAATTGTCATACACAGAATTTAATAACACTAATTGTACATTCGGTAATTTAGATAATTTACTAATATATTCTAAATCTTCAAAGAAATCAAAATCTATAATGATTATATTCTTTTTTGAAGATTCTTTAAAGGCTTCATATGCATATTCTTTCTGGGACAATTTTACATTGATATTTAAATCAATAAAATAATTAGTAGAATGTTCTAATAATAATCGTTTAAAATATTTACTATTTTCAGGATAACTAAATACATTTAATTTTGTAGTATATTTTTCAGTTATATTACTCATATTTGATATTTTATCTAACACAATATTCAATGAATCCAAGATATCATTAAAGTCTAAATTGACTATCATAAAATGATTTGCGATTAACTTATCTGGCTTCATACACAATTTCTTAATATCATTATTTTCTTCTCTTAACTTTCGGACTTTTTGATCTTCTTGATCTTCTTCTTGATCTTCTTCTTGATCTTCTTCTTGATCTTCTTGATCTTCTTCTTGATCTTCTTCTTGATCTTCTTCTTGATCTTCTTGATCTTCTTCTTGATCTTCTTCTTGATCTTCTTGATCTTCTTGATCTTCTTGATCTTCTTCTTGATCTTCTTGGACTTTTTGAACTTTTTGATCTTCTTGAACTTTTTGATCTTCTTGGACTTTTTGAACTTTTTGATCTTCTTGAACTGTTTGATCTTCTTGGACTGTTTGATCTTCTTGGACTGCTTGATCTTCTTGGACTGCTTGATCTTCTTGGACTTTAATTGTGGGTATTAATGTTTCTTTAACAAACGCATCTTCAGTCGAATCCATTTCGGATAATATAGTATTTTTTACATATTCTTTTTTATTTTTTTCATATATTTTTCTTTGTTTAACTGAAGTATCTACAAATAAGTTATTAAATAGATCATTTAAAAAGTTCATGTTATAATATTAATTAAGAAATATTATAAAATATATAAACGTAAATTTTTTTTTATTGTTTTAATACATAAAAAATGTGGATGTATGTGATTATCGTATTATTGGTTTCTGTTGGTTTAGTATATCTCAAGTTTGATTATATAAAAGAAATCGCATGTACGAAGGCTACCACTGCTCCAGTTGTTACTACCGCTGCTCCAGTTGTTACTACCGCTGCTCCAGTTGTTACTACCGCTGCTCCAGTTGTTACTACCGCTGCTCCAGTTGTTACTACCGCTGCTCCAGTTGTTGCTTCTAATGCTGAACCAGTTGTAGCCGCTGCTCCAGTTGTTACTACCGCTGCTCCAGTTGTTACTACCGCTGCTCCAGTTGTTACTACCGCTGCTCCAGTTGTTACTACCGCTGCTCCAGTTGTTACTACCGCTGCTCCAGTTGTTACTACCGCTGCTCCAGTTATTGAAAATTTTAGAGCACACGCGAGTGCTCAATTCAAGCCTTATTACAGATAATAAGCCAACGAAAATTATACTAAATAAGATTTATTCATATAAATTGTTTCAAATGTATTTCTATAAAATGCTTCTTCTTTTGTTGAAGGTAAATTATGTTTAATATTATTTTGTTTTACTAAATAATTTAAAATAGTATTATACTCTACATCAGACATCATAGTATTAAAAAAATGTGTCAATCTTAATTCAAAATTAGTAAGAGAATTTATAATATCACTATTTCGTCTCCATGTTATACTACTAGGAATTCTATCTTCAAAGGCTTTTCTAACAATATATTTTTTTATTGGGGCATCAGAGTCAATATAGTATTGTGCTCTTTTTAATTTTGGGTGCAATTGTAAAAAATATTCCAGTACATTCTTATCTAAAAATGGAAATCTGGTATCTAAATTAAAATAAGATGCTATTTTCGTGGCCCTACCTAAATTATATTTATACATATTTTGTAACAAGTAAACCGATTTAGATTGAAATTCTACGTCATCAAATGTAGACGTATCATCAAATGCAGATGTATCACCTAATAATTCATTTAAACCTTCGCCAGATATTAAAACTTTAACATTTGTATTTTGTGAAATATATTGACATAAATAATAATAAGGAATAGCCTCTCTTACAGTACGGGTATCAAACGATTCTAATTGTGTTATTGTGGTCACAATGTCATTTGTTAATATTTCAATTTCATTTATATATATTTTATGATGATGTATTATTATATTTTTATATAGATTAGATAAATGTTCTATAAAAGATGTAGCAATTGTTACATCTAAATCAATTGGAGAATTCAATTGGTCACCGACAGTAAATAATGTAATTTCCTTATTTGATAAATCTGCCGTATTTAAATAGTGACATATCACTTCTGTTATAAGACAACTATTAAAACCACCAGATAACAATATTCCAACAGGTTGCTGCGAAGAACAAAAACGTAATAATACTGATTCAGTGACAATTCGCTTTATATCATCATAAATTGTGGCTATAGTATCAGGATCAGTAGATTTAATGGTACAATTATTTATATCTGAAAAAGGTGTTAACGAATAATATGACGTAAATATTGGCTGAGACATATTTAATACATTATTAAAATTAGTCTGGAAAGACCAATAAGATCCAATCGGTACATGAGATATAATATATTCTGGACGTTTTAATATATAATCCGGTATTCCCTTTAATTGAGAAACAAAAAAGATAAACTCATTATTCGGACTTGTGACAACATAGAGAGGTGAAACACCCATAATATCTCTTATAACGAAATTATTCAAAGATCTTAATAAATATGTCTCAATATTTTCAGACAATACAAATGTAAAATCACCATTCAAATCTGCCAAAAGAGAATTTAATGCAGATATACTTTGATATTCAGAAGATTCTAAATATTTTATATACAATGGTAATATGATTTCGGTATCACACGTTGATTGCAAATCTCTATCTGTAAATTTATTTAACTCTAGTAAATTAGAATAATTATAAATATTTCCATTACATATCAATTCACGCGTGGGACGTTTTTTTAGTTCTGGATACATATTAATTTTATGTTGTATAGGATCTACAAACGGTTGATTAGCATTCATGCTTAAATCATTTATACATAATTTTCGTATTGCATGAATAAAGTTATAATGTCTATAATTTGCGATGTCAGCTTTTGATAAATTATAACTTAATTGCATTTTTTGAACATGATTTAAATTATTGATATCTATATTTTGTTTTAATGAAAAATATGTCCTATCCTGACTATCATTTGTATTCACCATTTTTAAAAACGACTTTAATATACTATTATAACTCAGTATCGTACCAGATTGATATATAATACATTCTAGAGCATTCATTTATATATATGTCATAAAAAAGTTATATAATAAAAACGAATCGTTATAATTAATTTATTAATATCCAAGTATATGTATTATGAACCACAATTGCGCACAAAATGACATTAACTCCGTACCAGACGGACCTGAAGAATTGGGGGTTGGTTCTGATCCAGACGGACCTGAAGAATTGGGGGTTGGATCTGATCCAGACGGACCTGAAGAATTGGGGGTTGGATCTGATCCAGACGGACCTGAAGAATTGGGGGTTGGATCTGATCCAGACGGACCTGAAGAATTGAGATGTGGAATCGAGATCCGTACTTTATTATTAGGTGGAGGGGGGGTGAAAACAGTTTCATATATAGGAGTACTAAAAAAATTATGTGAATTGCATGCACAACAAACTATAAATTTAAATATTTCTGAAATTTTCGCTGTTTCAGGTGGATGTATCATTGCATTTTTGTATATTATAGGTTATACGACAGATGAAATGAAGGAAATAGTATTAAATAAAAATTTTAAAGAATGCAAAGATGTAAAGCTTGGTAATTTTATCAACCATTATGGTATAGATTCTGGTAAAAACATAATAAAATGGATTAAAGAATTAACGATAAAAAAATCTCTAGATCCAGAAATTACATTTAGTGAATTATTTGAAAAAACACGTATTACATTTAATACAATAACAACCAATTTGACTACATGTTCGCTAAGTGTTTTTAATCATATGCATTCTCCAAATTTAAGTGTAATTCATGCGATAAGAATGGCAATATCTATTCCATTTTTATTTACTGTTGAAAGATATGACAATGAAATATATATAGATGCAGCATTATTGCATAATTGCCCTATTGATCTTATAGCTACACAAAAAATACCCACAACAATTGCAATAAATTGTAAAACACATAATGATTATGTAACTAAAATTGTCTCATTGGAACAATATATATATAAAGTTTTTCGTTGTCTTTTTAAAAGAAAAAATATAGTGAACCCTGGTCATATTCAGTATATAGAAATTAAAACTGATATTAATACTATTAATTTTTCACTATCTAAAAAAGAAAAATTAAAATTAATTCAAATTGGTTATGATACAACATCATGTATTCTTAATTTATAATTGATTAATTCATATGATGTATCATCATTTATATAAAATAAAATAGATGACGAATTGAAATTTAATTCTTTATATGTAACATTTTTTATATTTTTTACAACATGTTCTAACATATTCTTAGTTAATCGTATATTATGGGAATCAATATCTATATAATATGCATATTTTTTTAATTCATCTGTTATATCATCTAACAACACTATATCAGATTCACAATTATTACAAAATTCACAAAATTCTGAATCTATTTGTTTACATGTTTCACATGAATTACATAATTCACATAACCGAACTAAACAAACATGATTAATTTTATTTTTAATGGATATTGTTCGTTGTACTAAATCACCATGTGTAGTAATATTGTAGGGTTCTATTAAATAAATATTAGTTTTTGTATTATTATTTTGTATATCATATTCTAATAATCCAAACACACTTTTATTTAGATTTACCAAAGGTGTTTTATTATTACAAAAATACTCATTAATATATAGATATATAGATATACTATTTTTAAGTAATGGATAGACTATAGGGTAAAAAATATAGTCAAATGAAAATTTCATAAAACGTCTTGTTATTTCTTTATTCATACTTATTTAATAAATACAAATAAAAAAATCATTTTTAACGTTTAATTATGTCGTTTTTGTAAATGATTTATATGACACTTTATGGGAGCATGTGAATGTTTAGCATCTAAAATAACAAGTGCATAATCACTATTTTTATCATATTCTAGTATTTCTCCATAATATCCTTTATAAACATTATGTATAGAATTTTCCATTCTTACAATTTTTATAAAATCACCTTTTCTGAATACAGGCCTAAAATATCCATGTGTATGTGAGGTTTGAGGTATATGTGAGTTTTGCGCCGTTTTATTAAGATTTTGTGTAGGAATAAGAGTTTGAGTAGGTTTTTTCCGTGTTCCTGTTTCAGATTTTATTGCACTGGATTTTTTAATTTTAGGAGTTTGAATATCATTCGTAATCTTTTGAGCGAGAAAATCTGAAAAATTCATTCGTGTATTATTATATTAAATAATTATTTTTAAATTAGAATAATTATTTTCAGTGTAATAATATATGTCATCAACAGAAGTAGTCCAAAATCCGATTCCCATACTTCAACAAAACAAAGCCGATATGACAACCAACGAATTTTTAAACGAATATGCATCAAAAGACAAACAAGAAATAAAAAAATCTAAATACACAATTGGATTTACTAAATTTAATAAAGAATTTTCAAATTCAATTATGGGATTTTTTGATGATATATATGAAAAACCAGAAGATAAAAAATGGAGAGAACATATTGTGTACATAATAAAAAAAGAAAATCGTCATAATTATCTAGGAGTATTACTTATATTTGTAGTTATGTTTCTTATTTTGATTAATTGATTATATGTACATATGATTATATTGTTCATTACTACTATGAGTTTCAAGTGTATTATCAATGAATGATTTAGTAATATGAACTGTAGAAACTCGTCTTTTTGTTTTTTCAATTGTTAAATATTCTGTTTTTTCTAACAACAAATAATAATTTAATTTATTGAATACCTTTTCAAGGCATTTTTTCAATTCTCTTACACCACCTTCTTTTGTTTTAGAATAGATAATATATTCTATCAATTCATCTGGTAAGACTAAAGAATAGGATGGTTTTATGTTTAACGTTTTTAATATATCTGGAACTAATTTATCTTTAGCAATAATAATCTTATCTTCTATAGAAGGACTATCAATATGAATGATATCTAGACGATCTTTTACAATAGGATTGATTTTATCAATATCATTGAACGCAATAACGAAAAATACCTTACTTAAATCTATATTTACATTAGATAAATATTGATCTTGATATTTGCTATTTTGTTCTTCGTCTAATAGATGAGTTAATATTCCATTTATTTCAATCTCTTTTCTATCAGCTATTTTATCAATCTCATCAAGGTAAATAATTGGATTCATACAACCGGATTTTGATAGAATTTCAACTATCTTTCCAGGCTTAGATCCAACATATGTCTCAGAATGACCATTCAATACAGATACATCGTTTAATCCACCAAAATTAATTTGATGAAATGGTAGACTCAATGCCTTGGATAATGAATGAATAATCTTCGTATTATGAGTTACTATAAAATTACCTAATACAAATCTTTCATTTCCATCTATCATAAATCCATAATAATCATCTTCTTTGAGTTCTTCTACAGTAATTCCAGATACTAATACATCTTTTATCTGTTTTCTATGATTAGCCTTCTTTCTAGAACATAAAACAGGAATTTCTTCCAGACCTTCTCCGCTAATACAAATTCTCCATGCTTTTCCATATTTCTTTACATCTTTATATACCCAACTTGTTCTCTTTAGACGCTTATAACATCCAAATCCTAAACTACGCGCAAGATAAACTATATCATCAATTATCTGTTCATGTTCAGCAGATTGAGTAAACTCGTAACCAGATTTAGTATGATTCAGATATCCATTAGAATCCAACAATCCTGCTAATAATTTTAATCTATTTTGTCGTGAATTACATTTGTAAATATGGGGAATATGTTTATTTTTTATCAAATTATATTTTTTAAGTACATTTAACATTTTATTATTCCCATTTATCCCATTAATCCGATATCTAATCGTATTTTGATATTTTAAATGGCAATTATATTTCGGTAATGTTTTAGACATATATTTCAAAATAGCCGAATCTTGACAAGTTATTTCACTAGTGGCATGACTACCATCACCTAACCAGATACCCAATATATATGGATCAAACTCCAACTCCTTTTCTTCAAACTCAATTGGTACAGAATACCCCTTTAAATACTTTTTAATATATTTTGGCAATTCTAAATATTTTTTAACCGATATTTCACATATTTTATCTTCTTTAATAGTATTAAAATATTGTAACGCTTCTTTCAAAACTATATTTACATCCTTATCTTTATAACTAAAATATGTATTATTGAGTTTTATTTCATTGGAATTAAACCAATAAACTCTAAACATATTATTTCTTTTATCGTTATAGATATTTTTATTATTTGAATACTTTAAACAAAGTATATGTTCAGAATTAACCGTATAACTTTCACCCTTTGTGTTCGTTATTTTATACATAATATCTCTTCCTTTACCTAAAGCTAATACCTTTCTAGGCTTGCTATCATCACCCATTAGTAATTCGTTCACTTTAACATCTTGTACATTTTTAATAGTCCCATCATACATTAATATAGGTGTATTCTTTTCAAAGCACTTGCCACATCCGGCGGCAGAATGTAATGCTAAAACTTTACCTTTACCATTCGGATTTACAACCTTACGAGCTATAAATTCAAGAATTTCTTCTTTTACCTTTTCTAAACCATAAATATTTTCATCTAAACATTCTTTAACATGTTTGAAGTAACTATTTATTTCTGCTGTAGAATCATCGTAACCAACTTTAAAAGGCTTGTAATTACCAAATGGAATAGCCATCACAGATTTCAGCCATTTCATTCCCTTTGTATATTCGCTGTCGCTAGATTTTTTTAAATTATCATATTTATCTAACAAAAATAGCTTAGTATCATTATCTATTGGTAACAATTTAATTTTATCTCTAAACGACGCATTTTTGGCTAGTTCACCTAAATGCATAAATTTTGTCTTTTTATTTTTATGTTCCTCTAATTCACTTTCTATCAAATCCAATTTTCTTTTTAATTTACGTTCATTTCTACGCTGGATTGTTTCTTCTGGAGATAATTTTAATGTGTTTGCACTCTTTATCTTGACAGCATTATCATTGATAGCATTGGTAGAATCGGTCGCATTGGTCGCATTGGTAGTATTTGTAGTATTGGTAGAATTAGTAGTATTAGTAGTATTAGTAGTATTGGTAGTATTGATGGCATTGGTAGAATTGGTAGTATTGGATCCATTAACCGTTGCGTTAATTATTCCTGAAGTACTAAGTATGCTAATCAAATCCGTTTTTTTAGTAATTACTTGATTATCAGTAGATGGACCCATATAATTCATTCCATTCGAAATATCTTTATGTATAGTACAATATAGAGCACTGAATGAACCATATTCAGCTATTTCATCGCAGTTTGGCATGAGACACTTTGTATAATTTGTTGTATCCGTATTAGAACGTTTATTGTACCAATTAGTATGAATCAATACAAAAAAATCATTATGAATATGAACCCAGTATATATCTTCATATGATGGATACGTCAAATCATTTGATTCATGCTCAATAGAACAAATATAGTATGATACATCTGTACTAAGTAAGTTATCTACATAAATAATATCACCCTTGATATAATTCATGTAAGGTTCCCACTTCCCTTTGTAAATCATTGTTGATATATTTTTGTTTACCTAAATTCATTTTTATTTAAAAATAATTTAGATTAAATTTATATTCAATGTCATTTTGGCTGAATGGTCCAGTAGAGATAAATGATCCATCTAAATCACAAGATATACAGATATTATATGATTACAATACAATGTTGAAATATATTCAACAAATATTTCAAAAATCAAAAATTAAATTAAGTTTCACTGTATATAATAATTCTTTGAGTAAAGAAAAAAAAATAGATATACTTGATTTTATAAACAATAATTATCTAGGAAACGAATATTTTACTGTAAAGTATTCGTATGATTTATTTAATCATTATCTACATAATTCCATCATTATAGAATGTCATCCTATAGACCAATTAGATAAAACAATAGGTATTGTTGTTGGAAAAAGGAAAAAGTTATGTTATAATAAAACAATTGGTACTATGGATACTATGGATACTATTCAAACAATTGATACTTTAGAAGTAGATTTTTTATGTTTAACTAAACAATTACGTAATCTACATATAGCTCCTCTTATCATCAGTAAATTATCTGAGGTCGCACTTGTTAATTATAATATAAGAAATGCGTATTATACGATTGCAGATAAAATAAAAAGTCCATACTTTTCCGAAAAGAAATTATATCATGTACCTATTCATTTACAACCATTAATAGATTGTGGATTTTTTGGCTCTAAAACAGTAACATTAGATCAAATCTATAATTTTTATAAAAATACGCAAAATAGGATTTACAAAATTGAAACAATACATAATCATGTATATCAATATATAAATGGAAATAGTTCAAATAAAATCACGAGTCATTTGTCACGTGTTTTATGTAAACATATTGACTTATTTTATAAAAAAAAGTATACATTATTTGATATTCATACTGAACAAGACATGTATTCAATATTAAATAATAAATCATTTCATAATTTCATTTTTTACGATGAAAGGGATAATGTGAGTGATTATATATGTTTTTTTCAATTAGATTGTTATGCCAATGATACAAGTAGTTATTTTAAATCCGGATTTTTATATACACACTTTTACAATGATATTAATTTACTACAAGACAAATTAAATTTTGTATATCTTAAAATGGCAAATGAAAACATATTAGATATGATAACAATTAATAATTTTGATATATTTAAAGACTTTAATTATGTAGAGGGTTCACAATCATTAAAATATTATATGTATAATATTAAAATACCTACTATAGAATCCAATAAGATATCTATGGTAACCATATAATATTAGTATTTCCACTTATTATTACAATTTAGACAATTTACAAAAGTTGTCATAGGTTCATCGGCTGATCTTGTTTGCATCTGATAATAACTGGTCTTACGTGATTTGCATCTACCACATTTATGCATACCGTCTTCCATTTGTGATAAATCTTGTGCTTTTTTCATCATTTCCATATCTTTGTTTGTCTTTTCAATATAGGGTTTCATTAATTCATTAAATTTTTCGGGAAATATTTTATCTGGTGACAATGAACATAATTCGAATTCATTAAATTCTTTATTTAATAGACGATTTATCAAATTTGTATTTTTCATGTAACTTTCGGGGTTTAAATTAGCATATACATTAGATGCTTTTAATTTATACAAATGTTGAAACAATTCATTCCACTCAGTAATACCATTATTTATATCAATAATATGATTAAAAACACCTCCCTCTAAATTTAAAGCCATTTTTTGTACATCATATAAGGATATAACAACATTATCACTATTTTTTGTATACTTTATTAATAAATTATAAAACTTTTGATAAACATATTTTCTGACCGAATGTACAGGTATATATTTATCTAGATTTAATTCCGTTTCCGTATTTGTTTCCGTATTTGTTTCCGTATTATCAGAATTCATTGATATTTTATTTGTCAGTCATTTATCATTCATTTTTATCAATGTGCTTTAGGACTAAATTTTAAAACTTGTTAATTTATTTTATTTTATAATATTATAAAATAATATGGATTATAAATATACACCTTCATTCTCCCCAACTACATTAGATGAAAAATTTAGCGATGATGAATCCGATATGCCACCATTCACTGAATATGAACATTACATGTCAGATGACGAATCAGATTCAGATTCAGAAATAAATTGGGAAGAAGCATTAGATGCCATAAAATTTGCTCGCGAAAAACCATCAAGTCTAAAAAAAGATGCAACACCAGAAAAAATGACACCAGAAGAAGATTCAAATACTACAGATTTTTTTGACAATTTGATTAAAATGTCACGCAAAACATTAAAAGCTTCTAAAGTTATAAAATCTAAAAAATCAGCTAAAAAGTCAGCTAAAAAGTCAGCTAAAAAGTCTAAAAAGTCAGCTAAAAAATCAGCTAAAAAGTCAGCTAAAAAGTCAGCTAAAAAATCAGCTAAAAAGTCAGCTAAAAAGTCAGCTAAAAAATCAGCTAAAAAGTCAGCTAAGAAGTCAGCTAAAAAATCAGCTAAGAAGTCCGTTAAAAAGTCTAAAAAGTCAGCTAAAAAGTCAGCTAAAAAGTCTAAGAAGTCAGCTAAAAAATCAGCTAAAAAGTCTAAGAAGTCAGCTAAAAAATCAGCTAAAAAGTCAGCTAAAAAATCAGCTAAGAAGTCAGTTAAAAAGTCTAAAAAGTCTAAGAAGTCAGCTAAAAAATCAGCTAAAAAGTCTAAGAAGTCAGCTAAAAAATCAGCTAAAAAGTCAGCTAAAAAATCAGCTAAGAAGTCAGTTAAAAAGTCTAAAAAGTCTAAGAAGTCAGCTAAAAAATCAGCTAAAAAGTCTAAGAAGTCAGCTAAAAAATCAGCTAAAAAATCAGCTAAGAAGTCAGTTAAAAAGTCTAAAAAGTCAGCTAAAAAATCAGCTAAAAAATCAGCTAAAAAATCAGCTAAAAAATCAGCTAAGAAGTCAGTTAAAAAGTCTAAAGATGAAGGTACTGAAACTTTTTTTAATAATTTGTTTGAAATTATGAGTGAAGAAGAAACGAAACCTAAACGTTTAAAATCAAAAATTGTTAAAAAAACTTCTAATCCAAGAAGAAGCAAACAAAGCATGGCTAAAAGGAGTTCTAAAGCAAAATAAAAGTCATCACCCTCACAACTTTTGAATTCAGGGGTTATTCAGGGGAATGTTAAATTATATTATTTTTATAATTTTATTTTATTATATTATAATAAAACAAAATGGAACGAGTGAATAAATTTGTAAAAACAGTTGATTCCAAGATTGACAAGGTTTTATTACAATTAACCAAACCTAAAATTGTTAGAGGAGTTGTGTTTATAGTAATTCAGGCTTTATTAATCCTATATGTTACTCAATTTGCTCAAATGTTACCCCAACCCGTAATCAAATTATTAAACAATGATTTCTTCAAATTGTTCTTATTATCACTTGTATTATGGACTGCTCAATTCAGTCCATCTATTTCAATCATGATCGCCCTTGCTTTTGTCATTACCGTTAACCAATTCACTAAGGGTAAAATTTGGGAAATGATGGATAATATGAGCGCAGCTCCTGCTGCTTCTAGTCAAAAAGAAGTTACAGGATTTTCAAGCGTTGCAACTGCAGGAGATGCTGTAAATATCGCTACATCAGTTTTACAATCTCAAGTAGAAAACACTCCTGTTGTGAATGGCGTTTCTCAATCTGAACAAACAATCACGGTAACACCTAAAGTTGTAAATACATCAGAAGGCCCTATCGTCGTAAACCCATCAGTAGTAATCGCACCAGCTGTTGTAGAAACTCCAAGTGGCGAAACGGTTAAGATCACTCCTGTTGTACAATCTGTTTCTATTGACGAATCTGCTCCTGCTGTTGCTGCTCCTGCTGTTGCTGCTCCTGCTGTTGCTGCTCCTGCTGTTGCTGCTCCTGCTGTTACTGCTCCTGCTGTTACTGCTCCTGCTGTTGCTGCTCCTGCTGCTGAATGTTTCCCAGTTAGAAAAATTGATATGTCCAAGGTAGAATATTCAGCTGAAGAAGACACTGATGGCTTTGAAGATTACGCCCCCTTTGTAAAATTATAAATGTAATTTTAATTTTTAATAATTGAAAAAATTAAAATGTTAAGTAATAATATAAAATGGATATAGATAATGTTTTAAACGAAATTATTCAAGAAGGTGGTGCATTAAAAAAATCCACCGATAAAAAGTCCGTTAAGAAGTCTATTAATAAAGCTTCTAAGGCAAAAAAGTCTAAAAAAGCTTCTAAGGCAAAAAAGTCTAAAAAAGCTTCTAAGGCAAAAAAGTCTAAAAAATCTGTTAAAAAGTCTAAGGCAAAAAAGTCAAAGAAGTCTAAGAAGTCTAAGAAGTCTAAGAAGTCTAAGAAGTCTAAGAAGTCCAAGAAGTCCAAGAAGTCAGCTAAGAAGTCCAAGAAGTCCAAGAAGTCAGCTAAGAAGTCAGCTAAGAAGTCAGCTAAAAAGTCCAAGAAGTCAGCTAAGAAGTCAGCTAAGAAGTCTAAAAAGTCAGCTAAGAAGTCAGCTAAGAAGTCAGCTAAGAAGTCAGCTAAAAAAGCTTCTAAAAAGTCCAAGGCTAAGAAGTCAAAGAAGTCAGCTAAAAAAGCTTCTAAAAAGTCCAAGGCTAAGAAGTCCAAGAAGTCAGCTAAAAAAGCTTCTAAAAAGTCCAAGGCTAAGAAGTCCAAGAAGTCAGCTAAAAAAGCTTCTAAAAAGTCCAAGAAGTCCAAGAAGTCCAAGAAGTCTAAGAAGTCTAAGAAGTCCAAGAAGTCCAAGAAGTCTAAAAAGTCCAAGGCTAAGAAGTCCAAGAAGTCAGCTAAAAAAGCTTCTAAGAAGTCTAAGAAGTCCAAGAAGTCCAAGAAGTCCAAGAAGTCAGCTAAAAAATCTTCTAAAAAGTCCAAGGCTAAGAAATCTGAACCTAAAGGATCTTTAAGGGGAGGTTCATTTCATACTATTAAAAGTAAATGGGGAAAAATTAAAAAGAAATTGCAGGATACAAAAAAATCAGCACGGAGTTCATATACACGCGCTGAAGATGAGATGAAGAAAATGATTCATAAATTTTTTAAAAAACATGGGATAAAGGGGGAATTAACTGGCGGTGGACCTAAGAGCAAGAAAATTTACGCTGTTATTCGTTATTAAATTGAGACTATGTAAATATTTTATATATTATTCTTATTGTATATAAAATGTTTAACGTACAAAGCGACCGACTTTATTTGTAACATAATCGTAATGTTGTTCATTGATTGTTTCTTTTGAACATTCACTTTTTAAATTAACATAATGTTGAATAGTATGTCGAATAGTATTTTGAGATGACAAATAATATATCATCAAGGCGATAATAACAATAACTACGAAATTTTCTTTAACCCAATTATATAATTCCATATTGTTTATTTATATATTTAGTTTATAAAATAAGTTTATACGTTTATTTTTTTATATAGATATAAATAATGGTATTATCAGAAATCGTAATAAATGATGACTCATTTATACATATAAAATATATGATTATCTATGTGAATAACAATTCACAATTAACACGAGAAACAATAGAAAGTTCATATTCCAATCCCAAAAAAACGATCATATTAAATATATTACCAGAAATAGTTGAATTAATCATTGTTATGTTAGAATTAAATTACAAAGAGTCTAATAAAACTTTTAAAATTAAAATTTTACAAAATATAGAGAATATAAAAACTGAAGAAACATTAGACACGATACAACAAGAAGATGAATTGAATAATAAAATGGGATTAATAAGTAACTTGTTTAATATGAAACATACAACCACATCACATCAAGAAATATTTGATACGATGGAAATTATGGGTTCTGGATTATCTAGACTTTTAGATATGTCAAAAGGAGATACGACGAATGGAGGTACCCAATTGAACATAAATAAAAATGAAAATAATACAGATGGTATGATAATTAAGAAAAAGACATGATAGATGATGTCAAAGAATATATAAAATTTAGAGATAAAATAAAAAAGGAAATTATCAACTTAATATACGATAAATATATTATTATGGATAGACAAGGTAATTTTATTGATAAAAATAATTTAAAACTAGAAAATGACAATACACGTTGTATAGGAGTATTATCTAATTATAAACAGTGTAGCAAAAATGCGATAAAAGATAATGATTATTGTAAAATTCATCTTTCAACGAATAAAAAATCATTGTATCATAATAAACAGGTTGATGAATCATTAGACGCGGACATTCTTATTCAAGCACATAAAGAACGTTTAAATGTGTCTAAAAATTTGAAAAAACAATTTATAGAAGACACGTTTTATTGGATTGATGATAAATATATTTACGATATAGATTCATATGAAAAAGTAGGGATCATTGAATATAATGAATTTAAATTAACATCCGACCCATATTTACTAAAAATATTATCATAGTAAATTGTTGTACAGTGATACAAATAAATCTTGAATATTATCCATATACTGTGTTTTTTGACATACTTTACCATTTAAAAATGTATTACGTATAGAGTTTTTAAATGTGATATCCTTTGATTTTTTTTCAAATAATTTTATTTTATTACATAATTCTTCTTCAGAAGAACATATATATTCATCTAAATTAGAATTTTTCAATATACTACAACTTACATTTTGACAATGAAAATAATATTCACTATCATAAATACTATATACAGGAACACCCATAAGTAAACTTTCACACGTTGTAGTCGTACCAGAATAAGGAAATGTGTCAATGGCTATATCCACTTTATTATACGTTTCAAGATGTTCTTCATGACTTAATGTACAATCTAATATAACAATTCTATTTAATACTTTATCGTCAAAGTGTGATAAAAATGTGTCTTGAATCTTTTTATTTAATAATGCCTTTGTCTTGAATACAAATTTAACATTTTTATTTTGCAATAAAATTTTATTAAACATACTAATAACACGATTCGTCATTTTATTTAAACGATTGAAACATGCAATGGTTAAATAATTATCTCGTATACGTGGACTTAATTCAGGTATCTTGAATGCATCATCTCCTGCTACATTTGGATCATAGCACAAGAAACAATTTTTCAAAAACAACAACTCTTCTGTATAAAATGATTGTGAAATATCCTTATGATCACATATTGAATCAGTAATCCTATAATTCATTTCATTTAATCCAGTAGTAAACGGATAACCTAAATAAGTAATCTGTATAGGTGCAGGTCGCATTGAAAAAATATCAAGACGATTTAATGCTGTATGCCCAGATAAATCTAATAAAATATGAATATTATCATCATAAATCATTTGTGATGCTTGATCCTGTGATCTGTTTTTAATTAATTTAAATTGCAAATGTTGATTGAATAATCCTGTATTTATAATGGCTTCAGAATAACATGTTACATTAAAACGTGTATGATCAAAATTAGTCAAAAATGTACTTATAAAAAAACTTACAGGATGACTTACAAAATCACCACTTACAATACCTACATTTAATTTATCACCTGCTTTAAGTTCCGTATACTTTCTATTTGATTGTAAATTTCCCTTTTTATACAATTTGTTTATTAATTTATGTTGATGCGTGATATATTTTTTATCTGGTAAATCATCAAACAAATAATTCAGATTCATTATCTTATTTTGAAAAGGTAACATAAACTTTGGAGATATTTTTAAAGCTTCATTATAACAGTCAATAGATTTTGTGTTATCTCCATTATAACTACACATATGACCATAATTTAAATATATTTCTGATAACAAGAAGTTGGTATCCTGCGAAATAAACGCATTTTTATGATATTTTATGGCATTTTTATAAGCATTCTCTGCCAAATCCGTACGACGCATTTCTGTATATACAACACCTAATTGATTATTAATGTCTGGATCATTCGGATCTACACGTAATGCCTTTAATAAATAATGCAAACTTTCTGGCCATTGTTTAACAGCTCTATATATACTAGCAATTCCATTATAATTATTCAACAATAACCTCTTGTCTTCAATATCTTCATCTTTGCCATTTTTACATAATAATAATAAAGAAATACTTGTTTTATAATGTATAACAGAGCTATGAAGATTATTTAATTTTTGATAAACAAATCCTAAATTATAATGAATAGTAGGGTTATCAGCTACATAAAAAAGCGCTTGATGTAAGAATTCTACACACTTGTTTAATCTATGTTGATTATAATATGTCAATTGAGTATATATACTCGTAATTTGTTGTATTGCAGATTTATTCTCAAACTCTATACTCAATATTGTCTGAAAATATTGCAAACTTTTTTGAAATATTTTATATAGATTATCGTTACGTTCATTTATTTGTTGCTCATTTGCCTTTTGGTCAATCGCATTCTTAGCATTCACATCATCTTCTCCTATATTTTTTAATAACGTCCCTAAATTAAATAGAGCATCAATATAAATATGCTTAGGTATCCTGGGAGTCGCATCCAGTAAAAGATATTCGGTATTTGAAACACTATGAACTATATCCATCAATACTTTACATGCGTTTAATCTATGCAATGGATCTTTTGTTTGTAAAAATAATTGAATATAATCAATTGACTTGTTCCAATGAATCAAGTGATGTGCAACAATATTTTTTTTTTCAGAATCCTTTGGAACATATTCAAAAAGATCCATTTTATTATAAAAAAATATTGTTTTTAAATAAACATTAAGCTAAAATCGTAATTTTATTTTGTAATTAAAAATCATAAAACAATGGGTAATATAGGTTCCTACTTTAAAAAGCAATCCTTATTATATTCTGATTTAAAAGATGATAAAGAATTGTACAACATTTTAAAGAATGAGACTAGGCGTCAGTTAGATGGCTTAGAACTTATCGCATCTGAAAATTTTACATCAAAAGCAGTTTTACAAGCCAATGGTACTATTTTTACAAACAAATATTCTGAGGGGTACCCAGGTAAAAGATATTATGGGGGAAATGAACATGTAGACGAGTTGGAATTATTATGTCAAAAACGTGCACTTGAAGCATTTTCACTAGACGAAAACGAATGGGGTGTTAATGTACAAAGTTATAGTGGTAGCACCGCTAATTTTTCTGTATATACAGCGTTATTAAGACCAGGTGAAAAAATTATGGGTTTAGATTTACCTTCTGGTGGGCACCTAACACATGGATACAAGACACATAGTAAAAAAATCTCAAATAGCTCCATCTATTTTGAGTCTATGCCATATATAGTGGGTAAGGATTTCTTAATAGATTATGATGAATTGGATCATAGAGCAGATTTATTTGGCCCTAATTTAATTATAGTAGGCGCCAGTGCATATTCTCGTGATTATGATTATGTTAAATTTAGAGAAATTGCAGATAAACATAATGCATATCTTATGGCAGATATGGCTCATACAAGTGGTTTAATTGCATCTAAATTATTAAAAAGTCCATTTGATTATTGTGATGTTGTTACAACAACGACACATAAAACTTTGAGAGGACCACGTGCTGCACTTATTTTTTATAAAAAACAATTAAAAGATAAAATTGATTTTGCCGTGTTTCCAAGTAGTCAAGGTGGACCTCATAATAATACTATACTTGCTGTTGCTACTGCATTAAAACAAGTAGCTACACCTGAATTTCGGGAATACAGTCAACAAGTAATATTAAATGCAAAAGTATTGGCGTATTCATTAAAAGAAAAGGGTTATCATGTTTTGACTGATGGTACAGATAATCATATATTACTGGTAAATTTATCAAATAAAAAGATATCTGGAAGTAAATTTGAAAAGTTAGCCGAAAGATGTAATGTATCTGTAAATAAAAATACAATTGCCAGTGATAAATCTGCTTTTAACCCATCTGGTATTAGAATAGGAACTGCAGCTATGACTTCACGTGGATTTGTGGAAAATGATTTTATATTTGTATCCAACATCATTGATGAAATCATCTGTTTAGCAAATAAAATTCAAGACGCTGCATCTAGTACTAAATTAGTTGATTTTGTAGAAAATTTTAATTTATTCGAAAATGAAATCGTATCTGTTCAACGGAAAGTTTTAGAGTATACAAAAAAATTTAATTTACCTCAATAAAAATGAAAAAATATTAAAAAAGTATTAACAAAAGTATGTTTCAACAAATGTTTCCTACACTTTATTCTGTCGATAAATCTAAAAGAGTACGTGAATGGACTATAAAAGTAATAGACAAGGGAAAATATTCACAAATTATAACATATTTTGGCGTGAAAGATGGTAAAATGATAGAAACGATACAAGAAGTTTTACAGGGTAAAAATTTAGGTAGAAAAAATGAAACAACAGCTTATCAACAAGCCATAATAGAAGCTCAATCTAAATGGACTAAAAAAAAAGATAAAGAATTGTATACTGAACACATTAATTTAAGGGAAACAAATCCACAAACTATGAATAAATTAACTGAATCTACAAAAATTAGTCCAATGTTAGCACAAGATTATAAAAAATATGCATCCAAAGTTAAATATCCATGTTACATACAACCAAAACTTGATGGTTATAGATGTATTTACAATAAAGGAACACTGTTATCAAGACAACACAAAGAGTATACGATTATTAAAACACATCATCAAGAACTCATAAATGAATTAAACAAGTTACCACAAAATATGGTATATGATGGTGAATTATATATTCATGGTGATAAAGACGTGACATTTGAAACATTGGGAGTTTTGCGAAAACAAAAAAACATGTCAGATTCGGATTTAATAAATTTAAGAAAAATATCTTATTATATCTATGATATTGTAGATAATGTGTTGTCTTTTGAAGATAGATATACATTATTAAAAAAAATTGATTTCAGTCAATTCAAATATATTCATTTGGTAAATACACTAGAAATCAATGATATACAAACATTAAACAAATATCATGTATCCTTTGTGAATGAACAAAATTATGAAGGGACAATGATACGAAACAAACACGGAAAATACATTGGTTATCGTTCTACAGATTTATTAAAATACAAGAATTTTGAAGATCATGAATTTAAGATTGTTGATTATACATATGAATTAAATAATAATGATAAATTGGTTATATGGAAAATTTTAATAAATAAAGACACAAATATTGTATGTGATGTTAGACCACAAGGATCAAAAGAAGAACGGATATTTTTGTACAATAATGGCAAACAATTCATTGGGAAAAATTTATGGACCAAATTTTTTGGTTATACCGAAAAAGGTTCATTAAGATTTCCTAGTACACAACGTAATACATACAAAAGTTATATAAGAGACATCGTTTTATAAAGAATTGTGTATCAATTATACAACGATTATACAAAATTATACAACAATTATACAACGATTATACAAAATTATACAACGATTATACAACAATTATACAACAATTATACAACAATTATACAACAATTATACAACGATTATACAACAATTATACAACAATTATACAACAATTATACAACGATTATACAACAATTATACAACGATTATACAAAATTATACAACAATTATACAACGATTATACAACAATTATACAACAATTATACAACAATTATACAACAATTATACAACAATTTATTTAGGAAATAATTTTTCATTATTAAGAGTTAGTTAAAATCATATTTTAATTTTAATAATGAAATACAAGAGTGACATATATTATGTCAAAAAATACAGCTGTAAGTAAGAGTTTAAAGGGAGCTAGTATACAGTCAAATTTAGCAAATATCGACACATTGACAGTAAATTCATTGAATATTTCAAGTAGTACAGTCGAACAGTTAGTTAGTGGATTATCATTTGACAATGTAGATATTATAAACTCGCGTATTGACAATACGATTATAGGCCAAGGTGGCCCAACATTTGCTTTTTTTAATGATTTGACAACATATGGTATTGTTACGTTTTATTCTACGGATATGTCTAAAACATTAATATGGGATCCTACGGAGGGTATATTAGACATTACGGGTAACTTATCAGTGTCGGGCTGTGGTTTATTTGGAAATATAGATATATGCGTAAATACAATAAAGGCGATAAATAATAACGGTAGTATAAATATTATTCCAAAAGATTTAGGGAGTATTTTCTTAACCGGACCTATTAATAATACAGTTACTTCTCAAGGAAATTATTTAACAAATTTAGCAAATGGTGGTGTTACATTCTTGTGTTCAGACAATATTTTCTTCAATTCTAGTCGTGGAGGTTCAAATTATTTTACTTTTTCCGATCAAGTAAATAGGACTATAAATGGTGACATATCATTAAATACAGATTCTGGAATAGGTATAAAAAGTATATCAAATATTAAAGATTCGGGTGGAAATATTATTATCACGTCACCTGTAAATACTAATTTACGTACGGGCAATTCAGTTACATTATCTGGAACGAATAGCATTCCTCAATTTGATGGAACGTATACCGTAGATACAATATATGATACAAAATCTTTTAGTATCAATACAACAACGCCATTAATTTCGTCTGGAAGTACTGGTAATTTTATCAAAACACCTAGTAATAATATTAATTTAAATGCGGGTGCATTTGTAAAAGTGCCCACGAATGTTCCAATATCATTTAGTAATACAACCAATCAAATATATGGAAATACAGGTGGTATATTTATAAATACGAATACTACATCAAATAATCTTGGTAATCTAACATTTAGTATGGGTAATACGGCTTCGATTCGCATACCTGTTAATACTGTACTTACATTCGGAGAAGATACGTCCATTACATCTGCGAGTGCAATGGCCAGTATTAATTATGATTCGGCTGGAAATATGAATATTAATCATTCAAATACGAGTGGTTCCATTATCATCACTGGTAAATTGGTACAAAATAATGCTCTTAACACACGTTTTTATGATCCAGTATTAACTATAGGTGATTATACTACAAATAATACAGACTTGTCAGATAGAGGAATAGAATTCCGTTACCCAGATCCCAATAGTACATCTGGAAATATGAATTTGGGTTGGTTTGGATACAAGACATCTACTGGTAAATTTACATTTTATACAAATGCAACAAATAATAATGAAATAATAACTGGTATTCCTGGTAATTTTGATATTTCTACTATTTCTGTATCATCTATTACGATTAATAGTGGTGGGTCATTGGATATAGGATGTGGTTCTATTGTGAATGTAAAAAATATATCTGGATGCAATGGTACAATCAATATAAATGGCAGTAATAATGTGAATATAACTACAGGATCTCGCTTAGCACTTATTTCAGGTGGTGATATTTATATACCAAACAATATACCCATTACAATTGGAACATCGGGAAGTTATATAGTAGAAAATACATCTGGTAATATTATATTAAATTCCAATAATTCTGTACAATTAAATGCTACATCTGGTAGTATCACGTTAAATTCGAATACCAACATAAACATACCTAAAAACACTATTGTAAATTTAGATGGCACAATTGGGAATATCACTATGAATTCTGATACATCAGGTAATTTGATATTAAAAGCAGAAAATAATATAAATTTAATACCATCTAGTGGAAATGTTATTATACCAAATAATACATCTATTCAATTTGGCAGTACATGTAATAGTATTTCTGGAAATGTATCTGGATTAAATATCATTGCAAGTTGTGGTTCACTTAATATGACAGCATTTTCTAATGCAAATTTGACTTCATCTAATGGAAATATTGTGTTAAATGCAAATGTGGGTGATATTTTAATCAATTTATCACAAGGAAATACGAGAATAACAAATAACAAGAGTATTATATTTAGTAGTTCGGGTTCAAACAATAGTATTTATGGGAATACAAATGGTAATTTATATATAACAGGAGATAGTTCCAATGGTATTATTATTACAAATACAAGTGCAGTAAATTTACTGGCATCTTCGCAGATTAATATTCCAGCAGGTACATTTGTAAATTTTTCAACAGATGGTACGAGGTATATAAATGCATTAACATCTGGCATTTTATTGATAAGTAATACTGTGGGTTCAACTATGATTAATGCTTACAATACGAATATTACATTACCAACAAATGGAAATATAAATTCAACGTTTGGTAATTTGAATATAATTAATAGTGTTACACATATTTCATCAAGTACTTTTACACTTACTGGAACAACTGATTCTTTGTTAAATTTGAATGTAGAAAATGTAAGAACATATGATCCCATACTTACGCTAGGTGTATCTACAACTGGGTCAAGCGATGTAAGAGATCGTGGCATTGAGTATTATTGGTATGATTCCACTGCAGCAAATATGAAAATGGGTTGGTTTGGGTGGAAAAATTCTACAGGGCAATTTACATTTTATTCGGATTCGGTCAATACAAATGAAGTCATATCTGGTACAATGGGTACTATTGCTTTAGGAAGTGCAATTGTATCAGATAATTTATCATTTATTAACACTGGATCAATAAATATGAATTGTGGTACAATTTCTAATTTAAATACGATTACGGGATGCAGTGGGAAAATAAATATAAATGCTAGTAGTCAAATTAATGCAAATACAAATAATATGTATTTGAACGCCTCACAATCTGTACAAATACCATTAAATGTACCTTTATCATTTGGAAATACATCTAATTCAATTATGGCTGATATGAATGGTAACATTACTATTACTAGCGTAAATGGGGCAGGTAAAATAATATTAAATTCTGATGTTCAAATTAATGGTACAACTGAAAATGTATACAGTACGGTTACACATATAGTAGATCCTATCATATCTATTGGTGGTATAACATCGGGGCCTTTAGTTAATACGAATAAGGATCGTGGTATTGAATTCTATTGGTCACCTGATGGTGTTGTACAAAACTCTGGATTTTTCGGATTTCAAAACACTACGGAACGTTTTGTATTCATACCCAATGGCACAAATACAAATGAGGTTTATTCGGGTTCTACAGGAAATGTACAATTTGCAAATGGGTATTTTAACAACTTGGATGTAGCATGTGGTACCATAAGTAATGTATCCACTTTATCTGGGTGTAATGCGAATGGTCTTACCATTTCTGCGAATCAATTAAATGCAAGTACGGGGAGTATAAATTTAAATACGACTACACAAATTAATTTTGGAAATACGAATGTATCAATTAGCAGTGATACTTCTGGAAATTTAAAATTACTTTCATCTACAGGTGGTATATTTTTAACGACTACGACATCCGGATCTGGTTTTATAAATATTCCTATTAATTCTAAATTACAATTTGGTGACACGAGTACGTCCATTTATTCTGATACAACAGGTAATTTAAATATATTAAATAGTAAAGGAAATATTTATTTAACGCCAAAAAATGGTACAAATGGGAGTGTGAACATTCCTTTAAATAATAATTTAATATTCGGAGAAACATCTGAAAATAGTGTATCAAGTGATGGAACACAATTAAATTTATATGGATACAAGGGTGTAAGCATTAATTCTAGTACAGTAACGTTTTCGGGTGATGTAAATATTTTAGGTAATATCAATGCTGTATCCAATTCTATTGTTTCTGAAAATTATATTTATCCATTGGGTAGATCACAAACTCAACCAATTACAAGTATAATTACATCGTCACCTGGAAATATAAGTATCACTACAAACGATCCTACATATCTTAGCATAGGTGATAAGGTTATATTATCTAATACGAATAGTGTCCCACTTATGAATGGAACATTTATAATTACTGGTTTTATAGATGAAAAAACATTCACAATTTCAGGACCAACAATAACTAAGCCTGGTACAACAGGTGTTCTTAATGCCATTTTAACAACTGATCAAAATGCAGACGTAGGTATTCAAGTAAATTATTGGTCGAATACATCTGGAAATGGTATTACGTCTGGTAGTATATATTATAAAACGGCATTCTTTGGATTTATGAAAACAAGTGGAAATTGGGTTTTTTATGACGAGGCAAACGTATCAAATTTAAAAAATGTCATTTCTGGTAAATTGGGTAATATTGAAATAAATAAGGTAAATACAAATTATATATCTGGGTTTGACTTAACAGGAACATTGAATGGTGGGTCAAATCTTATAGATGGAAGTAATTTTTCAATAAAAGGAGGTTCTATTGATAACACATCCATAGGAGATACTGTACCTGAAACAGGACGTTTTACGGAATTAACCAGTACTATCTCTACAACTTTACAAAATGTTCATTTCCAGAATACATTGAATTATGCCATTGAAAGAATCTCTTTATCTACATTGTTACAAACACAAGATCCGAATGTTGATATTATTACGAGTATCATTTCTGTTACAGGTAATTCTTTAGATACTTATGGTACAATGGGTAATGCAATCATTGATGGCCAAATTAAAAAAATTATGATATCGTCTATGGGTAACAATTGTACATTTACATTATATTTTAGTTCATCTTTAAATACTCCTAACCCGTTAGGAGGTACACCTTCACAAATCACTTTTAAACGCAGTGGTCAAAGTGCAGAATTCTTATGGGACAATACAATGTCTAGATGGATTTTAACAGGTGGTTCTGGTGGTTATGTTAGTTAAAATTGAAAATTATTTCATCACTTCTAAAAATAATGCATTCACGAACACATACGCAAACTCCAACACAAACTCCAACACAAACTCCGACACAAACACGTACACAAAAACATACGTTATTGGATCCAGAATTTAAAACAAATTTTATTACTTTATTACAAAATGAATTGACTCATTACGAAAAACACGATTTTATTATTCTTTTATATCCTTTTTTAAAATTTGACCAATACGAATATTGTATTAAACTAAATGGTTTAGAAAAATTATTAAATCTTCAAAATATATCTAAACGATTCACAACATATTTTAGAGAACACATTGATTATATTTATATAGAAAATACAATACATATAACAAAAAATGCTTTTAAAATTTTTTGTATTAAATTGAACACATTTGAATCTATGCAATTGTATCATATTTTTTCTAAAATGGAAAGTTTATATTATACAGAATTATTACATTATAAGGATACGCAATTGAATCATACTAAATTAGAATTAAATGTATACAAAACAAAATTTGAATTATTATACGAACGTTTTTTCTAAATGAATATAGACTGAAAAATATCATATAAAGACAAATAATAAACATTAATTTAATTGTTCTATCAGTTAAATTAATGATATAAGCGAATGCGTCAAAATGGCACAACTTAAGCGAATGCGACAGAACCGGAAGATACGACTTGGCCATTTAAGTAATAACGAGTACCATCGCAGATGACTCTGAATTGATCACCAACAACAGAGCTAGTACTAGAATTACCAACAGTCATGGACGTTCTTGGTGATATAATAGCAAGATTACCAGAAGTTCCACAATCAACAACAGATCCTACAATTTTTGAGGCAGTAGGAGATACAATAACATGACTAGCGGCAGTTGCACCTACGAGAATAGTTGCAGAAAACCCTTCAGCGAGTGGGGGAAGAGTCACTGTAGAACCAGATGTTTTATTGAGTACAAATACACAACCAGCATCAACAGATGCCATCGTGTAAGTATCCGTTGTAATTGAAGCAATGTTTACTTCTACGGTATCGGGGATTAATTTAGATACACTAAGACTACCAAAATTATAACCAAGTTTGGACGATAAATGATATGACATGTTTATTTGTTTTATACTATTAACCAATAAAAAAAATATTTATAATTCAATTAAATATATTTTTTTTTTGTAATTATATACTATACAAAATGCAATTATTTCCTGGAGTCATGATTATTTTAGGACTTGTAATTTTTATGGTTAGTTATTACTATATTGCTAAAAGCAATGGACAAAGTGAATGTAACAAGGATAAAAAAGAGATTGAAAGCTCTCAATCTGCTAATTATATTGGTGGTATTATTGGAATAGTTATCGCGATCATATTAGTTATCGTAGGATTCATATTAAATTCACAAACAGCTAAAGCCGCTTTAATTAAATCATTATCATAATTGATTATCTTTATTTATTTTATAATTATATAATATAAATGGAACTCTTACCGGGAATTTTGATTCTTTTAGGACTTGTAATTTTTATGGTTGGTTATTACTATATTGCTAAAAGTAATGGACAAAGCGAATGTAACAAGGATAAAAAAGAGATTGAAAGCTCTCAATCTGCTAATTATATTGGTGGTATTGTTGGAGTAGTTATTGCTATCATCTTAGTTATTGTAGGTTTTATATTAAATTCTCAAACAGCTAAAGCCGCTATTATTAAAACTTTATCATCTTCACCTGTTTCACAACCATCTCCACTAGTTTCACGACCACTACCTAGACCATCTCCACTTGCATCTAGACCATCTCCACTTGCACCACCCACACTACCACCTACACTACCACCCCGTGTACCACCTACACTACCACCCCGTGTACCACCTACACTACCACCCCGTGTACCAACACTAGAACCCACTTTCACCCCACCTCCTGCTTATAGAGAAAATATTTAGATAATTAAATTTTTATAAAAATGAAATAATTTTATAAAAATCATGATTACATGTTAAGCGAAACTTTAAATGCAAGTTTTTTAAAAGTATATATTGGCCCAATGTTTTCTTCTAAAAGTTCTAGTCTTTTGTCAGAAATTAATAGATACAAATATATTACAGACAAGATTTTGGTTATTAATCATAATTTAGATAAACAAAGACATCCAGAAACAATGGACAAAGGAATATTAAAAACACATGATAATAAAATATTTCCTGCAATTATGTTAAGTAAATTGGAAGAATTGTTTACAAATACATTTTTTATACAAAAATATTTACATGCAGATATTGTTATCATTGATGAGGGACAATTTTATCCAGATTTATACGATTTTCTAAAAACACAATTGAATAATCTTGCTTGTAAAAAATTATTCATTGTTGGAGGTTTATCTTCCGATTCTAATATGAATGCATTTGGAGACATGACAAAAATTATCCCACTTGCAGATTCTGTAGTAAAATTAAATGCATATTGTATCTATTGTAAAGATGGTACTTATGCAAATTTTACACGTCGTGATAAAAATATACATACACAAACTACAAAAGAACAGCCAAATCTGAATGAAAAAGATATTGTTCTTATTGGTTCAGACGAGTTGTATTCACCTTGTTGTCGTTATCATTATCTGATGTAAATTTACATTTACAAACCCCACGAATCCAATTCTTGATGTATTTTCTCTAAGGGAACTATATCTTTATAAATACTAGAAAATTCTTTTATTAATGCTTGTTTTAAATCATCATCCGTCAATTCTGGATTATTTTTTTCTATTTCATCTCTTATTTTAGAAGCTGTATTCAACATTTCTTGACGTATTATTTCTATTGTTTTAGGTGCATGTTCTGGATTTTCAACAATATCCGCATTAATTAGTCTGGATACTACACCAGTTGGACAAACTATAAAATTATCATCTATATATGCATCTAATATTTCATTTAATATTTGTATTCTTACATTATTAGATGCATTGTTCCACATTGTAGATAAAACATCCATTTCAGTTATATTATTTAAATTAGAAATTATGGCATTTCTTTCGTTTACTTGTAATAAAACATCATGTATTTTTCTCATATTTTTATTGTTTATACGCGCAAATTCTATAATTTCATCTATCAATTTTTGACTGTCATAGTTGCGTTTTTGTTTCTTTTTTAAGAATAAATTTTTAACTGAATTTTGAACGATTGAATCATGCACATTTTGAGCATCCAGTCTAAACTGATTTAAATCAATCGCATCATTAAATATAAGTTCTTCATCTTGTTCGTTACCGTTTTGAACGTGTCTATTTTGTTCATTACCGTTTTGAACGTGTAGTTTCGTATTTCGGTTGGGTTGTAATCTTTTTGTTTTTTCAATCTGTTTTTCTAATAAATTGAAATTGGATGAATATTGCAAAATTTTTTCAATTTCCAGTTCTCTTTCTTTTTCCAATTGTTTTTGATAATATTCCATATCAGATTTTTCTATTACCACATCTTTATCTACATTTACAGTTTTATTATATACAGGAATTTTTTGTTCAGTAAACTTGTATACATATGGTCCCTTATTTACATTTTTAGTATTGGGGCTACATTGTTTTTTGGTATGATATATATAAGTAAAAAATAAATATGAGCCAATTATTATTAAAAATATATAAAATAATCCCGCCCAATACATATTATACTATAATACAATTAAAAAAAAAAATGAATTCGAGTTGTATTTGATATAAATACAAACTAATTATGCTATATACGATTGTTATTTTATTATCCGGAATTTATTTTGGACAAGAAGTTCAATTACCATCTGTAAAAGAATACATTACAATGCTCATTGTATATATTAATTCAATGAAAAACACGATCAATGATCAAAATCCAACATCCACACAAACCATGCAAACCATGAATGATGATAATCAAAATGATAATCAAAATACTATATTAAATAATCTATATGAATATATGACAAATCTAAAATGGTATCCTTTCTAGAACTCAATTTGCATAATTTTTTAAATAAATGTAATTCTTGTTTAAAAAATGGTATACATTATATATGGTTATATTATATTATATTATATTATATTATTGTATTGTATTGTGTATTTAACTTGTTTTTTTGATTAATTTAAAAATAAAATTGAAATATATTCATATACAGTTGGTATTCATATATTTTTAAATTAATAAAGCGTATGATTTTATATTCTCAAATCATTTCATCGCCATACAAACCTTCTGAGAGTCTAAAAAATGGTTATACGAACTTGAATGATATAGAAGAAAAAATTATGGGTATTAATGGCAATATGTCCAAGGACACTAAAATTTACATTATAGATTTCTTGAATATTTTTTCAGATTACAGAGAAATTGAATATAAGTTAAAATCAGTTAATTTTCATGATGTTAAAAATCTAAACAAGGATACAGATACGAGAAATTTCTTTAAATTTTTTTTTAATCAATACATATCGTATGCCAAAATAAATGTAAAATGTAGTAATTTTATATTCGTATTGAAAAAATTGACAAATTACGGACATATTTTGACAGAAATATTGAATGAATATTCTTCTCGTATCAATATTAAATTTATCATTATAAATACACGTAGTGATATGGGTATCATTGATAAAAATAAAGATGACTTTTTATGTCAATATATAATGTGCGCTTTGACTAAAAAATTTGATAATTGTATTCTTATATCTAATGATAGATACAGAGACAGAGTAAATTACATTAACGAGTTTAGAAATTCTACAATGAATGTATCTATTCTAACTGTAAATCAAGAAGACCATTTAGAATTTCGTATAAATAAGAATATATGTAATTTGATGACAACAAAAGTATATTCGAGATGTTCTATAAGTAAACATAAATTTAAAAATATGTTAAATGTATCAAGTAAATAAAAACATAGTTTAAAAATAAAAAAATTGAATTATATATAACGTTATATTTCAGATAAATGTCTGATAAACAATCAAATATTAGAGTAGTGATAGGTTGCAAATCACCTGATTTAGCGATTCCTGTTCGTGAATCTTTGGGTGAGATTCCACTTACGATATATGATGGTAGTAATATTACATCTTTTTCAAAAATGATTAACGAGATTGTAGCGATTTGTAGAGATTCGGATATCCTTATTTTTTGTAGTCATAGAGTACGACCAGTACCAAGTGACATTCATTATTTGGTTTCCAGGATCAAGGAAGGATATGGTTTGGTCATGTTAAGAAAGATGGCTTGTTTTGGATTTCGTTTAGAATTATTTAAACGTATTGGGTTTTTTGATGAACGGTATGTTCCAGGTGGTTATGAGGATGATGATTTCTATATACGTATGAAAGAAGCGAATATTTCTATATACGATGAAGATCGTGTAAAATACATTAAAGGTGCAAGTTTATGGTCTCAACCATTATATAGAGTACCAGATACTGATTTTAAACAGCCAGTTACATATGATATGTTTAAAAAAAAATGGAGAAGAGAAGGAGATACGATATATCGTTTATTAGAAGAACAAGATTATTGTTATAATTTAGGTCCATGTAATTACGATATTCAATTTAAAGATTTTTCTCAATCGGTGACAGATTTACAATTACCAACGCATATTAAAAAAAGAGTGAATATTACAAATAAACGGATTATGGTCATTGGTGGAACTGGTAGTCTTGGAAATAAAATTGTGGACATATATGGATCATCCAATGATATTATCATTTTTTCACGCGATGAAAATAAACATTGGTTAATGAAACAGAAATATGCAAATCAATCTAAAAGACTTGCGTTTTGTATGGGAGATGTGCGTGATTTACAAACTGTTCAAGAAACATTAGAAGATGTAAACCCACATATTATTATTATTGCTGCAGCTCTTAAACATATTGATACATGTGAATATGAAGTAATGGAAAGTATTAAAACCAATACATTGGGCCCAATGAACGTATTAAAAGCGGTTAAAAATTGCGATAAATCATTTAAATTACAATGTTTAGAATCGGTTGTTTACATAAGTACAGACAAAGCATGCTTTCCTATAAATACCTATGGTATTTGCAAGTCATTATCTGAAAAAGCTGTTATTGAACAGACATACAAGATGCCATTTTCTAGAGTCAAATTTGTTAATGTAAGATATGGAAATGTATTAAATTCTAGAGGCAGCATCATCCCTAAATTAAGAGAGTCTACTGAAAAACATTATACACTTACACATCCTAATATGACCCGTTTTATTATGACACAGGAAGAAGCTGTACAATTAATAGAATATGCTATATTAAATGGTGTTTCTGGTGATACGATTATCCCAAAAATTAAATGTATGAAAATCCTTGATTTATTTGAAATATATGCAGAAAAATCCACACCGACAAAAGAAATCCATATATCTTCACTTAGACCAGGCGAAAAAATGTCAGAAGCATTATTAAATGAAAACGAAATTCGAAGAACCATTGAACAGGATAATTACTATATTATTAAACCGGACTATGCATTACAACATATCAAACATAATTTTATTCATCTAAAATCATATGATTCTGCAGACAGTGAAATATGCTTATCAAAAGATGAATTGAAACAATATTTGCAAAACAAAGACTTTTTATAATTTTTATATATACATCATATTATACCTCATTTTTATACAAATTTTACATACATGTATAAAAATGTATAAAAATGTAAAATGATTTTATGATTATGATATATCAAATCGTTTCAATTCTATTAATTGATCATGTAACGATGGAATAGTATAATCTTGTAATATATCTATATATATAGTCGTAAGAGTTTTATTTACGTTTTTTGTAATGCACTGTTCAATTTGTATATTAAGTTGATATACTTCGCTTATCATGTGTAACAGTTTATATTTAGATACATGTTCTTGTGAAAATAAGTGTCTAATACCTGTCCAATATAAATTATTTTTAATAATGTGATGTACAATTTTTGCAAATTCCAAACAAGTTATTCCATTCCATATATGTGTAGTATAACCTTTTACAATGTTATTATTATTTGATATGGCCCATTCTAATAAAGATCTCTTGTTAAATCGTTCTTCCCCAATAATGCTTGTTCTAATAACAGTTGCATGGATTGATTCACCTAATATTTTACTCATTCCATACATATTTGTTTCATCTTTATGATTCATTTCATCATAACATCCCTTAGAACCATTAAATACACAGTCTGTCGTAGGATGTATTAATTTAGCGTTATATTTCATACATATATGAGATAACTGTACGGGAAATACACTATTTATCTTGATATAATCTATTTCATCATTGTTTCTTGTTTGTGGTATAAGTCCTATACAATTAATTACAATCGTATCTTTATCTATACTATACTTTATTAATAAATCATTAATAGAATCTGTTAACGTTTCATAATAACGAATAATATCAAATTCTTGACGTGTAATGTCTATAACAGAATAATTTTGTTGTTTCAAAAATACAGATAAATACCTCCCTAACATCCCATTAGAACCAAATATAATAATTCGCTTATGTGTACCCATGTATTTGTTATTTAAATTTATTAATTTTAAATTTAAATTACATAAAAAATTACATAAAAAACATAATTTTACGATTTTCTTATTATGGTTACACCTGGATTTAATGGTAAAGTCAGGATTTCTATTCCAGGATAATCTTTTTTAATTTGTATAGGAGTTTTGTAACAATTATAAGAACCCATTGGACTAGTCATTTGCTCGCAACATGGATACGTATCATGCAAGAAAATAATTCCACCAGATTGTATATTTTTATAAATATGCATAAAATCATTATTTACAGATTCAAACTTATGATCAGCGTCAATAAATGCAAAATAGTATTCAAGTGACGGAAGGTGATTAATACTATATTCATCGGTATAACATTGTGTAAATTCTATGTTATCGTGTTCCACATTCGTAGGATTTAAATCTACACCATATGCAGTTTTCACTAATGGAGCAATACGATTCAAAATTACCCCATCTCTAACTCCATACTCAATATAATTTTTACTAGTATGATCTGATACATGTTTAATGATTTCTTCGATAATAAAACCGTGATCTACTGTTTCCCATGGTGTAGGAACAATACGTCTATATAACGGCGTCCGTGTATTATCCCATTCCATATGTTCTGTCTCTGGATTTAACCAAGCTAATTCTCTATATACTTTTCTACAAAAATACAATTCACCAAGCTTTATATATTCTATAGAATTATCATTTATAGTAGGTTGGGTACCAGAAATCATGATGCCATCTTGAATTAAATTATCAAATTTTGATTTATCAAATGTCATGCATACACATAATTCATTCTCTTTTACAAGACCGTCTGTTGGTGTCCCAAAACACGTTTTAATATAATTTACTAAGGATAACATCTTTAATAAATTAATTTATGTTATTTTTAAATTACATTAATTATTTTTAACACATTTTTACATTTATAAATTTGTTATAAAATATACAAAATCAAAAAACTTGCTAGATTTATTTTTTACATATTTAGACATGATATTTAAACTTTTATGAAACATTTCTGTATCGCAATTTTCTAAAATTATGTCACCAATGTAACCATTTTTTATTTTGACACATGGTATATCATTAATGATCGTATTTGAAATTTGTTGAATATTTACAAATTTCTTGTAATCAATCATATGTTCACCATTTATATTAACATAATGAATACCATTTAATTTACAAAATGAAAACGTGATTTTTTTAGGTTGTTTATTTAATTCTATATCTGATTTATCATATTTTTTAATGATATAATTATCCATATTTATACCAGAATATTGCTTTATAATCATTTTGCCTTCTTGTTCTTTAAACTCCATCAATTCTTCACCCTTTTTATCTTTAAAATGGTCAATTCGCAAAAAATCATCATGCCATGTTTTATTTTCGTCCATTATATTATATTTTTAAAATAATTTAATTATTTAACAATAACAATTAAATCACATTCCAACAGGTGCTCTAAATATGTAATGTTTGGAAATATTCAGAAAAATATTTCTTAACAATATCGTTATTTTTTATAATTTCTCTAGATTTTATGGCTATTTCTTGACGTTTTTCTTTTGAACAAAATATACCACCTATACCTTGAGATTCTGGTGCCTTGTCATTATCTGTCATAAATGAAATTAATGCACTGCATAAACTAACAACATTCCATGATGCTGAATAAGTATCTTGATGAAAACCGGTAAAACTTGTACATATTCTTCTATTTAATTCAAATCTACCATTTTCTGTTAAAAATATAAAATCAGGCGCTTTAAATGGATAGTTAGTAGGCAATGTCACTTTACCTAAATATATTCCATTTTCATAATCTGTATCTTTTAAATCATAAATTATAAAATACCAAAGATGTAAATCTTCACTCGGTTGGACTATTAAATTTGGAAATATAAAATTTTCTTTTTTATATAATTGTATTTCTTTATGAATTCTTTTAGAAAATGTACTAGACATAATTATATATGATATACAAATCTTATTTTTAAACAAAATAATAAATTATTTTATAATTATATATTAGATAATGGTGCTCAATATAAATTATCAAGCTAGTGATAATGAACAAATACGTAAAAATAATTTAAAATTATTCTACAAATACGTATTGAATACCCATTGTAGATGTGAAACCTCGTGTATTACATTTCAAAATATAAAACCTAAATATACTCATACTACAGAATGTGATAAAATTCATAACGATAAATATGATTATACAAATGACATCAAAGAAATTATGGGTATGTTTTTGGAATATGATTATTTAACTTTAAGGGGTACAGAAGGATCTCATAAATACTATATTCATAATGTAGAAGGGGAATATAAATTTTTAAGTTGGGAAAATATCAAAACATTGGATAATAAAAATATCAAGTTGTTTTGGATGTTTAGAAAGGCTATAATAGATGGATTAATTAAAAGTATATTATCAAAAAATTTACCCATTTACGCAAATTTAATTATAAACAGTGTCGGATCTACAAATATAACATCTGATTACGATATAACCGTATATGATAATAATTCTTTTGCGTCTGCTTCATTTATAAAAGAATTCAATGAAAGATTTTTTAAATTATTTAAAGAAAAATCATCATACATTTTTGATACGAATTTATATGGTACGAGTTTTATATCATTTACAAATACTAATATAGACAAGAATGTTATGAATACACATACATGCAACAATACAAAATTTTCATTTGTAAAATCTTCATCTATTTATAACGATTCACAAATCATGTGGTCCCTTGTAAAATTTCTAACTAATTTAGAAGAAGCTCTGGGAACATATATGTCAAAAAATATATATGAATACATGAATAAAAAGTTATCCTTACCACATTTAATCGTAGCTAAAAGGGTAATGACATATATAAAAAATGCTCAAACTGATTATATAGACTTGATGGCAAATCCTAGTCGTTTAAATGAATATATATTACATGAAACATATAATTTAACTGTAGAAGAGCAGAAATTAATAAGGTACACTGATTTTGTAAGTCTAGTAAATTCTTTTGGGTTTGAAACATATTACTCAAGAGGTGCATTTTTAGATATTGTCGTAAATACACAAATGTGTAAAAATTCAGATATATTACAATTAAATGAACATGATTATATAGAATCGATTATTGAAAATACAGGATTTTTTTTAGTACATAGTGATAAAGGAAAATATATTGAAAGAGTTTTGAATAGTTTAAAAAAATTGAAAAAAATAACACAATTCAATCGTAAATTAAACGCATTGTATGAAACATTGTTCAACAGATTGAAAAAACATAAAATTACAAAAGATTCTTATATTTGTAATATTTCAGATTTACATTTATCATCCTGTAGGAAATATACGTATTTTGAAATTCTAGTTAAATTAATATATTATTTATTAGAACATTTTATAAAAAAGGATAAACGAGTTATTATCCCATTTGAATTATTTATACAGCCCTATGAAAATATATCACCCTCGAGTAGTATGAGTAGCATAAGTAATATAGATTCTAACGTGCAAAGATCTTCTACAGCTTCAAATAGAAAATCCACATTTATAAATAAAGAGCCATTAACTTCACCATTATACACATCACTTCCAAATTTACCAGTTAAAAAACCACGTAAATATACTATAACAAATAGTCCAAAATTACAAAAATAATATTTTATTTTATTTTTATATATCATACATATATAAAAATGTATAGTCATATTAAATTGCACATGATTGCTATGATAATTGTGCTAATTGGATCATTAAATTGGTTAATCATTGGTTTTGGATATTCTAATACGATTTCATATATATTTTCAAAATACGATAAATTTATATATATTTTAATTGGTATTTCAGCTCTATATTTGTTATTTAATAGAGACACATATTTACCATTTTTAGGTTGGTCTGCATTTCCAGGACATACTTTACAAGTGTCTTCTTCAGACAAAGCCAATCTATCAATTAGAGTACCTGCATATGAAAATGCGGTTAAAGTCGTATATTGGGCGGCAAATCCAGGAAAAAAGATTATTAACAATCCCATAACTGCATACACGGATACATCAAATTTTGGTGTATCTGAAGTAGAGCAAGATGGAACTGCCATATTATATTTCCAATGTCCACAACAATATAAAGTATATGGGCATACTCTAGATAAACATATACATTATCGTTCAATTATGAATGATGGTATGTTAAGTCCAGTTGAAACAGTAAACATTCATTGTTAAATTATGAATTATTGAATGCAAACGATAATAACCCATTTTGTATTGTTACTATATTGTATGATATAGAAAATACATACAGCATACATGACGGAATATTCGGTCTCATTTTTAAGGACAATACAACAGAGTCAAATCGTGACATATTAATAGAACCTGTCGGTTGTGTTATAGAACTTGCCTTAGAACAAAAAGGAAAAATATATAAATGTTTGTCCGGAATAACATCATGCACATTATTTGGCAATATTTCTCTAAAAACATGTTCAGGTAAATAATCTTCGTAAAATTGAATACCATTTAAAAATAATCCAATTTCAGATATAAATGGAACAACCGTACTATCATAATAATTATTACTTGTCGTATCTTGTATAGAATAATTAAAATAATTATTAGCATTTATATTATCTGTAGAAACACACGCAAATAACAATTCTTTACTTGAATTATCAAAATGACATTTTGAATTTACCATATACGCATTCGCATTTACAGGTTCTTTGCCATTATAAGTTTGTTGTTCAATTAAATAAATTAAAGGATTATCTGTATAGGTTGGTAAAATAATGTCATCCAAGAAAATATATTCAACCAATACCTTTGAATCTAAAATTTGATAAGTCTGATTTGTACCAACTGCACCATCAAAATTAATCAAATCTGAAAATTGAGCAAATGAAAAATTAAGTTGTATATCTTGATTTGGCATACAAAATACGGGCAAAGACAAGGAATAATCTTTAGTAAACCAAAATTCTAAAGGTATTTTCAATACAACCTCCTGAGTTGCATTACACAATGTACTTCTATACACATCAGATTTTAAAATCATACGATTCTTACCTTCACGTTTTGTCGTAGTATTTAATTCATCTTGTATATCCATACATACTGGATAAAGTCTATCAACTATACTTCCTCCTATCATTAATTCAACTGGTTCTTTAAATATAGCATAACCAATAGTATCAACCCAACTTAAATAAGTTCCATCCGTTGGTGTTAATTGCGGTAATGTCAATTCTAAATACATTTTAGAAAGTAAATGTCCCTTTTTAGGAATGGTAACAGTCGTTTTGTTGCCAAATGCTGCATCTGAATATAATGGATATGCAACTGTTTCTGTAGCAAAATTAACATATTTATAATAAGAAAATTTAAAAATATTTATTTGAGGATTTTCTGATAAATACACTTCCTGAGAAGATCCCGCTGCTGCTGTTAATAAAAGAGTGGTAGCTACCATATTAATAAAGAACATGAAAAAAGAATTTACATTTAAACTGAATATTAAAAATGATTAATATTTAGTATATAATATAGTCAGAGTAATGGAAGTAACACCAGAAATAACAAAAGTACCAGAAATAACAAAAGTACCAGAAATAACAAAAGTACCAGAAATAACAAAAGTACCAGAACTTAATCCAAACCTGGATATAAAATGTATTATTTTCGATTTAGATTATACACTATATAATTATAATACAGAAAAATTATACGACGGAATACAAGATTTGTTATATGCATTAAAAAATGAAGGATATATAATTGCATTAGCATCTTATAATGCACATGCTGAATATATATTAAAAAAATATGATATTTACAAATACTTTAATCATATTGAATACGAAAATGTAATGTATTATGATTATTGTGACTTAGATGATAAAAAAAATATGTTGGAATCGATTATTAAAAAAACTTGTCTCAATCATAATCAACTACTATTTATAGACGATCAATTGTGTAATATAGAAACAGCACAATCATTGGGATTTCATATACTTCATGTAGATAGAAAAACGGGTATACACATAGATAAATTACAATTCTTAATAAAAAATCGCGTATAAATAAAATTTTTTTCAACATATATAGTATATATTATGTTGAAATCAAGCATGTATGCTAGTATCTATGGCAAAGAATTTATTAATTATAGAAAATACAATTCGTATGTAAAAAAAAAAATGTTTATTAATACAACAAGGCGACAAGGACAAAATTTAATACCTGTAGTCGTAGATTCAGTAGACCAAGATCTTAGTTTACAATTAAGTGGATCATTGCATCAAAAAGGATCTGTTTCACATAGAAATATCCAGTATGGAAAAGAATACAGTATAGATAAGAACACAAAAATTGCAGATTTTATCATATTATTACAAGGAATCGTCCCAGGACCATTTAATCTAAAATTAGGACTAGAAAATGGAACATTATTAACAGATAAAAATCAAACACTAGGTGATGTCTACAAAAATCATAAAAACAATGATGACAGTATTCTTTATTTATTATTAACTAAGGAAACATCCATCTTTCAATATATCCTCTCAATTATTCGTTATCTAATGCGCACCAATTAATGTTTCAATGGACTAGGTGTCTTGGGTGCATAATTTTTTCCAGTCTTTCGTCTCTGTTCTCTTTTTTTTTTTGTTTTTAAAAATAATTTCAGTTCATAACAATAATTTTTATTTGCTTTGTAAGACTCACTTAACCACTCTCTCAATTTTAACTGTATATAACATCTTATATTTTCAGATTCACTTATAGGTTTACTTTTTCCACCCGAACCTACTTTATTCTCATGAATATAACAATTTTTATAATAACGACATGATGCTTTTTGCGAAAATCCCATTTCATCACATGATGTACTATTACAATAGTCTTTACTATATTTTCTAGGAAATTTAGTATGTTTTTTATCAAAATTTACTTTTCTGACACCTTTATTCTTATCACCTTTATTCTTATCACTTTTATTCTTATCACCTTTATTCTTATCACTTTTATTCTTATCACTTTTATTCTTATCACTTTTATTCTTATCACTTTTATTCTTATCACTTTTATTCTTATCACCTTTATTCTTATCACTTTTATTCTTATCACTTTTATTCTTATCACTTTTATTCTTATCACTTTTATTCTTATCACTTTTATTCTTATCACTTTTATTCTTATCACTTTTATTCTTATCACCTTTATTCTTCATTCTTATAATTATTGATTAAAATAAATTTTACTAATTATAGGAATACAATTTATATTTATTACCATTTAGTGTGATTACCGTAAGTTGTAATCAACATTGTTTCAAATTCCTTTACAAATTCTGGATAATTACAAATATTCTTTACAAATTTATCCCTAACATCCTTCTTAAGATTCATCAATAATACCATGTTATTAGACAAATATTTTACTTTATTGACAAATTCATCTTCACTAAATGTAATATATTCTGATAATTCAGAATAATACATCAAACTACTTGATACATTTTGTGAATGATATTGACGCTTTAAATCATACAAACACAATACGGGACATCCCATCATCAATGCTTCGCAACTTGTAGTTGTTCCGCTATAAGGGAATGTATCTAACGCAATATCCATCTTATTATAATCTAATAAATGATCTGTATAAAGATCACTATATTCCATAATTTCTATACGGTCTAATAACTGTTTATTCCTCCATGTATCAATAAACTGTTGTCTTAATTTAGGAGTCAAAAATTCCTTTGTTTTAATAATAAATTTGACATTAGGACATTCTTCCAAAATACGCTCATATACACGAATAACATTGTCATTAATCTTATTATATCGATTAAATGTACCAATAGTTAAATAATTATTCTTAACACATGGTTGTGTATCAACCAACTCTGGTAAATTTTCAATTCCAATTGCTGGTGTATAATTCAAGAAACATCGATTGGTAAATAATAATTTTTCGGTATAATACTTTTGAGTACTTGGTAATACTTTGCCATTTGCACTAGGAGTTTTACCATCAGAATCAGTAATACGATCCACAATATGATAATCCATATTAGACAATCCAGACGTATTAGGATAACCACAGTAACTAATTTGGATCGGTGCCGGTTTAAGCACAAATGTATCTAATCTATTGTCACCCGTCTGGCTTGACATATCAAACAATATATCAATATTTTCATCTTCAATCTTCTTTTTTAATTCTTCAGGACTGGTATTCTTAACCAAATGCCATTTACAATGTGGAAACACATTATGCAATTGAACAATCTTTAATGAAAAACAATGAACATTAAACACATCCGTATTAATAAATTTCAAAATTGAATTCAAAAAGTAACTTACTGGATGAGAAATAAAATCACCACTCACAAACCCAATATTCAACTTGACTCCACGCTCCTTTAATTCATCCACCAAAGATGAAGGATCCTGATTCGCTTTTACACAATCAATAATCTGTTGTTTAATCACATAATTTGGCAATGACTTTTTATAATCATTTTCAACATATTCATAAATCTTATTTAGATTTTTATGGAGTTTAGCAATATACATAGGATTCTCAATCATATGGGAAATATAATTCAAATCCAACAACTTGTTTTGATATGCAAGAGATAATCTAGGTTTGTATTTCAACGCCTTGTTGTAACATTCAATTGCCTCTGTATAATTGATTTCATAACAATATGCCAAACCCATATTCATATACATACTCGCTAAAAGCATATCTTGTTCAGTTGAAATATGAGCCTTCTTAGCATTTTCTATACCATGCTTATAGTAAGAAATAGCCTTGTCCGTAAGACGCAATTCAGTATAAACTACACCCAATTGATTATTAATATCAGGATCATCAGGTCTTAATTCTAATGCTCTACTGAAATAATATATAGCCAATTCTCTATCCTGAACAGCAAAATAAATTCCTCCGATACCATTGTAACACTTGATCTGAAACTCTTCCAACTGTCTAAGAAGACTTTCATTAGGAGGATGTTTTAATTTCTCCTTTTCAATATGTAATTCCAAAATACCTAACGCCAATTTATAATGAGACAACGAATCATCTAATTGATTGTCTCTATGATACATAAAACCCAAATTATAATGCAATTGATAACAAGTTGGCTCAACTGGCAACACTGATCTTAATAGTTTAATATTTTCCTTTGGAATAAAATTAAAAACAGACAAATATATAAACACAACTTTAAACAATTCCCTTACCCTATGACATAAGGGATCCACCTGTAAACATTTCTGTAAATGAACAATCGCAGTATATAATACACCCTTTTCTTGATCACTTAATTCTTTTCTTTGCATATTTAAGCCTACGGTTCTTACATATAATTCAGCCGAAATATAATAAGAATCCCTAATTTCATCTTTGATACGATTGATCTGAAATGGATTCAATGTATCCATAAATCTTATGACATTTGCACACTTTTCCATACATTGCATATAAACATCATGTTGCCCCAATTGATTTGCATTCTCATAAGATGCTTTCAAATCCGAAACATATTTATTTAAATTGTCCAAATTAATATTTTCAAATACACTCATTTTATGATATATTCAGAATTTAATAACCGTAATCTAACGAAATGATTCCACTAAATAAATGTAACTACATTCACTTTTCATTTTTTTATTTTTATTTTTTTACAAGTTATTTTATAATTTTTTTTTTCTTGGAGTAAAATATACCACAGGTATAAAAAAAAATGGCATCAATTATTTCATTTGATCAATTCATTGGCCCTTTAGGAACTAGTCAAGCATATACAACCGATAATATCACCGTGACAGCATATGGATATGCAATCGGAACACCAGATACTCCTACTAATCTATTTGGTAGATCAGATACTGAATTAGGATTAGGTATAGCAAATAATCCACTTCACGAAATTAACACTCAATCCTATGTTACACTTGATTTATGCGAATTGTTAACTGGAGATATTGATGGAATACCTACAATCACAGTTGATAGCATTCAACCAACTGAAGGATTCACTGTATATGGTTCAAATACTTTAGGTACCTTAGGCACTTCTTTATACGTATCAAATGATAGTGCAGTTATACAAACTATTCCTATCCCCTTTTTCGGACAATATAAATATATTTCTGTTACAGCTTCGGGATCCGGAACAACTCCCGATGTACTCTTGAGCAATATTACTTTTAAAATTTGCCCTTGTTGTCCTCTACCAGTGCCTATGAATGTACAAGTAGAACCTATTCTAAATATGTCTGTTAGTAAATTAAAGGTTAAAATTGTTAAAAATTATGCATTATGTAAATTTAAACCTTCCCCTTGCGAATGTCCTACAAGTGGAAATACCATTTGTAGTGGTAATACAGGTGGTAATACAGGTGGAACTGGTAATACAGGCGGTAATACAGGTGGAACTGGTGGTGATAACGGTAATGGTAATGGTAATGGTAATGGTAATTAATCAGAGAAGTAAAATCGTTATTTTATTTTATATTATTAATAATAAGTAATAATATATGAGTAGTTCCTGGTCCTTTAAAGATAATTTAACCATAGATAATTCTAAATTTTTGAAGTGGACCGATTCTACAAATGTTCCTAAAAATATCATAGGTGTTTCAGGTGAAAATACTTATCTTACTCCATCATGTACAATTGGAAATATGTATATAAACAATGCGGGATTATCGTCTACATTCATCAATATGGGAAATAGTAATGGAACAATAATCGGATCTAAATTGGGAGTAAGAATCAATAATACTTCAACATCATTAATAAGTGCATTAACTTTAGCAAATAATGAATGGATTTCATCGGATAATACAAATGGTAGTGGATATTTAGGAATTGGTAATAATGGAAGTGGTGCAAATATTCTATTATATGGAAATAATATAAGTGGTGGTAATATTCATTTAATAGCTGGAAACACTTTAGGTAATATAAATTTGTATACTGGAAATAATAATTTGAATATGCAAGTGTTAAATACGGGTACTACTAATTTTTCACCTAATGGAACAACGATTAGATGTTCTATATCCGATGATACAACTATTATATCGAATCCTCTTATAATAAGTAGTACAGCAAATTCATATTCTAATCAAACTGGAGGAGCTTTACAAATAGCAGGTGGAATGGCTATACAAGGGAATACAGTTATTAATGGAACACTTAGTATTAATTCAGTATCGGGTAATATTAATTTCAATGGATCCAACCCATCTACGAGTTATAGTTCAGGAACTATCTCTTTTGCTGGCGGATTGGGTATTGAATGTAGCACAACAGCGGTATCTGTTACTTCAGGTGGGGGTATCAGTTGTGCAGGTGGTCTTGCAGTTGGTCAGAATGTAATTATTGGGAAAACAATTACTGTA
>Ga0315904_10000417_pt1 | contig 67356 bp, 86 predicted proteins | sample LakEriMetagenome_6_FD_203529 | JGI IMG/M metagenome (GOLD analysis project Ga0315904, IMG submission 203529) | Freshwater fungal communities from buoy surface, Lake Erie, Ohio, United States - Buoy 12 MA120 | ecosystem: Environmental > Aquatic > Freshwater > Lake | place: USA: Lake Erie, Ohio...
AACCAGTATCTAGGGGAGTTGCTTTAGTCGATTTTCCGACTATAACGCTCTCATTTATAGTCGATTTTCCGACTAAACCAGTATCTAGGGGAGTTACTTTAGTCGATTTTCCGACTATAACGCTCTCATTTATAGTCGATTTTCCGACTAAACCCGTCTGACGGCTCATCCATTGGGAATAGGATGGGACAGACTCAACTCCGTTGAGCAGTGAAGTACAAAAGTCTTTATATAGTCCGTAGCTAACACTTAATCGCCGTTTAGACAGATCTTTGCTGGCAGAAACAACATCTATCTGCTCTAAATAATGCAGTCGGTTTATAATCTCATCCCGCTTATACGTTCCCACCAGTCCCTTAACAAAGTCCGCGATCGCAATCTTGCCAAGGTCAATCAGGGCGGCATCAGGGGGGTGTCCTTTCAGGATGCTTCCCTGAGCGCGATATTCTAGGTAACTCAAAATTAAGCCCGAACAAGTATCGTTAAATAGCGCGACGTACTCAGGACGGATTGCAAGAAAATAACCCGAGGTATGTGGTAAAATATTCATATTGTCACTCCGTTGACAAAAAGAATTACATAAACAAGTGTACCACCGCCCCTAGTTGGATGGTGGTAATTTTTCTATCGTAGCGGAAAAAGGTTAGGCGATCGCAGAATGGGAGCGCGATCGCCGCTAGGGGCTAGGCTTCCGCCGCTACGCCGAACAAGTCTAACTGATTAGATTTAACGCTTTCTGCTAAAGAAAGGTTCTTAATAGCAGTGTTAAAATAGCTTTCTTTAAGCTCGATTCCGATGTATTTTCGGTTTAATTCTAGTGCTTTATATCCCGTTGAACCGATGCCATTAAAAGGATCTAAAACCGTTTCACCCGGATTAGTGTAAAGTTTCACCAGTCGCTCGATTACCCCTAACTGGAGGGGGCATAAGTGCCGCTCATCGTCATTATCCCGAGCCGAACGAACGTTGAGGACATCGGTTTCTCGTATCCCTGTCCTTGTGATGGCATTGTAGCGATGCCAGACAGGATCAGCCCATTCGATCCATTCCTCTTCAGTGATCCACCCGCCAGTAGGATTGTACTTTTTGCTCATCCCCGCCTGAATCGGCTTAGGGTTGTCGCCTAATTTGCGGAAGTAGAGCACATAGTCAGCTAGTGCCATCCGCATTACAGAGGAATCGGTGGCAAGAGACTTAAACAGCAGCCCACGTTCTTTGTTTCTGGTAGCCTGTATTTGAGGATTCTTGCTGATGCAAACCTCCCCAGCATAAGGGAAGTTTAGGCTATCAAAAGCCTCGATTACTTTCCCCCGATAATCCTTCACCCCGATGTAGTTATCCCGTCCCTTGGTAGCCAGCAGTTGGCACAAATGGACGCAGCACATCCGCCCAGGCAAAAGGACTCGGTTTAGTTCAGGGATGAGATATTTAAAGTGTTCAATCATCCTTTCTATGCTCTCAACGTTGCCCATATCTGCCTCTAAATCGGTGTAGGCGTACATGGTCGGGAACGGAGGCGAGAAGATAATACAGTCTACTGACTCACTCTTTAGGTTATCGATTTCCTCTACGCAATCACCCAGGTATAAATCCCAGCCATTGCCAGCTTTGTAGCCTGTTTTATGCTCGGTACGGGTAAAGGTATTTTTAGCTTGAAAATCTTTCATCTCAGCCACTAAGTTGTCCATCATCTCGTTAAACTCCGTTTCCTTCCTTTTGACGTTTGCAACAATTTTTCCCTCTAGATTAGAGGTAACATAATGAACCTGTACGGGCTTTTCTTGCCCGTATCTCCAGCACCGCCGAATAGCCTGATACTGCTGCTCAAAGCTATGGGTCAATCCTAAAAACGCGATTTGATGGCAGTGTTGCCAGTTAAGCCCAAAACCTGCGATCGCAGGTTTTGACACTAATACCCGTATTTCTCCCTTAGAGAACTTTTCGAGGATGGATTCTTTGACTGATTCCGACTGAGAACCTGTTAGCTCTACCGCGTCAGGAATAGCCTTAGTAATTACCTGAGACTCTTGATTAAGCTCAGTCCAGATTACCCAGTATCCCTCGGAATTATTGACCAGTTCAGCGCACTTGGCTACACGCTCTTTTAAAGAATCTCGCTTTGCCTGACGTTGCTCTTGTAGTGTTTCTGCTGCCATAGCGAACAGAGTAGACAGGTTTTCCTTCTGTACCTCTACTTCATGCTGATGGTATTCCAGAGGGGGCAATTGATGGCTTGCATCGTCAAAACTGCCCATATCGCTAGGCTTGCGGATGGCACAAGCCCAACTCCCTAGCCATTGGTAAAAGGGTTTTTTGGCGTGTCCCTTGAGCCGCCACTCTACCGTTGAGTTGCCATCCTGAGTAAAGTACAGGGCGATCACCTCTTTTCCCGAGAGGATACCGAGGAACTCGGAGTGATTGGTTATCTCAATAAGATCGTTCGGTGCTGGAGTAGCAGTCCCGCAAAATCGATACGGGATATCTTTCCCGAACTCGAACAGCGATCGCGTGATAGCTGACTGAAACCCCTTGATACAGGAGGATTCGTCTAGCACTAGACAAGCCCAGTCATTCTCAAACTTATGGAGCTTCTCATAGTTCGTGATATTTATCCCATCTCGCACATCGGCTTGAGACGCGCATAAAGTGACCTTATAGCCGAACTTGCTGGCTTCGCGTGCCAACTGCTTCGTTACGGCGATAGGAGCAAGTATTAGGGCATTGCCGCCCGTAGCCAGACAAACTTGATAGGCAAACTCCAACTCTAGGAATGCCTTGCCCATGCCTGTATCGGCAAAACAGGCGAACCGCTTAGCCCTTAGCGCACGGCTCACGATGGCACGTTGGTAGGGAAATAACTTCGGGTTGAGAGACTCTGGGGAAATCTCTATCCCTTGCAACTTCGCCCTTTTTTGTTTAGAAATCAGGAAACTTTCGTAGGACATAACTCTATTATTGTTTACACTTACATCTTACCATAGGTTTTTTATGCAGAAAGGTAAATCAGTATAATTACGGAATTATTTACCCTGATCGCACTTCGGCTTCCTAGGACGTTTCACCCGCAAGGTTTTTGGGTCAAAGATGCGTGCTGCTAACTCTGAAAAATCATAGAAGCGATCGCCGCCGCAGGAATGACAGCGCTCTGATTCAGGGGGAATATGGCAATAAACACAAACTAACAGGGGTTCTCTTGCATCCATAAATCAAGTAGAGCGCGATCGCGCTCGTGATAAAGAGAGCTTCCGCCTAATCCCGTAATGCGAGATTCTCCCGAGATGAAGCTTGCACCAGGGATTCGATAGATTAGCCCAGTAGTGGTGTCCTCGATGCCAGCGCAAAACCGCGCCACCTTGATAACTTTGTACTCCCTGATTTTCCTGCTATCAGTACAGCGCAACAAACGATCATTTAGCTTCAACCTCATCGCCTTAATCTCCGATTTTTTAGAGAGACTTGAGCAGCGGGGACAACCTCATCAACCTCTACCGAGGCAAAGCATAGACTAAGTAGCTTTTCGTCAAAATCTAGAGAACCGTAAGCACCCGCGATCGCATCCCTGATTTTGCAGTCTCCCTTGGTATTGGCGGGGAACAAGAACGCCGCATTACAGCCCGAGGGAGCGCGATCGCTACTCATCGATACTGCCAACCAGATAATAGCCAAGAAATCCTCCTCAGATAATTTATTTTTGCTGTAGCCACTAAGCTCGATGACTTCCCTGATTAGCTTGCGGTGGGGGGTATCAAGGTCTTTGACTTTCAGCCAATGCAACTCAACTAAATCGCAATCCTCCTCGGATTCCCAGTTGTACTCAACCGAAAACCACTTTACTCGCCCCTTAACCCTTTGCCCAAAGCCTTTATAGTTAAGAGCTTTCCGCTCTATCTTGTGCGATCGTCGTTTTAATCCTTCTCTCATGTGCAAAAAGCCCGATAGACGGGCTATACCTTTCTTCTCTGCTAATCCTACCAAAATAGGATTTTTAGCCGATTGTACAAAAGTTTCTGGAGTGCTAGGCTATATCCAGAAATTATGATTGTCCCTATGGAAAAACCCCGAATAATTCACCTCATACATCCTAGCGATCGCACTCTGACCCGTTGCGGTCGGGCTATCGAAGGCAATAAGAGCCAGTTCATAGCCCAAGTGACGTGTCAAAATTGCCTAGATATTATCAACGGCGATCGCGCTAAACTCTTTCCCACTAAACAACCTACAGGGCGATCGCGTCCTTATGCTGTACGGGTTTATCTATCTCCCGAAGCATATTCCGCTTGGCAGTCCCTGCCGAACAAGACCAACGCCGTAAACACTTGGCTAGAAAGTCTTGCAGCAGAATCCCTTAATTAATTTCTGCATAGGTGTTGACACTCCAGAAACCATATGTCATTATAAGAACATAGCCGAAGTGAAGCGCGGCTACGTAAAAATGTAAACAATAATCGAGGTCAAAATGACTGCTAACAGTCTTCTTTCCCCTAGCTTACCACGAATCAAGCAGGGCTGGCAAGACAAACGTGTAATAGACGTTCCCACTGTAATGGCGATCGCTATTCTAGAACGATGGATGAGCGTTCAAATGCCTTTGGATCAAGTTTTCATCTCCAAGCTAGGGAGAAATTATCCCCGTCTCATGGAGGGAATGCGACAATTCTGGGTAGAATGCGTGTTTCATTTAGAGGGGATGGGATGGGTGTCCGAGTGCATTCCCCTAGAGTTCTGGAGTCAGACTGAAAAAGAAATCCTAGAAGAGTGCGATCGCGCGATCGCTTCTTTAAAATCTAATAATCCGATTGATTTCTAGAGGTTATCATGAGTCCCCATGAGATAGCTATGTTTTCCGCTTTTTTAGTATCCGTAGGGGGATTGACCCCATGCCAAGATTTTCGATTTGACGATGGGTCTATCAGGATTAACCCAGCAGCATTCCCTAAAATGTCTGCAATCAACCCCGAAATTCTTTCCCTATTAAAGGAGCATTTTTGTGAATAGCATAATGGGATTTTCTGCGCTTCCCGAAAAGGCTCAGAGTTTTCTCGCCAATTGGGTTAATTCTAATTGCGATCGCATTCATCCCGACTCTATCATTTTGGTAGAATCAGGGAGTAATTGCCTTCAGTTGCTTACCTGCGATCGCGAGTTGTCTTTAAACGTTGTTCATTTAGTTGTAGAGGATTAATCAATCATGGAGTATAATTTTGAGTCTAAGAATTTTCCTAGCTTGTTGTTAAGAGAGTTCAGTTCTCTCTGGACTTCAATAAAGTTAGAATCCTTGCCCTCAGAAGAGAAAGACGGATTGATCTTATTGCTTACCTTGTTAGGAGTTGACTGGGAGCAATACGATCCCGTCCTCCTAGTCAAGTCCGAGGGGGGGATACTGACCAGACTATTCGGTCCCGCTATTTTTGCGGGGGAAGAAAACCAGTTAATCCTAAAAATAGGTGAGTGGGAGATTCCCTGTAAAGAAGAGAAGGGAAAAATTCTAGTAGGCAATTTAGCAGGGAAAATTCATCTCTTGCCGCTAGAAAATGCCCAAAAGGAAATCTATTATCAAGTTTCCACCAGCCTGTTTGCGATAGATAGCGATCCCGAAGAGGATGACGATGCTTTCTTGATTCCTATCATTACCAAGAAAGGTATCAGTCAAGAAAAACTAAAAACAGCAGTCAATAAAGACAAATCCATCTTTGAATTTTTGCTCCCCGTTCCAGGGAAAGGAGAATCAACCAACTGGGGAGAAACCTTCAAAATGCAAGAATTAACCCCGGGGGAGTACGAGGTTGCCTCTATCACGGGTCCCCTTGTTTCAGACAAGTTCCCGCGCCCTTCCTATAAATTAAACCTTGCAGACGGGCGATCTGTATGGGCAAGAGGGAACAGTCTTATCACTCTCGAATCAGGATGGCAGAAGCCCCCCGACAAACCCCTGACACTGCAAATCTCTCTGATCGAAGAGTACAGCGAGGGCAAGTATAAAGTTGAAAATGCCCTGCGGTTGAGACATCCCGCGATCGCCGCCCAACCTCATCGCGCCCAACTAGAGGCGGCTAAACCAGATGTTATTGACGTTGAATACTTGCCTGTAGAGGCTCAAGGCGCGATACCTTTCTAGGAGGAATAATCAAATGGACATTTGTTTTGATAAATCCGGGGAATCCATTGAGTCCTGTCTACATGGAAGTTTCATTTCTTGCCTAGTCAAAATAGGCTTGTTTAGTTACACGATTTTCTACCATATGCAGGACAGGTGTTGGTATGAGACAAAAACTCATCTTTTAACCACTGAACAATATTGGTATCGGTTAAATTCGGACGACCATGCCAAGGAACGGATTCAATTTCTTTGTTCCGAGATGGTTACGAGATTTTAAAAACAAAAGCGATCGCAGGGAAGTCACCCCGAGCGATCGCCCATACGTAAAGTTATCAAGCTTAAACTATGAAAACAACTCTCTTGATTATATCAAGCCTGTCCATAGGCTTCTTTGGGTTCATTAACCCGTCTATCATGATCGGACAGGCGATCGCATTCGTGGTGTCCCTGCCGTTTACCGATGAGTTCAGGGGGCAAGCATGAGATATCCCTACTCAGACGAAGACAGGATTCTGTTCAGAGCGATCGCGGCGCGTGTCCGTGAGTATCGCCAACAGGAGGAACTCACCCAAGAGAATATTGCGCGGAAGTTAGGCATTCTGCCTAGTGCCTATTCTCGATTGGAGCAGGGTAAGGGGGCATTGACCACGGCTCAACTGGTCAAAATCTCCAAATATCTACAGATTCCCATCGCCCGTTTCTTCCCTTAGCCGAAAATTGCAAAGCCCTAGAATAAGTATTCTAGGGCGTTTTACCTTGAAAACCTAGGAATCATCCCATGACTATAACATCATTGCCCCCTCAAGCTGTCGATGCCGAATGTGCAATAATCGGTTCTATATTATTTGACCCGAAAGCGATTGGAATAATAGCAGATAATCTATCCGCATCAGCGTTTTACAGCAGGGCGAACAACCTAATTTATGGCGTGGTGCTAGAATTGCATCGAAAGAATCAGCCTACTGATTTAATCACGGTATCTCAAGCGTTACGGGACAGGAAGATACTAGATTCAGTAGGCGGTGAAAGTTATCTGATTCAAGCCGTAGAAAGTACGGTATCTGCTGTTAACGTTGATCAGTATGCAAAACTGGTTAATCAGAAATATCTCAGAAGACAATTAATCGATATAGGCTATAAAATCATTGAGATGGGGCATGACCCTATCGTAGAGATAGAGGAATCTCTGGATAAGGCATCCTCTATGATTTTCGGATTAAAAACCGATAGAGGAGACAGTCAAATCACCCTCGATGAAGGGTGGAATCAATTAATTTATGACATCGAACATCCTGAAGAGTCGGTTAAACCCATCCTGACGGGGCTTGATTCCTATGATGAAATGACGGGAGGATTACGGGCAGGAGAGTTGTTAATAGTAGCTGGTCGTCCGTCGATGGGAAAAAGTTGGTTAGGGAATTTCTTCGCCTTAACTGCGGCACGGACTGGCAATCCCGTGCTTTTTTTTAGTGCAGAAATGGCAAAGCGATCGCTAGTAGATCGCTTTATTTGCACTCTGTCCAAAGTGGATTTATATCGCATTATTAACCGCGATATGACCGATAGGGCATTGCATATGCTATTCGATGCCTACACGGAAAACTATGGCAATTTTCCGATAATTATTGACGATACGAATGGATCTGCTTTGACGATGCAGTACATTATTACGCAATGCCAAAAACTGTACATGAATCACACCGCAATCGGCGGGATAATTATTGATTACATCCAATTAATCGGAGATGCGAATTCAATGAACCGCGCCCAAAGCTTAGGCGCGATCGCGCAGGGATTTAAAGAGCTTGCGAAGGATTTTGAATGCCCTGTAGTTGCCTTGGCACAAATCAATAGAGGGGTAGAGGGTAGGCAGGATAAACGTCCCTCAATGGCAGATATTAAAGATTCTGGGGGAATTGAACAGGCGGCGGATGTAGTCGCTGCTCTGTATCGAGATAATTACTATAATCCCGAGTCAGGGAACGATGAATTAGAGATAATAGTCACCAAGAATCGGAACGGTCCCACGGGGACGGCTAAATGCTTCTTTGTCCCCGAATCGGGGCTATTCTGCAACACCCGCGCCGATCTTAATCGGCTTGAGGCTGAACTTCTACAAAAATACCCATCCTAAAAGCCATGAAAGAAATCGATTTTAATAATTTACCTTGCAACGTTGCGATCGCGCCTGACCCTGAAAGTTTACGTGCAGCGTATGACAACGTTAGATGGGAGTGCGCGGCTCAATACAGAAGAGGATGCAGATGGTATGGATTAGAAGCCATTCCTACTGCAATCATCAATGAAAAGTTAGGGACTAGCTATCAACAATATGAGTATGTGGAGGCTCTTGTTAAGATGCTCTGTTTTTATGTAATAGAAGATTCTTTAGAGTCTTGGGAGGAGAAAAGGCTTAAGAAGAATCAAATAAAGGTATTAGTCCTGATAACGATTGATGAGCAGCTTTCTACAAAAGAGAAATACTCCCTACTGCATCTGCCTTATGTCCTTGAGGATAGGTTTAAATTTAATTCCCTATCTAACCTTGGGGTTTTGATATTTGCAACAGAGCAAGATGTCAAAGAGTCAATCCCTCAAAACCTAGGGCAGTTTAAGGCATTGCATCGAGACTGGGCAATCTGCTAGAGTTTAATAGTGGCAAGTCCCCTCTCGCTTGCCACTATTAAAAGATGGATACCACCCTATCGCAATTACGGTTAATCCTTCTGTCTATCCTCGGGACGGAAGGAATCAATGTACTAGGACAATACAAGTTAGGTACAACAGCCGTTATTCCCTCAATCCAAGTACGCAACACTAACTCTCCCTACATCCTAGTGCCGAAATCGGGGATAGAGTGCATCATTGAGCCTAATCCCGCGATCGCCCAACACAACAATCAAGGCGGGGTACTCATGGACAGACTTTATCTCGTAACACTAGACCAGCATGATCCCACGAAAACACTCGTAGAGGCGATAGAAACGATAAATAGCCTATCGATTATCCGCCCTCTGACAAGTCCTGTCATTCGGGGGAGAACCGAGCTAAACGGCGCGGAATTACCCGCCAGGGCTGTACTCTATATCCCTGCATTCACCTATCAGAGAGGGCTAATGTAGTGGCTGATGGCGGCGCGTCTATTTATATCTCAATCGGTTTGGCGATCGCGTCTAATGCGATCGGCTACGCGCTGGCTCAGGCAAATCGCCCTAAAGTTCCTGACCCTAACCCTAAACTGGCTGGCAGTGAGTACGGTAGACCTCTTCCGATTGTTTATGGCACGGTACGGGTAGAAGGCAATTACATATGGCCTGATGACCCTAAAATTGCTTTTAGGATTAGGAGAAAACGGACAGGAGGGAAGGGATTATTCGGCGGCGGAGCAACTCAAAAGAAGGTTTACGGAACTTTTCATACTGCTTTCTGCCTAGGAGAATGTACTTTTGAGAAATTAATTGTACAGGGAAAAACCGTTCTAGGCGGGGGTGCTTCGGGGGAGTTCGGAGCAAAATATATCGATACTTTTAGCGGCTCTGATAGCCAATCCCCTTGGGCGATCGCAGAGGGTAAGCAAGGAGTAGGCAACGTACCAGGCTATCGGGGGATTGTCGGGGTAGGAATATCAGAGCTTCCGCTAGAAAGATACGGGGATACTTTCCCTACTCAAATCTCGGCAATAGTTACGAATGACAACGGATTTGATGAAGTTGGGGAAGTATTAGAGGATATTTGCGTAAGGGCTGGCTATAGCGTTGACTTGCTCGATGTAACAGAGGGAAGCGGTACTTTTATCAGGGGGATAAGCTTGCCTAACTCAGGAGCAGCTTACAGGGAATTAGTAGAGCAAATCCTCCTTACTTTTCAGTTTTTAGCCGTTAACTTACCTGATGGGAGAACAGCATTTAGGAGAGCAGAAAGAGAAGGCGCGATCGCTATCCCCGTTTATGATTTTGGCATCGTTGACGAATCAAGCGAAGGGATAGCCAGCATCCTCAAAAAAACGATTTTAGATAGTAGAGAGCTACCATCAAAACTGTTTCTAAAGTACATCAATTTAGACCTAGATTACAATCAGGACACGGTTACAGCTGTCTACAATGGGTCAGAAGCTAACGAGAATGAACAGACTTTTACTACTAACATAGTTCTTGACGCTCCCACCGCAGCAACTCAAGCCCAACGGCTATTAATGCAGATATGGAATCAGCAAACTCAATATGAATTTACCCTAGATAGAAAATGGGTAGAAACCTTGACTACAGGGGATGTAATCGTACTCCCTAACGGCGATCGCGCTCAACTCATTGAGCTATCGATAGGGAAAAATTTTACCTTGGAATGCAAGGCGGTTTATTATGATGCCAACGCCTTCGCCTTTTCCGTTGACAGGGATATAGAACCAAGGGAATCGATTAACTGGATTTATCGGGGCGAAAACCCTGCGGAATTGTTTCTATTAGATACTCATCTAGTTGGAGATACGGATACGGATAACGGGATCTATGTAGTCACAAACTACGATGAAACCGAGATTTATTTGAGTGAAGACGGGGGCAGTAATTACGAGATTCTTGGCACAATTCCCTATTACAGCCCATCTGGAACGTGCGACAACACCCTAGGAGGGGGAGTAGTCGGGCATCTAATTGATAGGAAAAACACTCTTAATGTCACCCTCACTCAAGGCACTTTAGAAAGTGTTGATGACCTAAGTTTTCTCAAGCTCAAAAACCTAGCATTTGTTGGAAAGAAAGTTAGCGATCGCTGGGTAGGGGAATTTATCGGATTCCAGACACCTACCCTGATAGATGAGTTTGAATATACGCTTTCTACCCTAATTAGGGGAGCTTACGGCACGGAATCCTATATCAACTCTCACACTTCAGGAGAGACTTTTATTCTGCTCTCTGGAGAAGAAGCCTACAAACTCAGGGCAGAGGGGGAATTTAGCGATATAGGGAACGAATTACTAGCCAAGGGGGTACTGGACGATACAGAAGATTTTGCGGCTCTAACTGCCTACCCTATCACTCCTCAAGGGAACGGATGGCAACCGTGGACTCCCGCCCTCATCTCGGTAACTCGGGAAGCTAACAACGATTTAACGATAGTTTGGGCGCAACGTCCGAGAAAAAATAACCAATGGCTAGATGGGATAGACGCGATCACGGTTGACCCTGACACCTATACCCTAACCATTGAGGCGACTACTCCTAGGACGGTATCGGTATCAGGCACGAGCTACACCTACACCGAAGCTGACCAGATAACCGACTACGGCGCGATCACCAATAGCTTTACCATGACCTTAACTCAATCTAGTAATTATGTTGGGTCAGGAGAGACGGGGACTTATAATGTAGTAGTGAATAGAAGGGTTTAAGCTATGTTTTTAGAAGATTCGATGATTTATGAAATAGGCGATGTAAGCGTTATGTTTCTTGGCATTAATGCGCCTAAAAATGAATATGACACAGACATGATTACCGTTGATTTCCGCAGTATACGCATTAACATATTTTTTAGCTCATTAATATATATTATGCGGAAATATGAAGCGAGGAGTGTTAAGACATCTATCGGAACAATGCGCAGGTTCAGATGGTCTATATTAGAGGTTGAACTTTATCGCTTTTAGGAGCATTTTTATGCAATTACAGGATTTTCTAGATAATCTTATTCCTTTGCTTAGTGACAATGGACAATCTATTTTTAACGCTCATTATGATAACATTAATAGCGTTAAAACTCTTCTCGGGCTGTGCGATCGCCTTGACAAAAAAGACAAGGATGCCGTACAGGAAGAAATATTTAAGATATTAAACTCATGAGACGCTATGGTACTTTAACGAGGGAAGATGAGAGATTAGCAAGGTTAGTTAATTATGGTCGAGAATGAACTACAAATAAGGATTACCCTCAATAAAATCAAGGCTCTTAATCAAAAGGTTGACTTTCTCTCCCGAGAAATGCCTAGGAATGGGGTTGATCGGATACTGATTGAATCAGAGAAACAATTTCTCTTGAGAACAATACTCCTGTACGAGAAAAGATTTTTTAAACTTACTTCCGCTCAAAAGCATTCAGCCCAAAAACATTGAATCATTACCCCCCCCATGAGCTATTTAGACTCCATGAAATCATTAGTAGAAGAGGCTAGGGAATGGCTTGGCACACCTTGGCATCACAACCAGAAGGCTAAGCGCAAGGGAGTAGACTGCATCCGATTTGTTGAGTCTCTGGCAGAATCTCAAGGGATAGAAATTGGCTTTATTCCCGCTCACTACACACGCTCTACTCAGGACGAACGATTGCTAGAGTTTTTGCGCGATCGCTGTTTAGAAAAACCTTGCAATCTTGACAACATAAAAGATGGGGATATTATCGTTCTGAGATACCTAGGAGTTCCCCATCATCTAGCGATCGCGTCTACCTTGCCTGATGGACGAAGGGGGATTATTCACGCTTCAGAGGATGGAGTAGTAGAGCAGGGATTCGAGGGGAGGTTATTATTGATATGGGTAGGTTTATTCTCTCTAAAGGCAAGAATTTTATGATTATTAATTGGCACGATCCAAGCCAGAAAATTAGCAAGTATTTTACAGTGAGGGAAGTTACAAAGGGCGATCCACGCCGTATCCCAACAAATCCCGTTCATATAGCCAACATTCTTAGATTGGCTAAAGAATTAGACAAGATTCGGGAGGAATGGGGAAGCGCGATCGCGGTCACATCGTGGTATCGCCCTACTGCCGTCAATTCAGCAATAAAAAATGCGGCAAAAAATAGCCAGCATTTAACGGGGTCTGCTGCGGATATTAAGCCCGTTAACGGAGAACTATTAAAGATGCAAAAGTGGCTTGATACTCGATGGCAAGGAGCTTTAGGGTATGGAGCTAAGAAGGGGTTTGTGCATCTAGACCTTAGAGGAATTGACAACCAATCTAAATCAATCAAACCCTCTAAAATCCGTTGGAATTACTAAATGCGATCGCCCTCGCTGCTATCTGCTCCAAGCAGTGTTTCTAGATGTTTTATTTGATCTTTGGTGGCAAGGGGTTCATCGTTATTATCAAGAAATTCCGTGTAGGGGAATCCAGATATATCTACGTAGTTTAAATCGTCTTTATAGGCTTCCGCGATCGCGTTAAATACTGCTTCGCACTCTTCGAGAGTACCGCGAAAAAAACCTAATAATTCAGCTTCATCGGGACGGGCATCAACTAGAGGAATACATACAAAATAACAGTCTTTTGTGCCGCTAGGAGCTATTTCTATAGTTGGAAAATGCTCTAGGTTCATCATGACAGGAAGGCTATGATTCCCTTTGTATCTAACTATCATTAAAAGTTTCCTCAAAACTGAAGTTATCTGTACCTATTCTAGTAAAAGGATACGGTGGTATCTTCGATGTTCCGGCCCAAACTATCGCCGCATGATCCGCGTGCCAAGCATAAATCCCCCTAATTCCATGAGCTAACGGCTTAATAGTCAGTTCGTAGCTATCCACTAAATCTCCACTATCCACTACATCCCTAGGACTTCCCGCAAGTTTTCCTGTTTTCCCCCGCCCGTACTTCCGCTTAGTCTCTCTAGGATAATCCCTGACCTCTTCAGTCAAAGTATCCTGAATCGTTTCCCCTAGCTCCTCCAAGCACGCGATCGCTCTCCTCTCAAAGTCTTTACGCCACTCGCTTAAGTTTGTCCTCATAGCCTACCCCTAGTAGTTCTGTCCTTATTGTATGCAAGATGGGGCGATTGATGGAATGCGATCGCGTACCCCTAAAAGTTCCGTACAATTACTGATGTACAGTCAAGATAAATGGGAGTATTATAAAAGAGTAAACAAAACGAGGTAACAACCATGAACGCGATCGCTACTGTAGAAAAAATTAATGCTGCTAAAGCAAAAATGTTAGAGCTTAATCCTGAAGCATACGAGAATATCCGTGCAGAATTAATGGCTAAAGCCGCGCAGTTAGGGAAGATTACAAAAGAGCAAAAAGCATTGTTTCTCACTACTATGTACTTACATCTCAGTAAAGATCCAGATACCGCGATGGGCGCATTAACCGCTCTCGCTGCTATTGGCGACCTATAGAAACCCCTAAATTTATTCTTAAGCGCGATTCCCCTAAGAGGCGATCGCGCTTTTCTTTTGCCCCAAGGATACCCGCGATCGCGCTTAAGCTTCCGCCCAAGTAACTTAGGCAGAGGGATAATAAATTTGTGCTACAGTAGAAAAGCCAGTCGCGGCTGAGTGCTGACTACACTCGAAGCCCACTGGATGTAACTTTAGATTGGATAAAGTCACCATGACTAACTTAACATCATTTGCTTTTGATTCGGCTCAAATTCGAGTTATTTATCAAGATGGAGAGCCTTGGTTTGTACTATCTGACATCTTGAATGCTTTACAAACCTCAGCGACTCGTGCTGAGTGGAAAGGCGCAGTAATCGAATACTTTGGAGAGGGGGGTGTTATTTCCCACCCCCTTTGTACGGCAGGAGGAACACAAAACGTACTACTTATTAGTGAGGCGGCAATGACATTTGTTATCTCTCGCAGTCGTACCGAAGTGGGCAAAAAATTCACCCGTTGGATTCACTCAGAAGTTATCCCCTCAATCCGTAAAACAGGGAAGTATGAGCTTAAGCCCATGAGCCAATTAGAAATCATCGCAGCTTCTGCTCAAGCACTTCTAGAGATCGAGCGCAAACAGAAAGAGATGGAAGCACGGTTATCTGTCATCGAGCGCGATCGCGCTCAGGCAGAAGAAGCGTTAAGCGCATTACCCTTGGCAGAGGAATCGCCTCAAGAGATTCCGACTCGCGGCAAAATTAACATGATAGTACGGACTAAATGCCAAAGAGATGCCCTTACCTACCACTTGGCGTGGTCTACCCTCTACCAACAGCTTTACTATCGCTACCGCTACGATGTCAAGGCACGATGCCGCAACTCAGGGTTAAAGCCCCTTGATCAAATTGAAAGAGACAACATGATGGATGCTTTACACGCGATCGCGTCTGAGGTTCTCGTTTAATCGGATTTTGACTCTTTTCCTTGCAGCGCGATCGCGATCTGCTTTCTTGTACTATCTAAGATAGAAGTTTAAAATGGCTTATTCCGCCCCTAGTTTAATTTCTAGGGGTTTTCAGTGAATAGTACATTGCAACTATATAAAAAATTTATGCAATAAGTTAAAATGGGTAGGTAAACAACCGAGGCAAAAATGAAAGAACATCCTATTTTGTTTAATCCTGAGATGGTACAAGCTATCTTAGAGAGGAAAAAGACTCAAACAAGACGGGTCAGTATTCCCAAGTCATGGGAAGTAGGCGATCGCCTTTGGGTCCGCGAGACGTTTTCTCACAGAGGAGAAGAGTTCCCAACTCTCTACAGGGCAACTTATCCGTTTGATCTCCCCCCAGTTGATTATCTCAATTGGACTGCATCAATCCATATGCCGCGATCGCTATCTAGAATTACCCTAGAGATAATTAATGTTTGGGAACATCGACTAGGGGATATATCGGAGCATGATTGCGTAATGGAAGGATTCCCGATGAGAATGGACTTCGTAAGAGCATGGGATAAATTAGTTAAGCCCGAGTATCGATGGGACAGAAATCCCTTGGTTTATGCCATTAGCTTTATGGTTTTGCCACAATGAGAACCGCACTAACAATCTTTTCGGGCGGCGGTCTAGCAGACGTAGGTATCAAAGCCGCAGGATTTAAAGTTGTCGGGGCGATAGAACGCGATCGCCTGATAGCAGAAACCTATCAAGTTAACCACGGGGATAATATCCTGATAGAGGACGCATTAGACGTAGACTACTCCCAGTTTCAGGGAGTAGATTTTATCCATGCTTCTCCCCCTTGTCAGCATTATTCAAAGGCTCGTTTAAGCAGTCTCCCTGACCATCAGGATAAAGACGCGGGATTGGCTGTTATCGCCGCAGCTAAAGCTATCAAGCCAAGATGGATAACCATAGAGAATGTCCCTGATTATGGCAAGTCAGAAACCTATCGGGTAATCAGGGAATCGCTATGGGAACTAGGGTATTGGGTATCAGACGCGGTAATTAATTTCGCTGATCTGGGAGTACCCCAAAACCGAAAACGCCTAATTATGATAGCGGCGCGATCGCTCGTTGGCTTCCCGCTATCCCGCCCTCATCGGTCTTGGTACAGTGCGATCGCTGATTTAATCCCTACCCTACCAATCACTTCTCTGGCAGACTGGCAAGCCAAAAAACTCCCCCATCCTCCCGAGTCACCTTGCCTCATCCCTCGGGTAGGATGCCATGAGTTTAGATTGATTGATTGCGATCGCCCCGCCCCTACCATCAGGGCATTAGGGCATGATAGAAACTGGCGGCAGTTTGATATGTTCTCGGGAGATAGTTACAGGATAATCACCCCGCGCTGTGCTGCTCGTTTCCAGTCCGTTCCTGATAGTTTTACGCTTCCAGATAAAAACCCCCTTGCCTGGAAAATTATCGGGAATGGCATTCCTTGTCAGGGCATGGAGGCGATCGCAAGGTGCTTAAGTTAGAACAGCACAGGCTGTTAATAGTAGGGCTTGACCATGATAAATGCTCCATCTGTGGTTATATCCCTACTTCTTTTCATGTCAAATACCTGTCTACCCTAATAGAGCGAGAGCAGAAAAAAGATAAGCCATCCCAAAAAGCGATCGCGGAGCTACAGGAAAAGATTAGGAAAGCTAATAAAATAATTTCTAATCATCAATTTGATTAGGAGAATATTATGCAATTAGAACCAGACCAAGAGTTCAAAATTTATGAGCTAAAAGAGAATGTTAAGTCAATGAGTGAGGCAGAAATCAAGCAGAGATTAACAGAGGTTTACCGAAGCAATATTCTGCTTGACAATAAATACAAACCCCTCATTCAAAAAGCATGGGGATTATAGCCCATTTAGGTGCTGATACATAACAGCAGGAAAGTTTTCTGTAAGGGATTGCTCAATATGGAATAATACATTATTACGGTCTACGGGCATCCCCCTTCTTTCCATCTGTCTAGTGGTTTCTGCGATCAAAAACCCGATTAAATCTTTATGTCTCTGATTATTATCCATGACTAGATACAATAAAAAATTAAGAAGTCAGTTATTAGATATTCTAGAGGAAACTCCGCAAACAGCGCGACAACTAAGCGATAAACTCAAGGTATCTCGCTCCGATATAGTCCGTGAGTTATCCTTGATGGCTCAAGAGAATTTAGTCGTCAGCGATCGCGTGTGCGGGCAGAACCTCAAGGAGTATTGGATCTTTACTTCTCCCTAAAGAAATTACCATTTAATAATGCTAACCCTCCTCCCACCAGCATAGAAACGATGGTGACAGAATGCACTTCATCAAAATATTTAGAAGGGAAATAATACGCGATCGCGCCTAGGATTAAACAGAACGCGCCTAGTAAATCACTTTTAGTAATTCTATTCATTTTCTAATACCTCAAAATATCCTGTGATTTTTTGCCCTAATACTGCGTCTATGTCGATGGCTTCATCTAGAGCAGTTGGCAAGCTGTCTAAATTATAAAATCTTCCTTTTCTCCAATTACCTTGATAGAGATACTCAGCGTCAGCTTGGCGCGGGAGGGGATTCTCGTAGGTGAATGGGTCAACTAAATACCCCTCAACGTACACCCTGCCGATATTAAGACCAGGGTTAACCGTTGTCATGGTGTTAGGGTCTTTTTTCGGGGTGAACTTTACGAACAGGGTAATTTCCTCCTCCTCGCTAGGGATAGGATTCCCCCATTGATCTTCTTCTAAATCCCCTGAATAAACGAGAAAGATAATTTTCCCGTTATGCGATTGTAAAGCCCCTCCCGCCAATCCCGCGATCGCTTCCTGAGTCGCTGTATACAATCCTGATAAGCTATACATATAACCTCTTATTTTTGTTAACAATATGACAGGCAAAGCTAAAGATTTAATCCTTAATCCTGCTAACAATAACCCTACTCGTAGCTTGACTATCAGCGCGATCGCTTCTGTAGATGACCCATTTAGTTTGCAGGACAGGAGAGATTTTAAAGCTTCGATTAGGGCTACCTACCGAGCTAATAATACTCATATTTCATTTGAGATGTCAGAGAAGGAAATGAAAGCAGAAATAGGTATTAAGAAGGAATGGTGATTAAACCACGTCAAAGCCGATAACCCCTACAGCTTCTTTCCTTAATGCCAGAAATTCCCTCCCGTAGGGCGTAGATTTTAACCATTCGTCTGTATCCTCAAATATGGTGGCATCCTCCCCTACCTCTATCGATTTAACGCCGCTAGTTAGTCTCAATTGAAGTTGCATATTCACCTGTAACAGATGAGCCGTGTACACCTTGACCGCGCGATCGCGTAGGTCTAGCCACGTATCTTCAGCAATAACCAATTCGGCATCGTCGATGAACTCGGCTATTTGAGCATCGGCTAATGCTGAAAATTGAGGATACCGATTCCTAATATTGTCAGGGGTAATAGCCATAAAAATAAACCCCTCTAGGAGGGGAATTGCGCAAGGAGTTTCTTACAACATACCACGCTCTAAGTTGGCTACCCTTTCGGATAACGCCTTAACTATCGTGGTATTGGTCGTGTTATCACGCCAACGAGTTAGCAAAGCGCGATCGCTGACGAAATTAATCAGTTCTTTCGCGTCTGCTAGGGCATAGGTACGGGCTAGGTTATCTTCAGCATAATCTTTTTGGGGGTAGGATACTAACACCCCTTGAGATTGATATTTAGCTGCGCTAGGCATGGTCAGAGTGGATTCAAATCGTGCTGAATCAACATTCTGATTGATGCCAGGCAGAAGCATTAAAAAATCGTATCTCCCATTATCAGAGTTCCAGCCCTGACACAACGACAAAGACGCGATCGCCTTGGTATTGCCGTCATGACGGGCTAGGTTATTGTCTCTTTCTGGGAGATAAAAAACAGTGACTAAGGTTCTAGTTTCTGTTGTAGTGGTCATAGGATTAAGACTTAGAATAAACTAATCTTACAGCAGTGCCACCGCGTTTATAGGCAATTCCTGCGATGTCCCCATGCACATTAATCCGATAGCCATCGTTAGTTTGAATCGGATCTTTGTAGGTTAAATCTTTAGGTATTGCTTGCTCTACGCATTCCGCAGATCGGCAGAACATAACCGCAGCATATTCAGTAGACGAGTAATCGTCAAGCCTTGCGCTTTCTGCAACCTCAAAATTGCCAATTTTACCCCCGTCAAACATGACAGTACGGCGATTCTCTTGAAACCATCCTAGAGTTGATTTGTCACTAGGAGAAGTGCCGAGCCGTTGCATGGACAGGATCTCCATAGTGGCAGTAGGAAGAACCAAGGTAGATGGTCTAAAAGTACCCTTGGTACGAGCAACAATTGACTGAGCAGCAGCAGCTAGAGCGGCGATATTCTGATCTGCGGTTCTTGCGGCGTTAATGGGAGCGTCTAGGGTGATATGGTCAATGTCAGGATGATTCATAAAGCCGAAAATACCGAGACTTGTTACCCCATTACAGATAATTTCATCTCGTTTCGCTGCCCATGCTCTAATAGCTGATTGGCGTTTTTCCTGCATTAAATTGATAGTTCCCGCAACTCCATAGCTTCCAGAAGTAGCAGCAAATCGAGCCAATCTATCTAGCTCTAAATCGCTGATCTCAAAGTGTCCTGCGTAGCGTTGTACCTTTACCTCAATGTTTTGAGTGCCAACGTCAAGCCGTCCTTTGTTGTCGCTCGATTCGGCATTCACAGGCACTAATTCCCCTGTATAGCTAACCCGTTGATACACAAGCTTATCCGTGCCAGCAGCCTTAAAGGGGTTAATGGGAATATAATCTGCCCAAAATTGCCCATACTGCATATCGTAAATTGTGGGCATCAAACTAATCAGAGAACCTTCGGGAAGCGAGGCACTATCATTAGTTTTTAGGCTGTCCTTTACGAACTTTCTAAACTGTCCAGATTTGTCGTAGTTGACCATCGCCGCGATCGCCTGATTAATTAGGAGGCGAGGATCGTCACTTTTTCTCAATTGAAACATTTATCATCACCTCCTAGGCGGGTAAATTAAGAGCTAAATCAGCGACTAGGTAGCCATCAACCGTGTAGTTAATGGATTCAAACCTAGCGCCCGTAACCTGAGCTAATCCCGTACCAGACGCATTAGAAACCGCGCCTAACTTAGTTAACGCTCCATTAGCGGTATGGCGAACGTAAACAGCATCGCCGTACTTAATAGTTAGTGCAGAGTCTAACTCAACCGTTCCAACTCCTTGAGCCAGAATATCTACAATGTCACCACGACGATAAGAAGGGACTAGAATCCCGTCCTGATAGGGGACAAATGCCGAACCGCCAGCCAGCCCGAAGATGCGGGTATTAGCCGAGTTAGGCAGTCTACAGGGAGGAGTATTTCTATCAGTTTGAGCATCGGCGGCGTTAGCTCCGACTAATCGCCCGTAGGGGATAGCAGCCGTTTCTGTGGCAACCTGAGAGCCACCAGTCCCATCAGTGGTCAGCGTTCCGCCAGTACCAGAGTACGAGATAGAGAAGTTGTCACCAGGGAACTTACCCGTAATAGTCACGGTGGCACTGCTGACAGTCGCGACAACCCGAGCCGCGATCGCAATCCCTGCTGGGGCTGTGCCACTAGCACCAGATACCGAGTATTCCGCGTTGATGGCATCGGCGATCGCGGTGGCAGTAGCCGCGTCAGATCCGCCGGTCGCCACGGTTAGGGTTACACCTTCGATGACAATTGTGTGATTGCCCGAAGCGGTGTCAAGCTCCAAAACCGCAATCTTAGGCAAATCAGCCGCTACGTTAATCGCGTTCATGGTGCGGACTTTCTGGGAGAATAGCCCTACACGGCGAGGCAGGACATCGTAGTAATTGGTTTGGGGTTTACCCGAGTAGTTGAGGATAGCCATCCTAGTTATGTCCTCCGATAGGGTTGATCAAACGGTGCTGAGGTAAAGTGCCAAAAGCGTCTAGGGGGTCATCGCCGCGCTCATCCCGAGTTGTGGCAATCCGATAGCTGAGATCGTCATTGGCTGTAGTCTCGGGCTTGGATGCCTGTACGATTTTCAGGGTAGAGAAAGCAGCGTCAATCGCGTCATCCCCGAAGGAATCGCACACAATCCCATTGGCTTTTAATGCTTTCCGCTTCCATTCCACAGGCGCGATCGCCGCAGTAAACGGCTCGTTCCCTAGGAAAGACTTAGCCTCTTCATAAGCTTTAGTCCGCTCGTTGAGCATATCGTTAATGCGCTCGGGCTTATTGGCTTCTTGGAGTTGGGAATTGAGGGATGCGATCGCTCTTTCGTGCTGGGAGATTTTCGCTCTTAGCGTAGCATTCTCATTATCTAGAGCGTTGTAAACACCAGTAGGAACGTAATCAGCAGAATCAGAAACCTTCTTCTCAGATTCCTTCATCGCAACACTTTTAAACATATCAAGCATGGATTTCATGTCTTTGGGGAAAGAGAATTTACCCATCTCTCCCATATCGACTTCTACCATGTCCTTATATCCACAACCCCCAGCCATATCAGCCAGAGCCGAGGACATATCTTTAAAGTTGTAGTCCATAACATCTCCAGTTTTAGAATCTAAAATAATGCCCTGTACATCCTCAGAATCGACAATAAAAGTAGCCCCATCACCCGCCCTAGCCGTACCCGTAGGCACTAAAGCGATGTGATTACCTGCTAATATTTTTTGCCGATATTTGTAGGGGATGCCATCAAAAACTCCTACTTCCTGAATCAAATCTACTTTGTAGCCATTGCTAAAGGATTTGTGAGTAGTTCTAGCGGCTTCTTTTGCTGACGGGTCAAAGATATTAATATCAGTCTCTAGCCATCCATCAACAAAGTTAACCTTAGAACCATACCCTACAGTCAGCTTCTTAGCATTGCCCGAATTAACCTCGCTCCCATCGGATTCGGTCGGATGGTTAAGAGTCAAAGGGAGATCGTTAAATAATGAGATTGTCTCTGTTACGTCTTCAGGACTTCTGAGAACGTTACAGACCTCCCCATTTATTAGATATTTTTGTACTCCTATCCTTGCAATCCTAGCTTTACCGATAAGATTGCCGTTATCACCCTCTCGTAAATGATGAGGAGGTAGAAAATCGGTGACAATGTAACTAGCCATTTTTTTAGCAGGACTCTTACAAAGAAGATACTTCTATATTAGTATAAGTATAGATTAAGTACAATATACGAGAAAAGATTATGAATTGGGCGACTCTCGGAGCAACCTTTTTTAATGGCAACACAGGATTAGGCGATGCTAACCGAGACGCGATCGCGGGGATGGGGGTATTTTCCCCGAACTATTTAGAGAGAGAGATTTTATATAATGCGGCTTTCCACTGGGCAATAAAAAAAGCTCTTGAGTTTGTACCTAGCAGTGCTTTTTCTGTAGGGGGAACACTTCAGCTAGGGTCGGACGACGGGGATAGGGAGATAATAGACGCGGTTAACTACATGGTGAACAGCCGTAACCGTGTAGCCATGCCCGACAAGCCAGCTTTACAGATTGCTAGGTTTTTCGTCAAAGCTCAGATAGAAGCGAACCGAACAGGGGGCGCAGGTATTTTGATTGATATTGACGACGGGCTTGATTTGGGAGAACCCGTTAACCTGAATCGGATTAAATCGGTTCGGGGGTTGAGGCTATTTAACCGATTTTCTATTCATCCTGTATGGCAGTACGGCTATGCGGCGGGAGAGCTAGAGCCAGAATACTATCAATTATTGTCTGCCCATTCCCTACGAGCCGTAGGGTCAAAAATCCATAAATCTAGAATCTTGCCTTTTCTGGGAGCAGAACTCCCCCTAGACGACATTTCATGGCTGTCTGATGGCTGGTTAGGTGATAGCATCATTCGGCAAATGCTGATCGCGGTAGCCCGATTTGACGGTTCTCTGAGTGCCGTAGCCGATAAAATGCAAAGGTTTGAAACACCCATTATTAAAATCAAGGGATTGCTTGACAACTTGACCAGCGATCGCAGACGGGCTAGAGCAGGGGATTATGAGGATTTTACCTATCAAGAAAAAATCAAAATGCGCGCGCAAACGCTTCAGAAAGGTTGGAGCGCGTTTAGGATGCTGATGGCTGATATGGACAATGAAGAAATCAGCACGATAGCCCATACTTTTGCAGGGGTAGCACCTAACCTACAGGCATTTAGGGATGCTCTGATAGGTGCTTCGGGATTGCCTGAGTTCATATTGTTTAATCGCCACGGGAGCGGCTTAGGGCAAGTGGAAATGGGGGAAAGGGCAGCGATCGCGGCTCTCGCTAATACCTGTCAAACCGACAAGTATCAGGGGAATCTAGAGACGCTTCTAACCTATTATTTCCTCTCTCAAAACGGCGTAACCAAGGGGGAATTACCCGACTCTTGGCGATGGGAATGGCTACCTCTCTGGCAACCGACAGAGGAGGAAAAAGCAAAAACCGCATTAACTCAGGCTCAAACTGTCAAAACCTTGGTTGATTGCGCTGTACAAAATGCTCAACTTTTCGGAGATACTCAACCCGTACTAACTAATCACGAAATCAGAGAGGCATCTTTTGGCGGTGCTGAGTTCGGGGGTCTGAATATCCAACTATTAGATGAGGATGTAGCGGCGATCGCGCCTGACCCATTGCAATTACAAGCGGAAGTAATTACGGATGAGGAAAAATTCTACCCGCCTGAAGCCGCGAGGAATAATGCGAAAAAAGCCCTAGAGTGGAAAGAAAAATACCCCGAGGAGATTCGGGGCGGGACGCAGGTAGGATGGACACGAGCCAGTCAATTAGCCAAGGGAGAGGGAGTGTCCCTAGATATTGTCAAACGGATGGCTCAATTTAATAGGCATCGGCAAAATTCCGAAGTAGCAACAGAATTTAAAAATGAGCCTTGGAAAGATGCTGGCTATGTTGCTTGGTTGATTTGGGGCGGAAGCGCAGGAATAGACTGGGCAAAAAAAGAGCTAGGGAAACTAGACAACAAACTAACCCGCGATTACTACCTTGACCTACTAGCCAAGGAATAATCTTAAGTCCTCTGTTAACAATCCCCTCTCCGCAAGAAAAGTCATCAAATGTCTTCTTGGGACTACATGGCTACCCAGTTTGTGGCTGTTTTTTTTAGACTTTAATTTTCCTGTTCTGGCAGCGTAACGGAGATTAGAATAATTCAGCCCAGTTAACTTGGCTATCTGCTTTAAGTTGAAGTTATCTATCTCAACCTTTCCGCTAATGTTGAGTTCAGACAGCTTTCTGCTAATCGCGTTCTTGTCAATGCCAAGTTTTTTCCCCATTATTTTAACGGGGATTATCCCCGCATTATCACAGATATATTCTAGCTCCTCTTGAGTAAACAACCTTCTTTTTTTAATGGGGATATTTTTTTTCTTTACTAGCGATCTAATCGTCTCGTAAGGAATGCCCGTCTTTTCCGCGATCGCAGACATAGTCAAACCCTGTTCACCATAAGCGCGAATCTGCTCGGGAGAAATCCTGTACTCCACCTGACAATAATATCCATTTTTGTTAAGGATTCTTGCCACGGTATTTACACTTATTCCGTATTTTTGCGCGATTACTTTCCTCGGCATACCGTCTAAGTGCATTTTGATGATCTCGGTGTGCTGATCAGATGTTATCTTCATTTCTGTAGCGCTCATCCTTTTTAGGGTACTCCATGCGATCGCAGTCAGAATAAGAGCAAGTCTCATCATCCGCGAAGTCTATAAATTTCTTTTTACACCGAGAACAGACACCATTGCCTATTAACTCATCAAGATAAACTGTTCCGTCTGGGTGTTCCAAGCAAGAAATATCTATCATTTTTATCCTTAATAAAGTGTAATCATGCTATCAATAAAATAGTGCAATTGTATTATTGATATTTAACTGATAGCCTAATAAAATTATATTAAAGCATAAATTAATTGAAGAGGAAATTTATGACCGCGTTACAACAACGAGCTTTAGAATGGACTGAAAAATTAGCACAAGTAGCATCGGGAAAACCCGAGCCTTACAAATGGCGTAAGGTTCGGGTTTTTACCCTCAGAAGAGGCGATCGCGTCAATATAGAGGGGTTGGTCTATATCGTGCGAGACGTTGAGCCTAATTGTGGAACGGTTCGGCTGTCCCTCGGGCTAAAGGGGAAAGCCTACCGGGTAACGGTGGCAAGCACCGCATTAATCGACTACGATTCTTTAGTATAGAGGGTATTATTATGGTTGCGTTATCAGACAACGTAGTTGATTTTCAGGAGAAGGTAAATGTTCGGGGTATCCCAACTTACCAAATAACTCCCGACAATCTAAAAAAAATGTATGCGATGAAGGCGTTAGACCGCAACAGCTATCTTTATCTAGCCCTAGTCCTTGATCATGGAGATGTTTTCTCCCCTGATGAGGATTTTGACGTTCAGGATTTCTGCGATCGCTGGAATATCCAAGATATGCCCAATCCTGTAGATATAGCTAAGACGGTTAATCTTCAGCTAGAGATAGCCGATGTGTTGCTGTTCGTTGGTCGTCTGGCTAAAAAGGGTATTCTAGATGTGGGCAGAATAACTCAGCTGACCCTAGACCTCTGGGGCAGTGCTGATTCCTAATTGCTAGATTTTAAGTTTGTGTAGAAGAAAACCCCCTGACGGGGGTATTTTTTTGGGATTAATCAGCGCGATCGTCTATTTGTAGCTCTTCCTCATGAGTCATCTCCATTGGCTAGAATAATCAAGATTTCTTGAAAAAGAGTGTCGATCTTGTCAATCTTTTTCAATGAGAGGCTTTTAAGAATGACAGGTTGATTTATAGCAGAATTGATCTTCACTAACTGTTGATAGGCTTTCCTCGCCTTGACGATTTTATCTAGAGCAGGATCATCCCCCGCATAAAGACTGTAACTGTAAAATGCGTGACCGAACGAGTCTCCTGACTCAAATTCACGGGGGAATTTAACCTCACCGTTATCCCCACGCTGTCCGACTGCGGTAAGTTTAGTCACCCGCACGATTTCGTATTCTTTTAAGACTAAGTCGCGCTCAGTTATCACGCGATCGCCTCTCTCTAATCTCTTGTGCATTGTGCCTCTTCAAAAAACAAAACAGCCCCGTAGGGCTGGCTGATGACTGGCTTCTAGAACAGTTTACCGCCTTGCTTAGGGCGATCGCATTACCCTACCGCTAGGCTTAAGCATCCTACGGGACGCAGACCGGGGGGATTATTAATCCCGTCATACACTATATCCTGCACATTGGCGAGGCGCGAGGTGTCTAGCCCTAGCGCGGCTGCTGCACTTTTAAATAGTGCACTCACGACAACGATATCCTCAGCGATCGCGCCGTAGTCGTCTACAGCTACAAAAACTTGCCCCCCTTTGAGAAAGGGAACATCGAATGTCACCTCACGGTTTTTCTGGACCGCGTTTAAAAGTTTCCCGCTAGGGGGGATTTCTAGGATGGGGGTAGCTCCTCCTTTTAAGATTAGCTTCCGCACTTCGGGGACGGCGAGGGAGTCTTCTTCTCGGTAGATATAGATGGGGTGGGGAGTTGCGTTAAAGAACGTAAGCATTGGTTGACCTCGCTTTTGTTTACATCCCTAGCATAAGTTTTTTATGCTATCGCGTAAATCCGTAGATATACTGAATTTTACCGCGCTTCTATCGGGGGAAATTTTCTTGTTTCTACTGAGCAGCAGCACCGCCCCCCGCAAAGGCAATCTACCCCAGGCGGGACAACCTGCGATAGAGGTAGCCAGCCTTGGAGAGAATAGCCAATACATGGCTGGCAGTGATTTTTACAGTTCCCTAATCGCCGCCGCCCGTAATGCTGTCCAGATTGTTCCCTGAGTGTCAGGTTAGCCTTCTCAAAACTCGCTTTAGTTGCCAAGGCGTACTTACTCATGCGATCGCGGGCTTGCTTTTCTGATAGCTTCCCTTCCCTCAAGTCACTAGCAAACCGTCTTAGAGCAGGGTACTCGATAGTTCTCAGATGATTACCTACCTGTAAATAGTGATAAGCAAAGGTGTTATCCTTGCCCCCTCGCCCGAGCCGTGCCATGCCAATATGAGCATCCTTGATCAACAGTGCCGTACTCCTCTGCCAATCCTCTAGGGAGATACTACCCGCGATCGCTTTCCCTAAATTGTCGTCTAGTCTCTTGGCAAGAGATTGTCTTTCCCTGTCTATTATCTTGAATAGTTCAGGCTGTGAGACTTTTTTGCCAGTGGGGTATCGATATGCGATCGCTTCTTTATCCCAAGTCAAATCTTTTTGGGAGTAGGCGTCAAAAATCATGGCAACAAAAAAGCGGGTAAACCCCGCCCTAGCGATGAAAAAACTCAACCATTAAGGAGTAGCCCTTATGAGTACATCCTAGCACTACTCCCCTAGGTACATCTGACGATCATCGGTCACATCGTCTTTATCAAGAATGCGATCGCGGTTTTATGTAATATAGAGTCAGGAAATCAGAGAGACTTACTTGATCTGCGAGGGTAATACCCGGATTAGCTCGGCTAGTACACGGAGTTCCGATAGTGGATTGTAAGGGTTTCCAGCTCCACAGCTAAGGTATATGCAGTAACAAGGGGCTTTAAGCCGCTAGACCGAAGCTTGGAGGTATTTACGCCAGCCACTCCTGATTAAGTTACGGGATAGCCGAGAGGCGAAGGGGGGCTACTCTCTCTATCCGCGATCACGTCATGAGTTAGGCAGAAATTATCCCCGATACGGCATATTTGCAGATTACAAGATACAAGCTTAATCAGGTTTTCTGGAATTGCGATCGCAGGTAAACCCTGCCTAGATACGCGAGGCAACCGATCCAATCCCGAATTGACAAGTGAGATACGGTAATAATCTCAATCCCAACTAAACGGCTATCCTCGGCATAGTAAAAAATCATACAGGTGTGCGGCAAAATCATCTCGGAATCCGCGATCGCATCTTCTGAGAACTTAATATATAGAGCGTCCGCACTAGGATCGTAACTCGCTTTGGGCTGTCGCATTCTATCCCCCTTTGACAACATAATAATTGTAGCTAATCAGGTTTTCTGGAATTGCGATCGCGTCTTAATTGTTCAGCGCGGTCTATCTGTTTTTGGGACTTGCGGAAGCCATCAGGGTTAGGCGTGGTGATATTAAATACCGTGGTATTGGTAATAGGCTGAGAGCGATCGCCCCCGCTACGGCGCACGAATTGATTAGCTGACTTCCCTACTGTCCCCCCTGAGAAGAAATTAGCCACGGAGTAGTTCGGTCTAGCGCGGTTCATCTTCATTTTCTGCCAGTCTCCAGTAGAGCGAAGATGACGGAAAAACCCTGCATCACCGTTACGGGTTGTCAGGACTTCCTCTCCCCGATGAGCAACTATGGGAGTAGCCCCGACCCCTTCCCGTCTCATGGCATCTGCTACCGAGATACCGAGAGCGTAAATATCTTGGGGCGATCGCCCGTCTACTTTGCCCCCCATGAAGTAGTTCCGCACTCCATCTTTGGTTACTGTCCCTCCTAGTTTGGCGATACCGAGATTAGGAGTAAACCCCATCCCCCCGCCGCCCGATGGTACAGAGCCACCGCCTACTCCAGCAAACATCCCAAAAATACGGAAGACTGCGGCTTGTAGTGCCATTTGTAACAGCATTTTCCCGATGCTTTTAAAGAAATTCCCTGCTATCTCCCCTACGTTCTTAAATCCAGTAAAAGCATCCTCGAATAGTTGCCCTAGGGTATTAGAAAGCTCTTGAGCGTAGGGATTAGCCTCTACAAAAGCATTGGTTAGGTCAATATCTCGCATCCGTTCAAGGTCATCAGCGATCGCGCTGTAGGTATCGGGGGTGATCAGCCCGTCTGCCAACTTCCTATCAAGGTCAAACGTATCCTCTTGGAATCGAGAATCAATCCGTAGCCGCGCCGCCTCATTCCGATTGGCGATCGCACTAAACGGATCGCCACTAATCCCCGCCTCGGCTTCTAGCCTATCGGCTCTAGAGTTACTGCGATCGCCTGCCTCTTGCAGATTTAGTTCCCGTCGTCGGTTTCTTTCTGCGAATCCTCTGGCTCGTTGCTCGGTAGCATTCAGGGCATCTAAGGCAGATTTTAGGTCTAATGCTTGCTCCTCTAGCTCCCTGAATGCCTGAAGCTCGGTTTTAATTAGGTCGTTGACCAATTTAGCCGATAACCCGCGCTGTACATAGAGGTCGGCTTCCGCCTCTTTCTCTTTAATCAGTTCGGATTTGTCGCGGGTTTGTCGTTTAATTAGCTCCAGCGATCGCTCTAGCTCTCTCCTCTGAGATTGATATTGTCGCCCTACCTCATCCCCCGCCTGCCTGATCAAATCCTGCTTAGTCAAAGATTGAGTTTCTACTGCTACCAATTCCCTCGCGGTTCTTACCTGTTCCTGTAGGGATTCCTTGGTATCTCTCAGGTATTCAGCGCGATCGCGTATCCTGTCAGCTAGAGCGTTCTCAATCTCTATTAGTGCTTGTTTTTCTTTAAGTTCAGAGTTTTCGAGTTGCGCCTGATTAAGCTGCTTTTGGGATTCAAACTGCTTATTAATCAAGTCGCTTGCAGGACTAGCAGCAACTCGGGGGAAAGAAGAGGATAGGCTAGGAGATTGAGAATTAGCAGGAATATCCCTGATTTCGGTAAATCCCTCCCAATTATCAGCCAAGCCGCTCCGCATGAGCAAGTCGTCAAACTTCTTGTTCCCAGAAGTTTCTACCTGCACTTTAACCTTGACTGTTTGAGTCTTCGGCGTGGATACTGCTACAGGTTTAGCCTGAGTTGTCCGAGCGATCGCGGTTGACACTGCCAAGGGCATCGCCTTGATGGTTTTATCGAAAATGCCGATGACATCTAGCCTTTGAGAGAACCTATCCTGATTGAAAACATGACCACGGTAGCGAGTGCGGCTAAAGTTCTGAGACGGGTCATTAAACGCGCTAGGGGTTCTAAATCCCGTAGCTCCTAGCAGTTTCCTATTATTGCCTACTGCTTTAGCCAATTCTTCAGTGTTCAGGGCGAGAGCGATCGCGGCTTCGGCTTGTTTGAGTTGGGATTGAGTAAGGCGGCGATTGATAGAGCCGTTTGATACGGGTTCAAACTGACCTCGCCCCATGATGATGTCGTTGAGACTGCCAGAACGAGCGTTATACGTCCCTCCCGTCACCTTCCCTGATTTAATCAGTGCTTGCCGATTCAGAACAGCCCGAGCCACTAAAGCCTGTCCTACTAGCCCCTCGCTTTTGGCTTCTGCTATGATCAGCCGCTTAAATAAGTCCATCTCAGAGCCTTTCGCCCCCGAGATGCCCCCTCTCCCTAGCGGCGGGGGCGGCGGTAGTTGACCACGACCACGAGAGAACGGCATCGCCGCATTAGACGGGACAGGTAAGCGATCGCCGCTAGGGATGCTAAAATTACCCGCCTGATTAGCCGCCTTGGTCAGGGATACCCCCAACTCTTCCGCCCGTTGCTTCAGGGAGATAAACTGGTCTTTTAGCTGAATCGCGCTCCTTATCTGGTCTTTTCTGGCGGCTTCCTCCTGTCTCTGTAGGTCTATCGTGGCATTCATCAGCCCTATTCGTTGCTGCTCTAGCGATCGCATCTGTTCAGCGCGGCTTCTCTGGGAATCCGCGATCGCTTCCTGTAGATTCCGCAATTCTCGCATTGATTGGGTTAGCTGTTGAGTAGCCTGATTCTGGTCTAGCTTGAGCCGTTCGGTGTTTAGGTTGGCATCGTCAAGTTTAGAGAATTGCTCATTGAGAAAATCGCTTAAATCCTTGACAAACGAGCCAGATCCGCGCTCTAGCTGAGAATCAAAAGCTATCTTCTTGGTTAAGCGGTTGTTCTCAGTCTCTACCTCTTTGAGTTGCTGTTTAATCTGGTTAAAAGTAGTCGTTAGAGAGGTAATCATATCGGAATATTGCTCCGCAAACCCCCTCACTTCCCTTTCTGCCTGTCGGTTAAAATTCTCTATTGCCAGCGCATAATCTATTCTCTGTTGTACCAAGGCATCCCGCGATCGCTGTAGGGATATTTGAGATTCCTGCTGTGCAGTATAAAAGTCCTGTGCAGCAAAGGTATAATCTCTCTGCTGATTAGCGAAGTCTCTTAAGTCAGACTTTCTTTGTTTTTCTAGCAGGAATGATTCTTTCTCTAAGTTTATTCTGTCTAGGATATTTTTATTTATTAGCTCTTGTGTTTCTAAAATATCCCTGAGTGCATCTAACCCTTTTTGAAGCTGCACAGGTACTTGCCCGTTGGCATCTTTTAAAGTTTCTTGCGCTCTATCGATGTCTCCCGTACTAGCACTATCAAGAGAACTTCCTAGCCCTGATTCAAGCTCTCGTTTCGTGTTGTTACTAAAGCTAGATATAAATCTCTTCCGTATATTTAGCCTTTCTCTATAGAATAATTCTTCTTGCTTCAAGATTTGTTGCTGGCTTGACATACTCTGCTTTGCAGATTTAAACTCCCCTTCTTTATTCCTTAAGGCATCTAATGATGATTTGGCAATCTGTATCTGCGATTGAATACGCTTAACCTGAAGGGCATAATCTTGATTGGTTATCTGCGTTGTATCCCGCAGAAACTGAGTTGATATAGACTTGACTTCCTTGTTTAAGTCTTCAGATGCTTTTTTAGCCGCAGCTAATGATCTGGCAAGCAAATTAATATAGTTGGTGACTTCTTGGACTCCTTGCGAATCTCCTATTCTGCCCAACTCATTCCTAATTTCTTTGGCTCTTTCTATTGACTGTTTAAGTCCGTCCTCTCCTTGCGGAATAAATTCAAATTGCACATCTTCAATCCGAGTAGATAACGCTTGACTATTTTGATTCAAAAACTCTATGGCAGCATCTGCATTGCCATTAAACTTTTTATTCAAATCTTTAACTCTCGCGTCATCAGCCGACAAATTTCCTGTTTGATTTATAATCCTAATCGTAGTCTTGATGTCGTCTAATTGCTGTTGTAGCTTGCTTATGTCACCAATATAACGCTGAGTCTCCTTCTTGTCAAACAGATTCTGTGTTTTTAGTCTAATCTCGGTCATCAACTCATTTAATGCCTTTCCTTTATCCTCTAATTCCTTTAAAGTTTTCATCTCTTCAACACTGATTAAATCCGTATTGAGTCTGCGATCGCCCTGCCTACGATAGTTAAAAGTATTGATGTAATGATCGAGGAATTTCTCCATCAAGGTTTTATCCTGCTCTATTTTTACCTTAAAAACAGGAGGCTTTAACCTCGCCAATTCGGAATTAATAAAATCTACTGATACTCTGGTAGTTTTCGCTAGGTCTTTTAATGCTTTTGACCCCATAGAGTTAAAATACTCAAGTGCTTTAACTGCTCCATATATAGATACTCCCAATACGACAAATAGCCCTGTAGTCGCGATCGCTTCTGACAATGCAGCCAAGCTAACCACGGAAAATTTAGTGAGCGCAGCTATCATGAGAGAGAATGCTTTCTGTACGATGCCAGAAGTAGCAAGGATAGTTAATCCTAGTGCGCCGACAGAAGATCCAATGACAGCGATTATCTCAGGGATTGCTTTACCATTCTTGGCTATCGTCGCCGTCAGTTGATTTAAAGGAGGTAAGACTACATTTAATATATTTGCGGCGAATTCCCCAAATCCGATACTAATCTGCTCTAAGTTGCTCTCCAACAAGGACATCTGCCCAACAAAGGTATTTTTGTTCTGCTCTGCTCCAATTGAAAAAGCATCCTTCATTCTCTTGCTTAATTTTGGTAATAGGTCAGAGGCTAAAACCTCCCCGCTTTCAACCATCTTTAAAAATTGTGCCTGACTTATTCCCATTGCCTGAGCAGATTGAGATATAGCAGTAGGCAGTCGTTCTCCTAGTTGTAACCGCAATTCTTCTAGTGAGACTACTCCCTTAGATCCCATCTGCTGAACAGCAAACAAAATCCCGTTAAAGGACTCCTCGTCTAACCCCAAAGCCGCTCCTCCCACTGCGAATCCCTCTAATATTTGCGCGGTCTGCCCTTTTAAATCCGTGAAATTAAATGCTGCCTGCAATCCCGCAAAGTTTTTCTGCAACACAAGCGCATTAGTCCCTAGGCTGTCTGCTAAGGTTTTAATCCTAGCTAGGGAATCCTCTGGGGCGGGGAATGACAATGCCTTAAGCGTGTTCAGCGTCTTAGTGACTTCTTTAAATAAAACTAATCCTTTCTTGCCTTCTTCAATTAACCCCTGAAATATATTAACACTTGTCGCGCTTAATACCGCGCCGACCGCAAGTTTACCGATATTGCTTACAACGTCTTTAAGCTTGCTAACTTGTGCATTTATTTTGTTGTTGACAGTATCTTTTCCCTTGTTTTCTATGCTGTCAACAAAATCATTGACTCTGTCCTTTGCTTTGTTCATCCCCTCATAAAGGATAGTTAATCCTCCTACGAACCCCAGTCCTACATTTCGCCCTATTTCCATAAACACACGAGATGGAGACTTAATCCCTAGCGCGTCTTTAACCGTACTGGGCAGTGCTTCCGCGATCGCTTTCATCTCGTCCGTGAGATTTCCCTCTTCATCCAAAAGCCCTACCTTAATTCCTTCAATAATATCTTTCCCAATGCCCTTTAAGCTCCCTTTATTCTGTGCTATAGGGTCGATAGACGTAAGAAGTTTTTGGAGTGCCTTCTCGATCTCCTGCTTATTGCTTCCTGATATTATCTGCAAAGAAGCTTTTTTGACTAACTTCTTGCCCAAGTCAGTTTTCACGTTAAACGCATTTTCTAACTGCGATGCAATGGGTTTAGCCTGCAACTGTTTAATCTTCTCTAACTGCCCTTCAGCTCGTCCACCTTGCGCGGTCACGAATCCTTTTGCGCTCTGAATAGACGCTCCTGCCCCTCCAGATGCGATACTCGTAGGCTCTCCAGCTGACTGCAATACTTTCAGCAATTCGTCTAAATCCGTCTTGGCTTGATTCTTAGCCGCTATCAATTTGAGGGATTCTTGTTTAGCCTGCTCTAAATCCCCTGTATCAACTAATTGCTTGATCTCTTGATATTTGGCAGAAAACCAATCTCGGATAGACTTCGTTTTGTCCTGAACTACTTTAATGTCTTTAAAATTCCTATCCCGTTTAATAACATTTTTTAAGTCCCTAGTAGCCGTCATGACAGGAACTGAATCTGATAGTTGTCCATTTGACTGCGCCCTTTGATGGGGGAGAGTATCCCGAGGTAACCGAGCAGTAGGGAGGATCTGATCGCTTGCATCCAATGGAGATATGAGCTCTATGGGATCAACGGGTATCAATTCCTTGGTAGCTTGAATAGTTGAGTGCATTTCTTCCAGCACATCCAGACTATCCTGTAACGCGCCGCCATCAAATATCGCTTCATCTAAATTCTTGGTCACTTCCGCAATATCCTTGATGTTTCCTAGGATTATCTCAATGACCTTATCATTTTCAATATAGGCAGAAAAGCTATGCGAGGCAATCCCCTCGATAGGAGTATTAGGCGACGATAACGCGACAGGTTTTAACGCGAGTTCCGCCAACCGTAGAGGGTCTTTTTCCCCAATATACGCAGAAAAGTTCGCGGGGGCAGTCTTCCCTATTAGCCCAGGAGTAGCAAGTGCAGTGCCTGAAACCCGCCCTAGCCCTGCTTGGTTCGCTAGTCTTGTCGCCTCCTCTGATACGAATCCCCCTCCTGAATATCCAACAAACGAAATGTCAGCGTCAGGATTAATCTTTCTAGCCGCGATCGCATTGGCAAGCATCGTCACAGCGTCTTTGTTCTCGCCCGCTAACCCCTGTCCCGTAGGTTGTGCGATCGCCTCACCTGCCCACTGCAAAGGATTTTCCCCTACAGACACAGATAGGTCAGTCTCTTTATTCTCAACGGGAACAACAATAACCCCCTCTTGAGTAATTGCATCCCTGACAGCGTTGGCAATATCTTTAGAACCTTCTCCTCCTTTCCCTGCGAATCCTCCAGAAACAAAGATAATTTTTTTTGCTTTTTCTAAGTCTGGAGTGTTGAAACTAATTGATTCTGCCTTCGTCTTGGCTTCCTCAATCGACACTGGCGATCGCAGTTCTTTTCTGGCTTTAACCAAGGCATCCACAGGCAATGTGCCTACTTTGGCGTAGGACTCTATTACCTCTAGCATCTGAGACGCTGCTTCTTGCGCGCTAGAAGAGCTCCCCGTAGAATAAAACTCGTCAAGTGTTCTAGTAAGTCTTTCTAGGGACGCTGAAGCGTCTTGAGATGCTTGCTTAATATCGCTTATCCCTTGCTGTCCTGCGTTTGTTTGCAGATGAGTATTAATATTCTTTTGAGCAGTAGAAACGGCTTTCCCCGCCATCTTACCTTGAAATGCCCCGAATGTTTCCGTGGCATTCATTCCTGTTTCTTTGTCAAAACTACGGAATGAATTTCTAACCGAAATGTCTGCTAAGGAATAAGCAGTCCCCGCACTATAGTTTTTCAAAAAAGCCGCGGGTGCAGCGAATGCTTTCGCTAAAAACCCTTCTCTATTCTGCGCCGATTCTCTAATAGCTGTCAGAATTTGCGATAACAGTTCAATAGCCAGCATAGAAGCAACTCCCCCTACTTGCTTGCTATTGTCAGAGCTACCCCTCTTATGCTGAGTGTTGATCGCTACTGAGTAATTGCCTGTTACTGAATCCAAATCTTGTTTTAGTTGAGTCAATCCTGATGAATCAATAGACGGAGCTATTCTATTAGCTAAAATTTTCTCTTTGGTTTTTGTATGATAGCTAACGACTTCATCATATTGTATCTTTAGCTGATTTAGATTTTTTGTGTTAATCTCGGGGGCAATCGCATTATCTTGGAGCACGTCGCTGGCTTTATTATGCGCTTGAGTCGTGTTTTTTAGCTCTTGCCGCAAAACACCTAGGTTAGACACATTAACAGATGGAGTGATTGGAATATTGGCGGCTTTTCTCGTAGCGGCTAAATGGGCAATCTTAACATCAAGCAGCCTATTTAATTGATGTAAACCGCTCAAGTCAACAGAAGGCGACATGATCGAGTTGTTTACTGCGTCAATTTGCTTTTCTAGCTTTTTCAGCTTTTCCTCAAATTTAGAGGTAGAAATATCGACACTATAATAAACACTTCCGACTTCCATAATACCCACGGGGATAAAGAGCTATCCTTATTGTACTATCTTTTTGGTTTTGTCTAACTTATGGACAGAATCGCGCCTATAATGGCATCCCGCGATCGCTTTTCTACCTGAGCTAAAACATTTATAGCTTCATCTATCGCGGATCGATAGCCATCAGATTGACTATTCACAGGAACTAACAATAAATAACCATCTTCAGGATCATCGTCCTGCAAGCAGTCTAAAAACATCCAAGTTTGACGATCTTGGGATATTTTCCCCGCGCGAAACCATCCTGTACTAGACAAATAGATAGAAACTTGTACGGGATGAATTTGATATACATTCTGCAACTGACTCATAAAAACGCGATCACGCTAGGGATTTTTCTTCATGGATTCTAAAATTTTGAATAGCTCCTCATTGTGAAGAAAGGCTTTTTCAACCAAGGGAGGTAATTGCCTAGCGGTTCTCATCTCCCAGAAGGTATTTACTGCCAACTGACTAACCCCATGAGTGTCTACCTCACTATTATCCTCTAGAGGATAGGGGAGATATTTATCTAGGCTCAAATCAGGCTTGGAATCCCCGAAACTAGCCGCGATCGCTTCTATCAAAAGAGCCAATTTAGCGGTAGGAATATTAGCGATGTTGACGGATTGCGATCGCCGTTTGTGTTGTTGATGCCATAATTCTAGGCAGTAAGTACAGGGGAGCAGGGAGAATTTCTGCCAGTCAGAGGGACTGTAAAGCCCCCATGAGACAAAGTCATTAAAGACATCAAACCACTTAACTAAACCGTTTCTGATGGCTCTAGCTGTTTCTCTATATTTTGCTTGCCACGCTTTCCCTTAACCTCAACTTCAATCGTTGGTTCTTCCTCCGCGATCGCTCTCCAGTGACTCATCTCACCTTCGATATATTCCACAATCTGATCCGCAATAGAACGGGGCAGGGCGAGTGTCCATTCAATCCGCCAACTAGGAGTTAGACGCTCTTGGAGGATGGTTGTCATCCGTCTAGCAGGAAGGGATGATTCCCCCGCATCCTCGGCGAAGAAACCTACCATAAACTGTGAGATTTGCCCCTTTAATTCATCGGATAATTTGTCCCATTTTTGGGGGTCGGTTAATACCCCTGTGGCTAATTCCTCACTTATTCCTAGCTCATCTCCAATCATCGCCGTTAGCTCTAATCTGCGAGAGTTGAGAAGGCGATCGCTTCTCATCCCCAAATCTTCTTTGATGGATAGATCATAGAGCTTGGGAAGTTTTATAACTGCGCGATCTTCGGGCATTAAAGCGATGAGGTTAGCCACCAAGGAATTTTGATGATTTCTTACCAAGAAGACTAAATCATTCTCTTCTATCTGAATCTCAAAGCTGTCATCTACTGCGGCTTTAGCAAGAATATCTTCAAATTTATACATAGAGTTCTTTGATTTCTAGTGGGTTATCTTTCATGATACAGGTAATAGGCAAGGGAACTTTTATCACTTGAGATGGCAACTCAATAACTCCAATTCTATATCCGTCTCTCGTGACGAGCGATCGCGTGGGGGATTGAATACCAGGGGAAAAATAGGCGAGGTTAGAAAAAAGCTTTCCCCTGATAATCTGACAATCGAGCAAGAGAACCAAGGGAGCAGCGAAATCATCTGAGAGAACGTTAAAGCGCATTAAGTATTAGGCAAAATAACATAGTTTTCGGGAGCCCCTACACCGCTTAAAGTTGCGTTAACCATCGCTAAATCGTTAGCGGCGTGGGGCATGGAGAAGTTTTGAACATAGGCAACTCCCTGCTGCGCTCCTGGACCCGCGCCCTCGCTCAAGGTTGCCCCAGTGTCATCGGTAAAGGAGAGGAAAGGTGCGTATCTAGTCTGCCAGAAAACATTTCTTCTGCCAGTGCCAATCGTGCGGAAAATGTACAGGGTGGGATCTGTGGACACCATCCGACCATTCAGGGGAATCGTATAATCGCGCTCTACAACAGCCTTAACCCGATAAAGCGACTCTCCCGCGTTCCGAGAACCCGCATCCGTTCCAGAAGTCTCAGGAACACCTCCATCAGCACGGAAAAGCACAGGAAGCATCCCATAGGTTTTGGCAGTATCTCCGTCAGCCAGTGCCTCAATGACGGGGAGAACCGGCACAGTAGTAGCGGATGAGGTAACCTCCGTAGTGGTGGCAATCACAACAGGATCTTTAGAACCGAACTTAAGCACATCGCCAGCATAAAGCGTAATATCTGCACTAGAACTTACGGAAATACTGGTCGCATCAGCAGCAGCGATCGCCTCAGAACTGATAGTTACAGCAGTAGGGCGCGAAGTGCCAGGCAACAAGGTTTTGATCCAAAATTCTAGCTGATCTCCCCTTACCTCTGTCCCGATAGGATTTCTCCCTAATTCGTATACTGGCAAGGTTGCATATTCAGCCAAAGTAATAGGCATACGTTTACTCCGTTAATTTAATCCTTTTTCTCTTATTGTACTTATTTCTATACCATTTAAGTAAATATGTTCCCACTATGCATTTAGTACATTTGAGTTAAATCATCAAAAGTGATCGCGGGGATGGGAGCATCTAGGTAGAATAATAATGTCTTTTCAATCAATAGAATATATGCGTTATATCCGTCAAAGCACAATGGATGAGGGGCTGTGGAATCATGTAGATTTTTATAATAAGTATCAATTGCCTACACGATTAGATGATACGGTTGTTATTGACGTGGGATGTCATATAGGTCAATTCGCTAATGCTTGCTTACGGCGGGGCTCTAAGTTTGTCTATGGCTACGAACCTCACCCCGAGAATATTGAGTTAGCAGTTAAAAATTTAGGAGAATATCGAGAAAAGATTTGTCTACAGCCTAAAGCAGTCTGGCGGTCTGATGTGGCAGTAGAAAGCCTAAAGCATACAGGATTCGATTACAACACGGGAAGCGGGGTAGTGTATGACCCCGACGGGTTTCTCCCCGTTGAGGTTATCTCCCTACAAGACGCGATCGCATTGGCTCTTAAAACCTATCCTCAAGTAGATATTTTGAAAATATCCTGCAATGGCTCAGAGTATCCTACCCTGCTGACAACTTCCCTAGATGGGGTGATTAATGTCATCGGTGAGTACAAAATTTTTAAAGAAGTGCCTCCCCTCCTACAAGAGCTAGGGGAGCTTACTCCCGAGAGTCTCTGGGATTATTTCAAAGGTCAGGGATTTAATTTTGAGTACGAGCAGCTAGACGATGGGTGCAATCTAGATACTGCTCGTTTTATCGCCGTAAGAAATATGTAATGCAGCGCGATCGCGTCTTTCGAGGCAGTTCCGTAAATACACGGATGTACATTTCTAGCAAAGAAGTTATTATAAAAGAGTAAACAAGCGAGGTAACAATCATGCTACGCACTAACAACCTAACCCAACAAGACGCTCAAGCGATTTGTGACACCTGCTACGAGACAAGATTTGAACTCCCCGAAGGGATGTGGGAAGCGATCGCGGATGCCCAATCTCTAAAAGGGGAACAGTTTATAGAAGCCGTTGAAAATGCTTGTGCTGATTACGGATGGGGCTATACAGAATAAAAAATAATTAAATCATTATTAAGAGCGATCGCATATCAGGGCGATCGCTCTTCTTTTATAATCCGCAATGTCCCCCGCAGGTTTTGTCAAGCCCAAACCCATAAACCTCACCCAGTGGCAAGGATAGCTGGTCAATGACCGATGATAGTGGCTGTCCCGATGAATGAACAAAACACGGATTATTAACCTGATTCCGGTTCGATAGATGCCTAATCTTATTATCTAACTCAACTGCCCTCAAAAACTCTTGAGGATCTTCCTGCTTCCGTCTCATCCATTCACTAGGGCGTGTAAAGGGGCAAAAATAACACGCACTTTTGGGGATAGGATAACCAAGCTTGTAAGTGCCATATATTGAGCAATCCACCGCGTTCCAGTTAATAGCTAACAAAGGATATTGATTAACCAGCCACCTAACAGGACTGTTTGCCGTTCGGTTGCTCTCATCGGTACTAATGCCCAGCCAGAGATTAGCGGAGTCTGTGACCCTTTCTCCTTTTTTGTACCCAAGCAGTTCTCTGATTTTTTGATGGATCGGCTGCACTTTAAACTCATTAGTACATTGCCTTTTAAGCATTCCTACAGTCCCATCAATACCCTTCGTAAACCAAGGAACAGTGGTCACACCCCTTGCCTCGATAGCATCAATAGGTTTAAATTTTTCTCCTTGTTTTGCATTATTTACTATATGAAATTGATATCCTGCGTCAGTCAACTTTTTCCGCATTGTGTCAACGTGCTTGTACACCTTAGCAGGTTCAGCCCCAGTGTCGGCAAAAATAATATGGTTAGGAAGTGTTAGCCCAGCATCAGTGAATTTATCGGGCTGCTCTATTAAGAGCAGCCCGATAGCGGTTGACTGCCTTCCGCCCCCAAAGGAAAAAAAAGTCTTGTCGTCTAACATGGTTGATTTACCTCCAATTCTGGCTTACGTACAATCCTGCATGATCTCGGTTATTTTGATGCGATCGCGGATAGGAGAACAATAATAAGCAAACCCCCAATAATAAGGATTGAAAATAATCCCAGCGCATTTAAGAATGAGATGGCAAATCTAATCATTTTTTCTTCTTGTGATGCCTGTTGAATACCGTGCCGACAAACAATAATAGGATTGTCCCGAGCATCCCTAACAAAACCGCTCCTGTTAGCATAGGGTACTTAGCCACATAGTAGCCGCCTAACAGACACCCTGAAAACTCAAGAGCTAGTTTTAAGTTTGTAACGATTAAGGCCCCTGCGAATACTCCAAGAGCAAGCGAGATAACGATCATGAAAGGCAATTGCAGATGAAAAAGCCCTACACCAAGACAGACAAATAAAACAGGCAAAGGGTCTAGTTTCTTAATCATTGATGCCGTCTCCCTTCCCATACATGATAAATATTGACACTCCCCAGCCTAAAGGCGTGGGGATTCTTGGGCTGAATCTTGCCTCTACTAGCAAAGCTAATTTTGGTCTTACAGTTTCATGCTAGTCCGACTACACCTTTTACAGCAAGCACTCTTATGGACTACTCCCCAAGCGTAAATTCGGGTATGCCCTACCCTATTTAATTTTTTTTCTCCCACCTATGCCATATTTTGTGTTAGAGGGCAGTGAGGTATTGGGGCAATCCTTTTAGGATTGGTGACACTAGCCTTTTAGCAACGGTCAGTTCGCGTGCCACGACTACACATCTGATTTTCCGCTTACCTCTCATCTTACTACAAAGCCGTGCTAAAAGCACGGGGTTTTTAACCCAATTTTTCGATAAATCCGAGGACGACAACACTAGCGATCGCGCCAAAGACGATAGCCTGATAAGCGAACCATAAAACTACTTGCTTAATTAATAGAATCATCGATTAGTTTCACCACGTAAACGACAATAACGACACATAAGAAAAGAAGAGATAGCCAATAGAACATAATAATAAGCCCCCGAAGGGGCGATCGCATTGCACTAAATAGGAGCGGGTTCTTCCTCTACGGGAGGTTCTGGAGTCGGCTCGGGTTCAGGAACAACATCCGCAGGAGTTTCAGGGGCGGGAGCTGGCTCAGGTTCTGGAGTCGGCTCGGGTTCAGGAGCATCAGGGATGAAACTTGCCACGGTAGCATTAAATTCCCCTACCTGAGACTTAATCCCCTCAATATCAGCAACTACACCCGCGATCGCGGTTTTGGCGGCATCAACACCTTCTAGTTGCTCTAACTTTTCCTGGACTTGTGTTAGTTCGGTGGCTACGGTCTGAGAGAGGGTAGCGATCTCGGTTTTCAGTCCCTCTACAGAGGTTAAAAGAGATTGGACGGATTCAGTTAGCATATCGATTTTATTGGCTAAGGTTTGAACAAGTAAGAGGATTGAATCGATAACTGGAGAATCCAGATCGACAGGAATCTTTAGGTATCCCATAAGTCAACGTTTTGGGTACTCTTTGATATTACCAAAGGCGACCTCCTCGACTTGCGAAACGGATACTCACGGCGATCGCTTGCGAGATAACCCATAATGTCTGCAATGTCGTCTGATAGCTCCCCGTTCTTTTTTCCGAGTTCCAGGAGGAGAGCTTCAACCCTCAACTCAAGATTCCTAAATCTCTCATTTACGTACTTCTCAAGCTCAGGGGTAGCCGCCTCCTGATTATCTATTCTCCTCTCTAGTTTCTCCAACTTTTCCCTAATGTGATCCATCGCCTCCGTATTCCTATCTATTGCGCTGATAAAATGCCCCATTTTCCGAAAAACCTTCCACAATCCCCCTAACAACCCGCCTCCTACCGTCAGCGTCACCCCCGCCGCGATCGCTACCCAATAATCACTAGGTAGGAACATAAAGGCGGCTGGCAACTCAGGAGGAGGGCTGGACGATTGTCCCGTAACCGATAATGTCTGCATATCAATACCTATAAATACTTGCATACTCATTCTAACGAGACTAGCAAGAACTAACTCTGTACTATAGTATATTTGCTCAAAACATCTTCCCCGTTTCTATTGACAGCTACGGGGAATCCTGTTAGATTGAGAGTGTAAAGCAAAGGAGAAAACAAATGGCTACCAAAATTTTTATAGATGACAACACCTTAAATTTTAACGCTGGCAACCTTGCTAGTGTTGCCGACTACGAGACAGCAGATCGGTGCATTGCCAGTATTTTTGAAGCCTTGGAAGAGGGCGAGGAAATTGAATTAAAAGAAGGTTTATTTAAAATTGATGATGCGCTAGACATTATCAAATAGCCAACCGAAACCTAGGGGCATCGCCCCGATGGTCTGCCAGATGGCTCAATGCTGGCACTGATGAGGATTTATGTGGATTAAAATCGTTTCCTTGCTCAACAAGGACATACCTTGGTATAAGCCAGAGTATGCAGTCAATAGAAACTTTGACGAAAGAGCAGATGCAGAAAGATTTATAGCTAAAAAGCTTCTTTCTTTAAGCGAGAATTTCATCCCTAGAGAGGCGGAGTGCATTTTCTATCTGATGGAAGATAGCCAGCTTTGGGGAGACAAAGGCATCTGCCTAGGAGTGGGGTTTTTCCCCGAAGACAAAGACCATAAGCTATGTCTGGCACACAAGCCACGACATCTCGCAAAATTGATATCTAAATCGGTATTTGTTGTCAACCCCGCTCGGGGCAGGCAACAACGGACCTATTACGCGGAGTACCAAGAGGGAAACGTGGAGATCAGAAAAGAAGAGTATGACTCCCTAGATGTTCCCGCCTATTGGTCGGGAATGGAAACAGGAGGTTCAACCTTCAGATACGGGCGGAAGCCTAACTGACTAATCCCCCGCGATCGCGCTCGGTAGCCCTACTAGGTACTAGGTCCGACTCCTAGGCGATCCGCTTGCTCCCTAAACTGTTATTCAGGGGAGCTTAATAAAATGGAATTAACATTGCGTAACTGTGTAATTATCCCTTCCGCATGGACAGAAGGACAAAGCAAATCGTTTCGGACTCGCAAGGGGATAAGTTATGACGAAGTTTGCGCGAACTTCATCAGTGATGAAGTTCTAGAAGAATTTCGGGCGCAATTAGACCCGCCATGCCCGCCATCTTTGCAGCCCTTTTTGCAAGAAGGAAATTTTAAATTTCCTTCGTGGAAAAAACAAACAGACTTAATAAGTGTCACTTGTTACTGGGATGGGAATTTGTCTATCCGTTCAAAACATCCTGATTTAATAATTCATGGGGAAAGCCCTGCTATCTCTCGAAAGGTAAATAAAACACTTTCTGGTCAATGGTATCAAGAGGAGTGTTTAATGAAGATCGGAAGTGGCAGAGATGCCGCGAATGCCAAAATAGAGCGGTGGTACGCAGAAGAAATAAAGCGCGTAAATCAAGCCAATGAGGAAAAAGAAAAACTCATAGCTTGTGTAATCCAAGAACGCCAAAAATGGTGTGAGATAATTCTGCCTTTAGCGATCAAGAAACAAGATTATCCCGATTATTTCAATCGGACGCGAACCCATAAATCAGGAACGAACAGTTACCCATTCGGGACATTCTATCCTCGAAATGCAGGAGGAAAATTTTTCTGGGTTATCTTTAACTAGCGATGGCAGGCTTCAAAATGCAATTCTCCATCATCCTAATCCGCTCCTCCTGCGTAGAGGAGTTTTTTGCTTTCCTCACCCAGCACAACCTCGCTGCTGAGGATGAGGGACAGCCCCCGTGGGCTGCTAGTGTCGTAGGGCGATTTGATATAGCAGGGATTAGTATCACCCGCCTTGCCCTAATTTCAACCGCCCCGCCGCCCGAGGAGCTAGAGATTCCTATTGAGTTTTCTATGCCCATTCCTGAATCGCGCTATTGTCCTGAGTGTTTTGGAGAAGGGAATTTCAACCCATTACATCCTCACAACAAATCAGGATGGTGTAACAAACACCGAGAGAAAAACCCCGAGCGCACTAAACGAAAACTCAAAAAAATTTAACCGCGATCGCGCAGGTTCAAAACCTGCTCCCTTGGGTAGTGCAAGGGCGATCCGCTTGCCCTCAAAATTGTTGTTCAGGAGGGTTGAATGAAATGAACATTTTACTGCTCAACCAGGTCAAGCTCCTCCTAGAGGATCGTGGAGGAAAGTACGCGCTGTGTTCGCTACACGGCGACAACAACGTTTTAGCTTGGATTCCCAAGCAATGCTTTGTCGTTGAAAAGATAGAGAAACTTTTTGCAAAGAATATCGATTCTCTGAGTGGTGTAGTGACAAACACACTCATCCAAATATCAAACTACTACACGACAGAGAGGGGCGAACATATCGCACGGGAACTATATTTCCCACGCATCAAGGAGACGCTTTTACGCCATCTTGAAACCCAAAAACTCCTCACCCTGTGGGGAAAATCCCAAGGATGGGATGAAGAAATAAATATACACTTCGGGTACGAAGAAATAAATATACACCAAGGAAATTACAACCGATGGGGGAAAAGTTACCGCGTGTACTATAACGCGCAGAAACTATTCACAGAGATCACAGATGTCAAATAATTTAATTAATTTAATCCGCGATCGCCTTCGGCACTGCTACGTGATCGCATTTTCGGCTCTACTCGGGCTAGAATAGAAAAAGCCCTAGGGTTACTCCTAGGGCATTAAATGATTACCAAAAAGGATGGATAGATGAAACTAATTACATTTAACACTCGTAATACCTTCATCAAACTTGATTGGGAGATTCTAGACAAGTGTAAGGATAATTGTACCGCATTACTCCTAGGGTTTTTCCAGTTCAAGGCTAATGGACTGATTTTATGCCAACAGCATCAGTACGCTGAACACATCGTCATTGAGGATGTAACGGTACAGTCCCTAGTCTCGCAGTTCAAAGATACTTTCTGCTACAGAGCGATCGCGCTACGGCTTCAGTACCTGCACGAGATGGGATTAGTCCTCAGAATCAAGAGCGAAGCTTCTAAGCTCGGAAGCGTCTATAAGGTTTGCGCGAAAAAAGCCGAGGGCATCCTAGCCGATGATATTCCCTCTTACCCTGAATGGTACAACGCCTTAAAGCGATCGCGGTCGGCGAAATCCCAGAAAAAGACGGCTCAAAATTTTTTACCCGTTTCTTGTGACATAAATCAGAAGAAACGGGATTCAAGTTCTTGTGACATAAGTCAGGAGATTTCTTGTGACATAAGTCAGAAGAACGGCGATCGCACTTATATACCTAAGAAGTTACTCTCTCTAGAAGCAAATCAATCCGAGAGAGAGAGCCAAAAACTTTCTGTTCAAAATTCCGGATCGGATCTAGGGTTGGAATCTCCAAACCTCGATCCAGTTCCAACACTCCTCGCTACGTTTGAGACGATCCCCCCAAACTCAAACGCAGGAACAAGAAAAACCGCTTCGCTTGAAACGGATCGTGATCTAAAGTCTTTCGCCGATGAGAATGATTTTCATTCTCAAAAACACTCCCCGAAGAAACGGGCTAAAACGGAAGCGATCGCGGTTGATGATGGAATAGACCTAAACGGAAAACAAGGGGGCTTAAAACCTCGCCTAGCCACCTTAGAGGAAAGGGAATCAGAGGTAAGGGAAAGGTATCTGGAAGATAACCCGCGATCGCTGTTTGAATCGTTGACTGAGGAGATTGAATTTGTGCGATGGGCTGAGAAGGAATTAACGCGGTACGAAGGGAATCGCCTTGGATTGCCTAGTATCAGGGCGATTGTCAAGGCTCTAGCCAAGAATCTCAGAGAAGGGAGCGCAGATGGGGCGGATGCCTTGCGGCTTGATGACTTCAGAGCATTTAAGCAGAAACGAGCCAACCCAGAGCCAGAACTAGCCACCTCAACTAGAATGCCTCGCAGGAGTTGGCTTGGATAGCGATCGCTTTAGTCGATTTTCCGACTATAACGGGGTTCTTTTAGACGATTTTCCGACTAAAGTACAGTCGATTTTCCGACTAAAACGAGAGAGCGATCACGGTCATGGCGCACGGCTAGGCTGAACAGGAAAGACTAGGAGGAAAAATGTTAGATAAGATTATCGAACGAGAGATTAAAAAATCTTTGATAGATGCCGACACGAGAATAAACCCAGATTTTGTCAAGGAGACTAAAGACATGATTACTGGACTTATTGACGGGCATGAGATCCCTGCTATTCAAAAAGCCGCCTTTATTGATACCGCGATCGCGTTCGCGGTTAAGCATGGGTATGGGGAGATTGTCAGAGAGGAATTACAAAATCTCTTGAATAAGATCATTAATCGCCCATAACATCAGGCAAGCGATCGCGCCTTATCCCCTGATACAGTTTTGGTACGATGGGGAAAAGTGACTGCGAGAAAAGATGGCAACACCTAACTACGCTCTCCCTGAGATAGTGGTAGGGCAAAGAAACAAGGAAATAACCCATAACACAGCCATCCGATTGATTGAGGGCGTGTTAGGGGGGATTGTCGATAAGGATTTAACTACTCCCCCTACCCTAGTTGAAGGGAATGCCTACCTAATCCCTTCGGGGGCATCAGGGGCATGGTCAGGAAAGACCAATAATATTGCGATCGCGGTTAATGGAGCGTGGGAATTTATTGAGCCGTCTACTCGGCTCGGGGTAATTTTCGTCAAGGATGAGTCAAGATTTTATCGCTACAGCGGGACGGTATGGGAAGCCGTAGAGCTTGACTTTACGCTCCCATCGACAATTGATACCATACCAGGATTTATCGAGATTCCTAGTAATAAAACCTACATAATAGACAGAAAGGTTAAACGGGCTTTTACTATTAATTCCTTTTCGTTTGCTGCTTCCGCAGGAACAGGCACGATCAGCCTTGCTGTTAACGGCTCAACAATATCAACCGTCAATGCTCTTGCGATCGCTACATCAGAAACGGTGGTTTCTGCCATTAACGTATCTTGCCCCCTAAATGCCTCATTGACCATCGCGATCAACTCAGTTAGCAGCTTAGCCGATTTGTCTTTCTCTATGGAGGTTGAGTATGCCTAAATCTTGGTATTATATTGGAGCTACAGGGCTAGGCACTATTATCAATTACTGCTCATTGGATATTTCTGCTATGCAGTTTTCTGTCCCGTCAGTAGATGTTAATTACTGCTCATTGGATATTTCTGCTATGCAGTTTTCCGTTACTTCGACAGATATTAACTACTGCCCTTTAGACACTACATCTATGCAATATCAGGCTTAAATTATGCCATTTACTACCGATTCAACGGGAAACATTTTCATAGGGGCATCCTACGATATGTCTGTCGCAACCTTCGCTGCCGACTTAGATGCCGCGCTAACTCAGGCTTTTGGTGCGGGCAATTATGCGACGCAGAATTTATCTGCTACAAGATCAACGCTGGCAGGGTTTCGATTAGAATTTCGTCCGCAAGGCGTTGGGGAAACATTATCGGGGACAATTACCCCGAACACCAATCAGGCTCTATATCGAGAAGACCTTGCAGTTTTGCACGCCAATGCCCGCTTAGGCGTAATCCCCTTTAACTTAAATAGCTCTGGATGTAGTCAACTTGCTATCAGGGCGGGGGCGAACCCTCTATACGTCACCGCGTCAACAACAAGAACATTAGACAATAACTACACCAGATTTCTTGCCACGATTACGCCCAAAGAAATCATTTTTCTTGCTGCCCATACAGATTGGTCGAATAGCATGATTAGCTATATCGGAGTCTTGCAGAATTCATCCACTCCGTTTGGTTTTCCTGTTAATTGTGCAGGTTTCACCAAGCATTTTGTCAGTAATTCAAGCCACTTTGAGACGTATCTTGCCCCTTGGGTTGACCAGTCAGCAGGAAGTCTTTTAACACCTAATTACGCCCCCGCTTGCCAAGCAGGGACAGGGACGTTCGGAACTGACCTATGGATGAGCGACTTTGTATTCCGCCATAACAGGGTATTAAATAATTATCCGTTTATCGGGCATCCTAATAACCTACGAATTGCAGTCGGAGCATCCGTAACAGTTGGGAATCTTTACCGATACCCCGAGGGGTCAGCAAGTCCTTACTGGCTCTGTATTGGCACAGCTTCATCTGATAAAAAATTGATGATGAGGATTAAAACCTGATGAGACTAGAAATAAATGAAGAGGTAGGGCAGTCAATATCTCTGACCTTTAAAAACGATATTACAACCCGACCTAACGGAGGAGCATCTATTAATGTTCCTACCCGTAATTGTCGTATTGAAATCGACTTTTCTAAAGCTTTGTTCTATAGCTCGATCGCGGACTACCTTTTTACTTTTCAGCAACAGGTAGGGGGACAAGAGCAGGTATTCCGATTCAGAGATCCGAGTGATAACCGTGCTGAATCGGAGGAGTACGATACCGAACTAGGAATAATAACCCAAGGGGTACTTTTACCCGCGCCTGATGGCACTAGGACTGAGTTTCAACTGTTCAAGCTTTATCAATTAGGAGATAACAAATACTATCGCCCTATCACCCGCCCAACGGGGGAGGATTTAGAAATATTTAAAGACGCGATCGCTACTACTGGATTCACTCTAGAAGATGAGACGGGGGCAGTCACATTTACCGCCGCGCCGCTAGAGGATGAGGTTTTAACATGGTCAGGAAGTTTTGATATTCCCTGTAGGTTCGCTGACCCAGTGAATGTCGGAGTAGAAACCTTGGTTTACTACGATGAGGGCGATGATTCCGAGTACCTTTACCAGATGCCCAATCTAAAAGTTATCGAGGTTAAAGAAGCGATCGCGGTTGAATACGAGAACACGACTGAGAGCCGATACGAGCATGATTTTCAGTTGGATTGGTCGTATAATTCGGTAGTTTATCCTGTCCATTCAACCGCTATAGATGAGCTAGATAGTGGTTTTGAGAATAGGATAAATCAAGGTATTTCCTCGATGGCGAGGGTATCTACCACGTCTCAAGAGTTTTACTACCAAAATCAAATAGAGTACCTAATTGGGCTGTATCGGCTCTGCTACGGCACGGGGAGCAGCTTTACTTTTGCCGATACCACTGGCTACACAAGGAAGGTAATTAACACGGGATTATCCGATGTCTTTACTAACAAAATGCTCGTGAGATTTTCCCAGCCCCTGACCATATCGGTACTCAGAGAAGACGAGAGCGATCGCAGTGCTGCTTTATTCCGAGTTGGGTCAATGGAATTAAGACAAACTAACGTGCCAGAGGTGTACAGGGAGAGTTTTACGCCGATAGATGGCGAAGAATACGCCCTGATAGAGGTATATCATGTCTTTGGCAGGTATTTCACTAATTTTGGTCCCGCAGTACAACCCGATAACGTTGAACACGCCTACTGGAGAACCTTTTTACCTATTTTAAATTGGGATGGAGGGATTCAAATAACGGGGAGAGAGATTGCAGGAGAGCCCCGATTTCTGACTTCTTTTTATGAACAAAGCGTGCAATATATCTCAATATCAGAGGAAGAATTTAACGACAACTCTTTTTTTCGATATTCTGGTACTCCCTTCGGCGGGTCGTTTTATTGGACTCCTCCCCCTCATCCTCCCGCTAACAGCGCGGGTAATCTTCTTCGGGGCAACACCGAAACTATCCACAAAACTGCCAGCCTTACTGATGCCTGTCAAGCTGCTCTAGACGCGATCGCGCCCGAGAATTTTACTGTAACCAACATAAGTACAATTCTGACTAATCTCGGTTATTTTGATGCGATCGCGGGACTGGCTACTGAATATAATCATTTAACTCGATTAACACAGTGGTGTCATTGTTGGTTAATAACGAGAGAAGACGAGACAGAATTAGGCTTTACTGACCACGATATTACCCTGACAATTGACGGAGTGGAGTACGACTGCCAAGCAGGTTTTAATGGAGACGCGATCTCTCTTTCTACCAAGGTTGAGGATAAGAATACCGAGGTTAAATCCTTCTTTACTGCTACGGTTAATGAGGAGGATGTTCTCAAGGGGAAATATCGTTATGCAAGCATAAAAGTGTTTGCTTACGATTGGCAGAATGGAGAAACTATCAGAGTCTTATTTAATGGCTATATCTCAGATATAAATCTAGAACATGATGTGAATGGAGCGTTAAGATATACGTTTAGTGCCGTTTCTAATGAGAACCGATTAGAGCAAAAAGCGACTAGGGTAACTACTCGTACCTGCCCTTATAGATTCGGGGACGCTGACTGTCAAAAAGACTTGACCAATCTAACGGATACCCTAACGGTAACTAACACTTCTAATTTAGTTTCTAGCAGCAAAATTATTTATGCCCCATCTTTACGAGACGATGGATTTTATAACAACGGAGTTATGACTTTTGAGACAGGCAACCTAGCAGGAATATCTAGGGATATTGTCAGTTATGCCAATGGAGTATTCACCCTCTGGCAAGCACTCCCCCTCATACCTTCCGATGGTGATACCTTCACCGCGATCGCGGGTTGTGATAAAACTATTGACGATTGCAAGGGATATAATAACTTTGTTAACTTCGGCGGTCAGCCCTATATACCAGGCACAGATCGCCTTTACAACGGAGCGGATACTTAATGGAATTTGGCTTAGATTTACGGATTATCACTGCTAGTAATTCGTCTGTGATTAGTGTGGCATTTAATGACTTGATTAATTATCCGTGGTACGTCGAGAATCTTTTATTTGATAGCGTAAAACCTTTGGATGCGACCAGGCTACTCACATCAGAGTATATTGCTTCCGTGCCTAATACTGTATCCAAGGAAGATTTAATCGCCCTCCTGCCCAAAATTACAGCATTCACCTTTGATTCTGCCAACAATAAGGGAGTTGCCACCATCGTAGTAGCCGAAAGCGAACTCAACGGGTTGGTCAAGGTGCAAGAAACCGACACCGCGATCGCGTTAGCGATGCCCAAGGCAGAGGATGTGATAAATTACTTACTAGGAAAAAAATAACTAGACTCATCAGGTGTACCAAACCCAAGGATTAATCCCCTTGGGTTTTCTATGTATAATTAAAGTGTGCGTGATTTGTATAGCTGTTTTGTTTTTTATTTTGAACTACTAAAAAAGCGGGTTTTTGCCCGCCTTTTGCATTTAAGAGAGTAGTAGAAGGATTGGTTTAGTTCCCAGTGGTAGGGGGAGTAGTCTGCGCGGCTTTATTCGCAATTTGAGCGGCGGCAGGATCAACTTGACGCATGGCTAAGCCTTCAGTGTAAGAAAACTTTTGAATCCCTGCAATAGTCGCACCTAAAGCAGCTTCAGCGATCGCGTCTACACGGGATGTGGTTTTGTTGTATTGAATGGAAGCCGCATTATTTACCGCTTCAGAATGAGCCAAGGACTGGAGTAAAAGAGTTGCGGGAGCATCACCGAAAGCCTTGATATTAGCACCAGCTACGCTGGCTTCTAAATCTTCTAATTTAAAAGGCATAAACCCTCTAGAGTGTTAACAGAGAACATATTTATTATATGGGATTCCCGTGTTCTATCTCATAAACTAATGCGATCGCTTTTTTGTAGGTATCGAGAACTTGGCTGTAATCTTTTTCGGGATTACCTGCTATCTCAGAGAGGAGATAATCTAACCCATGAGAGCTTATGGATTCTTTGAGCAGATCGAGCCTTGCCTCTCGTTTGAGCTGTTGATAATCACGGGCTACCTGTACATTTTGTTTCCGTAGTTCCCTAGACATTTTTGCCGCTAGTCTTAGCTTTTGTTCGGCTAATGCCATTGATTCTTTCTCTATTGCCAAGACTTTTTCTTGCAGTTCTAACTCTTCCATTCTTGTCCTTACTCCCCCTTGCAATCAGGTGTTCTGAAAGGGCTGTCTAGCTCTGCGCTACTATAGTATTGAACAACCCACATTCCTTTAGTAGGGAATATAGAGGCAACTTCTCTCGTCACCCCTTTATCGTCTTTTAAAAATAGGCTAAACCCTGACTTCAGGGTTAAAACCATTGGTAGGGCTTGATCTTCCATGCTATTAATAACCAGAATGCTTTATGCCAATTTTATCATTTACCCTCTACGGCGATGTTGTTCCTAAAGCCCGTCCTCGGCTTGGGAGCGATCGCGCCTATCTTCCTCCTAAATATCGTCACTGGAAAAATAACGCGATCGCAGAACTCACAAAACAAAGGGAAGGAATGGAGGTTAATTTTCCCTTGCATGGAGTCGCGATCGCGATTGTTCTTAGAGGAAAGCACCATCGAGGTTCAGATATTGATAATATCGCAGGTTCTCTATTGGATGCTTTAGTTCAAGCTCATATCCTCAAAAACGATAATATGAGCGCGGTAACGGAGCTAAGTATTAGATTGCATCATGGAGAGGATGAGCCGAAGATATTTATTGAAATTCTCTCAGAGATGCCATCTCCTCATACTCAGAAATAGGCAGTAATTCCCCTTTGATTTGTATCTTTCCTTCGGGGGTAACGTTGCTGGGGTCAGGAGGTTTTAATATTTCTACTTCTGCCATAAGGGCATCTTCTTTAGTCGGATACCTGCCGATTATTCGCCCTGTTTCTCTGTTCCATAAGATAAAATCATCCTCATTTGGGTCATAATCAATCGCGTCTAATAGGCTATCAATTACAATGGAATAATCACTATTTTTAGGTTTTATCATGAGTGAATCCACTACGACTAAAAGAAGAACTACTCCTAGTATAGACTCTCCGCCTTCTACCTCAATCCCTGCCAATATTTCTCCCGCGATCGCTGAACCATCGGAATCGGAAGAAGAGCCTACCCAACTAACCCCGAGCGAAGACAAGACCGTCTGGGTAGTAAGTCAACGGTATGGCACGGCAGTAGCGATTAATGGAGTCTATGGCTCTGAGGAAAAACTTCTCGCAAAATATCCGCATCTTCGGGAAGAAGGCACTCTATATCGAGATTGCGATCTCTCGGGCAATGGGTTGACAGCGCGTAAGTTTATAATCAATTAAAGAGTTTTTCCATTCCCCTATCCCCTCTCGCAGGGGATTTTTTGTTATGCGATCGCGATCTGCACCTATCTATTCCCTAAGATGGAAAAACAAAAGAATTAAGTACAGACATAAGGTTGCGACAATCAGACTGCCCGTAACCTTGTGCTTGTACTATTGTAACGTGCTTTTTTTGCATTAAGATAGTAGCACAAGTTATTTCATGAATACATTAATCAAGTAATGGCATCTCCGAGCAATGAAGTCACCTCTCCCTGATAAGAATTTCTGTTGTCGTCATAAATCATTAGTGTGTTTAAGTCCTTATGACGGCTTAGGGATTGTACTTTTCTTACGTTTCCATTCGTCATGTCTAATGCGGCTGTAATTGCAGAATGCCTCAGTCTTGATGGAGAGACAGCTTTATTTATTCCTGCTTTTTGAGCATAGAAGTTAACGATTTTGTATACGCTAGTTCCACTTAGGCGATGCCCCATTGTAGCCCTATCGAGTGAACAAAACAATGGGCGATCGCTATATTGATGGACGGATTTCCACTGAAGAGACATTTTTGCTGTTAACCATAACTGAATTGAGTCAACGACATGGTTATTTAGCTGAACACGAGTAAGATCATTCCCATTGTTTTTCCCATTGACATACAAACTTTTTTGCTCTGCATTAAAGTGAGGATGAGATAGATTTCTTAGCTCTGCATTTCTTAGCGCATTGTCCCATAACAACCTTAAAATTGCATAATCTCTAATCCCCAAAATCTTGCTTGTGTCTACTTGGCTTATTAATTGGATAAATTCTTCTACCTTTAACCCTGATGTATCCTTATATCTCGGGACGGTTGATTCTTTGATGGAAGACAAGTCAATTGAGCATTTTCTCTTGTCAATAGCGTATTTAACTAGCTCTTTGATAGCAATCATTCTTACAGCTATCGTAGATGCTTTACGCCCATCTTGAATCATCTGCGCTCTATATTTATCAATGACGATTAATGCTTCTTCTTGCGCGAGAGACAGAAAAAGTTCTATGTTAGAGTCACAAGCATCATCTCCTGTGACAGTCCTGCAAAAATGATTTAGTGCTGATTGATAAGTGCGCTTTGTTGTAGGGGATTTTTTGCTCAGCAGAAATCCCGCTAGGATTGGTTCATGAGCGTAACTAGCAAATGCGTTCATATTCAAGAGTGCGTTTTTACAGAATTATCTTACTCTTAGTCTATCAATTCTCTGCTTGAGAACCTGGGGATTAATTGTAACGGTTCATCCCCATGCGATCGCGCTACCATTGATAAAGGTTCTCGCCCCTCATCGGCGCATTCTGGACAGATAAAAGCGAATCCGTATTTAATTTTCCCGCAGTCTTCTCCTCTGCAATACGACCAATAATAATCATCCATCCCATCAGGGAGCGGAACGTCTAGTTCTACCCTTAAATCAAGCGCGGGGAAAATATCTCCACAGCAACAACACGGGATAGGAGCACGGGGCGGGCTAGGGGAATCAACGTCAATAACAATTGCTGGGTATTTATTGCCACTGATGGTGCTGTATTCTACGTTATAGAACAGGAAGTGAAGGCTACCGTCTGGCTGTTCCCACGTTTTCTGCTCTCTCGTCTCGTCTCGGTATTTGTGTTTTCTGATCATGGGTATTTACAAAAAAATCCCCTTGGTAGAGGATAGAAACGGTAGCAGCTAACAACTGATTATTCAAGATAGAAACATCTTACCATTTACTCCGATTCTCCAATGTACATCTGACGGCTATCAATTAGCAGGGCATGGTCTAACAGGTGCAGGTATTCTCGTTTAAATTCTAGGTTTTCCCGCAAGGATGGAATCGTATCCCAATATTCAGGAGCAATTAATCTATGCTCCGTTAGCAACTGATTAAGCCGTCTGTAGTCAGGGCTTCCATTGCGGGTTAAAATCCCGTATCTCTGACAAAGTTGCGTCTTGTTAATCGTCTCTCCATTGCGGATTACCGTCTCGCTAGTGTCAAGAATGCGATCGCGGTATTCAATAGTCTTAACTTCCTTATACCCTAGGATTTTTTGCTGTAGGGGTTCAGGGAGCGCGGTAACGATGTACTGGCGTAATTCTATAGCTTTCTGGTCTGCTTGCGCTCTGATAGCCTCATTTTTGGATATTTCTACCTTCAGCTTAAGCACCTCGATTTCTTCCGCTACTTCGGGGCGATGAGACTGAACTAATTTCCAAGCTTTTTCCGCCTCGATAAAATACTGTCGGATTAATTCTCCCTGCTCGGTTTCTGCCATCAGGCAAAAATGCTTAAAAGCATCGGTTGTTAATAGTATCAAATCGCTAGAACGCCCACACAGTCCTGATTTATCCGATTGGATAAAAACTTCCCCTTTTTGAATCTGGTAATCACGGGACTCTTTTAAGAAAGAATTTCTCATTGTCAACTTTCTTTTGGCATTCCCTTTGTTGCTATATCCTGCGATTTTCCAAGCATCATCGAAGTTAACAGGGAACTGCTCTCCCTCCTCTTCTGCCTTGAGCCAAGAGTTAACTAGGCTTTCGTAACGGTTAGGATCAAAATCTGCTAAATTAGACATGGTGCTTTACGCTCCAATAAAGTACAGCCGATAGGTTTCGAGTGCTTCCACACTCAACCGTGATCGGTTTTTCTATACTACCATAAATAATTTATGCCCTAGCCTAAATCGCTTAAGCTAGGGCATAACCGCGCCCTAGCCCGCGATCGCTCTCATCGTCTACCATGCGATCGCATTTCCTTAACTCTGAGCATTGCCAATAACCCTAAAAGTTCCGTATATTTACTGATGTACAATATTGATAGGAAGATTATTATAGAAGAGTAAACAAAAACAACCGAGGACAAAAAAGATGCCTGCGACAACCGAGCAATACACAAAAGCAGAAAGATACTTAAAAGAGTCCACTGTGATCGAACTGATTGCGATCGCGGAATCATGGAATATCGACACAAAGCCTCGTCAAACAAGAAAAGTAACAAGACAATGTGGCAAGGCTAGATTGATAGCCCGTCTTGTAGAGCATGAAGTAGCTCAAAGACAAGGCGATTTAGACGTTACATATTACAGACAATTCCTTGAGCAAAAAACATTGCGTGAACTTCAGCTAATCTGCAAATACGAAGTAAAAATCTCTACAACCTATGAAGATTACGCGCTAGTTAAAAAGCTGGCACAAAAATCTTACCTAGTAGAGCAGATTCTTTGGTACACCGAATTTGCTACTAACTTCTAAAAACATCCCCCGTCCCCGCAAGGGGGCATCTACCCCATCCCATGTAAACAATAAGAGGTAATTATGCAATTAGTAGAAGTTACGCGGTACGAGATTCTAGACGATAACGGGAAAGCGATCGCATCCTTTAGCTCCAAGCATGATGCCGTGCAGTTCCTGTCATGGCAGATGCCTAAGAATGAAAATCAGGAGTTTGTTGATTGGCTGCTAGATGCAGAAGCAACCTCTACCGAGCCTAGCAAGCCCGTTAAACAGTCTCCAGAAGAGGAATTAATAGAAAGCCTCAAAGACATAGGGATGAAAGTATCAGCCCCAAAAACAGTTGAAGGGGTGGGAAGATACTGGGTACTTACTCAGCACGGATTAAAAGCTCATCTCTGGCACTGCGGAGCGAGAGGATGGAGTATCTGTCATCCAACCCAACACGAGGAGAGTAAGCGATCGCAAGCATGGCTAGACATCTTTGCCTTTGATGTTGTCGAGTTTGCTGATTGCAACGGGATTGAATTGGAGGCTTGATAAAATAAAGAAAGCAGAAAAATAGTAATCAAATCTCCCTTAAACCCTAGCCCTTGCTAGGGTTTTTCAGTATGAACCAATTAGAAATACTAGAAGAAATTAAACGCCTAACCTTAGAAGTTGACCGCCTCGCTCTGACAGGCCACGAGAACGAAGCGATCGCGGTTCAAGCCAAACTAGACAACCTACTGGAGCAGTTGCCTAGATTCAAGCGGAAGCGATAGTTAGGATAGGAAGCCCGCGATCGCTAGATACACTAAAAAGCCCCCTGTCTGTAGATTTAGGGGGCTATTTGTAATACAAAATTTAAAAACTAAAATCTCCTATATAGTAACACAGATGGCGTTAGGAGTTATGCGATCGCGTGTATGGTAGACACAAAAAAACTCCCCCGAAGGGGAGCGATCGCGGATTAATGTTTATCAATTAAATCCCAGGCAAACTGGGGAACTTCCCATCCGTCTTTAACGTGCTGTCCAATGATTTTCTTAATCTGACTACGGGTAAACTCTTCATTCCCAGTGACATTTACCTCTAAAATGTTATCGGAGGTAGCACTCTCAAGATCCTCATAAAGCGCGTCTGGAGTAGTAGAGTAAGGGACTAAAAACCCTACTATTTCTCCATCCTGTCCGATGAACTGCCAAGCTTGGCAGGTGTAGGGCTTGAACTCCTCATCCGGGAAAGTAGGATTAGACTGAAGAGTTACGGATATGATTTGAGCGTTGATAGTTTTCATTGCTTTTGCCTCGTTTGTTGTTTACTCTTTTATAATAGCGGTGTCTCTCTAGTCGTACATCCGTAAATATACTGAATCTAGATAAACTCTTGGGAATCTTGAACCTGTTTAAAAACAGCAATCCAGTCAACTTGAATTAGTATCCACGCGATCGCCTCGATACTTTGCTGAGGGGTGAAACTGCGCTTTACAGCGTCAGATACTGCGGCGTGTAGGGCTTTATTGCTGGCACTGCCATAGTGGGAATTGCGGCGGAGGCTGACGTTGTGGCAGTACCCTAGGCAGTAGGTAAATAGCCTCTCAAAAGCGTATCCCCCTGTACGAGTAGCTAGGAACTCGGTTACTTCCCTGATAATCAGCCCGATGAGCCTTTGATAGTGGGATAGCTCAATACGCTTTTTGACCACCGAAGCGATCGCTCTTTTGGCATCTTCTGGCGATCGCCCAAGCACTCCCGATACATAATCCTGCACTCCTTCACAGAAAACGCCTTCAGGGTTTCTGCATACTTCCTCCCACCGATTGCTAACCTCCTCCAGATAAAACTCTAGATTCCGCTCTAGCTCTCTTCTAGCGGCGATCGCGCTTGCCTCTACCCATTTCTGCCCATAGAGCTTACGGATTGCCCCTAGGCTGGTCTTATCGGGCTTAAAAAAGCTGGCTGTAGCGACCAGATCGCCCTTGATTAGCTCCCAGAGACGGGCATTGTAGAGTTTTAGCCGTTGCTCTCGCGATTCTCCCCTAAGATTGGCTAGATACTGCTTCCCCTCGGGGCGGCGGCTTCTAAGCTCACAGTCTAAAGCCAAAGGATCATCGCTGTGATAGTGAGCAAAAGAGTCAGAAACTATCACGGGCTTGCCTTTCCGTTCATGGTAGTTCCCTACTCTCAAAAATACCGCCTGACTACAAAAAGGACATACTAGCCCTAGTTTTCTCGCAGATTCGTAGTCACACGCGATCGCGTCTACTATATCTCCTGCGAGATACATCGATTTAGCATACCGCACAAATTACCTCCTGTGCGATCGCGCTAGATACCGCTTGAGAAGGCTGGCAGCGAGGTCTGCCCCCGAATTGCCAGAGGTTGCCTCAATCTCGTCTATGACGATAGCATCCTCTCGATTGGCTAGGGATTGCCGCCGCCTGTCCTGAATGGGAGCCCATTTTTTTAGATTACAGACTCTTTGGCGGCTTATCCCGAGTACAGGCGCGATCACTCTTGGAGGATGACCTAACGCCGATAGATATACCACCGCCTCGGCTTGAGTAGGGTCAGGGTATAGGCTCAGGAGGTGCTGGTAATCGCGATCGCATTCATCGTTGACCACGCTCCGCCTCCTTTTTAATCTGCTCTATTCTCTTTTTCAGCATAGCGGCGATGTACTGATTCCCGCGATCGCTGAAGTATTTTAAATCTTTTTCTAGCTGCTCCAACATAAGCACCTCGATTAGTTTACTTCTTAATCCTAGCACTTCCTATCTGGAATGTAAATCAGTATCTGAAACGAAAATAGCGCGATGCTTAGGAGCGATCGCGTTCCACAGGAAAACCATCCCTCTTATCCTCTAAACTTCAGTATATTTACGGATGTACACTCCTGACAAGGGGAGTTATTATAAAAGAGTAAACAGAAAACACTCCGAGGCAAAAAACATGATGCGCACTAACGACCTAACCTACACTGAAGCCAACGCAATCTTCAAATCTATTGAAGAAACTCGATTCATCCCAGCCAATAAAGAGTTATATGTATCCCTTTGCTCAATTCGCGGACGCTTAAAACGAAAAGAAATGACACGCAAAGAATTTGCGATCGCAGTTAAGGATCTTTGTTCGCTTTACGAATGGGGCTACAGAGAATAGAAATCGCACTCCCTCTATCTTTAAAAGTTCCGTATATTCACGGATGTACAATCCTGATAGGGAGAGTTATTATAAAAGAGTAAACAACAACCGAGGACACGACAATGAAAAGCTTACAAGTAACCTTAACCGCAACCAATCCCAAAAACCTAGAAATGGCTCTCTGCACTGGCATCCGTTACGCATCTAGCGTGAAGGTAAGAGGGTGTCAGGCGATCGCTACTTTCATTTTCGAGGGTGACGCGCAAGAAACCCTGACCGATTGTGTCAACCCCTCTGCTCTAGAAGAGTGGAGAACCGAATTTAGCTGGACACTAGCCTAAAAACCTTTGAGCCAATGCCGATCATGCCTCCATCAGGAGGCTTTTTTATTAGAAGACGCGGGATGATGCCGCCAAGGCGCGGATCAATGCCATCCTCTCTCTACCGTCTAGGGTTAGATAACCCGTAGCATGATGCACCTTGGCGATCGCGCCGTCATCCTCCACATAAAGCACGGCTTGAGGGTTTAGCCAAGTAATAGCGCGATCGCCCTGTAGCTTCCAGAAGTCCATTAGTATCTATCCTTAAGCTTGGTTATTTTTTCCATAGCGACTAGGTAACGCTTGCGGTAGTTAAAGGCCCGCTGGCGGCTTATGCCCATCGCCCTGCCTATCGCCGTGTAGTTGTAGCCGCGATCGCAGAGGTAGTTAATCGCGTCTATGATGCGCCATCGAGGATGCCGTTTAAGCCATTTAAGGAAGGATTGGCGGCATTCCTTTTCGTTTTTGGCGGGAACATAACGGGGTTCTTGACAACTTTCTCCCATAACATCTAGCGATCGCGTGTTATTGTTGGTAATATAAACGTATCCTAATTATTATATAAAATGACTTAACAATGTACGGACAAACGGGGTTAAACAGAGTAGAGAAAATATTTATACAGGAGTACATCATTGATCAGCACCCTGCTAGGGCTTATCAAAGGGTGAACCCTGGTACTACCCTAACCAGTGCGAATACGGCTGCCAAGAAACTTCTAGCCAAGCCAGAGGTTAAAGCGAGAATAGAATTACTTCTCTATGAGCGACAAAGAAAGCATCAAAGGGTAATGGAAACAACCATAGAACGGTTAAACCTTTTAGCGGGGGCTAACGTCAGAAGTGTTATCTCTGACATTGAAAACGGAGTAGTTAAGCTCAAGAATTATGAGGACTTAACCGAGGACGATTTATACACCATTAAAAAAATCTATCAGAAAACAACCGCTAAGGAGACTACGACTCATATTGAGATGAAAGATACCATCCCCGCGTTGAAGGAAATAACGGAAATACTCGGGCTAAAAATGGATCTCAATCAGGTTATGAATGTTCTAAGACGACATGGCTATAATTTAAAAATTGACCCAACTGGCAACGAGAAATGGGCTTTAGAGGAGATAGACCCTAATGCGATCGCTGAACCCGATACCACGACCTTTGACGCTGAAGAATAGGATTAGCTCTACCCCGAAAAAAGAGGTTAAAAAAAGCATATCCCTGAGCTTACAAGAACTGCCATTAGAGTTTTGGCAAGCAATGCGATCGCGTGGCATCAACTACAGGGGAGAAAAGTTGGTGCTATACCCGTGGCATGAGGAATACTTTAAGTTATTAGCAGAGTTTAGGGTAGCGATCGCCCTCGTGACGGGAGCAGCACAGACAGGAAAAACGGTAGGATGCACCCTATTGATGGTCTGGCTGTTGACTGAGAAAGGATTAAATACTATCTGGAGTTACGCGGGGGAACGGGCATTAAACAACTTAGTTCCTAGACAATTTAGACCGATGATTAAGCATTATCTCAAGAGGCTAGGAGAAAAAGAATCGGGGGGAACTCAGAATAATACCCTCTACCAGTACAAGCAATCTAACGCTTCCTTCGTCTATACCTCGACTGGAAGAAGTACCGAGTCGGGATTGGCTCAAGCAGGTAGTACCGTAGTCGGGATGGATGCTGACATCGCTTTCCTTGAGGAGCGATCGCAGTATCCCCCTGGAGCAGATGCCCCCATCGAGCGGCGGCTAGATGCCTCTAGGATTCCTACCCATCCGATTAGGGCGTTAGGGACACCTGGGAGCGGTTTAGGGATTGAGGCAGAAATAGAAGATGCTGACCATTATTTCTATCCCGCGATCGCTTGTCCCCATTGCCAAGAGGAGATTTTTCTAGATCCCAAGGGCTGCATTCTCAAGCCGAAAATCAAAACCCTACCCAGTGGGGAGATTAAGACGGTCTACCTGAGCGACACGGGAAAACCTGACTCGTGGCACTGTAGGGATGAGAGCAACGCGATCGCTACTGCCTACATTGCTTGTCCTGAGTGCGGGGGTGAACTGACAACGGAACACCGAAAAACCGCGCTATTTAAGGATCGGTATACGGGGGTATGGCTCAAGGACTTTTTGGCTTCCCTCGATGGCATTCCTACTAAACGGCTTAAGGCAGGGATTAATCTTAGCCCTCTGCTACGGGTAACGGAGTACAATCTAGCCTCTGAGATTATCCAGTCAGGACTAGGCACGTCTAACCCGTTCGATTGGTGTCAGCAGATGCTAGGACACCCCTCCGAGACAGCCTCAACCAATATCACCCTAGAGATGATTAAGAACGCGATCGCCGCCCCCATTCCGAGCGGTGAACCGAGCTTTACTCTCTGCGGGATTGACCAGGGACGGGCTGAACACTGGATGTGGATATGCTCGTACTATCTACCTCAAGACTGGCTAGAGTTGAGCTTTAGCGAAGTCTGCGATCGCACTATCAGGGTAGTGGAATGGGCGGGGGATATTGCCAAAGGGGAGATAAGCACTCGATTAGAGGAGTACCGAGTAGATTTTGGGATTATCGATAATGAGCCCGATATTGATGGGGCATCCCGCTTGTGTGAAGAGTGCAAGGGGATTTTAGAGATGGCAGATCAGAAGGTCGGGCAGCTAGAGGAATTTAAGGAAGGCTTGGCTCGGGACGGGGGCGATGAGTATCCTTGTTGGAAAATCAGAAGTGAGAAGTACCAAAGGGCTGTACTGAACGGTTTTGTACTCTCGGTTGACGATTATCCCCTGTATCGGCTTCCTTCCGAATGGACTCGCTATTACAGCCAGAAGACTGAGCGATCGCCCATTAGACACCTAACAGGGGTATCCTATGACCCCGCTAACGGTAAATGGCTACGGGACAAAAACCACATTGACGATCTGTTTTTTGCTGCTCACTTCTGTGAGTTCGCTTTTGCCCTCCAACTAGAAGGACACAACACCCGAGCTAAAATTAATAGAGCCTACGGGTATTAGTGCCGCGCGATCGCCAGAGGAATCATTCACCAACCCCGCCCTGAAAGAGACGGGGATTGACCAAACCAATTTGGTTGACGCAAGAGGTGAATAGCCCATTGAGACACAATTTGGCACAAACTTCCGAATGCTTCCCTAGTTCGGATTCCCTTTAAACCTAATTGGTTAGGTGCTGTCAGACAGGACATCTTAGTTGTGTTGGGCGAAGGGACTTAAACGAGTTTGCTGGTTCTCGCCTTATCGGGAATAAAAACCAGTTTCCCTTCGGGGAATGTCAAGCCGTCCTTGTAGGACGGGGTTTCAAACCCAAATTTTCAATGATTTACCTAAATGAAGATGCCGTTACCGCGCAGATTAAATCTTGCCAGAGACGACCAGAGGGGGATGTCTACTGCCAATGGTGCAAAAAAAAGCAAGCTCACTTGTGTGAGCTTGCTAAATCTAGAAATCAGGTATTAAGCTAGTTTTTTCCGTGGCTTGACTTTTTTCTCTTCTTTCTTCTCGAAATTCTTGCAATCTACTACTCCGTACTTAGCTGCGATCGCGCTTAAGTCTTTGTTAGAGCTAGACCACCGCGCATGGGCTTCACTCCGATAGTACCAGCATCCTCTTTTAGCGTGCCAACGGCATTTTAATTCTTTGAGGTTTTCTTTGTAGGGCTTGGTATCACCGATGACCCATACCCATACACCTATTAAGTAAATGTCAATGTTAGGCATTTGTAGGGAAAGAAGTTTAAGGATAACTTCCATTAACTCAGTTTCTACAGATTCATCATATTTATAGGTATGAGAAACCCCCTCATCATCTACTGACACTTGACCTTGACATTTTTTTAGTGCGGCTTGATATTGGTTGTTTATCTCCTGCATGGTGGCAGTATCGCCGCCTAAGTCGGGATGGTTTTCCACCGCTAGTTTTTTGTAGTGAGCTTTGATTTCTTCTACTGTGTTTAAGCCTTGAAAAAAGTTAGCAGTCATTTGATTTACCTCGTTTGTTGTTTACTCTTTTATAATAACTTTCTCTATTAAGATTGTACCTCCGTAAATATACTGAACTTTTATGGGTAAGGGAGAATGCGATCGCACAGGCATTAAAAAACCCCCTTGCGGGGGTAGATGATGGTTGAGGTAGAGCATTAAAGCTCCCCTAGCCCCTCCCATATATCGGAGATTATTTCGTTATTGACTTCTAGTTCATTTCCGTCTAAATCGGTGACTATTATCCCATCCGATCTGCGATGATGCCATTTAATGGCATCGGTATTAGCATAAATAGCATGAGCGCAGTCTGTCTGATGATTAACGTTGGCTATCCATTGCAGCCCTGCCTCTTCGCATTTTTTCGCGTTGTACGCAAGGCATGATTCATAGTCGTCTCCTGTTATATCCCCAAAATATTCAATAGCAGTAGGTAGTATAACGATAATGGGCTGATTAGTAGCAGTCATTTGATTTGCCTCGGTTGTTTTTGTTTACTCTTTTATAATATCCTCGCCTATCCACACTGTACATCCGTAAATATACTGAACTTTTATTTTTGCCAGAGTGCTTTGGAGCAAAATAGACTACGGGTTATGCGATCACACAAGCAGTGAGCGGGGTCATGGGTGATGCAACACACTGAAGCGGTGTGATAGCGATCACATTTTTGTAGGCAAAAATACCTCAAAATAGCGTAAAATATAGGTAATGTACTTTATTTACTCTCCATGATCACCTCTACAGAAACGCATCAGATATGGAATAAGTGCGCGATAGGAAAACATAACCCTAAAGCCGTATTATTGGGCAGTGCAGTGATTTGCGACTTCGATTCAGAAGAAAAAGCCGCAAAATTTACTAAGCTACTAAACAGTTTCCTGACTGCCACCTACACGGCTATAGACAATAGTTAATCATCATTATTATTCACGTGTTGGTTGTGTTCTACTGACCAAACTAAAATTGCGGTCAGGTACTCAACCATCATCAAGACAGGCATTTTAGTTAAATACTGCATCAAGGTGTCAGTATTTAACTCTTTTTTGCCGTTTATGAAGGTTGACAACTCCTGCGGCGATTTGTCAACCATCTCCGCAAATTTGGTTTTGGGTATGCCGTATTTAGTCAGCATACTACCCATTAGAATCCCCAAATGGAGCTTTTCGGCGGTTTTCATCGTGTTTAGTTCCTTGCGTGACAGCTGATAAATCTATTATGCAAGGAGTTAAATCAGTCGTCAATGCGATAAGGGTAAAAATTGCATTTAAAGCATATTTCTTTAGGACTAAACGGTTTGTGTGCAATTTTCCTAAGACCTCTTGGCGATCGCGTATGATGCAGGGATCGCGATTATGTGCTTTTAATGCAATTTAAGCCTCAAAAAAAATCGCTTTGGCAAAGCGACAATTCTTTTCTAAGTGAGATTATTTTTCTACGATAAGCCAAATTATTCGTGCTGTCAATTAATACACTTGTCTAATAGTTGCTTAATTTAACCTTCTCCCAAGAAAGAGCGTCTCCCCTGACTGATAACCGAGAACGTGCCCTTAAGGGTTTTGGTTTTGACCTCATCGGCTCTCGTTAGGGCAGGGGTAAGCGCGATCGCTTTCTGACGAATATAGGGAGGAAATTTCTTGATGCAATCTAAAAGGTCATTTTCGTAATTTCTACCTATTAATAATAATTCTTCCATGTCCATAGCTAAAATTAACATTGTCTCTAATTTTAGGGACAAATACGGATTAGTTGACATTCCCCGTCTCCTCAACAGTTCAACTCCGTTAACCGCGATCGCGGTTAACCAGATCAATTCACATTCTTCTTGGGAATACATTGTATATCCTCCGATACCATAAAAGTCACGTAGATTAACAACAAAGACTTGATTTTAATCATTATTTTTTACTACCCTAGCCATTTTCTCTTGCAGCGAAGGGGTTGTTTAACGATGACTTCCTGTTCCACAGGGCGTAAACTCTTTCGATACTCTTCCAACCATCGGCGATCGCTTCCCTTCGGCTGACTGTCCCTCAACCGATTAGCCGCCGCCTCTGCGATCGCTAACGGGGAAACCTGCCGCCCAGTGCGTCTGTTCTCGTCAACTACCTGCCGCTCCATCCAAGCCACGAATGACTCCTCTTCCTCAATCCCCTCAAATAAACTGTCAGGGCGATTCGCGGCGTATTTCTCAGCGATTCTTTTTTGGCGGGCTAGGGTAGTCTCCCGATCAGGGGAGAAGAACGGATCTTTTTTTGTATCGTTAGCAGCCTCTAACAGGTCATTTTCGGCGGGTTGATTCTCCCCTAGGTGGTTTGTATCCTGCGACGGCTCAGGCGCGTTTTGAGCAGCGCGGAGTCTCTCCAATTCTAATTGAGTTCTTTTCTCAACAGCCGCCCGAAGACTTAAACCACAATCCAGCTTGGCTAATGGTTGACCCCGTAACTCCGCTTCAATCTCTAGCTTGGCTATTTGCCTCCGAGCGATCGCTTTGGGGCTGTCAGGGTCTAAGACTTCGTTGCTTTGATCATCTTCCGTAATTGAGCAATAATCCGCCTCGCGCGCGCACGTGTTCTGTGCCTCTTCTTTTAATTCTTCTTCTTTATATATAGATGTCGAATCCTCTTTAGTCGATTTTCCGACTATAAACCCATCCTCTTTAGTCGATTTTCCGACTGAACTACAGTCGATTTTTCGACTAAAGCCATTTTGCTCCTCATCCTCTTTAGTCGATTTTCCGACTATAACGCTCTCATTTATAGTCGATTTTCCGACTAAACCAGTATCTAGGGGAGTTGCTTTAGTCGATTTTCCGACTATAACGCTCTCATTTATAGTCGATTTTCCGACTAAACCAGTATCTAGGGGAGTTGCTTTAGTCGATTTTCCGACTATAACGCTCTCATTTATAGTCGATTTTCCGAC
>Ga0315904_10000419_pt1 | contig 67275 bp, 39 predicted proteins | sample LakEriMetagenome_6_FD_203529 | JGI IMG/M metagenome (GOLD analysis project Ga0315904, IMG submission 203529) | Freshwater fungal communities from buoy surface, Lake Erie, Ohio, United States - Buoy 12 MA120 | ecosystem: Environmental > Aquatic > Freshwater > Lake | place: USA: Lake Erie, Ohio...
CGCTTCTGAAACTCGCTGTCACCAACCGCCAGCACCTCGTCAACAATCAGGATCTCCGCATCCAGATGGGCAGCCACCGAGAAACCGAGCCGCACCACCATTCCTGAACTGTAGCGCTTCACCGGCGTGTCAAGGTAGGCCGCACACCCGGAAAAAGCCACAATGTCATCGAGCTTCGCGGCAATCTCCGCACGCCTCATGCCAAGAATAGCCCCGTTCAGGAAGATGTTCTCCCGGCCAGTGAGTTCCGGGTGAAAACCGGTCCCGACCTCAAGCAGTGAAGCGATTCTCCCCCTCGCCCGGATCCGCCCGGTCGTCGGAGCCGTCACCCGAGACAGCAGCTTCAGCAGCGTCGACTTCCCGGCCCCGTTGCGTCCGATGATCCCGAGCACTTCTCCATCGTTCACCTCGAAGGACACCTCGCGCAGTGCCCAGACATAGTCGGATTCCACCGCAGTCCGCGTGCGGTCATTCGTGAGCCCAACCTTGCGGTAAGGATCCTCCCGGCCGCGAACCCGATGCCACCACCGATTGATATCGTGCGCCAGCGATCCCGTGCCGGTCTCACCGAGTCGGTAGAGTTTGCCGACGTTGTCGACTGAAATGACTGCAGCCATGGAAAATTCCGGAATCTGTTGAATCGCCCAGTCTACCTCAGACGGTGTCCATGAAGGTGCGCTCCACCCGGTTGAAGATGACCGTGCCCATGACGAGGATGCACAGCGTGACCGCAACCGACATGCCGAGCGCATTCCACGGCACATTCCCTCCCAGATAAATGGCCCGGAAGGCTTCGACTGGAGCCGTCATGGGATTCAGTTCCACGAGCCATTTCCACCGGGGAGAAACCATGCTCAGGGGATAAATGACCGGAGTGGCATACATCAGCAACTGCACCCCGAAGGTCACCAGAAAGGTGAAATCCCGGTACTTGGTCGTCAGGGCCGACACGAGGATTCCGCTGCCAAGTCCGAGCGCACCCATCAGCAGCAGCAGCACGGGCGTCATCACCGGTATCAGCCACCAATGCGGATGAAGTTCCTTCCCCGCCACAAGATACCATCCCCAAATGCATGCAAACAGCAGCATTTGTATCAGAAACTGAATGAGCGTCGATATGACTACAGAAACCGGCACCACCAGCCTCGGAAAGTAAACCTTTCCGAATATTCCTGCATTATGAATGAATGTGTTGGAAATCCGCTGGAGACAGGCCGCGAAATAATTCCATGGCACGGTTCCGGCCAGATAGAACAGCATCGGCGGGGTGTCGTTCGTGGGCAACTTGGCCACCCCTGCAAAGATCACCGTGAAGACAACCGTCGTCAGCAGGGGCTGGAGGAAAAACCAGAGCGGGCCCAGCACCGTCTGCTTGTAGACAGACACCAGATCTCTCCGGACAAAAAGCCAGAGCAGATCCCGGTACTGCCAGAGTTCCCTCAGCCGCAGATCGAAAAGCCGGGCTTCTGGTTCCATCACCAGATCCCACGGCTGTTCATCGCCCTTCCCGGCGGCGTGCTCTGCGGTCGACCTTGTCATGCCTCGATCATGCCGAACTCACCCCTGGGCGCCAGCGCTTGTTTTCCTGCGGACACTTCCCTGCCAGCCTGTTCCGGATGGAACTCGAAATCGCGTTTTGCAACCACGCTACCGCCTCTGGTGCTGCTTCAGCCAGCAGGCCCGAGCGGCTGCAATTTTCCGCTAGACTGCTGCCATTCGCCCCGTCTTTTCACAGTAAAAAATCGATAAGCAAACGCAAATGATTTGGTATTCATCCCCTACTCGGATTAATTATTAATTCATTTTTTCATATATTATCGCGGCTGTAATTTCCATAGCGCAGCACCCATGGTATCGGCCCCGCCGGACTGCCCTATGCATCCCCGCGGAATGCGCTGGCGCGGGAACCGGAACCGCCGGATGCTCCTGTCGATGTCTGAATCTTCGTCCGCCTCATGGAAACCAACAGCGGTGCAGGCGCTGCTGTGCTTTCTGTTTTTCATCGCTGGCTGGGTGGCTCAGGCTGCCGGTTTGGCGGGGATAGCGACCTTGTTGTTCGTGATTTCCTGTGTGGCCGGGGGATACGACCTTGCGAAGGACACGCTGGCGGCGCTGCGGCGGAAGTCGCTGGATATTCATTTTCTGATGCTGATGACAGCGGCGGCCTCGGCGGCGCTGGGGCACTGGCATGAGGCGGCCCTCCTGCTGGTGCTGTTCTCCGGATCGTCTGCGCTCGAGGAATACGCGAATCACCGGACGGAGACGGCCCTTGCTTCGCTCTTCCGCGATGCGCCGCGGACGGCTCGGCAAGTGCTCGCGGATGGAACGGTTGAGGAAGTGCCCATCGAAAGTCTGCAGCCGGGCATGATGGTGAGTGTGCCCCCGGGGCAGCAGGTACCGGTGGATCTGCGGGTCATTTCCGGGCACAGTGAATGCGATGAGTCCAGCCTGACGGGCGAGGCGAACCCTGTCAGCAAGAGCGCGGGCAGCGAGGCCATGGGGGGAACCATGAATCTGTCGGGCAGTTTCACGGGGGAAGTTCTGCGGCCGGCATCCCAGAGTGCCCTGCAGCAGATCATGGATCTGATCCGCAACGCGCAGCAACGGAAGGCACGCGCACAGCATTTCACCGACCGCTTCGGCACTACCTACACGCTGCTGGTTCTCGGATTGTGCCTGCTGCTGTTTCTTTCGTGGTGGCTGATCGGCAGGCTTCCAGCCTTTGGCGATGCCCCTTCCGGGCAGGCAGGAGCGTTTCACCGGGCGATCACCGTCCTCATCGTGGCGTCGCCCTGTGCCCTCGTCCTGAGTGTGCCGTCGGCCATTCTGGCGGCCATTGCACGGGGCGCCCGCAGCGGAGTGATTTTCCGCGGGGGTTCGACCATTGAGGATCTTGCCGGCATCACGGCGGTGGCCCTTGATAAGACGGGAACTCTCACGACCGGAGAAATGAGTGTCGAGGAGATTCACGTTCTCCACGGCGGGGAGGAAGCGCTCCGCCATGCCGCCTACAACCTCGCCCGGCAGTCAACCCATCCACTGAGCCGGGCCATTGCCGCGAAGCTCACGGCCGGCACGGCGCGGGAAGACCCTCAGCACTATACCAATGTCCCCGGCAGCGGGGTCACCGGAATCCTGCGCGGCGGACAATGGGCCCTGGGAAAGCGGTCATGGATCGGATCCATGGCGACGGCACAACTGGAGCCCCGGGATTCCCATCCGAAGCCACCGGTTTCGTCCGAGGTATGGGTGACGGGGCCGGAAGCGACTGGCTATTTTTCCCTGCGGGATCAGCCGCGGGCCGAGGCGGCCGCGCTGCTGGCAACGCTGCATGCCAGTGGACTGCGTACCCTTATGCTGACCGGAGACCGGCCCGAAGCCGCCAAAGCGGTGCGGGACCTCACAGGTGTGCAGGAAGTCCATGCCGGGCTGCTCCCGGGAGACAAGACCGACATCATCGCCGGCCTGCAGAAGGATGGTCAGCGTGTCGCCATGGTCGGCGACGGGGTCAACGATGCGCCGGCGCTGACGCTTGCCAATGTCGGGGTGGCGATGGGACTACGGGGTTCCGACGCGGCGCTGCAGCAGGCCGACCTCGTGCTGTCGCGCGACCGCCTGGAGGCCTTTGTGGATGCGTGGCGGCTGAGCCGGAATGCGGTTGCCATCATGCGGCAGAATATTTTTGTCGCACTGGGAACCGCGGGCGTCATGGTGCTCGTGAGCGTGCTGCGGGAGATCCCGCTCTGGCTGGGTGTACTCACTCACGAGGGCAGCACGGCCATCGTCGTCATCAACAGTCTGCGGCTTCTGCTGCCCGGATCCATTGGCACGCGCCGCTCATGATCAGCGAAACCGAAGCGCTCGAGAGGATCCTTGCCGCACTTCCCGATCCCGTCGCGGAGTCGGTCCCGGTTGAACATGCCGCGGGCCGCTGCCTTGCGGAAGACATCCGGGCCACATATCCACTGCCGGGCTTCGACAATGCCACCATGGATGGCTATGCGCTGCATACGGACGACTGCGGGCGTGCCGGCGTCCGGCTCATGGTCCGCGGAGAACAGCCGGCCGGACCAGACCTTGGGCTCACGGTGCAGCCGGGTCAGGCCGTGCGGATCTTCACAGGGGCACCGCTGCCAGGGGGCACGGCCGCAGTAGTCATGCAGGAAGATGCCGTCAGAAGCGGCGATGCCATCGTTCTCACGGAACCCGCCGCCCCCGGCGAATTCATCCGGCGGGCGGGAAGCGACCTCTGCAGTGGCCAATGGATCGCCCGGCGCGGTCAGCGCATCACCCCCGCGCTTGCCGGACTGATCGCTGCGCAGGGAATCGCCACGGTGTGCTGCGGCCGGAAACCACGTGTGGGCATCCTCTGCAGCGGAGGCGAACTCGTGCCGGCGGGCCGGCCCCTTCCGGCGGCGGGATTCCTTTACAACAGCAATGGCCCTATGCTCAGCGGACTGCTGGCCGGCAGCGGAGTCGCCGTCCCCGGAACCGGGCTGCAGACGCCCGATGTGATGGAGGAGGTACGGTCCGCCCTGCGAGCGCTCACGGAATCGTGCGATGCCATCCTCCTCGCCGGCGGGCTTTCGGTGGGCGACCACGATCTCGTCCGGCCCGCCCTTGCGGCCGAGGGAGCGGTCACGGATTTCTGGCGGGTGGCCGTCCGTCCCGGCAAGCCGTTTCTGTTCGGGCGCATGCCCTCGGGCGTCCCTGTGTTCGGGCTCCCCGGGAACCCGGTTTCGGCATTGGTGACGAGTATGCTCTTTGTGCTGCCCGCCCTGCGGCACATGGCGGGAGCCGCAGAAACGGCATGGCCCCTGCTCCCGGCCACCATGGGATCGGAGGTGCGCAACGCCGGGGACCGGCCCCACTGGATCCGCGGGCAGTTCGACACCACGGAAGGCGTATTCCATCCCGCCGGGCTTCAGGAATCGCATGCCCTGGCTTCATTGGCGCGCGCCAATGCCCTCGTGAGGCTGCCGCCTGGCTCCGTCACGGAGGCAGGTTCCCGGGTCCGCGTGCTCCTGCTGGAAGGCTGAGGGGATCGGGCGCATGGCGCAGTTCCCCGCGTTCGCCGCTCTCTGCGGCGTCCATCCAGATCCGCTGGCAGACGAGGCACAGCTTGAGAGCGAGGACACCGGCCGGCAGCCGGCCATCCAGTGCATTCATGGGCTTGCGGCATTCCGGACAGCGCTCTTCCGGGGACGCCAGACGCGGGTCGGCGATGGCGGATTCCCAGATCCGGTTGGCATGCCATGCGGGCACGAGCTTCCGGAATTGACTGAAATTGAGGGAAATTCCCCGGCACTGGGTGCAGCGCCAGATCATGCCGGCCTCCTCTTCGGTGGGCAGCAGCCGATCCCGGCAGCGTGGGCATTCCAGATGCATGGGATCCCATCACCGCAGCCGGAGACATGACAATGGGAAGCGTCACGATTCCGCTTTTCCCATCGCATGAAATGTCCGAAGACTTCCGTCTTTCAGCTGATGAACGATCCTGCGGTTCCCCTCCCCTTCTGGCGACGCTGGTGGAGACGCCTCATGCGCGCCGTCGGCATTCTCATTGGCGTACCGGCACTCTACACGGGAGCCGGCTTCGGACTGGGAGCCATCCACCTCGAGGGAAAGCCGGCGGGGCCTGGCGGAATCGACATCTGGCTCGTGTCCAATGGGATGCACACAGGCGTGGTCATTCCTGCGGCAGGACCCGGCTACGATCTGCGGCGGTACTTTGCGGCACCACCGGAGTATCAGCAGGCGGAATGGATTCTCGCCGGCTGGGGCGACCGTGAATTCTTCGAGAAGGTTCCTCAGTGGTCGGACCTCACCCTGTCCCTCGGGGCCGCCTCCCTCATCGGGGTCCACGAAACCGCCCTCAGCGTCATCTGGGTGCACGATCATCCATCGCTCTTCAGCGAGCAGCGGCAACTCAGAGCCACGGCTGCGCAGGTCCGTCAGCTTGCCGATTTCATCCAGACGAGCGCCGGACCGGCTCCGGGCGGTGGTGCGCAGATTCTGATTCTCCCGAGGGACACTCCCGGTGAAACCTTCTACCGTGCCCGCGGACGCTACCATCTTTTGCGGACCTGCAACAACTGGACCAGTCAGGCTCTCGCCGCGGCTGACCTCCCGAGGGGACTCTGGACCCCCTTCGCGCCCTCGGTCATGCAGCACTGGCCCCGCACGCCGGGCCATGTTCCCGCCGGAGACTGAATCAGCGCACGCCAACCGGAATTCCGTCGGCTTGTTCCACTGTCCTGCGCTTTCCAGGCACTTCATCCGGGCTGACCCCGGCCGGACCATTTCCTGAAACAGGCACTGCCGCGGGTGTCCGTCCGGCCTCGAATCCGACAGGCACCGTCACGGCGGTGGCATCACGGGGAACCACCGGGGAAACCGGAACGGGATCCACAGCGACGGATTCCGTCCTGTCCGGGCGGAGGAAAAAGCCCGCAGCGAATGCGGCCATGGCCAGCCCGGCACCCCATGCCACGGCCGGCCGGCGGAACCATGCCTCCAGCACGGCGAGCCATCCATTCTCCGGCTTTCTTGCTTCTGCGCGGATGCGCCGGTCAAGGCGTGACAGAAATGCCTCTTCGTATCCCGCGGGAGGGCGGACTTCCCCCGCGGTGCGGAGAAGGTGGCTGAGTTGGTCGTGCGGATCCATGGCGGCGGGAAGGATTTGGTTATTCGAGGCAGTCGGAAAGCCATGCCTGCAGCTGCTTGTGGGCGTAATGCAGACGGGAGCGGACGGTGCCCTCCGACACCCCGAGGATGCGGCTGATTTCAGCATGAGGAAATCCCTGGATGTCGAACATGGTCACAACGGTCCGATGCTGATCTGACAACCGCTGGAGCGCTTCGTTCAATCGCCGCTGCAATTCATTGAGCCCGGCTTCCCGCACCGGGTCGGAGGGATCCGTGAGCGCCTCGGCCGTCTCCCGCGGAAGCGGCCGCAGGGGATCGTCGATGGTCTCGGTCATGCGCCGTTTCCTCCGCTTGAGGAAATTGAGGGTCATGTTGACGGCGATGGTGTAGATCCACGTGTAGAAGGCACTGTCGCCGCGGAATTTCGCGAGGCTGCGGTACGCGCGGACGAACACATCCTGGAGCAGGTCGTCGGTGTCTTCATGATTGCCAGTCATGCTGAATACCATTCCGTAAAGCTTCGGAACGTAACGCCGCACGAGTTCATCGAAGGCAGCCCGGTCGCCCTCACGGGCCCGCTCCACAAGGACCGGATCCGCTTCCTGACCGCTGGCTGCGCCGGCATTCATGCGGAATGAGTCAGACAGAGGCCTCCCGCAGCAGGGTGACCGAGACACTTCCGCAGTCGGGCAGAATGAATTTCCGCACGGTCACCCGCACGGCGCGCAGGGGCCATGCGGCAAGGAGGGCAGCAGCAAGGTCCCCGGCGAGCGTTTCGATGAGCTGCCGATCCTGCGACACCGCCACCTCGCGGCATTGCAGCGCCACCGCGCCGTAGTCCACCGTGCCCGCAAGGCTGTCGCCCAGATCACGGAAATCACGGCATGGCCACAGCACGAGATCCGCCTCCAGACGCTGCGGCACCGCCCGTTCTTCCTCCGGAACCCCGATGCGGCACACCAGCCCCAGTCCCGTCACGGCGATGCTGTCGTTTTCCGGAGCATTCATGACAGGAAGGCTTGCAGAGGGCGTCAGCGCTTGATGCTCGTGACCGACTGCAGGATCACGCTGACCATCATGTAGGCCATCGTTCCCACGAGCAATGCCATGATGAAGATGATGACCGGCGTGATGGCGGCCATGCCGCGGTCGATCGTCTTCTGCAGTTCCTTGTCGTACCGCCGGGCCGACCGTTCGAGGGCGTGTTCGAGGTCGCCGGTCTGCTCACCCACCGTGATCATGTCGGTAAGGAGTTCCGGGAAGAATCCCACCTTCTTGAGCGAGCGCGAGAGCGAGGCTCCTTCGCCGACCATCCCGATCACCTTCTGGAGGAGGCCCTTGAGATAGCGGTTGACGGTGGCGTCCCGCGTCAGTTCCAGAGCCCGCAGCAGCGGCAGTCCATTGCCGATCAGATTCGAAAGCGTCTCGAGAAAGGTCACGAAGAAGCGGGCACTGAGCAACGGACCGAAGAATGGCATCTTCACGCTCTTCTCGTCCCAGAGCTGGCGGTACTTGGGAATCTCCAGCGCCTTCTGGAACAGCCAGACGGAAAGACCGATGACAAGGGCAATGGCCCACCAGTAGCCAAAGAGAAAGTCCCCCACGCCCATCAGGAATTTGGCCGCTCCCGGCAGTTCCTTGCCCATCGACTTGAGCAACTGCGTGAGCTGCGGAATCAGATAGGAAACAAAGAGAAGACTCACCCCGATCCCTGCCACCAGAAGACAGACGGGATAGATCATCGCCGTGGTCACCTTGCTCTGCAGGTTCGAAACCGATACCAGATACTCCGACTGACGCTTGAGAATCTTCGGCAGGGCCCCGGAGACTTCCCCAGCCGCTGCGAGATTGCAGTACAGTTCCCCAAACGATGGACTGGCCGACTTGAGCGCCGCCGAAAAACTGGATCCATCCCGGATCTTCGCACGCAGAATCGCCGTGACATCCTTCACCCCGGACAATTCATCGCGCGATTCCATGATGCGCAGCGCAGGCTCGAGCTGGAGGCCCGCCCCGAGGAGGTCACTCAGTTCCTCCGTGAACATGATGACATCGTTCTTCTTGAGCTTGACCGGCTGCAGAAGGGCCGGGTCCTTGGCCTTGGCTTTGGCTCCCGCCTTTTCCGGCAGTGCTTTGGCTCCCGCCTTGTCCGCTTTATCGGCAGTCTCCTTGCCCGCTTTGGCGGGCGGCTTGCTGTCGGCTGCTGCCCCTTCCTCCTTCGGCTTGACCGCCACTGGCTGCAGGCCGTTCCGCTCCAGCCGGCGCAGGGCGTCATGCCGGTCCGATGCGTTCAGTTCGCCAGCCGCCTTGGTGCCGTCGTGCCGGAGTGCCGTGTAGGAAAATACTGCCATGATGCGATCGGAAATTCTCTCGGAATCGAGCGGTCTGCAGATCAGTCAGGTTCCCCGATCATCATGTCGGATGCGGTCGCACTGACCACTTCCTCGAGGGTCGTGTCGCCATCGAAGCATTTATAGATGCCGTATTCGCGCATCGGGATGAAGCCCTGCCGCACGGCCATTTCCCGGAGCTGCGCTTCCGTGGCCCGCTTCGTGATGAGGTCTTCAATTTCCTTGGTGACCACGCAGATTTCGTAGATGGCGAGACGGCCATGGAAGCCGGAATGATTGCAGGAATCGCAGCCTCCTGGTTTGGCCACCATGCAGCGCCGGGTCTCGGGATTGCGGAAGCCGACGGCCCGCAGTTCATCCACGGTGATTTGACCTGGCTGCCGGCACTTCGTGCAGAGTTTGCGCACGAGACGCTGGGCAAGGAAGCACCGGACGGAAGCCGCCACGAGAAACGGTTCCACCCCCATGTCGACGAGACGGGTGATGCCCGAGATGGCATCGTTGGTGTGGAGGGTACTGAAGACGAGGTGACCCGTGAGCGCCGCCCGGATCGCGATTTCCACGGTCTCGAGGTCGCGCATTTCCCCGATCATGACGATATCCGGATCCGCCCGCAGAATGGAACGGAGCGCCGTCGCAAAGGTCAGGTTGATCTCGCTCTTCACCGCGATCTGCACCACGCCTTCGATCTTGTTTTCGACTGGGTCTTCGACCGTGACGATCCGGCTGTCGACCGTGTTCAGTTCGCTCAGGAAGGTGTAGAGACTCGTGGATTTACCGGATCCCGTCGGCCCCGTGATCAGCACGATCCCGTTGGGCAGTTTGAGCATGGCATCGATGATCTGCCGGACCTGGGGAATCATCCCGAGCTTGTCGAGATTGAACTTCTGCTGGTTGAGGAGACGGAGACTGACCGTTTCGCCGAGCACACTTGGAATGGTGGCGACCCGGACGTCGATCTGATTGCCGTCCAGTTCCAGCCCGATGCGTCCGTCCTGCGGCAGGCGGCGCTCGGCAATGTCGAGCCGCGACATGATCTTGAGTCGCGCAATCACCATGTTCTGGAGGGCCTTGATGTTTTCGGGAACGGGCACATCCACGAGCAGACCGTCGATCCGGTAGCGGATGCGCAGGCTGTTCTCCATGGGTTCGACGTGGATATCGGTGGCCCGCTGATGGAGGGCCTGGCGGATGATCTGGTTGACGAATTTGACGACGGAGGCCTCGTCATCGTCATCATCGATGATGTTGGTTTCCTCCTGCATGTCGAGGCCCTGGGAATCGGCGAGGTCCCGGCCCTTGAGGAGGGCTTCGAACGTGTCGGCACCGACCCCGTAGAGCTTCTGAATGCCCTGCAGCAACCGGGTGCGGCTGGCCATGTGCCACTGCACGCGGCAGGGGATGGACTGAGCCACGGCATGGCGTGCGTGGTAGTTGAATGGATCGTACGTCGCGAGGGCGAGGACCGGTTCGCCTTCGGTTTCTCCCTCGGCGAGCTGCGGTGGTTCCCCGTCTTCATCGGGCTCGGCCATCATGCGGGCCGGATCGCCGTACCAGAGCGGCAGAAGTCGGTGCCGCAGCGCCACTGCCGCGGAACAGACTTCCTTGAGTTTCCGGGAATTACGGGGCTTCAGATCCGCCTCCCATGGGAGGTGCAGCCACTCGCTGAGATGACCCAGAAAGGCTTCCTCGGGCATCATCTGGGCATCGAGAAGGTCATCGACCACGCTGCGCTGCGCCATGGCCGCTTGGCTGATGGCAGCTGCCACCGCTTCAAGGTTTTCCGCTCCCGCCGCTTCCGCGGAACGGACCAGCATTTCATTCATGCGTTGGGCTAAGGAAGACATGCGTGCAAATCAGAGGAATTGGATCGGAAAATCGGGCGGAAATCCCGGAATAGCGCAGCCAACCCGGAATCTGTTTCTGGCCGTAACCCGGCAAGGGCTTCGGACAACGGGATTTCTTCCCGCGTTCAATCCAGCGGACGGAAAATCCCGCAGCGGACGGATATGCCTGCTCAGGGAGGTGCGCCGAGCGATTTGAGGCGATTGCGCCATTCCGCTGCCTGCGGCGAGCGCTCGGCCCGGGGGGGCAGCAGTTCGAGGGCCGTGCGCAGCGCGTCGGCCGCCCCGGCCCGGTCACCTGCCGCGAAGAGGGCAGCGGCAAGGAGTTCGTGATCGGCTGCCTCAGCCGACTGATTCTTTTCAAGGACAAGGCGGGCGACGGCGACCGCCTCGGCAGGGCGGTTCCCGTTCTTTCCTCCGTAGAGTGACACGAGGAGCCTGGCTGTTTCGCGGTTTCCGGGGGCCAGCCGCCATGCGGTTTCAAGGTGCTGCCGGGCCTCGGTCGGATTGCCGGACTGGAGTGCGAGTCTCCCGAGATTCGTGTGCGCCGGGGCGAATCCGGGGCGCAGAGCCGTGATGCGGCGGAAGATTTCCGTGGCTGCGTCCGCTTGATTCTGCATGGCCCGCGCCACTCCAAGGTCGTTGAGGATGCGGACATCGTCCGGAGCTACGGCTGCGGCTTTCTCGAAATACGGGATCGCCTCGGTGAGCCGTCCGCTTCTCGCGAGCACGTTGCCCAGATGCTGCAGGGCTGCCAGATCCCCCGGATCGAACGACAGTGCCCGTCGGTAGGCGGCATCCACTCCGGCGCGGTCCCCGCGCAGACGCTGGAAATCGGCAAGGAGGCCCGCGGCCGCCGCGAGCCGGGGCGGAGCAGGCCAAGGCGAACCCGGTGGAGCCTCGCCCCGCACGTCCTCCAGAAAACCCTCGAGGTATCTTGTTCCTTCCGGCACGAATCCTTCGCGCAGAAACGCGCGGGCGGCCCCGGCCGGGTCTGCGACGACTCCGGCTGATTCCCAATGCCCTCCGAGCGGCACGGCCGCGGCCAGCCATTGTTCCGGCGGTGCTTCCAGCAGCTTCCCATCCTTCACAATCTGTGACACCTCGGCTGGGCCACGGTAGATCACCGCGAGGCGGCCATGACGATCGACCAGAAAAGCGCTCGGCACCGGCAAGGGCAGCCGGAGACTGAAGAACGAACGCTGAAAGACATCGAGGACACCGGTTTCCTCTGCCGTCAGCGCACGCGCCGCAAAGGGCCAGCCGGTCTGCTTCAGAAAGGCACGGCTCTCTGGCAGATCCTTCGTTTCTCCAGAAGCCAGTTCGTCCACGTTGAGTGCCTCCACCGCGATTCCCGCGGACCGGAGGGACGCCGCCGCCTTCGGCTGCGACCATGCGGTGAATTCCGTCCGGCAATCCCGGCAGCTGTTCGACCAGAAGACCAGCAATCGCGGAACGCCCGCGGCCGCTTTTCCAGCCGGGACGATCTCACGGCCGGCCACGTCCGGCAGCGGCAGCCTTCCCGCAATGACCATGCGCCCCAGCGAAGTCACCGGATGCGGCTGCGGCTGGCCCTCTGCCAGCTGCTTTTCTGCGCTTACGTTTTTCTCCGTCTTGCTGCCGCCACCCTGAGTCAGCAGGAAGCGACCGCCTGCCGCCAGCTCTCTGAAAACCTCCGTGGTTCCTCCCGGCCACCGCACGGTCGCCACAAACGGACCCGTCGCCGCGCCTACCCCGAAATGCATCGACTTGCCGGCCTGCGAAAGGAATCCGTCGCCGGCCTGCAGGGTCCGGAAAAGCGGGCGATCCACGCCAGGCCCGCTCAGTTCCACTCTCGCTCCAATGCCGTCCCGGTTGGCGGTCACACCCTTCAGGCGGACGGTCAGCGCACGGCCGCCCGATTCCAGATCATTGCGCATCATCCGGAGCCTCGGTGCGTTCCGGTTCGAGTACCAGACATCGAGATCGCCGTCGCCATCCCAGTCGGTCATGATCACTGACCGGGATTCATCCGGGAGATCGAGGCCGGCCGGGGCCGAGAAATTCACGAATCTCGGCATGCCTTTGCCGGAAGGTTTCATGGCACCGGTATTGAGATACGCGCAGTTCCGTTCTCCTCCGCTCATGGAATGCCCAGCCCGCATGAGCGCATTCATGGCCGCAAAGGCCCTTTCGTACCCGGAATTGCGGCCGCCCGGTTCATGCGGCGTCTGCGGCGCGACCCGCCGCCATTGGAAACTTCACAAATCGTCCTCGAGCACACCGGTCAGCAGACCGTTGGCGACGAGAATATCCTCCCATCCATCATTGTTGATGTCGGCAAAGACCGAACCCCATGCCCAGCGCCCAAGGGTGATGCCGCTGGCGACGCTCACGTCGCGGAAGGTCCCGTCGCCCTGGCTCTCCAGCAGGGTATTGCCCCGCGCAAAGCGCTGCAGCAACCCCTTGGCCTCCGCACTGCTGCCCGGACCGAATTTCGGCTGAAAGGCAATCCGGTTGCCCGCACCGGAAAACATGTTGCTCACATGCACATCGGGATGTCCATCACGGTTCGGATCCCCCCATGCCACCCCCATGCCGGCTGACGGATCCTCTGCGCCCGCAGCAGCCGCCACATCCCGGAACCTCCGCACCCCATCAGCTCCCTTTTCCTGACGGTAGAGATTGTTCCGTCCGAAATCATTGACCACATAAAGATCGAGATCGCCATCCTGGTCATGGTCGACCCACGCACCGGCAAAGCTGAAGCGCCGGTTGTTTTCATCCAGCCCGACTTCGCTGGTCACGTCCGTGAATTTCCACTGCGGCGCTCCCGGCCTGGCCTCGTTCCGGAACAGGGAGTTCGCAGCTCCGTTGTTGGCGTCGTACCACGGCACGGGCGACGATTCTTCCCCGAACGACTCGAAACTGGCTCCGTAGCAGCAGACATAAAGGTCAAGATCGCCGTCTTCATCGAAATCCGCAGCGCAGAGCGAATGAGCATTGGGAGCCACGGGCAGCCGGGTCACGACGCGGAACTTCGGAATGCCTCCGGACTGATTGCCACCATTCTCAAATATCAGGACCTGAAACTCCCGCGCCATCACAAGATCCTGATCCCCGTCATTGTCCAGATCGAGAAAAAGTGCCGACCGCACCCGGTCGAGCAGGTCCACTCCGGCGGCTGCCGCCACCTCCCGCACCGTGCCATCGGGCTGATGCAGATAAAGCCGCTTCGGCAGACCGCCCATGTCCGCCGCGAACAAATCATCGAGCCCGTCCCCATTGGCATCGCCCAGCGCGAGCCCGCAATGCCCGAGCGCATCCATGCCCAGGCCGCTCTCCACCCGCGGACGCCAGTAATTGACGTCCCGCAGGATCTGCGTGCCCCACGCCGCCGTCCCACCAAGCACCGCCTGCGTCACATCCGCAAACTGCCGCCGCCCACCGCTGCCCACCGCCAGCGTTTCCTCAAACTCCACCAGCGCAATCCCGCTCAATTGCCACGGACCCTCCGCAGACGTCCGCACCCAGTGCGTCCGCCACGACGCCGTCTGACTCAGCCAGCCACCGTCGCCCGCTCCATCCGTATCCACATAAACATCAGCCACCCCGGTTTTCCCGGAGGCTCCCGCGAGTTCGACCCCGTGAACCTTCAGATGAACCGTCAGTTCCGAGCCCTTGGCAAAGCCCGACTGCCAGCCCGCCACCGCCTCGGCAAAACCAAGTGCGCGCCCACTGTCGGCCTTCCCTCCCCGCACCACCACGTGCCGCCCATCCCGGTAGATCTCCTCCACCGAAGCCGGCCGCAGCGGCGTCGCCCGGAATCCCTCCGCCAGAATCCCCGCCATCGCCTCCGCATCCACCGTCCCCTTCACCGCCACCGCCCCAAGGACCGCCTTCAGCTTCGGCTTCACTTCCTCATGAAAGGCCTCCGTCGGCCAACCATCAGCCGCCGGATCCACCATCGCCAGTTCCTCCGCAAAAATCCCCTTCCGCCCCGCCTCCGGTACCCGCTGCACCCCCTCATCCACCCCGCGCCCCACCCCGCCCGCAGCCCATGCCTCCCCACACACAGCAAGCCCCACAGCCAGCAGCACGCCAGCCCCCCAAACCCACTCTCGAATCCACAGCAACATCCCCCCAGCGAACCAATTCGCCGGCTTCCCGTAAAGCAATAATCACCGATCTTTAATGAAAATTCATCAAAGATCAGATCAGGCGATGCACCGGACGAATGAAGCGGTCGGCCTCGGGATTCCCGGGAACCTTCATGGCTTCGCCGTCCCAGTCGATGTCCTTCTGCAGCCGCAGCGCGACGATCCCGGCCAGTCCGATCTCCGTGAGATGACCGCCATGATTGAAGTCCGCAAAGACCGGCGGGCCGCCAAGGATGGCATCGATCCATTCATCGATCTGTCCCTTGGAACGCGGCAGCGATTCGGGAACTTTGACGGCTTCCTTGTGCTGACCGAACCATGCGAAGCGGCTGTCGCCGGCGAGGCGGATCTGGCCATCGGAATTCCAAAGGCCACACTGCAGCTGACCCTTCTCCCCGATCATGAGACAGCCAGTCGATGGCAGGCTCCCCGTGGATTCCCGGAGCCGCGCGGTGACATCGTCAGCCGGCAGGTCGCCACCCGTGTAGAAATTCAGGCGGACAGGGCCGCGGCCCTTCCGCGCCGGGAACCGGTAGCGTACGGTGCACGACTGCGCGAAGCTCTCGTGCCCCATTCCCTTCCCGCTGATCTCGATCCGATCGGGATAGTCAAGCTGCAGGGCACGCACCGGAAGATTGAATCCGTGGCAGCAGAAGTCGCCAAGGGATCCATTCCCGAAATCGTACCACCCGCGCCACTGGCCCGGATGATACACGGTCGACTTGTACGGACGCTCAGGCGCTGGCCCGAGCCAGCGGTCCCAGTTGAGGCCCGCAGGCACCGGATCGCTGCCCGCATCGCGATCGCGCCCGCTCGGCCAGCTGTGCGCCGGATGCCAGACATGGACTTCCGTAATTTCGCCGAAGAAACCGGCGGCGATCAATTCCATGCTGCGCCGCAGGTTGGCCGATGAACTTCCCTGATTTCCCGTCTGCGTGATCACCTTCGACCGCTGCGCCAGTTCCCGCAGTTCGCGTGCCTCCGCGAGCGTGTGCGTGAGCGGCTTCTCGCAATAGACGTGCTTGCCCGCCTCCATGGCCGCCCGGCAGACCGGCGCATGCCAATGATCCGGCGTGGCAATGACAACCGCATCGACCGGCGCATCGCTCAGGAGTTTCCGGTAATCCCCGAAGGCCGCCGCACCGGCCACGGGCGCACCATGACGCTGACGGCTCGCCTCCACCTGACGCGCATCGACATCGCAGAATGCTGTCACTTCATGCCCAAGCTCCAGCACCCGCGCCACATGACCCTGAATCTGCCCGCCCATGCCCACAAAGCCAACCCGCAGCTTCTTTCCGCTAGCAGACTGACCGCGCAGCACGGCTGGACTCAAGGCACTGAACAGGCTCGACTGCAGCAGGCGGCGGCGGGAAAGTGATGACTTCATGGCGATTCGGATGGGTTCCTTCTGCCAACGCAACGGAAGGCCCCGGCATTTCGCCGGATCCACGGAGCCAGCAGTCCACGCCCCTTTCCCATCAGGGATCGGCCAGCGGAATCTGCACACGGAAGTAGGCCCGCGGTTCCGGCGCGGCAGGGCTCCAGAACGACCTCACCCGGCCATCGGGCAGCGCCCGGCGCTGCCGCAGCACCATGGGAAGCTTCCAGTCCATGAGATTGTTGCTGCCCGCCATGCGGACGGCGGCGGCGTCGGCATTCGCCGCGTGATCCACGGCCACTCCAGGGATGGGATCCGCCACGGGCGCAGCCACCGGATCCGGATCCGACCGCAGATCGCTGGTTCCGAGCGCAAATTCCTCCCATGCGCTCCGCCCGTCCCCGTCGGCATCGGCCCGGGGATCGCCATGGAAGGCCGCCGCATCATCCGCATTCGGATTGCCATGATCCCCCACACTCGCCCGCCAGTTCGCCGGATCATTGAGGTCCATGCCCGCACGCGGACCGACCAGCACGAGACTGCGTCCGCCGCTGTCCGCTTCCTCCGGCCATGGATCCTTCCCGTCGTACGTGAAATCCAACAGCACGGTCTGTCCGTCCGCGGAAACGAGCGCAATCCGTTCGCCCTGATTCGACAGATTGTCCCGGAAGACTCCGCCGAAAGCCGCCGCCCAGCCATGCACGCCCTGGAAGCTGATGGCACTGTCCGCGAGGACAAGCCGCTCACCCGGTGCCAGCAGCGTGTCGCGGTTCGCCGGAAACCCGAAACTGATCCCCGCCACAAACCGCGCCCCACGCAGATTGACCGCCCCAGGACCCGCATTCAGCAGCTCGATGAATTCTCCGTCGTCATCACCCCGCGGATTGAAATGAAGTTCCGAGCACACCAGCCAGCCAGGCGGACAGGCATGCGGCCCAACCTGGTGAAAGGTCTCGCTGAGCGCACTCCAGCTCCGCGTGGATGGCACCCAGCTGCGCGACCGCACCACCGTGTTCACACTGGCAACCGGTGGCGACGCCGAGTCATACGTCCGCGCCAGCGGCGACAGCCCCGGCGTGCCGCGGAATGAATCGAGTTCCACCGCCAGCAGCGCATCGCCGTCGTCCGCCGACACATTAAGCATCTGCAGCGCCAGCACATTCTCGCCATCGCGCAGCAGCGCCAGCCACGGCGTCAGATCAACCGACTCCCCCGCCAGCGCCACGGCATCGGGCGTCTCAGCAGTCGCCGTACTGCGCCCGTCCACCACCGGCGGCGCATTCCGCGACGCCACCCTCGTGCCATTGAGCCATGCCACAAAGCCGTCGTCGGCCCGCACCCTCAGCGTCAGCGCCGCCGTCTGCGCCCGCTCCGCAGACGTCAGCCGGAACGGATATCGGCTGTAGACACTCGCACTGACGCCCCGCACCACCGACCCCACGTCCTGACGCACGGCCGCCGCCAGAGGCCCGCCGGCAGGCGCAAATCCAAGGCCGTTGCCAGCAGTCTGCCAGCCACTGTCATCGAAAGCGGTCTCCGTCCAGACTGGCTGCTCGGAGGTCGCCCGGTTCGCCGCAAGGGCCGCCACTTCGCTGGCCATCAGCCCGCGCCGGTAGATCCGCACTTCATCGATCTGTCCGTCGAAGTACCGTTCGGCCCCATTGCCCCGCGCCCCCACCGCCCAGCCAATCACAGGCACGGTGACCGCCCCCGTGGCACTGGGAACCGAAGCCAGCAGCACCCCATCACGGTACAGCCTCCATGCAGTGCCGTCCCACAATCCCGCCACGTGATGCCACGTGCCCACATCCGCCGCCGCAGAACCCGGACCGGTCGCGGGTCCGGAGACCATCACCGATCCCGCACTGCCCGCCCAGTACCCGCATTGATAAGCCCCTCCATTGATGCGCAGGGTGATTTCCCCATTCGGCGTCGCCGTGTCGTGCCCCTTGTTGATGATGTTCCGCAGTCCAGTCACCACGTCGGGCTTGACCCATGCAGACAAGGTGATCTGCCCCGTGATCTGAAGTCCCGCCGGATTGCCAAGGAAAAGGTAATCGTTGGTCCCATCCAGCTCGAGACAAGCGGAACCGCTCTGCCCGGGAGCCACACTGAGGGCTCCATTGGTGAAGGCCCCATGGAAATTCCCGCCTTCCTCCTGCGCATTGCCATCAAAGCGCCACCACGCCGCCAGTCCCGGAATCGGAGCGGTCGCCATGCCGTCGCCAGCCGCGGACGGCACCCGGAACTTCCCGCCTGACGCGGCGGTCAACAGCGGAGCATTCGGTATCGGTGCACCCGCCACCCGCGGATCTGGACCGTTCCAGCCATACAGCACCGCAGCCCCCGCCGGTGCCCCCGTGAAAGTGACTGCCGTCCCGGCCGCCACCACACCAGGCGCAGGCACCGCCACCGGTGCCGCCACCGCCGGGTAGAATCCCGCCGTGGTGTAATGCCCCAGCACCGTCGTGGTTCTCGGCACTGTGAAGGTGGCCGCCGATCCCACCCGCGTTCCAGACAGCCAGTTCAGCGCCCCGTCGCACGCGCTCTGCCACGAAACGGGCGACCGGTAATTCCAGCGCGCACACTCGGGAATGATCGCCTTGTCAATCTGCGCACACAATTCCGCCAGCCTCGCGGCATTGGCTGCCGGAGTCATCGCTCCCCCGGGTGCCACCATGGCACGGTGAATCCGGTCGGCCAGCAGCATGCGGTAATCTGCACCTCCATCGCGGTAGAGCATGGAAAAGAGCGATCCCGGTCCGTCTCCAGCGGATTTGCCGGGCGTCGCCCGCCCGGTCCGGTCGGATCCCGGCCCGCCATAACTGGCAAGATACAGATAGCCATCAGCGTCATTGAGCACAAACTTTGCACCATGGCCCGGCCCGCGCGGTCCCGTCACCCGGTATTCATCCTCCGACTTCCCGAACATCCACATCGTCATGAAATCGATGTACTGCGGAACATCGAGCAGCGGCCGCAGCTTGCCGAAAACATCGCCCCCGGACCGCGCCAGCGTCTTCATCTCGGTCCACACCGCCCCGGTTCCCCCATCGTACGGCAATCCCGGGTCAGCCCAGCCACCGACATTGAGATTGCCATTCACGGATTCATAGTCGCTGTCTCTTCCTCCATAATAACTGGATACCATTTCCGCACTCCAGCGCTCCCGCAGATGATAGACGCCCCAGTACGATCCATTGAGATAAAGATGCACAAAGCGCCCGTGCGGAGCCAGCGATCCCATGTCGAGCATGGTCGCATCCGTGAACATATTGGATAGATAGAAACCGCGGTCGACCATGTCGTGCGATCCATTCCGCAGCTCGATCTGATCGAATTCCGCGGCGGCAGCGAGTCCGCGGTCGTGCCCGGCAAACAGGGGAAAGCGCAGCTTGCCCGCTCCATACTCTCCCTTGAAGCTGATCCGGTAGCTCTTCTTCGCAAAGTTCGTGAAAGCCCCGCCGAACAGCTTGGCTCCGCACGGAATCTGAAAGCCGGGCCCGCCCGCCGGATCAATCCATTCGAGCGACCCCACACGGTCAGTGGCTCCGTTGATGGTCACCGGCCCGACGGTCAGACACATGCTCGGAACCTGCCGCAGCGCCGCGCTCATGAGCGGAGCATAGGCAGGATTGGTGGTCAGGCCGGGATTGAGCCAGCCGCTTGTGCTCAGACTCGCCGGGAACAGATAGGTATGGGTCGCCACGTCGGATGGCACCCACCCCGCCCGGAAGGCAGCCGCCCGGATCACCCGGGTCGTGCTCAGCCCGATGAAGCCCCCGGACGGAAGCACGGTTCCTGTCGTGGCCGTCGGTTCGGCCCCGTTCACCGTATAGCGGATTTCCGCCCCGGACGTCGGGCAGCTGATGGTCAGATTCTGCGAGGATTCCTGAAAGCCGCGGCTTACGCTGAAGACCACCGGAGCCACCACGCCATCGAAGCGCGCCCCATTTTCCGCACCGGGCGTCGGCACCTGAAAGTACCCTTCGCTTCCGCCGGACAGCCCGTAACTGTGATCCGTGTACTGCACGGGATACAGCGCAGGCTCAGGATAATCCCGCGGAATCAGGCTGACCACCGTGCGTCCATCGCGGCCAGTCAGCGTCAGCGCTTCTCCTGACGTACTCAGCGCAAAACTGGCATGCGGCACTTCAAACGGGGCCGCTTTCCCCGCTCCATTGGACGCCCACACCACCGCATGGCCAAGCGCCGGAATCCCATAATCGGGAATCGACCATTTGCGCGGATTGGCAGGATCATCGCTCAGATGATACCCGCGCAGATTCACATCGAATGGGTTCGGATTGTGCAGTTCCACCCAGTCGTGCCTGCGTCCTTCGGCGTCTTCGATGCCGCCGGCATTGCTGGCCAGAAACTCGGATAGCTGCACCGGTTGCTCGGTTTCATCAACGCCCACCGTGACCCGTCGCACGGTCTGCCCCGCCCTGTTGACTGCTGTCAGCGTGTACGTGGTCCGCACCGCCGGAGCAATCTCCACGGATCCCTCGGCAGAAGTCTGCACCCCAAGCCCGGGCTCAATGCTCAGTCCCGTGAATCCCGACGCCTTCCATACCAACCGCGTCGCTGACGGCAGCCCGGGACGCCCCGCCGCCGTGATGTTCCCATCAGCCACGCTGAAGTAAGTCACAGCCGGAGCCGGAGCCTCGAACACCTCAATCTCGGCAACGTCCGGACAATTGGTGGTCAGTCCATCATTGGTGATCCTCACATAGCGTCCGCGGAAGGTTCCGGCAGGATCCAGTCCAGCCGTGAGAATGTCCACACCACCCTGCGGATTGTTCTCGCCCCCCGGTCGGATCACATGCTTCCAGCGTTCCACCCCCGGCACCCCGCCACCATCGCTGTAGACACTCATCCGCACCTTCGAGAGCCGGTTCGGATTCGCGTTGATCTGACTGTAGAGATGAATCTGCTCCAGAGGATACTCGCGCCCGAGGTCAATCTGATAATAGAAACCAATGACTCCCGCGGAAGTCGGATGCGTGTAGGTCGCCGCATCTCCATCGGTGACAAGTGCCGGAGATCCCGTGGTCGGCCCGCTCGCCACCACCGGGCGTCCCTGCGCGAGATTCACCTCGTCGGCACGCAGCACCCCAGCCATCGCCATCATCAGCAGCAGCGCCGCCCATTGCTTCCCGTTGGTCATCATGCCCCCATCCTGCCACGGCTCAGGGAACGGTGGCCAGCAATCTCTCGCGTTTTCCATGCGGCCCCGATGCGGCATTGCAAAAGCGGCCCGGAAATCAAATGTCGCCAGCATGCTTCCCGACGCCGTTCACGAACTCATCCGCATGGCCCTCGCCGAGGACATCGGGCCCGGAGATGTCACTGCCGCCTGCTTTGTGCCAGCCGACCGCCGCGCCCGCGGCGTGATCGTCCCGCGCGAACCCGGGGTCCTCGCGGGCACGGAAACCGCCGCGGCGGTCTTCGCAGCACTCGACCCCGCCGTCCATGTCACGGTCCACGCCGGCGACGGAACCGTTATGACCCCCGGCACAAAGGTCATCTCGCTGGAAGGACCGGCCCGCAGCATTCTCACAGGCGAACGCACGGCTCTCAATTTCCTCCAGCGCCTCAGCGGGATCGCCACCCAGACCCGCCGCTGCGCGGATGCCCTCGCCGGCACCAAAACCCGCATTCTCGACACCCGCAAAACCACACCGGGCTGGCGCTGGCTCGAAAAAGCAGCCGTCCGCGCCGGCGGCGGAACCAACCACCGCAGCGGCCTCTACGATATGGTCATGGTCAAGGACAATCACCTCATGACAGCAGGCGATTCCGCAGAACTGCAGGCAGGCATCGACCGCGTCCACGCCCTTCACCCGGACATGAAAATCGAAATCGAAGCGGATACCCCGGAACAGGTCGAACGCTTCCTCGCCCTCCGCGGCGTCGATTTCATCCTGCTCGACAACATGTCGCTCGACGAAATGTCCCGCTGCGTGGCCATGGCGAGTGGCTCCAGGGTCCAGCTGGAAGCCAGCGGCGGCATCACCATGGAACGCCTCCCCGCCATCGCAGCCACCGGCGTCGATTTCATCAGCAGCGGTGCCCTCACCCATTCAGTCCGCGCCCTCGACCTCGGCCTCGACTTCCTTCCGGAATCATGAGGCCAGCCAAGGACACCACGCAGCACCTGCTGGCCGAAGCATGGCAGGACCTCTGGCCGGATGCGGAAACCGTCTGCCTCACGGAGACCGCTTCCACCAACGACGACGCCCGCGCGCTCGGCCTGCGCGGAGCCGCCCACGGCAGTCTCGTCATCGCCGATGCCCAGTCCGCCGGACGCGGCCGCCGCGGTGCCTCATGGATCGCCCCACCCGGCCACTGCCTGCTCGCTTCGTTTCTCCTCCGCCCGTCTCTTCCTCCGGAAGCATGGCCGCGCCTGACCCATGCCGCCGCCCTCGCGGTCTGCTCAGCCCTCGATGGCATCCCGGACCTCCCGCCGGCCTCGATCAAATGGCCGAACGACGTCTACGTGCACGACCGCAAACTCTGCGGCATCCTCGTGGAATCAGTCATCGATTCCCGCGGTGGCTTCGCCGTCGTCGGCATCGGCGTCAATCTGAACGTGGCAGCCCTCGACCTTCCCGCCGACCTCCAGCCCATCGCCACCTCGGTCTTCATGGAAAACGGTGGCCAACCGGCAGACCGCACCGCCTTCACCATCTCGCTGGCCCACGCCCTCAAATCGGCCCTCGCCCGCGCGGAATCCGATTTCTCCAGCCTGCTCGCAGACTGCGCCAGCCGCAGCTGGCTCGCCGGCAAATTCCTCAGGGTCTCGCTTCCCCATGGCGAAGTCACGGGCACATGGGCCGGACTCGGCCCCGGCGGCGAACTTCTCCTCACCCAGCCCGATGGCACGCTCACCGCCATCACCAGCGCCGAACGCGTCCGCTCCATCCCGTGATTGCCCACCCACCGCCACGGCACCACGGAAAGTTTTCACGACCGCCGGAAAACGCTTGCATGCCCCTCCGAAAGTGCTTCTCTCCGCGCACCGAAAGCGGCCCCCCGCGATTCGGTTAAAGTCCACCCGGACATGCTCGGATGGCGGAATTGGTAGACGCGTACGTTTGAGGGGCGTATGGGTAACCGTGAGGGTTCGAGTCCCTCTCCGAGCACCACCTTCTCCTCCTCAGGGAAAAGAGAAAGTTCCCGGAGCCAATCACGGCCTTCGACCGCGGCGGAGCACAGCCTTCCGGAAAAACGCCTGCCTCAGCCCAGCAGATTGCGGTCAAGCGTCCGGTAACCGATCGCTTCCAGCACATGGTCGGAATGAATGTCACGGACTCCCGCCAGATCGGCAATCGTCCGGCAGACCTTCAGAATCCGGTCGTGCGCCCGCGCACTCAGATTCATCTTGGTAACCGCCTGCTCAAGCAATCCCGTCGATTCCGCATCAATGCGGCCATGCTCGCGCAGGAGCCTCGGCGTGAGCGCCGCATTGCAGCCGACCCCCGTGCCGCGGTAGCGCAATTGCTGAATGCCCCGCGCCGCTTCCACGCGCGCCCGCACCTGAGCCGACGTTTCGCCCGCCGCCCCGTCCGTGAGCTGGCCGAATGGCACCAGCGGCACTTCCACATGAAGATCGATCCGGTCCAGTAACGGTCCACTGATGCGCTGACGGTACCGCTGCACCTGCACCAGACTGCAGCGGCATTCCCGCTTCAGATCCCCCAGAAATCCGCAGGGACAAGGATTCATCGCCGCCACCAGCATGAAGCGGGCCGGAAAGGTGAAACTGCCCGCCGCCCGCGAAATGGTCACCTTCCCATCCTCCAGCGGCTGCCGCATCACTTCGAGCGTCGATCGGCTGAACTCGGGCAGCTCATCGAGAAACAGTACGCCATGATTGGCGAGCGATACCTCGCCCGGTGTCGGATGCGTCGATCCTCCCAGCAGCCCGGCATCGGAGATCGTATGATGCGGGGCCCGGAACGGACGCTGCGTCAGAAACCGCTGCTTCGCCCCGAGCATTCCACAGATGCTGTGAATCTTCGTGGTCTCGATGGCCTCATCCTCGGTCATGGCCGGCAGAATGGTGGCCAGCCTCCGCGCCAGCATCGACTTCCCTGTCCCCGGCGGTCCCGCCATCAGCAGATTGTGCCCGCCCGCCGCCGCAATCTCGAGCGCCCGCTTCACATTCTCCTGACCCTTCACATCCGCCAGATCCACGTCCCACGTCTGCTCCGCAGCATAATCAGCAAGGGTCCGCCGCGGCAGCGGCAGCAGCACATCGCGCCCAGTCACATGCTCAAAGGCCTCCCGCAGCGTCCGTACCCCAATCACCCGGATGCCTTCCACAATCCCGGCTTCCTCCGCATTCTCCCACGGCACCAGCAGTTCGTCCCGCCCGCACGCCCGTGCACAGAGCGCAATCGACAGAATCCCCTTCACAGGCCGCACCGCCCCATTCAAGGCCAACTCCCCCACCATGCAGAACCGGTCGAGTTCCGAAGCCTCGGCATAATCGACCCGGTTCGCAATCATCCCCACCGCAATCGGCAGATCAAAACTCGGTCCCTCCTTGCGCACATCGGCCGGTGCCAGATTCACCGTGGTCCGGCACCCCTTCGCCCCAGGATACCCGGAATTCGTCACCGCCGTCCAGACCCGGTCCCGGCTCTCCCGCACCGCCGCATCAGGCAACCCCACAATCACCGTCGACCCCGTCACTTCCCCACTCTGCGCCTCATTGACCTCAATCTCCACTTCAAGGGCATCAACCCCATGCACAGCAGCAGAAAACACTCGGGATAATTCGCCAGACATATATGCCGTACCAAAGATGCGGTTTTCCCAATAGCAAGCGCGGCCCGCCAGTTTTCCCCGCTGGCAGGATCAATCCCCGCAGCCCACCAGTGCCCCTCACGCCATGCCCGACGATATCCGCATCACCACACACATCGGCGCTGCCATTCTCCCGCTTCTGGACGACGCCGCACGCCTGCGCCTCTCGGTCTTCCACGCATGGCCCTATCTCTACGATGGCACCCGGGAGGACGAAACGGAATACCTCACCACCTACGCCGCCGCTCCCGATGCCTTCCTCGCCGCCGCCCACGCGGACGGCCAGATCGTCGGCGTCAGCACAGGGATCCCCCTCTGCCGCGAACCGGATTCCATCCAGCAGGTCTTCCGCACCGCCGGCATCGACCCAGCCTCGGTCTTCTACTTCGGCGAATCCGTGCTCGCTCCCGCATGGCGCGGCCGCGGTCTCGGTGTCCGCTTCTTCGGGGAACGCGAGCGCTACGCCCGCTCCCTCCCCGGCATCACCATGGCCGCCTTCTGCGCGGTCGACCGATCCGCCGACGACCCGCGCCGCCCGCCGGATTACATCCCGCTCGACCAATTCTGGCAACGCCGCGGCTTCCAGCGCACCGACCTCCAGACCCACTTCACATGGAAGGAAACAGGCGAGACTGCCCCCTCGCCGAAATCACTGACCTTCTGGACCAAATCCCTCGCACCAGCACCATGAAGGCTGCGATCTGCCAGTACCCCATCGACTTCCTGCCGTCCTTCGAAGCATGGCAGCAGAAACTGTCGGTTCTCTGCGCCACCGCCGCCGACGCAGAAGCAGGACTCCTCGTCTTCCCGGAATACGCCGCCATGGAACTGACGGCCCTCCAGCCGGAATCCGTCCGCGCCAGCCTCCACGACAGCATCGCTGCCCTGCAGCCCTGCCGCGATGCCTTCCTCGCCCACCACCGCGATCTCGCCAGCCAGCACCAAGTCACCATCCTCGCAGGATCGTTCCCATGGCTCCAGCCGGACGGTACCTTCACCAACCGCGCCTGGCTCTGCACCCCCGACGGCCAAACCCGTTTCCAGGACAAAATCCAGATGACCCGCTTCGAACGCGAACTGTGGTCCATCCGTGGCGGCCGTGAACTCCGCACCTTCGACATCCCGGGAGCCCGCGTCGGCATCCTCATCTGCTACGATTCCGAATTCCCACTCCTCGCACGCCGCCTCTGCGAAGCCGGTGCCACCATCCTCCTCGTGCCCAGCTGCACAGACACCCCAGCCGGCTACCACCGCGTCATGCTCAGCTGCCGCGCCCGCGCCCTCGAACAGCAATGCTTCGTCCTCCAGGCTCCCACCGCGGGTTCCGCCCCATGGTCCCCCGCTCTCGATGTGAATACTGGACAGGCTGCCGCCTTCGGCCCCGTGGACGCAGGCTTTCCACACGATGGCATCCTCGCCATCACCGACCCCTCGTCGCCCCATCCCTGGCTCTTCGCCGACCTCCCCCTCGCCCGCATTCCTGCCGTGCGCCGCCGCGGCCAGGTCACCAATTTCCACGACTGGCCAGCCCACGAATCCATCCCCTGCCTTTCCCCGGAAACTATGCCTCCCCCAGCCAGCTGACGCCTCACTGGCCCGGCACACCAAACCGCCGGCGCTCGTCCTCGCTCAGTTCCCGGCCCGCCACCCTGCGCGCGATCCTTACCAGCTTTTCCGCATCCATCGGCCACAGCAGCAGCAGGCCATTCTCCATGCCCGTCACAATCCGCCCGTCCGGCAGCCACACGAGGCTCGTGATGCCTCCGGTCGCCTCGATCTGCTCAATTGCCCCCGGTGCCTGAGGCCTCCACAGCGCCAGCAGTCCCGCGGACGTCCCCATCGCCAGCCGCATACTGTCCGGCGAAAATGCGAGGGCGAGGGTCCCCGGAGACGATATCGGCGGCCGCTGCTCGGACGCCGCAATGTCCTCCGCCTGCAGATCCCACACATGCGGAGCATGGCGCGACGATCCCACCGCCAGCCACCGCCCATCCGGACTGATCAACACCTGCCCCTGCACCCCGACATTCGCCGGCATCGCCATCCGGAACTTCGGAACCGCAGGATCACTCACATCAAAAAGCGTCACTTGTCCATCACGCTCATTCTTCCCTGGCACATTCAGATCCGTTCCCATCTGCAGCACGGCAGCGACCTTGCCGTCAGGTGAAAAGGCCACATCGGTCAGCAGATGGCCGGCACTGTGCTCCGAAGACACTGCCGTTCTCTCCGGATCTTCGGAGTCAAGGTCCCACGATAACAGATGGCCATCCCCATTCACCATGAACATCCGCCGGGATGGATGAAATGCCAACGCCCAGGGAAAATCGGTCCTCACCCCATCCACGTTCAGATTGATGTCCGCCGGCACGTCGTGCCGTTGCTCCGCAGCTGCTTTCCTGAGCCCATCCATCTGCCAGATCCGGACCGCACCCCGGTCTCCCGCATGCGCAAGGTACCGGCCCCGCCCCTCAAATGCCATCCGGTCGATCCGTTCCTCTCCCTGATTCCCCAGCATCACCATCTGCGTCCCATCAGTCCGCAGCAGCATGGCACGAGCCATCCTCTTGCGCTCGTCTCTCGTATGCTCCACCGCCGCCGCCAGCCACTCGCCATCCGGTGACACCGTGAGCGACCGGATCTTCGCAGCCGGCGCAGGCAGGACTCTGGGAAAAAACGCCCCTCCCATTGGGTCGATCGACCACCGCCGCACGGTCCCGGACGCTCCCTCTCCCACGATCTCCATCGCGGGCACGGAAAAGGAAAGCGACTGCGCCGCTTCCGGCAACCCGCGCATGAGAAGGCCCCGGCCCCCGCGCCCAAACTCATCCACCTTCCACAGCTGCACTTCCCGCCCGCTCCCCGCCACCGCCAGCCAGCGGGAATGCCCGCTGAAGGCAATCGCCTGACCGGATGCGGACACCAGCGGACGCCAGAAGGGAGCCACTCCATCCTGCAGCGAAAACAACCCCAGCCGTCCACTGTCTCCAGTCACCGCCAGCCACCGGTTGTCAGGCGACAAGGCTATGGCCCGCGTGGGCTGTTCATCCCGCGGCATCTCGCGGAAACGCAACTCGCCCGCAGGCGATCCCAGTTCCGGCAGCGCACCGTACACCACGCGCGCCCCATGACTCAGAATCGCCACGTTCCGGCTGTCGGCACTGAATTCCGCCTGCTGCAATCCCCAAGCCGGAAACACCACCCGGTGCATCACAGGTGCCTTGCCGCTCACATCAACCACCTGCACGGGCCGATCCCCCGCCGTGCCCCGCACCACCATCCAGTTGCCATCCGGCGACAGAAAATACGGAAAGCGCTGCGACCAGTCGGTCTCCAGGACGACCTGGGCCCGCTCCCGCAGCCCGCCCGGGGCCACCACCACATTCCGCAGCGCAGCCTCGCCAATCCCCCCACGCTCCCCCGGAGTCTGCTCCTTCCGCTCTTTCCACATCACGACCGGGACGCCATCCCCCGCCCGCACCTCCGGACACAAGGCCTCGCGGCCATGCCCCCGCGGCAGTTCTCCAAGCACCTCAGCCTCCATCGGCCCTTCTTCTGTCTTCCCCTCAAGCATCCCATCCGTGATCACCTTCCAGCGCTCCACCCGCCCGGAAGCCACCAGCAGCACGGCACGCGAATTCCCTTCCCATGCCCATGCAAAGCTGCTGGGTAGTCCTCCCGGCGGCAGCGCAAACGTCCGCGCCACACGCTCGCTGCCGTCGTTGCTCAGATCAAAAACCGCCCCTCTCGGCTGCCGCCCCCCGTCTTCTGCAAATCCTGCCGTCAGCAGCCACCGCCCATCCGGACTTACCCGCGACGCCGGACGCTGCACCGAAGCACCCACCAGCGGAGGCCCAGGAAACTCCCGCGCTCCCTGCGCCGACGCATCCAATCCTCCCATCCGGCTCAAAACCTCCATGAGCGCCGACAGCGTCCCCGGCACAGGCAACCCATCGTGACGATGCCGCACGGATTCCGCCGCCAGCAGCAAAGCCCGCGACGGATCATCGCTCAGCTGCAGACGCGCCGTGGCCGCCAGCCGCAGTGCCGTGGAATGCGCCAGCGAATCCTCCAGCTGACCATGACTGTCCTGCAGCGCCTCAAGGGCCCGCTCGGTCCGCAGCAGCAGCAACCCACCCGTCAGGACAGCAACCCCGGAAACCGCATAAAGCGCCGCCAGCGCAGGCTTGCGCCGCACCCACTTCAAAAACTGTTCCCGTCGCGACACCGACCGGGCGTGGATCGGCTCACCCGCCAGCCACCGGTCCAGATCATCCGCCAAAGCCGCTGCCGATCCAATGCGCCGGGCCGGATCCTTCTCCAGACAACGCCGCGCCACCGTCAGCAGATCCGCCTCGCATTCCAGCCCCACAGGAACCGCAGGCTCATCCGCCAGAATCCGCCGCATCACCTCACCATGACCCTGCCCCCCGAACGGCACCACCCCGCACACCATCTGCCACAGCATCACTCCCAGCGACCACACGTCGCTCGCCGTCGACACCGCCAGCACTTCCCCGCTGACCGCCTCGGGCGACATGTACTGCGTCGTCCCCAGCCTCTCCGCCGAAACCGTCACGCCCGCATCGCTCCCCGTCAGCTTCGCCAGTCCAAAATCGGTCAGCCAGGGCTCCCCCCTCTCGTCAATGAGCACATTGCCCGGCTTCAGATCCCGATGCAGCACGCCCCGCTGATGCGCATGATGCACCGCCCGCGCCACCCGGCTCATCAATCTCGCCACTTCCCGCGCCCCCATCCTCCCGCTCCGGTCCACCAGCCGCGCCGCCAGACTTGTCCCCCCAATCAGCTTCATCGTGAAAAAGGGCATGCCTTCCGTCTCCCCTACCTCATACACCGGCACAATGTGAGGATGATCCAGAGCCGCCACCGCCTCGGTCTCAAGTGCGAACCTCGCCAGATCCGCAGGACTCGCAAAACTCGCCCCGCGAATCCGCTTCAGCGCCACCCTCCGCTTCAGCGTCCGGTCGTACGCCTCAAATACCACTCCCATCCCGCCGGCATTGATCCGGCGCAGCAGCACATACCGCATCTCCTGCTTCTCCGCTTCCAGCCCACCCGCATGCACCTCATCCCCACGTTCCTCCAGCAGCGAGGCCAATGCACAGGCCGGGCAACTCCCTGACACCAAGGCGCTACCGCAAGTGAGGCAAGCACCGGCGGCCGGGGGGGGATAAGAATCGACGGATCGGTTGGATGATTCGGACGCTAGGTTCCACATCGAGAATTGGAAAAGGATGATTTCGGCGGCTGGGTTCCCGGCTTCACTGCGTGCGGAGAATATCGACGAGGTACCGGAGTTCCGCTTCGGCTTCGTCGTTGGTTGTCACGGTTGCCCGGATCTCCCGGCGCAGGGTCTGCGCAAACGCCTTCCGCAGATCGAAGGCGGCCTTGCGCGCCGCAATCTCCGTAGCGCCCAGAGCCGCCGCCACCTCGGCATAGGGCGCAATTCCCGACCCTCCCGGCAATGCCCCCGCCAGTTCCTCGAACCAGCGCCCGCGGCCCCGCGCCCGGTACTCCGCCCCCAGCACATCCATGGCCCTCCGTACCAGACCCACCGCCCACTCGCGGTCATAAACAAGATCATCCGGATGCTCCGCGTACTCCCCAGCCATCTGCGCCAGTGCATCCGCCGACTCCCACGGCACCAGCCGGGCTGCCTCCGTCGCACGCCAGCGATGCTGCGCCACACCATAACTGTCTCTCCATAAACGAAATATTTCCAGCAGGTAAATACGGAACTTCCCCACACCACGCCCCACATCCCGCAGACTGTCCACATTACTCACATAGACAAAAAACCCCTGCACCTCATCTGCGGCATCTTCATGACCTCTCCCCTGGGCCCTTGCATAATAATACAATGGCCGCCAGTATATCCTAACCAATTCATGCAGTGCCCCCTGACTGGTCCGTCCCCCGGCTCCTAACACCATAGACCAATGCGTCTCGGGGAAAAACGAAAGTTCACCCTGCCCGCCGGGCAGGTCGCTGGCCATAAGTTCATTTCGCATCTCGATGATCAAAGCTTACCATGAGCCAGAGAAGCAACTGCCATGCCAATCTGTCAATCAGAACGACTAATTAACTAGTTTTAGGGAGTTTTCAATTAAGATTAGATTAGATTAGATACTCAGCGCTCTGACCGCTTCGTCTCCGACCGCGACGATTCCCACGAACCGCTCGGCAGCCTCCGGGTCATTCAAGGAAAACGCTCCGGCAATTATTTTACCCCCGGATAATGTGTTCATTTGCAACGGGAACCGCTCGCTCCACGACCGTGCGAAACCGGCAGGGGTCTGGAATCCGGCGGCCTGCATGGCGCGGTCGTGAAAGATTCTCCATGCGACGGGTGACTCCGGGGCGGCGCATCGGCGGAGTTCGAGGGTCATGCGGCCCATGGTGGCGCGGGGATTGATTTCGACGATGGGGCGGATGCGCGTGGATCCGTCGGGGAGGCGGTGGACGAGGGCGTCGATGCCGAGCCACCCGCGGAAGGACGCGGCGTCGCAGTGGGGGGCCAGCAGGGCTGGCAGTTCTTCTTCGTAGAATGCCTGGGCCCCGCTTTCTTCCCACAGGCGCGCCACGCCTCCGGGCAGGTTGCGGCCGAAGGAACGCGACGCCACGCAGGCCACGAAGCGACCCGCGGCATCGCAGTGCAGACGCACCAGGCCGCGCAGTTTCGGGCGCTTGCCCGGTTCGCAGTCGTAATGCGCGGAGAAATCGGCTATCCGGTCGAGCCATGGTTCGACGACGATGGATCCCTGGGTGGCCAGTGCCTTCGTGAGCCATGCGGTTTCGTTAGGCTGGAGGCCTGGCTGGCGGATTCTCAGCATGCCGCGGCCCGCAAGGCTGAAGGGAACCTTGAGGACAACCTCGGGAAAACCCGCAGCCTGCCACGCGGCCACCGCGCCACGGCATGCCTCTGCATCCCGCACGACCCGCCCGGCAAGGGCGGCGGCTTCGCTCCACCGGCCCTGACACGAAGCCAGCACCGCGGCGGCGGTTTCCTTGGAATAAAGATTCCGCAGGGCCTCGGACCACGGCACGGATGGTTCCCGGCGCTGTGCGGAAAGTTCCTCTGCCATGGCCACGCTGTCGGCACTCCATCCCCACGGACGCAGACGGCCAAGCTTCCTCGTCCGCAGATCACTGCCCTCCGCCAGCTTCACGGGCGACGGCACCACCACGAATTCCGCGGGCCCGATGCCCGCGGCCATGAGCGTCCGCAGATGACTTTCAGAGGGACTGCGCTGCACGAGAACGATGTCGTCGGGATGCGCCACCGCCAGCGGCAGAAGATCAAGATCACGCATCAGGGCCGGCGTGACCCCATCCTGACCCCACGCCCCGGCCAGCCGCTGCAGCGCACAGGCTTCGGCCCCGGGATTGAACCAGTAGACGTCCGGGGTACGGCCCCGGCTCTGCGAGAAGACCTCGAGCGACCGGATGAAGGCATCGTCGAAGCCCGCACGGCGGCGTCCTTCGGCATTGAACGGGACATTGCCCCGCGCCCGGGCCGGACTGAGCGGAAAGACCAGCCGCTTCCGCCACGCTTCCCAGTCGCTTTCCCCGGCTTCCTTCCACTTCCGCAGCCAGCGCAGGCCATAGCCGACATGACTGATCTCGTCTTCGTAGATCTTCTCCAGCAGCGCCGCCGTGTCATCGTCTCCAAATCCGCGGAACAATCCGCCATAGTGCCGCGCATAATCGAGATTCGCCTGCTCGAAGGTCAGGCTGAGACGGCTCACGTAATCAGCAGGCGAAGTCATGCCGCCCACATGCCTCCAGAAGAATCCGTTCACAGGCAGGTCACCGAACCGGAAGCCGGCCCGTCCCATCCGTTCCATGTAGAGCTTCGTGTGTTCCTGTTCGTCTCTCAGCGTCTGCACCAGACCGGCCCGGAAGGCCCGCGGGGCCTCGGGGAACCGCAGCAGCGCCAGCGCCATCAGCTCGGTCGCCAGCAATTCATGATTCGCAAAGAAATGCAGGAGCAGGGCCCGCGTTTCCTCCCGCTCGAGTTCACGGCCCGACGGCAGCGGCACCCGCTTTTCCCCCCCGGCAATACGCAGTCCCCCGGGCCGCCCGGGAGCCGCGGGAGTCGTCAGCAGGGCCTCCCCACGGTCGTCATCCGTGAGCCTCCCGCCGGGACCCGCCAGTTTTTCCTCCAGCGTTGTCCCGAAAAGCACCCGCTCTGCAAATTCCCTGATCTCCATGCGCCAAGGCTAACCCCGGGCCGCCCGGCTTCAACCAAAGCCCGCACCGGAAATGGATGACCAATCACTTCCCATCTGTCATGATGTTCCCACCCCATGCGCCGCCTTCCCCTCATCCTTGCCTTCGCCACCGCCATCCTGCCCTCCCGCGCCGGATCGCCCGCCTACCGCAATGCCGTGCTCGCCGACAACCCCGTCGCCTACTGGCAACTGGACGAAGCGTCGGGTCCACTCGCAGCCGACGCCGCCCTGCCGGCTCAGAATGGCACCTGCGAAAATGTCGCGCTCGGCCAACCGTCGGCCTTCCCCGCCCTCGGCACCTGCGGCCTCTTCAATGGCACGTCGTCCCGTGTCCGCATCGCCGCCGACCCAGCCTTCGCCCTCGGTACCGGGGATTTCTCAGTGGAAGCATGGGCCCGCACGCCGGTGACAGCCCGCGGCGACATCTTCAATTACAAGAACGCCAACGATTTCGGCATTTTCCTGAACAATGCCGGAGCCGGCTCCATCGGCGGCTGGCACAATGGTGCCCTCCCATCCTTCAATGCCTCGCTCAATGAATGGCACCACATCGTCTACACCCGCACCAGCGGCCTCGTCCGGCTCTACGTCGATGGCACGGAACGCGGCAGCCAGGCAAATTCCCAGAGCTTCTCGGCAAACGCCGACATGTTTCTCGGAGCCAACCACACCGGTGCTCCGGCCTACGCCGGGACCATCTGGTTCAATGGCTGGATCGATGAAGTCGCGCTCTATCCCTCCGCCCTCAGCCCGGCCCGCGTGCTCGCTCACTTCCAGGCAGCCCAGCCTCCGCCAACCCCACCCGTCATCACCACCATCCCAGCCGGCAGCATCACGGCCACTTCCGCAACCATCGCAGCCGAGCTGACCGACCCCGGATCTTCCGCTCCGGAGGTATCGATCTTCTGGGGCCGCAGTGACGCCGGCACGTCCGGACCATGGGAAAACGAAATCGCCACCGGGCCACAGACGGGTACGGTCACCCGCACCCTCACCACCCTCACGCAGGGCACCCCCTACTTCTACCGCGCCCGCGCCACCAACAGCGCAGGCACCGCATGGTCGGACGCCGCCACGTTCTCGACACTGACCGCCTCCCTGCCGGTTGTCACGAGCCTGCCCGCCACGGGCATCGGCGGCCTCAGCGCCACCCTGCGGGGACAGGTCACGGACACCGGCAATGATCCACCCCGCGTCACCATTTACTTTGGGACGAGGGACGGCGGCACCAGCCCAGCCGCGTGGACTTCCACCTTCGACCTCGGAACCCAGACCGCTGCCTTCAGCACCGCGGCCTCCCCCCTCCAGCCACTCACGACCTACTTCTACCGCGCCAGTGCCACCAACCTCGCCGGCACCGCATGGGCCCCCGCCACCCTCACGTTCACCACCACCGCCTACACCCCTCCCACCGTCGTCATCAACGAAATCCACTTCACCGAAGACGACGCCACCATCCACAGCGAGTTCATCGAACTCCACAATCCCGCCACCGAACCAGCCGACCTCGCAGGCGCTTTCTTCGACGCAGGCATCAATTTCCGACTCCCTCCCGGCACCGTCATTCCGCCCGGCGGCTTCCTCCTCGTCTGCGAAGACCCCGCCACCATCCAGCAGAAATGGGGGAAATCCGGTCCGTCCGTGATCTCGTGGCAGGACCAGGCCACCCCGCGCTGGAACCGCCTGCGCAACAACGGCGAAACCATCCGCCTGCGCGACCCCGCCGGCCGCACCATCGACGAAGTCACCTACGGCCTCGGCTTCCCATGGCCCACCGTGGGCGACCCGCCGAACTATTCGATCGAACTCATCAATCCCGCGCTCGACAACGACCTCGGTGGCCATTGGCGCCGCAGCGATGGCGGATCATCCATCCGTGAACCAGTGACCTACGTCCCGCTGGGAAGTCCGGGCTGGCGCTACCGCAAGTCGACCAGCGAACCATCAAACCCCGTGGAAGCATGGCGCCGCACGGATTTCGCAGAAGATGCCTCATGGCTCACCTCCACGACCGGCGGCGCTCCCTTCGGCTACGGCGAAACCGTCGACACGCTCCTTGCGGACATGAATCAGCCGACCTCGCCCCCCGGATACGCAGGCATCCACCTCCGTCATACTTTCACCCTCAGCGGACCAGTCCCGGGCGCGCTCACGCTCTCCATTCTCAACGACGACGGTGCCATCGCATGGATCAACGGCGTGGAAGTCGCCCGCTGGGGCCCCGCCGCAGGCACCTTCGTCCCATGGAACGGCACCGCCGGACGCAACCACGAACACCAGGTCCCCGACGTCGTCACCATCTCCAATCCCAACGCCATCCTCAGCCAGGGCACCAATGTCCTCGCCATCCACGCCCTCAATACCTCCCTCAATGGCAGCGGCGACTTCTACATCGATGCCGAACTGAAATTCGGCGGCGGCACGGTCGGAGCCGGACCCACCCCGCTCGCCCCCAATGGCAACCTCTCCGCCAATAGCCCACCGGCCATCCGTCAGGTCGACCACACTCCCATCACCACCACCCCAGGCGAATGGCCCCGACCCGGCGAATCCGTCGCCATCTCGGCCCGCATCACGGATCCCGATGGCACCGCCTCGGCTTCGCTCGCCTACCAGATCGTGGAACCAGGCAACTACATCACGGACAGCGACCCGCGCTTCTCCGCAGCCGCTTCATGGGCCACGGTCCCCATGAACGATGCCGGCACGGACGGTGATGCCACCCCGAACGATGGCAATTTCACCGCGCTCATCCCAGCCACCGTCCAGCAGCACCGCCGCCTCATCCGCTACCGCATCAGCGCCATGGATACAGCCGGCCTCCAGATCCGCGTGCCCTACGCCGACGACCCGCAGCCGAACTTCGCCTACTTCGTATACGGAACCCTGCCGTCATGGACCGGGGCCAACCGCCCGGGCGTCACTCCCGCCCAGACATTCTCCCCGGACCTGCTCGCCTCGGTCCCTCCCTATCACCTCATCACCACCACCACGGAACACGCCAATGCCCAGTCCGTTCCCGTAACGAAGGCGGATGGTTCCAACCAGCCGGCCGGTGCCCAGTACGGCCACAGCCTCTACAACTGGAAAGGCGCGCTCTGCCACCGTGGCAAGGTGTACGACCACATCCGCTACCGTGCCCGCGGCGGCGTCTGGCGCTTCTCCATGGGCAAGAATATGTGGAAGTTCGACTTCAACCGTGGGCACGATTTCGAAGCCGCGGACAACTACGGCCGATCCTACGACCAGCGCTGGAAGAAGCTCAATTTCTCATCCTGCATCCAGCAGGGCGACTTCCTCTACCGCGGCGAACAGGGACTCTTTGAAAGCGTGGGCTTCCGACTCTTCCAGCTCTCGGGCATCGCCGCCAATCACACGCAGTTCGCTCACTTCCGCATCATCGAGCGCCCCAGCGAAACCAATGGCACCCCATCGCAGTTCGATGACGACTTCCAGGGGCTCTACCTCGCCATCGAACAGCCGGACGGTCAGTTCCTCGACGAACACGGGCTCCCGGACGGCAACCTCTACAAAATGGAAGGCGGCACCGGCGAACTCAACAATCAGGGACCCAGCCAGCCGAAGAACAAAGCCGACCTCACCGCCTTCCAGGCCTACACCGCCACGGAATCATGGTGGCGCACCAATGCCGACCTGCCAGCCTACTATAATTACCGCGCCATCGTCGACTGCATCCACCATTACGACATCGGCGACGGCAAGAACTATTACTACTTCAATAACCCGGACACCGGCAAATGGCAGCAGGTTCCATGGGACCTCGACCTCACATGGGCCGACAACATGTACCGCGCCGACAGCGGCATCGCAGGCCTCCCACCCAGCGGAAATTCCACGGAACCATTCTTCACAACCGTCTTCGGCAATGGCTCGACCACTGGCATTCCCGCCCTCCGCACAGAACACCGCAACCGCGTCCGCGAAATCCTCGACCTCCTCTGGAACACAGAACAGACCGGCCTCCTCATCGATGAAATGGCTTCGGTCATCTACCAGCCCGGCCAGCTCTCGTTCACCGACGCCGACCGCGCCCTCTGGGATTACCACCCCATCCTCATCTCATCCGCCGTCAACAGCAGCAAAGCCGGCCACGGACGCTTCTACCAGCGCTCGGCCGACTCGCCCGACGGCATCGGCAATTCCGGCCCGGGCACACCCGCCGGAACGTTCGCCGGCATGATCACCACGCTGAAGAATTACATCACGACCCGCCGCAGCGTCATCACTTCCCAGATCCTCACCGCAGCCGACGAGAACCTTGCCCCGGCCACCCCGACCGCTGCCCGCACCACCGCAGGAAGCAATCCCATCCCCACCAACGCCCTCACGTTTTCCTCAGGCCCCTTCACGGGCCGCAGCGGAGCCACTTTCGCGGCCATGCAGTGGCGGCTCGCGGAAATCACAGACCCCGCCACCCCGGGCTTCAACCGCTACAACCGCACGGAACGCCGGAAGTACGAAATCGAAGCATCATGGACCTCGCCGGAAATCACCGCCTTCACTCCCACCATCACCATCCCAGCCGTCGCCGCACGCCCCGGTACCACCTGCCGCGTCCGCGTCCGCCACAAGGACAGCACGGGACGCTGGAGCCACTGGAGCGCTCCCGTCCAGTTCCTCGCCACCGAACCAGATGTCTCTCTCTACCGCCAATCCCTCGCGGTTTCCCAGTTCATGTACCACCCAGCCGACCCCACAGGCACAGAACTGGCAACCTCCACCAATGCCTCGGACTTCGAATGGATCGAACTCCTCAACATCGGTTCCGCCCCGCTCGACCTCTCGAATGTCCGCTTCACCAAGGGCATCGATTTCGACTTCGCCACCAGCGCCGTCACTTCCCTCGCACCAGGCCAGCGCACCGTCGTCGTGAGCAACCCGGCCGCCTTCACGACCCGCTATGGCACCCTCCCCGCAGGCACTCTCATCGCCGGATCATGGCAGCAGGGCGATAACCTAGCCAACTCAGGCGAACTCATCCGCCTGAGCTTCGGCGCCGGAACCCCCATCCGCGAATTCACCTACGACGACTCCTTCCCATGGCCCCCGGAAGCCGACGGATCAGGCTTCCCGCTCGTCCTCGCCGCCCCATGGACCAACCCAGACCACGCCGTCCCATCAAACTGGCGCAGCGGCCAATCCATCAACGGTTCCCCCGGTTCCTACGACGGCACCACACTCGCCTCATGGCTCGCCTTCCACCAGCTCAGCGACCCCACCACGGACTCGGACGGCGATGGCCTCACCGAACTCGCCGAATACGCCCTCGGATCAAATCCCCGCAGCGCCACCCCAGCCGACTTCCTCACCGTCACCATCGACCCCTCTGGCTCCACCCCAGCCATCCTCATGGCCCGTACCGCCGCCAGCCACGACAGCGTCTCCGTATCCGCTGAATGGTCGACCGATGCCACCGCATGGACACCCAGCCCAACCCTCCTCAGCACATCCCGGAACCCGGACGGCTCGCGGTCCCTCTCATGGCTGGCTCCCAACCCGCCATCCTCACAACCCCGCGGCTTCTTCCGCCTCCGCTTCTCCCAAAAACCATAATCCCACAGTCTCATCGGTCTCCCACGCCCACCCCCCCGATTTCAACTTGCCCTCCCTGCCCTCCACGCCATCTTGACCCCCGCCGCAGGGGCACAAAGGAGAGGTGGTCGAGCGGTTTATGGCTCCGGTCTTGAAAACCGGCGTGCCCGTGAGGGTACCGTGGGTTCGAATCCCACCCTCTCCGCCCTTTCCCTCAAGCGAGCCAAGTGGACGGCCCTCAGCGCCAACGGCGCGCTCCATACCAGCCTGGGCCAACGGCCCAGGATAGCGGGAAGCACAAATCCGGAAGCCCTGTAGGGGCGCTCCATTCCTGAACGATGGGACGGGCCTTCAGCCCTTCTGGGATGACTCGAACCGGAAACCTGGGCCGTTGGCCCAGGCTGGTATGACCCCGGGCCGTTGGCCCTCGGGGCACAAATGCCCGGTAACCACAGAAGGCCAGACGTTTTCGCACACGGGAACCACAGAAGGCCAGACCTTTTCGCACACGACCGGTGTCCCCCATTCCTGACCGACGGGACGGATTTCCCAGCAAATTCCCTGACATCTCTGGACACACCAGGCGGACTGAACGACAAATGCCCAGACCTCTTGGAACACGGGTGCCTCCTGCCAACCCGCGCGTCCCCCAGCGCCAACGGCGCGCTCCATACCAGCCTGGGCCAACGGCCCAGGATAACGGGAAGCACAACTCCCGAAGCCCTGTAGGGGCGCTCCATTCCTGACCAATGGGACGGGCCTTCAGCCCTTCTGGGATGACTCGAACCGGAAACCTGGGCCGTTGGCCCAGGCTGGTATGACCCCGGGCCGTTGGCCCTCAGGGCACAAAGGGAACCACAGAAGGCCAGACCTTTTCGCACACGACCGGTGCCGAAGCTGACCCGTGCGTTGATTGAAGAAGGCGTGGACGGGAAACTCCACGCTCCGTTGCTCCCGCCTCCACGGAACCCGTGCGTCCCCAACGGGGACCAAGAGGATAGCCTGGGGCTGAGCGGAGCGATGCCCCAGGTCACCATCCGACATCATAGAGGCGCCCTGAAGGGGCGCGAGAGCCACACAATCCCGGACGATTTCAACAAATGCCCAGACCTCTCTGGACACGGCCCGCATCTACGACGCCATCAAGGAACTCAACGGCGATAGACGGCAAATCAGTTGGCCATTGTCTCATACGCCATGATCACGCGGCATGTTTGGCGATGGATTCGAGGGTACGCTGGGAGACGAGGTTGAGGGTGGTGGAGCGCACCGGGAACAACTTACGGGTGCTGCGGCCGTTCCAGCATTCCGGATGGCGTGCCTCGGCCGCGCGGAGTCACTTACCGCTCTGCCTGGCCGGCCCTATCGTGCCCCCTTCGATGAACTTTGCGGCCAAGTATCCCTTCCGGCGGTCGTCATGCCCTTCACGCAGATTCGACGCCCAGCGGACAATGCGGCGAATCATCGGGCGGCTGTCCCATTGGATGTGAGTCACCGCAGGCTGATACCACTGGAAGCCAGGATCATGGTCGGTGCAGATGAGCGACAAATCCTCCGGCACATTCAACCCGCGTTTGATGCAGAACTGAAACGTCGCCGCCACGAATGGCGGCTCTTCGACGAAGAGCGCCGTCGGAGGCGTGTAACTGAAGAGGGAGTTCAATGCCCTGTGAAATCCCCCGGCGGTTTCATCCCACGTTTGTAATTGAAAGGGACCTGTAGTGATCCCCTGCAATTCCAACTCATCAAGGAAAGCCCGTTCAAACCGACCCGGCTCGGGCACGACGCGGTGCGGGCGGCACAGCAAAACGATTCTGCGGTGGCCCATCTGCGCAAGGAGACGCACCGCCGTGCGCATCGGCGCGACTTTGTCAGGGATGATGCTCGCGATGGGGACACGGCTGGAGCGCCCAGCGAAAGCAAACGCAGGCACCCGCGAATCAGCAAACCAGTCCAGCACCTCGCGCGCTCCGGAAAAGATGACCCATGCATCCGCAGAGGTGTTTTCGACCATTCGCGCGACACGGGTGGCCTTGTAGCCAAGCTCAATTTGCGTGCTCGGCGCAAACTCGGCGTGATGCCCGGCCTCGCGCAGTGCATGGATCAGCTCGACAAAATAATACGCGCTGCGGTCCGCCGGCTCGCCCACGAACACCACCAGCCGCAGCGGGCGCTTCATCGCTCCCACACCCTCCGCGACGATGACGCGCTTCTTCCCGCGCCCCTGCGGGAGCAGCAGGCCCTCGCGTTCCAGCTCCAACAGCGCCGCCTCCACCGAGGCCCGCGAGACTCCCAGTTCCCTCGCGAGCCGCATAACCCCGGGCATCTTTCCCTTCCACTGCCCGCACGTCAGTTCCTCCCGCAGGAATGCGGCGAGCTGTTTAGCGGTGGAGAGGCGAAGCCAGTTGCCCATGCGTGAAAGGTCTCAGTGATGTGCCAAGATGTCCTCGATGCCGGGGAAAAGCAACAACCAGGCCGCCGGGAAGGATAGTTGTCGGGCGGGAACCGCCTTGGCACCGAGTCAACTTCTGCGGATTCAATAGCCAAAGGAGGACTGCGCCTCGCACAGACTCCACCCTGACGACCCCAACCGAATCGTGAAGCTGCAAACCAAACTCATACTCACTGGCCTTGCCGTGCTTTTACCCCTGCTGCCGGCAACGGCCGCCCCGGTCACGTGGGGCGGCTGGACTGCCGTCACGGACAACACCGCGATACAGACGCTCGGCGGTTACACGACTTACGGCGGGGTGAACTTCAACGGCCCCACCACCACCATCAGCAATGGGACGAGGGATGTCGTGTTCACCGGAATTGCGCAGAATGCGAGCGGCACGGCGGCGGACATCACCGTCGCCGGGGCGAACTTCGATTTCCAAAGCACCCTTGCGGGCAACTCCAACGTGACGACTGCGGTCGGCTCTCCGCAGACGTGGGCAACGGTGCTGGACCGGGTCATTGGCGACTTCAATAACACGGCCTCGATCAACCTGTCGGGGCTGACAGTGGGGCGCAGTTACTACGTGCAGTTTTTCTCATCGGCGCCGGATGCCAACATCCTCGCCAACTCGAAGATCAGCAGTGGCGGCGTGGACAGCCCGATCTTCGGAAATCACGTCTCGGGCGGCACAAAGTACATCATCGCCACCTTCACCGCCGATGGCACAAGCCAGTCGTTCGCCATGACCGGGCAGGAGCCGACCTACAGCGCGCTCGTGATTGGCGTGAATGTTCAGGTGAACGACACGACTCCACCCGCGATCACTAATCTGGGCCCGGCGGACAATGCGGCGGATGTGCCACTGAACGCGAATCTCTCCGCGTCGTTCACCGAGGCGATTGCCGTGGGCACGGGCCATGTCGTCGTGAAAAACCTGACCGATGGAACGCAGACTGCCATCGCCATCACGGACACAACGCAGGTTTCGATTTCAGGAACGACGCTAACGATCAAACCGGCGGCGGACCTTCTGGCCGGGAAATCATACTCGGTGTGGATGGATGCGACGGCGATCCGTGACGTTGCGGTGCCGCCGAACAGTTTCGCCGGGATCGCTAATGACACTACGTGGAACTTCTCAACGATTATGCCCGACACGGCACCGCCAGATTGGGTCGCGAACTGGCCCAAGGCACAGCGTGTGTCGCCCACCTCCATCATGGTCCGGGCGCGGACCAATGAGAAGGGGGCAGCTCATTGCATCGTCCTGCCGGAAGGCGCTCCGGCACCCTCGGCAGCACAGGTGAAGGCCGGGAGTGACAGCACGAACGCACCGGCGTTGCGCAGCGTCAGCATCGCGCTGACGGCGAATGTCGAGGCGACGGCTTCTGTCACCGGGCTGACGACCGATACGACTTACCATGTCTGGTTCGTCGCGGAGGACGCGGTGCCGAATCTGCAGACTGCGCCATCGATGGTCAGCGTGTCGCTCACCTCCGGCGCAATGGAGCCGTTCGTTTCGGAGTTCGTGGCCGTGGGCAGCGTGCTGCCGGATGAAGATCTGGAAGCGAACGACTGGATCGAAATCTTCAATCCGAACGCCGCGCCGATCCATCTCGCGGGCTACTACCTCACCGACGACGCGACGCATCTCACGAAATGGGCGTTCCCGGCGATGACGCTCGCGGGTGGCAGTTACCTCGTGGTTTTTGCTTCGGATAAGAACCGGACGCAGGCCGGTTCGCCTCTGCACACGAATTTCAAACTGACCGCCAACGGCGAGTATCTGGCGCTGGTGAAGCCGGATGGCACGACGGTGGTGAGTGAATTCGCGCCGGCCTTCCCCGTGCAGGTCGCGGGCTACAGTTACGGCATTGACGGCCTGCTCGTCACGAGTCCCGCAGGTTACTTCCCCGTGCCGACTCCGGGCGCGATCAATGGCGCGCCGGGCACGCCGCTGCTCGTCACGCTGAGTCCACCCTGCGCGACCTTCACGACGAGCGTCGCCGTGACCATGACGCCGAGCTTCGCGCTCGCGGGCAGCGTCATTCGCTACACCACAGACGGCAGCGAACCCACCGCCGCGTCCACTCTCTATCCTGGCTCGGCAGTCACGTTTTCCGGCACGACGCATCTCCGCGCCCGGATCTTCGCCGCTGGATCCGCCGGGAACATCGCCGGCGGACACTATCAGAAACTCGCCGTGACCTCGAACCTCGCGGGCATCAATCCTCCGCGCACGTTCGACTCCAACAGCCCGCTCATGGTGATCGAGAACTTCGGAGCTGGTGCGGTTCCAAACGACGACTTCTCCTATCAGACCGCACGAATGATGGTGTTCGATCCGGCTGTCGGTCGCAGCAGTCTGGCGGCGACGCCGAATGCCTGTGCGCGAGTCGGCATTCGCAGACGCGGAGCCAGTTCCTCAGGCTATCCCAAATCGCAGTATCGCCTGGAACTGCGCGACGAAGCGGGTGCCGACCTCGATCTGGCGCTGCTGGGACTGCCGTCGGATTCCGACTGGGTGCTCAGCGGTCCGTATGTAGACAAGGCGCTCATCCGCAATCCGCTGGTGTTCGATCTTGGACGCACCATCGGGCTGAAGGCACCGCGCGTCCGGCACTTTGAGCTGTTCCTCAACACCGATGGCGGCGAATTGACGTCCGCGGATTATGTCGGCGTCTATGTCCTCACCGAGAAGATCAAGCAGAGCAACAACCGCGTGGACATCGCGGAACTGACCACCACCGACAACACGCCACCCGCCGTGACTGGCGGCTACGTGCTGCGCTTTGAGCCGGTGGACACGCACGCAGCCGGCTCGCCCGTGGCAACGGGCTGGTCCACGCTGGAAATCGTCCAGCCGGAAGTGCCGACGGCGTCGCAGAAGAGTTACATCGGCGGATACGTGGACAGTTTCTGCGCCACACTGGGCTGGGCGCGGGGCGGCGGTGCGAACAACCTGGGCATCGTGAACAACGATCCCCTCACCGGTTATCCGTCGTTCATTGATGTGAACTCGTTCGTGGACCTGCTGACGATCAATGAACTGGTGCGCGATCAGGATTCGTATGTCCGCAGCGACTACATGTACAAAGACCGCGGCGGCAAACTGTGCAAAGGCCCGCTCTGGGATTATGATCTCTCGATGGGCACCGGCCGCTTCTTCAACAACCTGTCGAAGGAAGGCTGGCAGCTTTACGGCTCCACCGCTAACCTGAATCCCTCGGGGAGCTACAACCGCGGCGGCGAGGACAATCAGTATGAACCGGACTGGTTCGTGCCGCTGCTGCGCGACGCGGATTTCCGCCAGCAATGGATTGATCAGTGGTTCGAACTGCGGCGCTACGGGGTTCTGGAAAACGCGGCGCTCATCGCCCGCATCAATGCTCACGCCGATCCGCTCGCGGAAGCAGCGGGGCGGAATTTCATCAAGTGGCCCTATCTGAATGTGGTGCGGCCGCCGGGAAGCGTTTTTGACAGCCCGGCGACGACGACATGGACGGGACAAATTGATGCCGTGAAAAACTGGCTGACGACCCGCATGGCGTGGATTGACGGACAATTCCCGACCCTGGTGAGTTTCTCGCGGCCATCGGGCGCCGTCAGCACAGGGACGACTGTGGCGCTCACCGCGGCGGGCGGGACGATTTACTATACGACCGACGGCAGCGATCCCCGGCTTCCCGGCGGCGGCGTGAGTCCCGCAGCTGCCATGCTCGTCAGCGGCGGCACAGTGACGATCCCCGCATCACGGACGATCGTCGCGCGGACGCAGCGCAACTCATGGACGATGAGCTCGAGCGGCACGCCGCTGGGCATCACATGGAGCGCCCCGGCGCAGATGACGTATGTCGTTGGCACGCCGGCGAGTGCGGCCAATTTGATCATCACGGAACTGAACTATCACCCGCCCGCACCAGCCACGGCGGCGGAACTGGCCGACCCGACTTTCCGCAATGACGACTTCGAGTTCATCGAGGTGCGAAACGTCAGCGCCGGGCCGATAGACCTGAGTGGCATGGCGTTCATCAACGGAATCACGCACTACACACTGCCGCCACAGGTGCTCCCGGCGGGCGAATATGGCGTCTTCGTCGAGAGCCTCGCGGCCTTCCGCGCCCGCTACGGCAACGGCCCGCGCGTGCTGGGCGTTTATGCGGACAAGTTCAGCAACGGCGGCGAGCCGGTGCAACTCGTGGACCTCGCCCGCGCGAACATCAGCACGTTTACCTTCCTCGACACCTGGTATCCGACGACCGACGGAGCCGGAGCCTCGCTGATCGCGGTGAACGAAACCACCGCCGGAGCCGATCTCAGCAACCCGCTCTCATGGAACGCCAGCCCCCATCCGCTAGGCACGCCGGGCATGGCGAACAACGCGAGCAACTTCGCCGCATGGCTGCGTGAAAACTTCGACGCTGCAGCACTGGCCAATCCGCTGGTGAGCGGTCCGCACGCCGACACCGATGCCGATGGAGTGACCACATTAATGGAATTCGCCCTCAGCCTGAACCCTTTCCAAGCCGACGCCCCGGCCCTTCTGCCGTCCGCCGGATTCGCCAGTGTGGCCGGCGACACTTACCTGACCCTGACATTCAGACGCCGGAAGCCCGGCAGCGACGTGACCTATCACCCGCTGGTCTCACCCGACCTGACCGGCTGGACCCAGCTAACGACGATGGTCGGCACAGCCGTGGACAACGGCGACGGCACCGAAACCGTCACCTTCCGCGATACGCTCAGAACGACCGACGCCCCCCGGCGCTTCCTGCGGCTCAAAGTGGTTCGGTGATCCCAACAAGAAGCGGAGGCAGTGGCGGGCGGTGTTGCACGATGGAAGCGATGCCGAGCGTTCATCGTGATACCGAACCGGTTAGGAGCCTGTTGAAAAACCCGGACTGGTAGCGCGGCGAGGCATTCCTCCACAGGGCGAGGCGCAGCAAAGGAGAAGGTCGAGACCTTCGACTGCGGTGCAACGAAGCCTTGTGGAAGAGGGCCCGCCGCCCGCAGGGGATCCAACCTCCAAACCCACGGCGCAGCCGCTCCTCCATCCACCGCGGAATCCGGATCCGCTGCCGGGCCCGGTTTTTCAACAGGCTCTTAGGCAGGACTTACGCACGTTTCGGGATCCGGCGGCCGGGCGGACATGCCCACCATGCCGGAAGCAAGGATAGTTGGCACGGCGGAAAGGTCTGGTCCTCCGGCGCGACTTTCCCTATCCAAGGCGGGTTTCAGGCCGCTGGCGGCAATCCACCCTCCCCCCGCAGGCGACGGCCGTTCCATCGAATGATACCACAGAAGTCCCGCCCACTTTGAAAGCACTGAACACCAGATGGCTCGGCCGCCCGGCCACTTTCGCTGCCATGACCTTTCCGCTGTTTTCCCATGCGGCACCGGTCGCGTGGGGGTCATGGACAGGGGTGACGGACAACACGGCGATTCAGACCCCGGCGAATTATATCACGTTCGGCGGAGTGAACTTCAATGGCTCCACGACGACGATCTCCAACGGGACGAGGGACGTGGTTTTCACCGGCGTCGCGTGGCATGGCAGCGGCACGGCGGCGGGTGTGACTGTGGCCAATACGGGTTTCGGCTTTCAGAGCACGGGCAATAATTCAAACGTGACCGCTGCCGTCGGATCCCCTCAGACGTGGAACACAGTGCTGGATCGCGTGATCGGCGACTTCGACAACTCCGCCGCAATCAACCTGTCAGGCTTGACGGTTGGCAGGAGTTACTCCGTGCAGTTCTTTTCCTCGGCGCCTGACGCCAACATTCTCGCCAATTCAAAGATCAGCAGCGGCGGCGTGGACAGTCCGGTTTTTGGCAGTCACGTCCCGGGCGGGACGAAATACATCATCGCCACGTTCACCGCAGACAGCACCAATCAATCGTTCGCCATTTCCGGCACAGAGCCGACCTACAGCGCGCTGGTTATCGGCGTGCAGCCCGCGGGCGGCGATACGACTCCGCCGGCGATCTCCAGTCTCAATCCGGCGGATAATGCAGTGGATGTGCCAGCGACTGCGAATCTGACGGCGACCTTCAGCGAAACCATCGCGACAGGCAGCGGGAATGTCACGGTCAGGAATCTGACGGACAGCACGGAGACGACGATTGCGATCACCGACGCGAGTCAGGTGTCGATTTCCGGGGCAGTGCTGACGATCAACCCCGCCGCCGATCTCGCGCCGGGCAAATCGTACTCGGTTCGCATGGATGCCGGAGTCGTCAGAGACCTTGCCTCGCCGCCCAATGCCTTCGCCGGGATCACCGACGACACGAGGTGGAATTTCAGTACACTGGCACCGGACACGACGCCTCCGGTCTGGACCGCGACGTGGCCAAAGGCGGGGCAGTTGACAGCGACATCCATCACCCTCCGCGCACAAACTAACGAGCCCGGCACGGGATACTACGCCGTGCTCCCGGCAGGGTCTGCCGCGCCCGGTGCAGCTCAGGTGAAAGCCGGCACGGACAGCGCGGACGCGCCGGCTCTGGCGGCCGGGAGCCTGGCACTGACAGCGAATTCCGAAGCCACTGCCACCGCCGCCGGGCTGACTGCCGACACCGCCTACGATGTCTATTTTGTCGCCGAGGATGCCGTGCCTAACCTGCAGAGCGCTCCGGTATTGGTCGGCGTTTCCCTGGTGACGCCGGCTGTGGTCGCGTGGGGTGACTGGGCCGCTGTCACGGACAGCACAGCGATTCAAACGCTCGACGATTATAACGCTTTCGGCGGGGTGAACTTCAATGGTTCGACCACCACCATCAACAATGGGACGAGGGACGTGGTCTTCACTGGCATCGCGCACAATGCGAGCGGCATGGCCGCCGGGGTGACCGTGAGCAATACAGGCTTCCGCTTTCAGAGCACGGGTGGCGGCAATTCCAACGTTTCATCCGCCGACGGAACGCCGCAGAACTGGGCCACCGTCCTTGATCGCGTCATCGGCGACGACAACAACGATGCCACCATCCATCTGAGCGGACTGACCGCCGGCACCAGCTATTCCGTGCAGTTCTTCTCATCAGCCCCGGACGCCAACATCCTCAGCAACTCGCAGATCAGCAGCGGCGGCGTGGATAGTCCTTTTTTTGGCAGCCATGTGTCGGGCGGCACCAAATCCATCATCGCCACCTTTACTGCCAACAGCCCGAACCAACCGTTCACGTTCTCCGGGTCCGAGCCGACATACGGTGCATTGGTCATTGGGGTGCAGCATCCGGCCAACAGCTACGCCGCATGGATCAGCGGCTTCCATGTCGGCAGTCAGACCGCGTTCGCTGACGATCCCGATGGCGATGGACTTGAGAATGGCGTGGAGAATTTCCTCGGCACCTCGCCTGCCGCCGGCAATGCCGGACTCGTTCCCCTCTCCCGGAGCGGGAATACGTTCACGCTGACACACCCGCAGAGCGACAGGGTGGCCAGCGACATCGCCGCGGTAAACTACAAGTGGTCCACCGACTTGCAGGGCTTCCATGCCTCCGGTGCGTCTGCCAGCGGCATCATGGTCGATCTGGTGCCTGCGCTCCACACGCCCGAGGCCGGGACCACGACTGTCGTGGCCACTGTCACCGGCGCGATGCCCTCCCGGCTGTATGTCAGGCTTGAGGTGACCAGACGATGACCGCTTCTTTTTCACACCACCACCCTCAGAACCCAATACCCACATCCATATGACCAAAAGAACACGAACCCTCATCCTTGCGACAGCCGTCGTGGCACTGCCGTCGGTATCCCACTCCGCTGTAGTCACATGGGGCGCATGGACAGCCGTGACCGACAACACTGCGATTGTCACGACCGCCGGCTACTCCAGCTACCTGGGAGTCAACTTCAACGGATCCAATACCACCATCAACAACGGCCCCGGGGGCACAGGCGGAACGGATGTCGCCTTCACGGCGGCCGCGCTGAACGGCAGCGCCGTGGCCGGCGGCCTGACCGTGGCAAACGCTGGATTCGCCTTCCAGAGCACCGGAACCGGCAATTCCAACGTCACCCCCGCCGTGGGGGCACCACAGACATGGGCCGCCGTGCTGGATCGCGTCATCGGCGACGACAACAACCTTGCCACGATCACGCTGTCGGGCTTGACCGCAGGCGATGACTACTACGTGCAGTTCTTCTCGTCGGCTCCCGACGCGAACATCCTCGGCAACTCAAGGATCTCCAGCGGTGGCGTGGACAGTCCCCTGTTCGGTGCGCATTCCGGCGGCGGCACCAAATCCATGATCGCCACCTTCACCGCCGATGGCCCGAGCCAGGCCTTCTCCATCACAGGAACAGAGCCGACCTACAGCGCTCTCGTCATCGGCGTGAAACCGGTGCCCGAGCCATCCGCAGCCTTGCTCGGCGCTCTGGGGCTTCTGGGCCTGGCGCGCCGCCGCCGGTGATCCTGCGCTGCTGCGCGTCTCCAGCCTGCGCATACCGCGCAGGGTGGCCACGGTCTTGCGCCGCCCTGCCGCTTGTTCACACCCAATGCAATTCACCGCCTTACTCGCCTCGTTGGCCGCACTGCTGATCGTCACGCCGACCTCCGCCGCCCCGCTGAAAGTCTATCTCATGTCCGGGCAGTCAAACATGCAGGGCTTCTGCAGCGTGAAAACATTCCCGCAAATCGGAGCAGACCCGGCGACCGCTACGCTTCTCAGGAAAATAGTGAATGCCGACGGCACGCCGCGGGTGCATGAGAACATCTGGATCTCCACCAGCGGCTGCGCCAAAGACGAGCAGCCCGGCCAATTGACGACCGGTTACGGCGGAGGAAAAGGAGGCGACCGCATCGGCCCCGAGCTGACCTTCGGCATCACCATGCAGGAGCATCTCAAACAGCCGATGCTCATCATCAAAGCCGCATGGGGCGGCAAGAGCCTCTGCCGCGATTTCCGTCCGCCCAGCGCGGGCATTCATCCAACGCACACCAGCGCGCTGGCTGAACTCAAGAGGCAAAACAAGGACACGGCGGAACTGGAAAAGGAGTATGCCGAAGGGCACGGGAAGTATTACCGCATGATGATCAGCCACGCGCAGTCCGTGCTCGGCGATATCAGGAAAGTTTATCCTGCCTACGATGCCGCGCAGGGCTACGAGTTGGCCGGCTTCGTGTGGTTTCAGGGGGAGAACGATTTCGGCGACCAGGCCACCTATCCGAATCCCGGAGAGCCGGGCGGCTACGATGAATACACCCGCCTGCTGGCCTGCCTGATCCGCGATGTGCGCCAGGAGTTGAAAGCGCCGCAGATGCGCACGGTCATCGGCGTGCTCGGCTTCAACGGCGAGCTGGAAACCGAGCGCTATCGCCAGATTGAGCCGCAGCACATCCCGTGGCTGCGCGAGTTCCGCAAAGCCATGGCCGCGCCTGCGGAGATTCCAGAATTCAAAGGACAGGTTACCGCAGTGCGCACCGAGGAATTCTGGGAACCGCGACTGGAGGAACTTCAGGGCCGCTGGAAACGCGTGAAGGCAAGGAACGGCGAACTTAACGCGCAGGGCCTCAGCAAGGAAGCGCAGAAGGCCGCGATCGATGAATTCCTCAGAACCGTCTACACGCCCGAGGAGTGGAAGCTCATGGAAACCGGAGTCTCCCACGCCTGCTATCACTACCTCGGATCCTCCAAAATCATGGCCCGCATCGGCAAGTCCTTTGCAGAGGCGATGATCCAACTGGAGAAGAATTGAATTTCACCAGCCCACCACACCCATGCCCCACATCCCATTCCGCCGCCGCCATGCATACAGACACCTCGCCGGTACTGCCGCCCTCGCACTCCTGCTGCTTGCCGGTGCCAGTGCGCGCACATGGACCAGCGCGGAAGGCGACAAGACATTCGAAGGCGAACTGAAATCCTACGATGCCGCATCCGGCAAAGTCAGGGTGACCCTGAAGAATGGGAAACCGATGACATTTCAGCAGGACAAGCTGTCGGCGGACGACATCGCATGGCTCAAGGAAAATGGCGCCGCCGCGGGCAAGGATACCGCAGCGGGCAAGTCCAGCATGGGCAAGATCGAGTCCGATCCGACGAAACTGTTCGTGAAGCACGACGGCAAAGCAGCGGACATGAGCAAGCCAGCGCAGGTCTTCATCCTGATGGGCCAGTCCAACATGGTCGGCCTCGGCAAAATCGGAACCTTGGATGCGGCTGTGAAATCGAAAGGGAAATACCCCTACCTCATTGATGAGGGCGGCGCGTGGACGCAGCGGAAGGATGTCCGCAATGTCTTCGTCATGTGCTCCGGCAACAGCCCGGCCAAGGATGAGCACAATGATTGGCTGAGCGTGTCCAACCGGGGCAGGATGGGCCCGGAGCACGCTTTCGGACATGGTCTTGGCAACGCGATCAATGCCCCCGTGCTCATTTTGAAAAGCTGTATCGGAAATCGCAGCCTCGGCTGGGATCTCCTGCCGCCCGGCACCGCGGCATACAAATACAAAGGCGAGCTGCAGCCCGGCTACCGCGGCACTCCGAAGGATCCCGAAGCGAAGAACGAGCCGCCCGCCGGAGAGTGGTACGCCGGCTGCCAGTATGACGGCGATGTCGCCGCGGCGAAGAAGGTGCTCGCCAACCTCGACACCTACTATCCGGGAGCGAAAAGCTATGAAGTGGCCGGCTTCTTCTTCTGGCAGGGCGAGAAGGACTGCGGCAATGAGGCGCACGCGGAGAACTACGAGAAGCACCTCAGCAGCTTCATCAAAAGCGTGCGCAAGGACTTCGAAGCGCCGAAGGCGAAATTTGTCCTCGCCACCCTCGGCGAAGCCAAGAAGGGCGAAGGCGGCAACAAAGGCAAAGTCACCGACGCCCAACTCGCGGTGGATGGAAAGAAGAATAGAGAATTCGCCGGCAACGTGGCCACGGTTTACGCCAATCCCTTCTGCCACGGGGGCAGCGGCAACAGTCACTACGACGGCAATGCCGAGACCTACATGGATGTCGGAGAAGAAATGACCCGGGCCATGGTCGAGCTGCTCAAGGAATGACAGTGGCCAGTTTCCCGGCTGAAGCACCTCCAGTTTGTCTCATGACCGGCACGCCGCCACGGATGAGCAGCACACCGCAGTTTCTGAGCCGCAGCCCGCGTCGTTTGTCATGGCGGCTGCCCCGTATGGCAAATGGTGATCTCGCCGGAGCGGGACCGGTGGAGCCACCGGGGCAAAAGGCCGCTTTCGTCCGGGTCTGGGAACGGTCGGGCTTTCCCTGGCTGACATTTCCCAGCCCAGCGGTTGATGCGGCGGACGAGCGGGCCGGCTTCCCAGTGGATGTGGGAAAGGGCGGGGGCGCTCCAGGCGAAGGCAGGATCGGGGTCCGTACAGATCAGCGAGACTTGCAGCGGCACCCGGATACCGCGCTGGTTGGCGAGCGGGCTGCTGTGGGCGGAAGCGGGGTTCCGCAGGATCCGGCACGCGGAAGACCTTCCACGGCTGACGGAGACTTGCCCCTTGTCGCTCAGGCAAAGCATCATCAATCTCCCCTCAGCCAGCCGCCGCCAGTTTTTGAAGATCATAGGGACATCCCCGAGTCGACAAGGCCATCGGGAAAGCGATGGTCGAACTTTTAACAGAATAATTTACCATGATCAAATCATCCGCATTACTCTCCATTTACCTGATTCTCCCAGCCGTTCCCGCTGTTTACGCAGCGGCACATGCGATACCGCCGGGAGTAAAAGCCGAAGCGGGAACACTTGAGACGCAGTATGCCGCGCAGCTCAAATCGCTGCAGGCCGAAATCGCCGAATCGCTGCCGGCGGTACCCGAGCAGAGGAAAGCCGCATTTCTGGACGCGCGGGAGGCGGTGAAGAACGCGAAGGCGGCGGTGACGGCGGCGCAGCAACCGCTGGACAAACTGGGGACCGCCGCCGCTCTCGTGGATCATGCGAAAGGGAAATGGCTGGGCGGAGCCGAGAAGGGGATCGCGAACGCACAGGCGATGCTGAAAAAAGCATCCAGCGACGCCGAACGCGAGGCTGCGAATAAAGAGCTGGCGAGGTGGCAGGCGGACAAGGAAGCCGGACTGAAGGCACTGAAGGAGCGTCAGGCGGCGCTTGATGCGGCGATGGCGGATGAGGCCAAAAACGTCGAGGCGAAAAAAATGGCACAGGCAGCGCTGGCGGATGCGGAGGCGAAGGAGATGCATTCTGCCAAGGCTCTCCTGACGGATGTGAATTCGTTTCTTTCCAGCCACAAGCTGGACGCGAAGCTGGTGGAGTGCGCCGTGCTGGCCAATGCCACGCCGCGGGGCCTCGCGGAGTATGCCCGTCAGGGCAAAGAGCAGGAGGCGCTGATCCAGAAGCTGCTTTCCGATACTGCGCTGATGAGAGCAATGCTGGAGGCCGGCGGTCCGAAGGACAGCAAGTATGGGCAGGCGGCGCAGATTCTGGCCGCCATTCATAAGGAAAGTCCGCGGGCCAAGGACGGTGTCCTTCAGCGCCTCGCCATCGCCACCTGCCTCGAACATGCGGTGCCGGTCAAGCAGGCGAATCCCAAAGCCGACACCGCGGCGCCTCCTGTGGTTGATCCTGTGAAGCGCTACCTCCATTTCGAGAAAGCCAGTCTCGCCGGCGAACTGGATCCGGCATTCAAACACATGTCCGCGTGGGAATTGCGCAACGTGGTGAACGGCGATGAATCGGACGAAACTCTGGCTTGGGGCCGTGAGATGCTGCGCAACTACCGCCCTGATCATGTGCTGAATCCGGACTACGGCTGGCGCTATTCGAAGGCCGTGACGACCGACGTCCGCTATGGCTCGCAGGACGTGAAGAACGACGCGCCCTCCCTGCAGCCCTATCAGAACATCATCCGGAACGGCGGCGTCTGCGGGCGGCGCGCGTTCTTCGGCCGGTTCATTCTGCGCTCCTTTGGCATCCCGACGGTCGCGCGTCCTCAGGTGGGACACGCCGCGCTGGCTCACTGGGCGCCGAACGGCTGGGTCATCAATCTCGGTGCCGGCTGGGGCACTCCTGAAGCCAAGGGCGTGATGGAAATGACCGATGCGGACTTCGTGCTGGAGACGCAGGTGCGCAAAAGTCCGGCGGAACATGCCAAAGTGCTGCGCGCTCAATGGGCGGCCGATGCGCTGGGTGAGCCGAAGTATGTCAGCATGAAGCCTGACACCGGCGGCTTGTGGAGTCTGCTGGCTCTCTATCAAAAGAAGGCGGTCGCTGCGGATGCGAAGGCTGCCCCTCCGGCGGCTCTGGGTCAGGAACTGGGCGAGGCCAATGAATCCGCCGAAGTAAGAGCAAGGGCTTTGGTGAAAGCGGAGCTAACGGAAGCGGACCGGAAGACCGTGGTGGATTCAAACGGTGTGATCACCATTCCCGCCGGGGCATGCAGCGGGGGGCAGATTGTCGGGAGCTTTCTCGGCGGCCATCAACTGTTCTCCGGCGGCGGCGTCATCACCTGTGACGTCGAAGTTGCCGGTGCCGGAGTTTATGGCCTCACAGCGCGGGTGGTCACGGTGCAGGACAATCCCGGCCTCCAGCTTGCACTCAACGGCGGGAAGGTATCGGCAGAAATCGCCGTACCCTACACCATGGGACAATGGCAGCATACCGAGCCGGTGCGGGTATCGCTGGATAAAGGCCGGAATGCGCTGCGCTTCACGCGCCCGGAAGGCAGCCGCGGTCTGACAATCCGGGAATTCACTCTCACACCGGTGAAGTAGTTGGATTCTCCCGCCGGCAACTCCTGCTCCCTGCGGCTGAAATCACGACTATGACCCCCTGCTCCGCATAGAATATGACACGCTCCGCCACCGACGCACTCCGCCTTTGCTTTGCCGCTCTGTTGTTTTCCTCATTCGCGGTATGGGCCGGAGGGGGGCCACCGCCAGCATTCATCGAACTTGGTTTACCCTTCAGAGACCATGCCATCCTGCAGCGCGGGACGAGTCTGCCTGTCTGGGGCTGGAGCCAACCCCGCACGGTCGTCACTGTGGAGTTTGCCGGCCAAAAGCAATCCGTGCACACTGCTGCGGACGGCAGGTGGCTGGTGAAGCTAACGCCGCTTGATGCCAGCGCGCAGCCTGCGGAGATGACCATTAGCGAAGACGGTGGCGGGAAGGTCGTACTGAAGGATCTGCTCGTTGGCGAAGTGTGGCACGCGAGCGGGCAGTCGAACATGGAGTGGTTCGCGGGGAAGTCGCTGTGCGCGGCGCTGGCGGAGGATCTGGCGAAGGCACAGGACGAGGTGCCCATCCGGGAATTGCGGTCGGACACGGTTTCGGCGCTCTATCCTCAAACGAAGGGTACATCGGAGGCGGGATGGAAGACGAGCCGGAAGGCCGGTGAATTCTCTGCGCTGGCGCTCGCTTTTGCGCATGAGCTGCACAGGGAACTAAAGGTGCCGGTGGGTATTTTGCTGACGTCGCACAGCAACACGCGCATCGAGGCGTTCACGGAGCGGCGGGCAATTGAGGGGCATCCACAGCTCACCGCGGACGCCGGAATGATCCAAAATGGCGATGCCGCAACGGAGCAGGGGCGCGCGGCTTTTGAAAAATACTACGCCGATCTGGAAATGTGGCAGAAGGCTTCGGCGGCGCTGGGATTCCCCGTGGAGAAACCGCTGAAACGTCCGGAGCTTCCGGGAATCGCGGGTGAATGGCGCGGGCCGTCGCAGTTCTTTAATGGCAAGATCGCGCCGGTCGTTCCCTATGCGATTCGCGGATCGCTGTGGTGTCAGGGGGAGTCGAACTCCGGCGACGGACGCCTTTACGCAGCGCGGATGGAGGCGCTCGTCCGCGGCTGGCGCGAGGCGTGGGGCATGCCGGAGATGCCGTTCTACTTCACGCAGATGCAAAACTACGGCGCGGCGGATTCCAGTGCAGTCGGTCTCGCTGATGTGCGGCAGGCCCAGCACCTGTTCTTCATGAACAACCGCGCTCATGTTGGCATGGTCGTGCAGACAGATCTCAATCCTGCGGCCCCGGGGAACATCCACTACCAAAACAAACTCCATCCCGGCATGAGGCTCGCGCGCTGGGCGCTGGCGAAAGACTACGGACGCGACATCGCCTACACCGGTCCCATTTTTGAAAAGTACACGGTCGAGGGAAACAACGTCATCGTCTCCTTCGAGAAGGCCAGCCTCTTCGGCGGTCTGATGGTCGGCAGCAAAGGACTGGAGAAGGACTGCAAAGAGCCGGAGAAATTCGTGGAGCCCGCGCGGCCCACTCCCGGCGAAAGGCTGAATCATTTTCGTCTCTGCGGCAAAGACCGGAAGTGGCACGCGGCGGATGCGGTGATTGCCGGCGACAGCGTCGTGGTGACTTCGAATGCTGTGCCCGAGCCGGTCGGCGTGCAGTATGCGTACAGCGAAGCCCCACAAAATGCGAACCTCTACAACAAAGTCGGTCTCCCGGCGGCGCCCTTCGCTCTGGTGGATGGCAAGCTCACTTTCGAAGAGGACGATCCAGTAAAGTTGGCCGCCGAGAAAGCGAAGTATGCGCAATACACCGACCCGGATTTCCCTGTCTTCACCGTCGCGGCGTATTTTCGCGATGGCGCGGTTATGCAGCGCGACCGGCCCATCCCCGTGTGGGGCTTTGCCAACAAAGGAGTGGAGGTGACGGTGACACTCGGCGGTGTCACGAAGACCGTCGCAGCCAACGACCGGCAGCAATGGGCGGTCTCTTTTCCCCCTCTGCAGGCTTCCACGCAGCCAATCACGCTGGAGGCGAAGACGAGCCACGGTCACAGCAGGACCGTCAAAGATATTCTGGTCGGCGATGTCTGGTTCGTGACTGGCAGCACGCAGCTCACTTCCGAGCCGGCCATGGATCGTCGCGACAAAGATGCCGCCACACCCGGAGCATTGCCGCTGGTGCGCGAGTTCCGGCGGAGGACCGCAGCCAGCACGAGCCCCGTGCCGAGAAAGCGCGGATTCGAAATCGGCGGCGACCGCAAATATCAGTCGTTCTGGCAGACTGCGAACTTCGCCGACGCGGGCGACTGCGTTTCGATGTTTGCGTATCACTTTGCGAAAGCACTCAACCGCCCCGGCATTCCGCAGGGCATCGTGACCATGTCCTCCGGTGGCAGGGACCAGATGGCATCGCCGCTTTCGTGGACCTCATTCGCCGGAGTGAGAGACACCGCAAACCCCGCGTTCCAGTCCCGCCTCAATGCGCTACTCCTTCAGGATCCAGGTTCCACAGTATCAACAAAGGCAGCGGCGGATTACGTGCAGGCCGTGAAATCGGAGGTCGCAAAGATCGCCGCTCTGGCAGAGAGCGGAGCCGGCCTAACCGGCGCACCGCTGCAATTCCCCGCATTCCCCGAGCCCGGCCGCAGCGGCGAAGTCAAACCCGACACCGTCCCCACGCTCGCCCACAACTGGTGCGTCAGCCCGCTTACACCTATGGGAGTCGCCGGCGTGATCTGGGTGCCCGGCAAAGACAACCTCGGCTACTCACCCGCGACGGATTACGCCATCGAGCTTGAAATCTACGCCCGCAGCCTGCCCGCGACATTCGGTCAGGACAAGGTCCTGTTCCTCCATGCCCAGCCCACGGCGGCCCTGGTCCCGGAGGTTACTGCGCCGAAACTCGAAAACGCCGTGCCTGTGGAGTTCAATCTGTGGCCCCGGAGCCTTCAAGACCTTGCCGCACAACTTGGCGCGGCGGCGGCCGGCTTAGATAGAAACACCATTGAGTCGAAGTGACCAATGGCGGCCCACACGAGCCGCAATCCGCAGGGTCGTTGCCCTCTCCGGTGTGCTACAGGCTTCGCCCGTTTCGTTCACATTTTGAATCCGCATCCCTTCTCCGTCATGAGATGCATCCTCATTCTTTTCGCTGTCTTCTGCCTGCCTGCCTTGGCCGCGGACACACCATCTCCGCCAGCGGCGCACACCACGCGCACCATCGAAGGCTGAACCGTTCGCGTGGATGACCGCCTGCTGCAGGGCGATCACGCAGCAACCGGCATGCGCGCCTTGAAGTTGCTCGGATTCGAAGAGCTGCGGGTGAAAGCGGCGCGGCGGAAGTTTCGCGACAGCGGGAAATGCGGGTCCGTGTCATGTCTCTCCGCATCTCTGAGCCCATGCCCCCAAGCGCCGACGGCGCGCCCCATACCAGTCCGATGGAACGGGCCTTTGGCCCTCCTAGAATCAATCTACCCGCCTACCTGGGCCGTAGGGGCGTCCCATTCCTGACCGATGGATTGGGCCTTCAGCCCTCAAATGCCACAGCAGGCCGGACCTATTGTGTGCGATCCCTGTGCTCACCGGATGGGCGCGCCCATCCCTGAGCATCCGCCGCCAGACGGCTTTCGTTATTTCAATTATCTAATGCTAATCTAACTCGATCTGATGGCGTGGCCAATCCCGCCGACGGTCGGCACCTCGCAGCGAAGTAGCTTGTCTCTCCGCAACCCCGAAAACTCTTCCCGATCCCAACGGCGACTGCCTTCACCACCCTAAGCCGAGCAGAACTCATGAATGGACTCATCGACTCTCTCCCTTTCTGTCAGTTGCGCGGTCGCCTCGTCTGCGGGGGTACCGCCCTTCTCCTCGCCCTTGCCCCTGCTGCGATGGCGCAGGTCCTGGCCGACCTCGACCGCGATGGCATTCCCAACCACCTTGATCCCGACGTCGACAACGATGGGGTTCTCAATGGAGCCGACCGCAACATCGACGGAGGCAAAGTGCTTCATGGACCGCTGCGCGGCCATTTCGTCGGTGACCAGTTGCCGAATGATTCACCGTTCGAACACGACATGGATGGCGATGGGCTTCCAGACAACGCGCCCGAGGAACACGACATCGATGGCGATGGCTTACCCGATGACGACCCCCGGGAAATGGACATCGATGGGGACGGTCGCGCGGATGATGCACGCAACGAACTGGATGTCGATGGAGATGGAATTCTCGACGTTGCCCGCAATGAAGACGACATCGACGGCGATGGCATCCCGGACATCGCACGCTCGGAATTCGATATCGACGGCGACGGCGTTGCCAATGGACTCGATGGTGACATGGACGGCGACGGGGCCACCAATGGAGCCGATGGCGATCCCGATGGATCCGGCATCGACGACGCCACGCTCGATATCCTCTACGAAACCCCGGGTAATCCACCGTCCTTTGTCAGCGACACCATGGTCGCACCCATCATCGCCGAGGTCTCCAGCCAACTCCGCCGCACCCTGCAGATCCGGGACGACGACCCCGGCCTCCGGGTCAGGGTCCAAATCGGCGAAGGCCTCGCTGGCCAGCCCGGCAAATGGGGTAGCCTCATCACCGGAGTCTGGCGCTACTGGAGTCAGGACCGCATCCAGATCTGGGCAAAATGGGCCTACCCCATCGCCAATCCCGCCAGCATCGCCCTTTTCGCAAGATACCAGTACACCGGTCCCTACTCAGGAAGAATCGAAGACTACGCCAATCCCCTGTATTACGTCATTTCCGAGGAAAGCCGTCTCTATTCCGGATACGCTACCACCCCCGGCGAATTCTCCGTCTCCCGCACCATCGCCAGCCCGGGCGTGTTCATCAGCTGGATCAGCGGGTCGCCCGCCGGATTCTTCTACACAGCCCCCAATGAACAGGCCACCGGCTTTCCCCCACCACGCGATGCCCTCAATGCCGCCCTCGCCAAGTTCCCGGAGTTCACCCCAGCAGACGCCTACCTCGGCTTCTCCGGCAATCTGTCCGCTTCCCCCGGATTCCCAGGCATCGACCCCATACTATCCCTCAACCGCACCATCCGCCAAACAAACCTCTCATGGTACGGCCAACTGGAAGCTCAGGCTCTGCGCTGACCCGCCTCCTGCTCCTCCCACGGCTCTCACCTCCGAAGGCGTATCACATCACGGCCCATTCGAATCGGCCACCATCCCTCCGGAAATGACTCAATCCCCCAACCTGCGCCGCTGGCCCACGCTGGTATAACACCGGGCCTTCGGCCCTCGGGAACAAAAGAACGCCAGACCCTTTGTGCACAACCCGTTCCGGAAGACCACAGATAGCCAGACCTCTTCGTATCTCCGAACAAGCCCGACTCCTCCGAACCAAAGCCTTTTCCCAAGCGCCAACGGCGCGCTCCATACCAGCCTGGGCCAAGGGCCGAGGTTAGGGGCCCATGATTGCTGAAGGCCTGTAGGGGCGCGCCATCCGATCCCCCGACCCTTTGAGGCCCGGGTTGGTAGATGGCACCAGAGGGACACGCCGCTTCCACGCACCATTCCGGCAGACAGCGGCAAAACAGATGGCCTCGTGGGCAGCAACCCGGGCGACAGGTTCACGTGCGGGCCCGCTGAGGCGGGCAAGAATGGCTTCCCGGCGTTCAGGTGGAATGGGTTTCATGGGTTTGAGTGAATAAGCCGCAGCAGCAGCACACCCCATGTGGAATCACAACTGCGCAGCCTGGACAACTATCCTGACACAGGGGGCCATGGGATGAGACGAACCGTCGGGAGTCTGGGTCAGACTGTCACACTCAAGGACAGCGAAACGACCACCCGGGAACGACAGGATTCCGCCTAAATCTTTGATTCCCTGATGTTTGCGCGGCCAAATCACCCGTGGCACGATTCAAGCAGATCTTGGACGGCAAGCCAGCATGGACTGGACCACAAGCAACCCAACCAAACTGCCGAACATGAATACCTACAATCCCCTCCGTGAACTTGGGCTTTCGGGCCGCCTGATCAACCTTGCCGACGCACTCTTCCGCGACACTGCCGGGACGGGCGAGACGCGCACGTGGAGTCCACCCGTGAATATCTGTGAAGACGAGCAAGGGTACCACATGACCGCTGAACTGGCGGACGTGCCGCCTGCCGATGTCAAGGTTGTCGTCCGGGACGGCGTGCTCACCGTGAAAGGCGAACGCAAGTTCGAACGGAAGAGCGAGAACACCAGGTACCATCTGGTCGAACGCAGCTACGGCAGTTTTTCCCGCAGCTTCACCCTGCCGAAGGATGCCGATGGCGACCGCGTTTCCGCCCAATTCGCGAACGGCGTGCTGAACGTCACGGTCCCGAAACGCGTCGAAGTTCAGCCCCGTGAAATCGAAGTGAAGGTCAACTGACCCTCGCAATCATAGCACTACCCAATCCGCGCCGGCCCAGGTTTCCCGACCTGGGCCGGCGTCTTTTTAGCCTTCGGTCGCCGCAGGACGACTTCGGTTCCGCGCGCGGCCGGTCAGGACCCGGGAATTCACAACCACCCGACTCATGAAGTCTATCAAAACATTTGATATCAGTAACGGAACGCAGGAAGCTTCCGTCTTTGCCGTCCATTAACGTAACGATGCCATGCCCCTGACGATTCTTCCCTGTCTTGATTCCGACGAATTGGCGGCGCACTGGCGGACGATGCTGGACATGCCGCGGGACCGGGCGCGGATGCTGGGGGAATCGGCGGTCGCTGCATTGGCACGTGGGTATTACGACGGGGCGTCGGGTGAACGGATTCCCATCCGGGCATTGGTGGATGCGGCGGTGGCGGCGCGGCGGAGTCTGTCGCCCGATGCTTCCCTGCCATCTGGCGGGACAGTGTCGTGGGAAGAGACCGTGGTCACCGTGGGAAACCTTTCCACGCTGACGGCCACGCAGCAACTGGAGGGGGAAGGCTACCGTCCGCTGGCCTTGAACTTCGCCAACGGCGTGACTCCCGGCGGAGGTTTTCTCCATGGGGCGAGGGCGCAGGAGGAAGGACTCTGCCGGGCGAGCGGGCTCCATGCGACCCTTGAGGGCGATCCCATGTATGCTCATCACCGGACCAGGCCGCTGCCCGATTCGACTCCATGGTGCATCCTCAGTCCGCGCGTGCCGGTTTTCCGGGACGATGCCGGTGAACCGCTGCCCGAGCCATGGCTGATGGATGTGCTGACCTGTGCCGCGCCGTATGCACCCGCTCTCGGCCTTGATCATTCGGCTCAGCTTCTCCGGGAACGCATCGACCGCGTCCTCGCCGTGGCTCATGCCTTTGGATATGAAACGCTCGTGCTGGGCGCATGGGGCTGCGGGGCTTTTGGCAATGACCCCGCGCAGACCGCCCGCGACTTCCGGGCCGCACTCGAAGGCCCATGGCATGGCAAATTCCGGCGCGTCAGCTTCGCCATTACCGACTGGTCACCGGAACGGCAATTCCTCGCCCCCTTCCGCGAGGTGTTCCGCTGAGGACGGTTTCCGGCCGTGGGATTGGTGATGGAGTGAGCCCCGGAAACCTGACCTCACGCTTACTTCTTCTCGATCCGCAGGAGTTTCTGTTTTTGCTCGTCGGTGAATCCCCCTCTTTGCACATATTTCTGGAGAGCCTCGGGGTCTTTGCGGCGCCATTGGTCGGCGACGCGTTCGATGGCGCGCCAGCGTCGGCCTTCGTCATTGATGGATTCGGCCCACGGCATGGTATCGGCAGGGTTCTGGCCCATGACTTCGTAGGTATAGCGTTCGATGGGGCGGTCGAGGTGGGGGCCGGGGGGCTGGGAAGCGAGGTACTGGGCGGCGGCATTGCGGTCGTACTGGATCCACCGGCCATAGATGCGGCTGTAGTATTCCTTGTCCTGCTGGTCCTTGGGGAGGGAACTGACCCAGTTGAGGGCATCCGAGGGATTGACTCGGGCCCATGATTCCGCGAGTTCGACGCGGGCTGGGCCGAGATTTTCCTTATTGGTGACCGAGCGATCCATCCAGTCGCGTGCGGCGGCGGGGTCGTAGCGGGCCCAGCGGTCGATGATCCGGTTGAGGGCCATGTCGCGCATTTTTCCGGCCGGCTGGCGTTCGGCCCATGCGACGAATTGATCATGTCCGCCGCGTTCGTATAGTTCGTCGAAGACCATGGAAGCGCGGTCGCCTTGTTTTTCGAGGTCGGCGCGATGCGCATCGAAGAAGGCGAGGGCTTTCTCCGGATGGGATCGGCCGAGGCCATCGAAGACGAGTTCCATGCGGTTATCCGGGAGGTCCTTGTTGGGATTCCGGCGGGCGAAATCGTAAGCCGCTTCCGGGTTTCCGCGGGCCCAGTTGCGGAGGGCGGATTCGCGCAGTTCGTAGCGCAGTTTGGGTTCGTCGATTCCGGCGGCTGCGCCGAGGGCAGCTTCTCCGTCGAGGCGGGCCCATTGCGAGATGAGTCGGTAGTATTCCATGTTCCGCTCGCGGCCTGGAGGCATGAGGGCAATCGAAGCGAACTTCCGTCGGCAGTCCTCCGACGTGAGGTCCGGCGGGAGGTCGCCTTCATCGTCTGGCGCACCATCGTCGGAAGCGCGCTGGCGTTCGCTGGCAAGGGCCTGCTCTGCGGTCCGAGGGGATCCCGGGACCATCCGGCCAGCCAGCGTCTGCACCGGCGGGAGACCCGCTGCCGGACGGGCCGTCTCCCTTCTTCCACCGGCCGAGCCCGCCCAGTAGGCAGCCGCGACGGTTGCCAGCCAGAGACTGCCAGTCAGAAGAGTCGGTCGGGAAAGGGGAAGGCGCATCGGTTTCCAGGAATCGGCAGCCGGTCTCGGCGACTGACTAAATCACAAAACCGGCGGATTCCTTCGATGCAGGCGCAAAGCGATTACGCGTGAGCGGGCATTATTCCTGACTGATGTTCCTCTTTGGGATCAGCGAGGCCCGGGGCTAACCGAGGCGGCGCGGTCGATGAGTTGGAGGAATTCGCCGCGGTAGCCATGGGGATCCGATCCTTTGGCGGACTGGGCGAGGCGGCGGATGTCGTCCCATGGGACGCGGATGGTGGGAGACTGGCGGAGGTTGGCGGCGAACATGGCGACGGAGGCCGCCCAGCGGGTTTCGGGCGAAGCTTCGCTGAGGGGCGTTCCACTGTCGCGGACTGGAACCTCCATGAGTTCGCTGACGTCCTTGTCTGGGGCCTTCCAGCGAAGCTTGACGGTCATGGTTTCATCGCTGGCGGGCGCGGCTGCGGCCGGCTTGGCGGCCGCCACGGGGGCGGCGGCGGGAGCTGGCTGGTACTTGAGCGGATCCACCGCAGGCGGCGGCGGTTCGACGCCGGCCGGCACGATTTCATAGAAGGCGGTGACCGTGTGGCCTGCGCCGATTTCACCGGCGTCCTTGCGGTCGTCATTGAAATCCTCCTTGGCGAGCATGCGGTTTTCGTATCCGAGGAGGCGGTAGCTGCGCACTTTGGCGGGATTGAATTCGATCTGAATCTTGACGTCCTTGGCGATGGTGACGAGGGTGCCGCTGAACTGTTCCGAGAGGGCCTTGCGGGCTTCGCTGAGACTGTCTATGTAGGCGTAGTTGCCGTTCCCTTTGTCCGCCAGCAATTCCATGGTGTCGTCCTTGGTGTTGCCCATGCCGTAGCCGAGCACGGACAGGAAGACACCGCTGCGGGCTTTGTCTTCGATGAGTTTCTGCAGGTCGCCATGGCTGGTGATGCCGACATTGAAGTCTCCATCGGTGGCGAGGATGACGCGGTTGATGCCATCGCGGACGAAGTTCCGGCTGGCCTGACTGTAGGCCTCCTGAAGGCCACCTGCCCCGTTCGTGCTGCCTCCGGGGGACAGACCGTCGATGGCCGCCGCGATCTTCGCGCGGTCCGCGCCATTGGTGGCAGGCAGAGCAACACCCGACGCACCGGCATAGGTCACCAGAGAAACCGAATCCCGCGGGCTCAACTGATTGACCACGAAGTGCAGGCTTTGCTTCACGAGGGGAAGCTTGAGCGGATCGTCCATGGAGCCACTGACATCGACGAGGAAGACGAGATTGGCGGCCGGACGTTCCGCGGCAGGAATTTCCCGGCCCTTGAGGGCGACCTTCGCGAGCCGGTACTGCGGGTTCCATGGAGCCGCGGTCGTTTCCACATGAACCGCGAAGGGTCGGCCGTCAGTGGGACCCGCATATTCATAAGGGAAGTAATTCACCATTTCCTCGAGTCGGACCGCACCCGGCGGCGGAGCTTGGCTGCGGTTCAGGAAGCGGCGGACATTCGCATAGCTGGCCGTGTCCACATCGATGCTGAAGGTCGACAAGGGTTCGCGTGAAACATCGGCCAGCGGATTCTCCGGAAGGACGGCGTAGGATTCTCCGGCGGATCCTTGCGGCGCATTCGTCCCAAAGGCCAACCCGGGAGCTTCCCCGCGGCGGAATCTCGATTCCTCTTTGAAATCCGCGCCGAAACGGTCTGCCGCAGCGCCCTTGCCTTTGGTCAGCTCGCTTTGCTCGACCGCACCGCGTTCGGCCAGCTTTCCATCAAGGACGGGCGGCGCAGCCGACGGCTTTGCCTCCGGCGACACATCGGCGTAAAGCTCCACCTCCTGCTCAACGCTGCGGCCGGCGAGGCCGCCAGCCGTCGAGGCCGCCGACAGTTGCCGTTTGCGCTTAAAGCGCCAGTCACTTTGCGCGGCGTCGCTGCTTCGCTCTGCGAGCGCCTTCGATTCCACAGCGTCGGCTTCCGCAACTAGTTGTTCCGCCATCGGTTCGGCAGGAGCCGGCCCAGTGGCCGCAGCGGAAGCGACTGGCGCATCCTTTCTACGCTCCAGTTTATCTTCGCCATCAAGGTCGCTGAAGCGAACCCGCGGAGCCGCCGTTGCGGGAGCCGAGGAGAGGACCGCCACGCCCGTACCGTAGGTAATGTCGCGCGGAGGAACCGTGCGCAGCATCCAGATGCCGCCGCCGACCGCCAGCGAGGCCGCGAGGGCGGTGACTCCGAACTCGCGCCAGATGCCGGGGGAGGGCCGCGACGATTCATTGAGAAGTTGCCTGCGGGCCGTTTCCGGGAGCGTCACGGGCGGGCGTTCCAGATGCCGGCCCATGAGCTGACAGAATTCCCGCATGCGTTCCGCCTCGGCGGCGAGGGCTGGATCCGCGGCCACTTCCGCGGCGCAGGCCTCCGCTTCCGCTCCGCTCAGTTCCCCGAGAATCCACGCCATCAGGCGGGCACCGCGCTCAGATTGATCATTCATCGCATTCATCACAGCTTTGGGATTTCAGTGGTTCAGACGGTCGCATGAAACTGTCCGCGCAGGGTCTGCACGGCATGGTGAAGGAGGTAGCCGACATTGCTCACGGACAGTCCCGTCACGGCGGCAATGTCCTTGTAACTGAGGCCGGATTCGAATTTGAGGCGGATCAGTTCGCGTTCCCGATCCGGCAATCCGCCGACCAGCATCCGCAGCAGACCGGCGTCGTCTTTGCTGGCCAGTGCGGCATCCGGAGCCGCCGATTCATCGGGAGCCGCCGCAAGAGTGGTTTCTGTATCCATGGCAACAAGTCGTGAGGATTTTCGGTGGAAGTCGGAGAGGCAATTGCGGCAGACCGTGAAGAGCCATGGAGCCAGCGATTCCAGATCGCCGGACGGCGACTTCCGGATGAAACGCAGAAAGGTTTCCTGCACGGCATCCCGCGCGGTTTCGTCATCGGCTCCCTGATGCCGCGCGAACGCCAGCAGCGGGCGTTCAAAGCGGTCGAGGACGGTCTGGAAATCGGCAGCGGGCGCGGACATGCAGTTGGCTAGTTCAGGGGTCGCACTCTCTGTACCACGGACGTCCACATTCCTTCCTGGAAGATTCCCGCAGATTTTCTGCAGTGGGTGATTCTGCGCTTCTGCTGGCGGCCCGCCCGGCATCTGCTACGGGAGCAGCGATGCGGGAATCCGCAGCCGACCCTTCTCTGCCATGCGCTTTCTGGCATTCCTGCTCCTCTATTTCCTGCCTGCACCGATGCTTCCGGGGCGGCCGCCCGACATTGTGGTCTTTCTGACTGATGACCAGAGTCAGCTGGATGCGAGTCCGTACGGGGCGCGCGGCATGGTCACGCCGAACATGCAGCGACTGGCCGACGCGGGCATGACCTTCGGGCGGGCCTACGTGGCATCGCCGAGTTGTGCCCCGAGCCGGGCCGCCCTGCTGACGGGGCTGATGCC
>Ga0315904_10000424_pt1 | contig 66821 bp, 59 predicted proteins | sample LakEriMetagenome_6_FD_203529 | JGI IMG/M metagenome (GOLD analysis project Ga0315904, IMG submission 203529) | Freshwater fungal communities from buoy surface, Lake Erie, Ohio, United States - Buoy 12 MA120 | ecosystem: Environmental > Aquatic > Freshwater > Lake | place: USA: Lake Erie, Ohio...
TACTTAGAGTCCTTATCAGAACGCTCCTTAGGGGGAATAACAATATTCCTTTTTTTCAGATAGTTGTAGATAATAGTATCCCACATCCTCACCTGAGAAAATACATCAGCATAGTTTGCCTTAGCGTCATATGCCATCGTAATCGCAAGTTCAATCAGTTTCATCTTATCTTCCATTCGGTCAACAAGTTCCACGTCAACGATGTTGTATTCTACAAACTTTTGCCAACCTTTCGTATAAAAGTCCTTGAAGGTATCAAACTCTGAGTGATCTAGTTTTTTCTGACCAAGTTCAACCTCAGCAATATAATCCAAGCGATAGGATTCCTGTGCCTTATAAGTGAACTTCTTATAAAGGTTCAGATAATCAAGTTGAGTAATACCACCAACATCATATGAAATGTGCTTACGACCAGCGATGTAAATCTCATCTTCAGTTACAAGACCCCATGGAGACATACGCTTCATCAGTTTCTCACCCAGAACACGATCTAGACGACGAACAAGATATGGAATATCATACAGTTCAATGTTCCATCCAGTCACTACTTCTGGCGTATTATCTTCAATCATCCACCAATTGATGAAGTCATTCAGAAGATCATACTCACTTGAAAAAGAACGATACTCAACATTTTTCTGTTGATTCTTGAAAGGACCTTGACCCCAAGTACGAATCTTCTTCGAAGAATAGTCTTGAATTGTAATCAAAAGAACTTCTTCGGCAGCAGATTCTACATCAGGGAATCCATTCTCAGATGCAACCTCAATGTCAAGAGTAGTAACTTTGATTTTACTAATATCAAACTTCAACTCTTCTTCTGGATACATTTCAGAAATATACTGATAGATGTATCCAGTGTTTCCATAAATCTTAAAATTTTCTACACCTTCATACCTCTTAATAAACTCACGACAATCACGAATTGAACCGGGTTGAACTGATTCAACATACTCTCCGTTCAAAGTTTGATATTTAGTTTTTTTATTAGAAGGGACAAAAAGAGTCGGGTTAAACTTCTCACGGGTCATAAAGTGTTTACCATCTTCATAACCACGAACAAGAAAGTTGTCCCCGACCATCTGAACGTTTGTGTAAAATCGCATTATGCAGTTAACTCAAGATACTTTTCAATAACTTCCGTAGAAGGATCAGCAATAGTTAGAATATCACTAGATCTAATCATATACTCTCTTTGATTGGATGCTTCAATCCAAGGTTTCATTGAATCCAAATCATAAAATCGATATGGATTAATCAGTCTACAATCTGGTTCACCAATATCAGCACCAACTTCTTCAATTTCTGTAATTAAAACTGTATCGATTCCAACTAAGATACACTTTACAACTTTATCACTCATCTCCATCACCTCCATCATCTGTAACTTTTAATGAAATACCAGTCTTCTCCATATACATCTTCTCAACAGATTCAATTGGGTCACAAATTGTAGCAACATAGTCTTTTGCCACAACAAATTCTTTATCCTTAGATAAAATTAACCAAGGAGTAAGAACTACATCAATTTCATAATTACATTTCCCAGTATCACTTTCAGTAAGAACCATTTTTTCTTTGGTTTCAACAAAATGTGGATTTGTTAAAAGGTATCCACGCACAATTTCATCAGAAACAAGTTCTTTCGCATCAGTGATTATTGTCTCTCCTGTTTTAAGGAGCATCAGTTTTACAGACATTTTGTTCTAGTTACCTCAGGTATTATAGCAAGAAAAAAAGGAGGAGTCAACCTGGATTTTGCCAGGTGCTCCTCGCGCCGACGATATTCTTTTCTATTTAGAGATAATCCTTACGTGCATGGTGCTCTGGAACTATTTTCCCAAGTACGATCCGTAGAAGTCCGTCTTCGAACGTAACCTCGCGGACTTCTGTGTCGTCGGATAGAGTCCACGCTCGTTTAAAACTTCTGCTAGCCACTCCCTTGTGGATAAACGTCCTATCCGTTTCGTTATCTGCTTTTTGCCCTTCGACAAAAAGTTTTCCATATTCTGTGAAAACATTGACTTCTCCTTTCTTAAAACCTGCTAATGCAATTTCTAAATGAGACTCCACATTATTTACCTGAATAAGGTTATAAGGTGGATAATTTGTTGTGGTTTCGTGAAGATTGAATAAACGGTCAAAGTATTCATCCATACCAATACTATTGCGAGTGATCCTATCCAGCAACGCAGGCAGGTCAGCACTAGTATACCTTGTAAGGTTAGTCATTATGGTAGCTCCTTTAAAAGCGAGTTTGTGTTGTGTGGACCCCGAAGGCATCCAATAGTAATTATACAAGAAACATAAAAAAAGGGAGTGTTGAACTCCCTACTAAATCATTCGGTTTCTTCTACCCTTTTTTTCTTTGCACCAATATTATACTTGGTTTCTAGAATCCAATCGCCCTTATCCTTATAAGCAAGAACTTTAATTTGGTTAAGTGGAGCGATGTCCTGAATTTTAGTTACATCGACAATTGTAATCAGACCCCAATCAGCAAGAAGTTGAGCGATACGATTGCGACGCTGAACATCATTCACAGTCAGGTTAGCGTGTTTGCCATCAAGAGCAAACAGTTCCTTAAAGTGAACGAGGTAATATCTACCTTGCTTATGAAGAATATGGCAAGATTGGTAGATTTTCTTTTCCTTCCGTGATGCGACTCCGATACGGGTCAAAGTTTCACGCACTTTCAAAAAGTCATCGGGTTCGTTGAGAACCACTTCAACCATTTGATCGGGCGTCCACTTTACTTCAGGTTCTTGAACGACACTCATTTTGTTCCTCCAGTTTCAAATTTCGATTTTATAAAAGTAAGTTGTTCGTTTGTTAGAATCTTCAAAGCTTGTTTTGCCTTCTCATTACTATAACCATAATAACGTTTGACATAATCAAGATCTTTGATTTTATCTTGTCGGAGCCAGGGAGAAAATCTCTTCTTTTTCCTCAGACTATTTATAAAAAAGTCATACTGCAACTTCTTTGGAAGAAAATGATATCGATTCATTTCATTAGCATACATCACACAATCAATATGTCCAGAGAGACATCGATTGATAATATAAGGTGCGTATTCCTTTTCTAACGACGGATCTTCATCAATTAGATGATTCTTCGTTTGATTGATCGAGTTTAACCAGTCCTTCAATTCCATAATTAAAAAGCAGTAGTTCTTTACGTTTCTTTTGTTCACGCATATATTCACCAACAGAACGCATTGTATAAGTTAGATCAAACTCAGCAGCGTTCCATTTCTCACCAGTAAAACGATCCTTTACAAGTTGATCGGAGTTATAACTTACCAACTGATGCATGAAATTATTATCACAATTAGCAGCAAACTTATCGTGATCAAATCCTTTATGCATTGATCCTTTACGCCCATAGAGATTATCCTTAATGTCATAAGGAGGATCCAGATACATAAAAGCACCCTTATTTCCATCCATCAGATAATCATACGAATAATTAGTTATATGCCAATGTTCAATTATCTTAGAATACTCAGGCAGTTTTTCAATCCCGCGCAAACTGAAATTGGAGTTGGATGCTTGTTCTGAAAATGATGAACTCTCTGTGAGACCACTGAAACTACACTTATTGACAATGTAAAAAGCCACAGCACGATCAATGCTTGGCAAATCTTTATCATTAACTTGCTCCTTTGCTTTAAGAAAAAGTTCTTTTGCCAGGACAGGAGTATTATTTGTCGTCTTAAGATCTACAAGTTTATCTTTAAGATCAGTTCCAAACATCTGGAGTTGTTGCCAGAAGTTTACAAGAGGTTCATATAGATCATTTACCCAAATATCTAGGGTAGGATACTTCTTTGTGATATAAATCGCAACACTTCCACCACCAAGAAATGGTTCACGATACTCATCGTAGTTGCTAAGATCTGGAAAATAGGGTCCCATCTTCCCACAAGCACGGGACTTTCCACCAGGATATCTAAGGGGTGTTTTTAGAGACTTCATAATCAACAGGATGATACTTCAAGTATTCAAGAAAGGTCATTTTCATTTCTTTCTGCGTCATACCACAATGCTTTGCGGCAGCAGGAAGAGTCATTTTAGCACGGAACAGTGCTTCGTTTGCTTCTCTTACATTTTCAGGAGTTGTCTTTACAGGAACTTCATACAATGCTGCTTTATTAATTTTTAGTAAACCCATCGTAGATACACCTCACAGAAATTTCAGAACTTTTAGTTGCTTTTGCCATCTCACGGTAACCAGATCCAACATAGATTTGCCCACCAACTACGGCAACTGCCATAACACCCCAAAAAATATAATACCACTTTGCTTTTACTTGATGTTTTTTCATTTTCATTTGAAGTTACACTCCACCATCAATTCAGTCAAACAAGCAAGCATATTTATTTCTTGGTCAGCCACAAATGCAGACTGGTACTGGTACTTAGCAAGAACAAGCACAGCAGCAGGAATACTATTGTTTTCAAGGGCGCTATAAAGAGAATCATAAACACGCCTAAGAAGTACAGTAGTATCATTGTCCAAATTAGAAACGACCCACTTGCGTACTTCAGGGAAGTTTTTATCTTTAAGATTTTTGATGAGGTCATTTACGGCAACATCAGAGAAAGCAGCAAGAATACCAGAGTCGATTTTCCCACCAACAGAATATCGCTGACATTCATTCAGAACTCTTCGGAAATCTGGGAAATGTTTTGTAACCAATTCCGCAACGACTTTTTCATCATACTCAACCTTCTCAACATCCAAGATTGTTTGGACTCGTTGAAAGAACTTTGCTGCAAGTGTTGTTCGATCTTTTCCTTTGATTCCAAATTCAACGACTGCACAACGGGAGTGGAGTGGTTCGATGATTTTGTTTTTGTAGTTGCAGGTGAAGATGAATCGGCAATTTCCAGCAAATTCCTCAACAAACGCCCGTAGGAGGAGTTGTACGTCGTTCCCTGTGTTATCTGCTTCATCAATGATGACGACTTTGTGTTTAGCATCTGACGAAAGCGATACGGTCGAAGCGAAGTTTTTCGCATTGTTTCGGACAGTATCAAGGAATCGACCTTCATCGGATCCATTGATGACATATACATCTACTCCCAGTTCATTACAGAGTGCCTTAGCAACTGTGGTCTTCCCAATACCAGGAGGACCAGCAAGAAGCATATTTGGAATTTCACCTTTATTTAGAAACTCCTGAAAGGTCTTCTTAGTGTTCTCAGGAAGAATACAGTCTTCAATCGTCTTAGGACGATACTTCTCAACCCAAATAAAATCGCTGTTCATAATCAAATCCAATCAGGTTTACGTTGGGGCATACGGAGGTAATTATCCTTCACCCATGGTTTGGAAGCAATATACTTTTTGTATGCGGTAAAAGTATCAATGCTTTCATCAAATTTCCACTCTTCGGGCATAGCACGAGCAAATGGAGTCACCTCTGTTATCTTACCTTTTGGAAAAAGGTAATATGCATCTACAAGAGTCTTGTAGCAGGAGTGAGTTTTATTATACCTTACCGCATACTCATCTGCAAGATTCATTCCCCACTTTATCAACCAATAGGCATTGTGGATACTATCCATTGCCCATTTGGTGCAGGGATGATTACGAAATGCTCCTTTCTCAGTCTTGTAGGGTGTTCCATCTGCCTTAGGGAGAGTGCCATATCCATGCCCCCACTTATCTGATGCTACAATAGAAAGCATTTGACAACATTCCAGGGGCATCTTGACGATGTGTTTGTCAGGGAGGCAAATAGCACTCTCAGCAGGCCAAGGGGAAGTTACGAAGATGTTCATCCAAAGGTAGAATCAGGTTCCAGAGCAATATAATACTTCAGATTGTACTTGGTATTGGTGAACTGTGACAAAAGTTTAGAAGACACCACTACATCATATGCGCCAGGAATAATTTTGATATTTTCTACCTTAAAGTTGAATACAAACTCATCGCCAGTTTCACCAACCACGATAGCGTATTCGTTAGAAGTATCGTTCTTCTTATCACGGACTACCAGTTTGATCACACCATTCTCACCAACAGCAGACAAGTCTGGAAGTTGATAAACTGCTGCTGCCTTGACCAGTTTTTCAAGAGAAGTGCTGTCCAGTTGGAAGCAAACATCTGCCGAAGGAAGTTGAATCTCTTTATCTGGAGGTGAAATAATCACATTAGGATCTGCATAAAAATACTTCACCCGACGCTTACCTTCTTTGATACTGAGATATGATTGTTCAGTAAAATCAAGATCAGGATCCTGGTGAAGACCTAGACCATTCAAAAACTGGTTAAGATCATAAATGGCAAAGTCACGAGGAAACTCTTCCGTAATATCCGCTTCTGCAAGAATGTTCTTTGCGACAGAAATAGTACGAAGTTTGTTACCCTCTTTCACAAGAATAGAATTATTGATTCCTGCAAAATTTTTAAGAATAACAAGGGTATTGTCAGAAAGTTTCATAGTTTTATCTTGGAGTTTCATTTGTTTTCAATCAGATTAAGGTGATTAATCAGAAGAATTGTATAGTGGAGAACTTTAAAGAGATCTGAACGGGGAGTTCCTTTAGTATCATACCGATCAATGTACTTGGTTACATTACCAGCACAGAATCCTTCGCGGCGATTGTGCTTGATCTTATCAAGAGTTTGTTCTTTACCGCCACCAGTTCGATCAACATAATGTTGACGATAAGTGCTTGCAATATATTCTTCAAGTTGTTTCAGGATTTTATCTTCGTTGTATTTCCAGAAACCGTTTTTGTTTGTATCTTCAGGCATTTTCAAATCAAAAGTAATAGTATCAGGTGAGTGATTTCCAAAATAAGAGAATGGAACAGACTGTGCTGCGTAAATAAAATCTTGGGCACCACTAAAAGAAATAGTATCAGATCCTTCACCACCATAGATTACAGTATCTTTCCAAGAATCTGGAAGTGAATTTTCGTAAGTGCTCTCAAAGTTTTCTGACATTTTGCTTCATAGTAAAGGGTAAAAAGGAGGCACATTGACCTCCTTACATTCTATCAGTTTGCCTGCTGTTCGTCAACAGGAAGTTGGAAATCAGCATCAACCTTGTCATAGAGTTCAAGGAATGCTTGCTTGGTTTCATCATCAAAGCGGTTCACACACACTTGGATTGCCTTTGCCTTGTCTTGGAAAATACTATAAGCACGGATGATATGAACCAGGCGGCGGGTGCTGATGATTTCCTCAATACCACCATCGTAAAAGGTCTTGCGGATGATATCTGCCCAGTCCACCAGGCGCTTACAGAACTCACGGTCTTCTAGACCCAGATCCAGAGCAATACCTTCCAGAATCTTCTGCTCAGTAGCAGGGGCAGGATAGGACTGCTCAAAAGTCACAGGGAAGCGTTCCAGGAATGCCTCATTGAGCACGTTGGTGCCGATGAAGCGACCATCATCAGAACCTTTACCCTTGGTGTTGGCAGTAGCGATGACGTTAAATCCAGAAGCAGGTTTCACCCAACGACCAATCTTTTTCAAGAAGACACCTTTGCCTTCAAGGATGGATTGGAGGCACAGAATTTTGTTGCTAGCAAGGTCGATTTCATCAAGAAGCAGGATTGCTCCTCGCTCCAATGCTTCAATGACGGGACCGTTGTGCCAAGCAGTATTCCCATCAACAAGGCGGAAACCCCCGATAAGGTCATCTTCATCAGTTTCAATCGTAATATTTACACGAATCAGTTCACGCTTCAATTGAGCACAAGCTTGCTCCACACTGAAAGTTTTACCATTACCAGAAAGACCAGTAATGAAAGTGGGATAGAAAAGACTGGATTGAATAATCTTTTTAATATCAGCAAAGTTACCAAACTTGACGAAGGTATCATCTTTTTCAGGAATCAGATTTTGTTCAACAGCAGGAATAGCAGCAGGTGCTTGATAAGAACGCTCAATCTCTTCTACGCGATCTTGCGTCACTTCCAGATTCCAACGACCACGGGCAGTCTTGTATTGAGCAAGTTTATTGGAGACTGTCTGGTAGTTGGTGCCATTCATCGCACACCAAGCACGAATGTCTGCGGCAGTTACAGAGTCGCCATACAGACTTTGGAGCGAAGTGCGGATGTAATCAGCGGAGAGAGCCATAATAGAGGGGGAAGGTCGTTTCGTTTCAACAAAGTAATTATACAAGAAAAAAGGGGGCAACCAAGTGCCCCCTGTGACAGTTTGGAAAGTGTCTTTGGATCAACCAGGCAAATCTTTCCACGCATCTCCACCAGATTTATATGTTTTCTGGGGCTTGCTTGCCATATACTTATTATAATAATCCTCTTTCTCTTTTGCTGCTAAAGATTTAAGATATCCAACAGGAGATTTTCCTGCTGCCATTGCTTTCCTTTCTAGTTCTCTACGCGCCTCTGTACTTTGAAGTCTGTACAAAGTCCCATCAGATGGAGTTGTTTGTGCTTTAGAAGCATTTGAAGAAGATTCAGAATTAGATGATTTTGAAAGATTTTTCTTACCGAGTGCTTCAACTTCTGCACGTGACATTCCAGTCTGCTTCATCTTGGCATTCCCGCCGCCAGCAGCGAAATCATTCATTTCAAGAATATCAACAAACTGCCTAAAAGTTTTCATCTCTTACACTTTTTAGATATTTATTAAGCAACCAACTCCACAAACTCACCAAGAATCTTCTTATTCATCTTCTTAGATTTCAGACTTTTAACAAAAGCGGATTTGATTTGTGATTTAGTAGCATCCTCAGCAACTTCAAATTCAGATTCCTGGGCAAGAGTTGCGGCAGAAAGACCAAAATAAGAATGATAACCAGAGGACTTGATAGTGAATGCCTTTTCTTTTTTCCAGGCACTCATTGTCTTTTCATAAGTTTCTCCATAGTATCCACAGTAACGGCGAATAAATCCACCAGCATCTCGAGATTCGAGCACACGAATACCAATGAAATTCATATCAGTAAACCTATCACGAAGATTACGAAGCAAAACATCGGTGAATTCATGGTAGTCACAATCGCAAGAATAAGTCATTCCAGTTTTACGATCCCGAATAAAGGCATTAGGACCAATATGTGCAGTTCCCATAAAAGGTTCCTCTTCCCAGCGGCGTTGAACTTCACGATGGTATTTGAGTAGAGCACCCTCTCCATCACTCAGAATCACACATTGAACTTTTTGAAGTTTGTTTTCCCTCTGGAACTTAGGAAGAATCTGATGAAGGGAAATCAGTGCCTCATTCAGAGGAGTTCCAGAAAGACTCATTCCCACAGGATATGAATAAGAAACGTGAGAATTATAACGGAAAGAAGCAGCAAGGCGATAGATATTCTTCATCTGATCATCAAGAGTCTTACCATTGACTTTACTGGTGAGAAGATTCATCATAGAAAACCACTCACCAACTTGAACAAGACCATCCTTTTTTTGATAGGCAAGTTGACGCAGATTTGCCTTACCATCCTCATCATATTTGACAAGAGGATAATCAGTGGTGAAGGCATAAACCTCAAACGGAATCGCAACTTTTTTGCAGAACCAAACCAGATTGAACAGTTGCTTGACAGTATCCATCATCACGTCACTCATAGATCCAGACCAGTCCAGAACAAAGACCAATCCGTGATTCTTACCATCAGCAAGAGTAGTGACTTTCTTGAAGAGGTCTTCATTGTACTTATAAGTATGAAGTTTAGTACAATCCAGAACACCAGTGCGTGCAGTAGTGGCACGGGCATAAGAATCTGCTGCCTTACGACATTCAAACTCTTTTACCAGATAGTTGACTTCTTTCTGTGCTGACCTTTTGAATGAAGCATAGTCACTATCAACTCCACCAAATACATCCTCATACTTCCAATCACGATCTTGGAGAAATCCATCCCAAGATTCTTTACACCTAGCATGAATCTCAGAATTAGGAACAATCACCTTATCGAGATCGAGTTGAGGCAATTCCAGATAGACATTTTCATATCCATCATTGTTAACAAGATCTTTCAATGCCTCTTCCAGAGAGTCCATTGTCTTGACTTCTGGTTCATCGCCAATCTCTCCACCCTGAGAAGTAGGTTGCTTCTCCTGACCAGTTTCACTTGTTGTAGGAGGTTGAGATTCACCACTAGATTCAGATTGATCATTCTCACCTTCTTGCTGGTCCACAAAATCAGATGCAGGATGTTGATTCGCACCAGAAGATTGGGATTCCAGGTTATCAATTGGGGTCTTAGTCTCTTCCTGTTGCTTTTTCTTACAAAAATTGTAAAGAAACTCTGCTGCAATGAGAACATCAGCAAAAGTTTCACACTCACCGATCATACGAACGATGGGCATTTCATCAAATTCTGTAAAGGGAACTTTTACAAAACTACCAATCTTATAGTAAAGATTTACCTTATCTGCAAGGTTGTACTCACCAATATTATCATCACCAATTTGGAAAAAATCTTCATCAGCAAGTTCTTTATAACCATTAAAGAAAGTTTTTGCCAGACCAGCATAACGACGCTTCATCAGTTTTTCGATGCGAACATCCTCAACAACATTCACAAACTGAGGAGGAATCTTATGAGTCTTAATCCAATCTTCATCAGGTGTATAGAGAGCGTGTCCTACTTCATGCCCAACCAGAAGATCGTAAACAATGCCACTTGCACGTTCCCACAAAGGAAGAGTCAACACACGAGTATGAACGTTGAAACAAGCAGTCTCCACTTTCTTATGCTCAACCACAAGGTCTTCTGTGGCAAGCAGTTTGGCAAGTTGGGACTTGATTTCGTGGCGAACGGTCATAGGTCTGATGCGTATGAAATCATTATACAAAAAAAGAGGGTGGTGAAACCCTCTTATGTGCCAGTTTAGGAAGTGGTCTCAAACTCCTCCGAGTCTTTGATATGCCTTGTATGTAGCAGCACCCACACTTTGCTTGCCAGGAGCAGCAGTATTTGCACTACCTGGTTTATTAGCATTCATAGCATCTCTTTTACCTTCAAGGGTTTTTATAGTATTTCTTAGAGCATCTCCCTCAACAATACTTTGCTTCCACTCTTCACTCATATTTGCCATAATCGCAAGAGCTGCTTTATTTGTATCAGCATATCCTTCTGCAACTAGATATTCCAGAATAACGTCAAAAAGATCAGTTTCTACTTCTTCACGAGCAAACTCTCTACTTCTTGGTTGAGAACTACCACCGTGAGAAAACTCTCTACTTCTTGGTTCTGGTTTCTGAGGTTTTTGTTTAGCAGATCCACCACCCGTAGAATTAGTGGAATGACTTAATTCAGAACCTCTCATTCCAGCAGCATTTTCCTTTGCCCTCTTCATATCACGATAATCTTGTACAGGCTCTTCACCAATAATTTCTACTTCTTCAAAACGAGGACCTCTTCCAGGGCCACCTAATGGACCAGGAGGGTTACCAAAACGAGGACCTCTTCCAGGGCCACCTAAGGGACCAGGAGGGTTACCAAAACGAGGACCTCTTCCAGGGCCACCTAAGGGACCAGGAGGGTTGCGGAAGTTAACAATTCTATCTAAAGGACCACGACCAGGTAAACCAACATTTCTAAATTCAGTAATTTCTTCTTTCTTTTCTTCTTCCTTCTTTCCTTTCTTCTTACCATTCATTTCAGGAGTCTCTTTTTCAGACTTCTCATCTTCACACTCACATTCAGATTCAGCAATAACTTCTTCTGGTTGAGCGTAAACGGAAGCATATGCCTCCATCAGGTCTTTAACTTGTTTTGCTTCCATTTTACAAATACTTTTTTAGTTATTTATTAGGAGTTTCTTTTTGACGCTCTTTTGACTTCTCAATAGATCCACGAATATCCTTTAAAGTATCTGCGATACTTGGTTTCTTTTCAATTGGAGGTAGTGGTGGAATAGGACCAAACTTAGGAGTTTCTGGTTTTGCTGCTGCTGGTTTAGCGGCAGGTTTTGCTACTGGTTTGGCAGCAGGTTTAGCAGTTGGTTTTGCCGTTGGTTTTGTAGTACCAACTGGCTTTGGTTTTTCTGGTGCTGGGAGTTTTGGTGCAGGAGGAGCAACATCTCCACGCTTCATAGCAGCAGTTAAAGTAGCATCACCAGTTGGTCTTGGTGCCATTACAGCAGCGGCAACACCAGCAGGAGTAATATTTCTTAAAGCAGAAAGAGCACCAGCAGTTCTAACAACTGGTTCAGCAATCTTTCTTCCCTGATCAGCAAATCTTTGAAGTTCTGGGAACCTATCCATATTAGGTCCAGTTGCACGGATTGTTGCACCTGGTCTGTATGGATTTGGTTTTACTGCTGGTTTTGCTGCTGCTGGTTTAACAGCGGGTTTTGCTGGTGGTTTAGGTGCTTTTACTTCAACTGGTTTGTTTGGGTAAAGCATTTTCTTCAAACCACGTGCAAAGATTTCAGTTGGATGTGGTTTATCCAATCCGAGAATATTTGCAATACCACGAGCAACAATCTCTTGTGGATGCATTCCCTGCTCCACAACATAAGTCATAATATAATTTGATTCTTCTAATGTACAACCCTCATTCAAAAGGAAATTCAAAACTTGATCATAGACATCAACACTTTCCGGAAGACCCATTTCTTGCCAGTTCTTATTATTTGCCTTTGCCCATTCTTTTGCTGCTGTCCTCTCTTCTGGTGACATTTTAGACCAAGTATCCCTAATCCTACCCTTGGCAAGTGGATTGTTACGATTATCCCAAGCTCTCTGATAAGATGCGCTCCTATCAGGAACACGTGTTTGTGGTGATTGTCTTGTAATTGGAGGAGGAACAGGTCCACCTTTAAATGTTGGTCCAGGACCCATTGTTGTACCAAAATCTCCTGGTTGAACTCTTGGTCTAGGTGTAGGTGCAGTAGTGGATGTTGGTGCTGAAGTGGGTTTAGGAGTACCACTCATCATTCTCTGCACCCTTTCTTGTCCAGCAATACCTGCTTTCAGTTTATCTGCACCAAGCATTCTCTTTGCTCTATCACTCATTAATGCCTGCGCTTCTTTCGAAGGACCTGCCATCGTTGCTTGTGCAGATGCCTTACGAAGATCATCAAGTTCTTGCTGAAATGACTTACTAGGTGCAGATGGTGTAGTGGGAGTAGTATTTTTAACAGGTGTGTTAGTTGCACTAGAAGTGCTAGTGGAAGTGGATGTAGAACTTGTACTAATCTTCGATCCAGGAGATCCAGGAGTTTTAAAAGTTCCTGCTGCTTTATCTGCTTCTTTTTTCTGCAAAAATGCCTTTCCAGCAGGAGAATCTACATATTTTTGCATATTGACTTTTTCCAAGTCAGCATCGGTAGGGACACGAAAAGTTCCTTGAACTACTTTTCCATCCTTCTTATCAACAACTCCAAGTTGAGATCCAGAAGATGCTATTACTGGTTGCTCATATATTGAGGTATACGCTTCCAGCAAACCCTTATAATGCTTATTACTCATCTCTATAAAATACTTTTTAAATATTTATCAAAAAAGAAGCGCCCCCACTTTGGAGACGCTTCTTGAATGCTTGGCGACGTGCCTTTGCTTGTCTGAGTGCTTGCGGTTTCAGTTTCCGCTTTTGCTCCTTTTTAGAGTGATGTTGCCAATTTGGAAGTTTCATTTTAGTTAAGTTACTGACCAATCGATGACCGTTCGAACTTGTTGATTGTAGGACCAGACTGATTTTAGCATATCAGCATCGATACCGTGTGTTTCCATCTGAACTATCAGAGAATTAAGATCTTTGGGGAAACAGGTTCCACCAAAACCACGATCGTTATCGATACCTGGAACTTGTGTATGAGATTTTCCGATTCGACTATCAGAGGTTACGCCATCACAAACCACATTATAGTTCATACCAATTGCTTCACATAAATCATACATTTTATTAAAGTATGCAACCTTGCAGGCAAGGAATGTATTTGCAAAGTATTTAATTGCCTCACTTTCATCAGATGTGGTGATTACACTTGGAATGTTTGGAAAAATTGTTTGGAAGAAATTTACAAACTGTTGACAAAGATTCTTTTTACCACCAACAACATTTCTTTCAGAGTTTCTAAAATCTTCAACTGCATTTCTAGCAGTCAAAAACTCCGGATTATGAATCACCTTATAACTTTTAGCATATTTTTTGGTTGTCCCAATAGGAACAGTTGATTTGATAATAAAAATACCATCAACTACTTCCGGAAGATTTTTAAAAAAATTATCCAAAATCGAAAGGTCACATTCACCAGTTGATTTCATTGGAGTTGGCAAGCAAACAAAAATAAATGCTTGTTTCAATACTTCATCCAAAGTGTCGAATGATTTATTCTTATCAACATCAAAGACTTTACAATTTACTTTGTCTCTCAGGTTTTGATAAACGGCGTTACCTACAAATCCATTTCCAATAATACCAATCATACAATCATCCTACTAAATCCTTTAACTTTATCAAATTTTATCACATTCTCAAATTTATCGTGCAAGTCTGATTTGTGAGAAATCACGAAGATATTAGCATCCTTAATGACATAACGGATAATCTTCAAGAACTCATCAGTGCCGAAACCATCAAGTGAAGAATCAAATACCTCATCCATAATCAGCAGATTAGTATTGACGGAGTTTTTGACTCGGGCGACTTCTCTCCAAGTGAAGAGAAGGGCAAGGTCGATTCTCATTTTTTCACCCTCACTGAATGAACTATATGAAAAGTCTTCGTGAATGGGTGATTTTACCGTTTCGTTAAATTCTTCGTCCAGATTGAAATTAATATAAAAGTCCATCATCTGAAGGTAACGATTCACCTGCTGATTTATGAACGGAAGATACTTCTTAATTATCTTCGTTTTAACGCCGTCGTCCTTGAGTAAGGAATAGGCAAAATCGTAATAAACGATTTCTTCTTTTTTCTTTGCTAATTCTTCAAATGTTTTTTGGAGATTGGAGCGAAATTCTTCTAACTTCTCATGCTCAGTATTTCGGTTTGCAAGGTTTTGGGTAATAGTTTGAATTTCATTTTCAAGATCTCGGATTTGTCGCTGGTTAAGTGATATCCGAGTATTGTTTTGAGAAATCTCATGATTGAGTTTCGTAATCTCCTTGGAAAGTTCGTTGAATTGACGCTCTCTCTCCTGTTCGAACTTTATTGTTTGTTCAAGTTCTTCATAACCATCTTTAAGTTCCTTTGCCTTATTTTGAGCGTCGGTAATTCTATTTAACCGAAACTCTTCTTCAATAGTCTGAGTACAAGTAGGGCATACCGTATTTTCGTTAAAAAACTTATGCTCTTTGGTAATTGCAGATACTTTCTGTGAGATTTTCCCTTTTAGATTGTTGAGTTTTAATAACTTATCACCAGCACCAATAACTTCTTCTTGATCTTTTGTAAACTTAAAGACTTCTTCTTCTCTTTCAGAATTTTGAGAGATGTAAATTTCAATCTCAGAATCTAACTTAGTAATCTTTTCTTTGTTGACATTGATGTTGGCATTACCACGATTTTCTAGTTCTTCGATGAAGTCTTCCTGCATCTTCATCTTATCCTTAATATTATCCTTCCTCAAATCAAGAGATTTGACCTGCTCCCTTTTTTCCCTAAGTTTATCCTTTACAATGTTATTCATTGCAGAGAACACACGAATATCCAAAAGATCTTCAATCACCTCACGACGATTTGATGTCGTGAGTTGCATAAACGGAACAAAAGTACTACTACCCAGAATTACAATCTGAGTAAAAGATTTGTAATTAAGTTTGAGAATACTTTCTTCAAGGATACGCTGCATCGCACGATCATCTGCTTCACGATGCATTGGAGTTCCATTTACGATGATATCAAAAACAGATGGTTTGATACCACGCCGAACAAGGTACTGACGAGTATTAATTGCAAATTCAACTTCTACAACACACTCTCTTTCATTGGTTGTATTAACAAGTTGAGGTTTATTAATCTTTCTGAATGGTTTGTTAAACAGAACAAAAGTCAAAGCATCCAGAATAGTGGACTTACCAGCTCCGTTTGTTCCAATAATAAGATTTGTGTGATTACTTTGGAAGTCAACTTCTGTAAAACTGTTACCAGTTGAAAGAAAATTACGCCAACGGATCTTTTGAAAGGTTATCATTCAGTTTCGGGGGAATAACAATATCGTTTACTGTAACGACGGCATATTTGTAATTATACCGCTTACAGGTCATTATGGCAAGGGAGTCATCAACCTCTACAACATCCATTTCAGTGTCTTCCTGATCTTCAAGCATCAAAGCATAACGAACGGCATCATCTTCTTCTTCAAAGAGGAAAAGAACCTTTTCCCCATATCGGTTTTGAACAGCGTATGCCCCGTCTTCTTTTTGATCTTTAAGAGTCAGAAGAAACATTACTCAACCTCGCAAGCTTGTGAGTATATCTTTTGTAAAATACCTTTGATGATTGATTTATCACAATCGATTTCAGATTCATCAATATATCTATTCAAAATAGAAATTGTATTTTCAGACTCTTCAACTTCAAAATCTTCATCAATATGTATTTCAAAATTCTCTACAATTTTGAGTTCTTGAATTCCAGATGAATAAAGTTTATCAATGAATTTTTCAAACTTCTTAGGATCAGATTTCTTCTTTACAATGACCTTTACAATTTTTCCAACGTACTCACGAGTATCAAATGTTTGATATGGAGTATCATCATAGTAAACATTATAAAAAAGTTTATATGGGTTATTGATCGGTTCAAATCCTAATGTTTCTGTATCAAAGACATGAAATCCGCGAGTATCATTCACATCATTCCAGAACATCTCATAAGGATTTCCTAGATAGTAGATTTTCCCGTTGTTCGATCGAGTGTGATAGTGTCCCGAGAAGACAAGTTCGAACTTCTCAAATAGTTCGCTTTCCATACCGTCTTCCATGACGTGCCCGCGATGAGCTCTAAATCCGTTGAGTTCAAGGTGCCCCATCGCACACTTGCAAGATGTATTTTGAATAGATTTGAAAGTAGTCTCCTCATTTTCTTGATTAATCCATGGAACAAAAAGTACTTTTAATTTATCTAACTTAACTTCTTCTACTTCTGAATAGATTTTAATATTATCATATTCTTTGAGAAGGAGACCTACTGAGTTTACTGAGTTTGTATTTTTAAAATATGTATCGTGATTTCCAACAATCATATGCATTGTAATTCCCATTTCGGAAATACGATTAAAAACAACCTGCTTTGCCCACTCTAAACTTTGCAAATCAATTGAACGACGATTATCAAATGCATCACCCATATGAATGACTGTTTTGATATTTTCACGTTCTAGTGTAGGAAAGAAAATATCATCATAAAACTTTTTAAAAAAGTCGTGAAGATACTTGGAACCTTTTCTAGCCCCATAGTGAGTGTCGGTAATGACGGCAACCTTCATCGATTCTTGTAAGCAATATTGTCCTTGATCGTATTATAGTCGGAACTGCTGCCAGAAAGCAAGCTATCGTCAACCATCATTACCTCATCAAAACCAGTGCGTTCGATGATCTTGGTCTTAATTTCCAGTTGCTTCTTCTCCTTCTGAATACGACGGAGAAAAGCGTAGTGAATAATTTGAGTGAAATAAGCAAATGGATTCTTCGACTTTTCTGGGTCAAAGTTATGAATATACTGAACGCAGTTTTCAATACCATCAGAAATCATATCATCCCGAAACATGTAGTTTACAAAGTTCGGTTTATATGAAAGATGTGTAGCGATCTTTAAAAAGCATTCTCCAAGATAGTTAGAGATTGGTGGTTTGCCTTCCCAACGCTTTGCTCTTTCTTCTTTTGGTTGCTTTGTGAGGTCTTTATCAAAAGCCTTTAAGTATGACTTTTCAACTTTTGTTCTGTAAACAATCAGTGCTTCAAGTAACTCTTTATTATTTACATAATGTTCTGATTTCTTCTTGGACATAACATCGGTCTCAGTAGATAAATTTTTGTTATGTTCATTATAGCATACTTTGGGGGCTTGACAACATTCAAAAACATGATTAGAATAGGTTTGTTCCCGTTGAAGATGAGAATCTAGCTTTCTTTATTATCTTTAAGGTCTTTAAGGAAAATATTCTCTAAGTTCTTTCTAGCATCTTCAACAGAAGAGATATATCCCATCTTATTTGATATTTGAACTTTACCATCTAGTTCAATATCAACATCTTCATCATTAATATATCTTTCATAGAAAGTTATCATTTGACTTTCTTTTACTTCAGTCATAGTAACGATCTTATCATATTTAATAATAAAGAAATCATCAGTAGGGATTTCCATCCAAGGTTTTACCTTGACATATTGTCCTATGTGATTATTAATAACTTTCATTATCACAGGATTTTGAAGAATTATAATAGGATCCCCATCGTTATCATCAACGCATATTAAAGAAAATATTTCTTCACCTGTAACAAGTTTGATTGCTGCGTAAAACTCTTCTCCCATTAGTTTTTTAGCGGTATGTTTACAATATCATAGTTAAAGTTTTCTTCGTTATAAACTTTGATTCGTTCGATTAAATGGTTGAGTGTATAATTTTTCCTTGACTTATAACTGATATCATCGGCAATATCATATAAAGTTGCTTTTGTTTTGTTGTCCCCCTTTCTTAAAACTCTTCCGATTGATTGGAGGTTTCTGATTCTTGATTTACTAGGGGAAGCAAAGATGACATTGTGTAAATTTTTAATATTAATACCAGTAGAGAAAGTTCCGTAAGAAGCAACAATGATTGCGTTATTTTCTTTTTCGGTAATTTCTCTAACTTTTTCTCTGTCCTCTGTATCTACTCCACCGTGTACAAAGAACACGTGACGATTTTCATCGATACTACTATTTATGAGTTCGTATAAAGGTTGACCGTGACCTTCGACTCTTGAAAAGAGAATAAGAGTATTACCTTTAAGATCAAGAGCAAGGTTCTTGATAAACTTATTGCGTTTGTCGTGATTGATAATATACTGAACTTCATCCTCAAAAGTCTCAAATTTATTTGGTGGGTGTTTCAATAGAAGAATATTAATGTCTAATTTAGCAACGTGACCCTTCTGCATCAGTTCTTCTGTTCTGATGATTTTGTATGAAGGACCAAATAAACCTTCTAAAACCCATTTGTGTGTTTGTGTACCATCGAGTGTTCCTGTAAAACCATAACGAAATTTAGCATCAGAAAGTTTTGTCATTATAGATACTAATGACTTAGATTTAAATTGGTGTGCTTCATCTCCAACAACGACATTAAATCTTGAAAAGTATTGACGCGGAAGTTTGTAGATTGATTGCCAGGTTGTAATGATTACCTGAGAGTCTGTTTCTCTTTCTTTTCCTGCGTATATCTTGTGGCAGTATGAACCAACATCCCACCCATAATCTGCAAAATCTTTATACATCTGCTCTACAAGGGATGTCGTCGGAACGACTATCAGAGTATTTTGTCCTTTCTCAACGTAATATCGGACAATCGAATATATCATCAACGACTTTCCAGAAGCAGTTGGAGATATCAGCAACTTGCGATTATGTCTTAAAGCGTCGTATACTCCCTCAACTTGGTATTCGCGGGGAGCGTACTTGCAAATAGAAGTCATATAATCTTTCACACCTTCTTTTGAGATGTGCTCATTTACCTCAAAGGGAAGACCATAAAACTTATTGTTTGTGAACTCATAAGTATAATCGTGATTTTCGCAGAAGCGAGTGACCTTATCTAAAAGGCCAGCATAAATTTCACCAGTTTGTGTATTGAACAAACGAATTTTTCCGTCCCAGTGTCTGTTGCGAAACTGAGGCATAAACTTGGCACCTGGAACATCAAACGTGAACTGATCTGCAAGTTCGTAGTAAACGTGAGGTTCTGCCTTTATCTGCAAAAATACTTCATTCTTTTTAGATATAACCAAGTGTGACATAAGTTCATATCAATACAAAAATATTTATTGTCAATAAAAAAGAGGCATTTCTGCCTCAGTTGAATCCTGCTTGAAATCTATGCCACTCAATGGCATTTTTGATTTGATAAGTTCTATTTGAAATTGTTTTAATAACCTCTTCTAGAAATTTCAGCATAATGTCATAGTATCTAATTTTTAGATCTATCTTATTCAGTTTCTCATCGGCGTCCATATGCCTCTGTAATGCTTCTTTATCTCTAACTTTATATGGGAATGGTTCTTCCTCATAAACCTCCACAGGTGCCTTTCCGGTGTAGTAGTTGTATCGTTCAAGTTTTATCTTGTTATAAGTCTCTCTTGCTCGTTCACGCAACAAGGTAATTGTATTGTAAACTGTATAATACTTTGCGTGGAGTTGGGGTATTTTTAAAGACTCATCGTGTAAGTTATCAGGATTTATGACAGAATCTTTCTGCCACATCTCCTGAATTTGATCAAGATCCATTAAATCGATGACGTAAGTTGATATACAGTATACTTGAAAGACACCTGTGCTGTAAAGTAGTTGATGTCCGTTGATGTTGAGTCAAAATCAAGAGAACTTAATGATGTTGGGAATAAATCCAAAAACTTAACCTTTGCAACTTCTCTAAAATTACTATTCAAAATACGTAGAGTTCCATCACTAAATGCTTCTTTCTGATCTCTAATTCCGGTATCATCAGTAGTCAATGTTCTAAATTGTGAAGTTGTTTCTGGATATCCTAAACCAGTTAACCATTCGTAAATTGAGATATAGTTTTCCATATTCTCATCAACCATAAATTTTAAAGTTAAATCACCATAATTTAACCTTTCCCCAGGTATATCGAGATCCTTTAAATATGTTGATTGGCGAGCAACATCAAGAGAAATCTCTGGGATTCTCGCACTATTGGAGAAAAAATCTACCTTTGGATATTTTGCTAAGGTAAATTTAAATCCAACCGCAGATAAAAAATTTCTATTAGAAATTTGATTTGGAAAATTGCAATTTGCCATTATTTCTTTTTAGTCGGAACTATTTTAGGAATACTCATGTTCACCTTTATACCTAAATTGGGAATTTTTGATTTTGGTTTTTGTTTTATTACTGGTGTAACATCAAGATCTCTTACACCAAATTGCTTATAGTCTTTATATCCAAGATCTTTTGTTGTTTGTGTTGTTAAATCATATTGACGATTGCCGTGATAAGGACCTCTGTCAACAACAGGTGCAACAATAGATCTACCAGTTTTAGGATCAGTAATTTTTACTTTACTTCCTAGTGGTAATGATTTATGAGCAACTCCCCTTGTATTTGGAGTTAGAACAGTCCCATCAGCAGTCTTATTTCCATACAATCCTGGACCATAAGAACTAGTTTGTACCACTGCTCCAAAAGGAAGTGCTTCTGATATGAACTCTTTAAAAGTCTTCATTATCAGTCGTTAACAATGAGATTAAACCAAGTCTCACTCATACCATTGATGATATTATTTGCCGATTCTTTATCTTCTGCGTATCCTTCTTTAATAAGATGCTCAACAACCTTTTCGTAGTTCTTATTAATTTCTTGCGATTGTCTAGGAGTAGGCTTCATTTTTCTACTAGTTTTATTTTTATTTAGATAAAAAAAGACCCCCTTTCGGGGGTCTGATAGATATGTGAATCGAGATCACATTAAATTGGTAACCTTGACTCTTCTGTAGTAACGGTTTGCGTTACGTACCAGACCGTCGCCAGTGATAGCGGTTGTACCCTGTGAGAATGGGTTAGCAACGATACCATAACGGGTCTTGAATCCAATCTTGGGCTGGAAGGTGTCCTCACCAACCGCACGTACCATCTGGAGAGGTACATATGGGCAATAGAACAGACCTGCATCATAAGGGGAAGAACCCTTATAACCAACCACATAGTACTGGTTAGCAGAAACGTTTGCCGAATAAGGATCGATATAAACACGATACTTACCTTGCAGAACACCAGCGAAGGTGTTGCCAGTGTCATCAACGTTCAGGTTAGCGTTGAGGGCGGGGGTGTAATCAAGTACACCAGCCATTGTCAGGGCGGAAGCAACGTCTGCGGAGCAGAGGATCATGTTGCCCTTTCCACGACGAGTTCTTTGTGCGATTGCGTTAGCATCGCGCTCGATCTGGAAGATAAGACCCTTGAACTTCTCAACTGACCAACGACCGTTGGAGTCAACATCGAGGTCGAAAGTACCAGCGGTAGCAACGTTTGCCTGAGCACCAGACTCAGCAACGTTATAGATGGTACGGATAACTTCGCGGTTGATTTCTGCGAGGATCTCGGTGCTGAGGATGTTTGCAAGCTCAGCTTCTGCATTCAGACCGTGAATTGCCTTCAGGTCTTGTGCGAGTTCGAGTGAGTACTCAGCTTTCAGAGCACGTGACTTAGCGGTAACGGTGACTTTCTCGATTGAGAATGCCATCTCGTTGAAGTGACCCTCAGTACCGTCGCCAAGATTCTCAGCAACATCGGTACGCATACCCTGACCTACGTTGTAGGTTTGAGCATCGCCAGTTGCAGGATAGGTAGCATCCAGAAGACCAGGATTTGTACCTCTTTGGGCAGTAGTACCAAGACCAACGGTGCCGTTAGTCCAACCAGCGGTATTGTTGAGGTTGGTTGACTGTCCGGAGAATGCAGTATCTGCTTCGTTGAACAGTGCTTCGGTGCCGCTCTGGTTGGTGTACTTCGAACGCATTGCGAAGATGAGTCCAGTAGGACCGTTCATTGGTTGAACGCCAGCGAGGTCATAAGCGACCAGGTTAGGCATTGAACGTCTGATCAGGGAGATCAGAACTGGATCGAAACCAGCAACAGGAGCAGAAGCACCAGCAGAGAAACCAGGATTACCGGTTCCAGAAAGAGTGCTAACAGTAGGACCTTCCGAGAGGAATGCTCTCTCCTCACGGAGTTCTCTCTCTTGGTTTTCTAGCAGGATAGCGGTTACCGCTCTACGATGAGAATCTTTGATTGAATCAAGACCATCATAGTCGAGAATAGGTGCCCACTTCTCCTGCAGATGCTCGGCATTGAACATTTGCATTTGAATTTACCTCTTTTAAAAGTGTTGTTGTTTGATTATGATCTAAAAATCACTTTTTAGAAGCTCTTGCAAGAGTCTCTAAGTAAGCAGCCATGATTGGCGAAACAGATTCGGTGATCGTTTCATCAGATGATACTTCTTCTGAGAGATTCTCAGTTGCGCTTCTTTGAGTACCAGTGTTTGATGGGAAATATGATTCCCTCAGAGTTACTAGCTTCTCACGATAGTCTGCTTCACTGTCAAACTCAACATTTTCGGCAAGAGAAGCGAGTTTGTCCTTCTGAGAAAGTGCAAGACCCTCAGCGACATCTGCAAAGATTACATCAGCAACCGACTCGGCTAATCTTCTATTAAGAGCAACATTTCTTTGAATTTGCTCGTTGAGTTTTTCTTCCATTTCATCAAGTTTATCTACCATGCTCTCGATTACATCATATCTATCTTCAGGGATTGTTACATAATGATCTTCAAAAAGACCCTTCATTCCTTGAAGGAATGATTCGGTCATTTCGGTCTTAAGACCGTGCTCAACTGCGAGTGCATTCTCTTGGAACCACTCATCAGCAACATACTCAAGATATGCATCGACTCTTTCGGTGAGTTCCGACTTAATACCATTGAGTTCTTCTACAAGAGCAACTGCGTATGACTCTTGGAGAGACTCTTTGATTTCGGCAACTTTCGATTTAATCGCTGCTTCGAAGATGGTACGTGCTTTCTCTTGGAATTCCTCGGAAAGCTCCTCACCTTCGAGAAGAGCGTTAACATCTTCGTCGATGTTGAACTCTTCTTCTACTTCTTCTTCTTCTTCGGCAGTATCTTCTTCTGAATCTTCACCACCTTCCTCACCTTCGAGGTCGGTCTCTTCCTCTTCGGTTTCCTCTTCAATTACTTCATCTTCAATCTCAGTCTCTTCTGCTTTCATTGCTTTTGCATTAACAATGTCTCTTACCTGAGCAAGAGTTGCAGATGGGTCTTTGAGTTTGGAGGAATCGTCATCTGGACGATAATTTTCGGGAGTAGGACCACCCAAATCTTCGTACTCGATGCCAGTTTGTGGCATTGGATCGGCAGGTGCAGCCCCTTTGGTTACTACGTTTTCCATTTCTTGTAAATTTCTACCAACGGACATTTTTGTTTAGATTCTTAGATAATCTATATTTATTTATAAATTAAAGATTTGAAAGAAATTCGTTGAATAAATTCAACTTATGCTCTTCAAGTCTTTTTTGATCTACGAGAGTGTTAATTCTCTTCTGAGTCTGTTCGGCAAGTTTTTGGCGAAGAATACCACCTTCCCAAACCCACTCCTTACCTTCCATAATTCCCTGAACAAATGCATCAGGAGCAGAAGGATCAGCAACAATATCAGCGGCAGTTGCAAGCATAAAATCTTCGCCAACAATTTTATGACCTTCGTTGGTCATCTTTAATGAACCAACACCACGAGAAGAAACGCCAAGACATACACCTTCACCAATGAGAGATTTTGCAATCTTACCCATTGGAGTTTCAAGAAGTTGTGCTTTACCTCTAAAATTAGTTCCCTCGGAAGTAAGAGAAACAATTTTATGAGAAACGCGATCAAGATTGACGGTAGGACCATCAGGATGACCGAGTTCTCCGAGAGCACGACCTTTATCGATGAATGATTCGGTATATCTCTTTACCTCACGGGAAAGAGTTTCCATAGGATACATTCTTCCATTACGATTGCAGATATCACCTTGAAGGAAAACACCTTCAATATACATTTTCTTTTGTGATCCTTTGCCTTCGGTAATGAATTCTACCTTTTGAATTTCTTCTGTGATGAGTTTCATTTTTTTAGTTTGTAAATCCTACTTTTGCTCCCAAAACAGCAGCATTTGCTGCATATACACAATGTGATGGTAATTTTTCTAAGAGTTCAGTTTGTAATCTAGGTAATGTAAATGATCCAATAACAGTTCCACCTTGTGTTTCAACTACTGTAATTAGATATTCTGTGGACGGTGCAGTATTAACTAGACGAACAACTGTTGCTGCACTAAAACTAGTTGCTGCTCCAGTTGTTGTTGGAAGTGCTGCTTCTGCTCCAAGAACTTTAATTCTATTGGCCATTATTCTTGATCCTCTGTTTCTTCTACTTCAGATTCGCCAAACATAGACGATGCTACGTAGGGCTTTGCGAGTTCAACTCTCTCTGCTGCTTTTGAATAAAGAATATCGTGAATTTTGTCACGAACATCCGATGCAGACGCATCAGTTGCGATCAAGTCGATAAGATCTTCCATAAAATTAATTTATTAATTATAAATTTATTTATATCTCAGCCTTTTTAGCATCTTTTTGCATTTGGGCATCAGTTACACTTGCTTGTGCATCTAGACTTGGTTCAGTCGGAACTTCACCCATTCCCATTGCATCTTGACCCATTCCTGCCATACCATTTCCTTCACCAGGTTGAGGCAATGGTGCTCCCGTAATTGGATCTACCATTGAAGGATCTGGAAGAATTCCTTTCTGAATTTCATCTTCAATCTGCTCATCAATCTCAATAATTTCCGAATCAGTCTGGCGAAGAATTTTTTTCCTTACATATTCCGTTGAGAAATATTTTCCAATATAAGGTTCAATCGTTGCAAGTGTTCCTAAACGACCATTGAGAAGTTCTGATTCTTTGAGTTCTGCAAATTGATTGTCATACAAGAAATCATATTGAATATGATCTGCCATTACATCCCAATCTTCTGGACTGACGATGTTTTTGAGAATCAATTGAGTTTTCAACATATCATTGAACATTTGAGCAAATCTCTTTCTCAAACGACCAACAAACTTTGCGAATTTGAGTTCGTCCCTTAAAATTTCTGATGAACGACCTAGATTGAATCCATCTCCACCTCCCGCAATTCTAGATTCAGGAACACCAAGTGCTCTATAAAGTTTTTTCTGAAAATATTCAATATCTGCGAGTTCGCCAAGATTCTGACCACCTGGAAGAGTTGTGATCTCTGTGCCACGACCACCTTCTCTTCTTGGAAGCCAAAAATCTTCCATCATACTCATAAACTTGCGATCGTCACGAACTTCTCCAGTTGCGGCATCATAAACAAGTTTATTTCTGTAACGAGACATAACCTCTTTGAGGTATTGCTCTGCTTTTACTTTTGGAAGATTGCCAACATCAATATAAAAAATTCTTCTTTCAGGTGCTCTTGATAATCTGTAAATAACAAGAGAGTCTTCAATCATTCTTAACTGATTGAGTGCCTTAATTGCCTTATGGAGATAAGAAAGAACAGTGTTCTTATTTCTATCTACAAGACCAGAAGTGCAGTATACTACAGAATCTTTTGCAATCTTGACAGATTTTGCTGCACCACCAGCACCAGAAATCATTCCAGTTGGATAGTTTGGTGTTGGTGTATATAAGAAATATTCTTCAAATTCTGGACTATGGGGTAAAGAATTTTCAGTATTTCTATTATTTACTCTTGCATACGGATCTTTATTATTCTTTTTCTCTTGACGAATATATCTCATCTTCATAGGATCAATATATCTTAAATCCTGAATACCTGCCTGAGGATTTTTAAGATCAATGACCTTTAAGTAATAAACTCTTCCATCAACATACCAATTTCTAAAAATTTCATGGCACTTTCTATCAAAGTCCATGATTTCTTTAAGATATCTAAACTCTTCTCTTATTTTCTTTTTGAGAGATTCACTAGCGTTTAAATTTGAAAGTTCAATCTCTACGGGAGAATCGTAGAGATCGCTAACTAGTGCTTCATTGACAACATCTTCAATGGCACCATCACATTCTGGGTGAAGTGCCATTTCTCTGTATCTTTTAATTAAATCATGTTCTGTTCGATAAACTCCTTCAATATCAATGTATTGACCATAGAATCCACTAGCAATATAATTATCAACCCCGTCCTCATTGGTTTGAGGTACGGGGGATACTATTGAAGGAGATTGGTTTTTATTATCATCAATAGAAAAACCAAAAAGTTTTGCCATAGTATAATCTTTTGACTCTTTATTCTATTATTTAGTTGATGTCTTCACCACCAGCATTTGTGCCAGTGCCTTTAATTGCTTCCCACCATTGAACTTGCAATTCAACAGTAAATTCTTCAATACCCTGAGAATCATACGAAAGTTCAATAGGTGCAACCTGTGTTGGGAACACATCATAAAAACGATAGGATCTGAGGGTAGATCCATCACGGTCTAATTGATAAACATATGCATCAGACTGATAATCTGCTGGGTTTGTAAGACCAGTATTATCGGAAACTCTATTAATTGTATTCATCCAATTTTCAAATGCGGATCTAATTGAGAAATCCGTATCATTAATAACAGTAACAGTCCAAGAATCAAATGTTCTGTCGCCTGCTACTTTCAAAACTCTTCCTCTAAAAGGAACTTCGATTTGGGCAACGTTAGATGCTGGTAAGTTTGCACCTTTTACTAAAAATCTTGATTTATCAAGAACATCGGTACTTGGTTGTGCAGCATCTGGAAAAGTAAGAACAACTTCAAAGAGATTGGCACGAGCACCACCACCAGTAAGCTTACTCTTGAAGTCGGTAATTTTTCTTAGTGGGGGTGGATTAATTTGATTTCTAGCTGGCATGGTTTTTAACCTCTAGTGAATTAAACGGAACCGATTACTTCTTCAAAAGCAACACCAGTTCTGGTGGCAACAAAAGTTAGACCGATGAAGTTGATCGATCTTGCTGGTTTAATGTAGATGTCTGCAACAAATTCATTGGCATCAATAACTGCTGCTGTGTTATTTGTTTCATCACAAATAACAACGTAATCAAAAATACCTCTCTTAGACTGAACATCGCGGAGGAATGGTTCAACAATATTTACAAAGTTTGTTCTTGTAATTTCATCATTGAACTCAAACAAGATGTCTTTCGCAGCAGCAGAAATTGCATCTTCGAGGTAGATGAAAAGTCTGCGAACATTAATTCTATCAAACGCCGAGGATTTTCCAAATGCAGTTTTATCTCCGAAGAGAATAATTCCAGCACCAGGAGAGAAGATAACGGAATTAATTCTGTTCGAATACAGAATATCTCTCTGTCTCTTTCCTGGATTATATGCTAGTTTAACCGCATTCAAAATTGATCCTCTTGAAGTTCCTGCTGGAGAGAACCATGGGAACTGTTGAATATCAGTTCTTGCACAAGTACCAGCAATGTCACCATTAAGGGGAACGTATCTAAATGTGTCATTAAACCTATCATACATGTACTTATAACCACTATCAAAAATTCCATAAGTTGATGATGCAACTGGTGCGTAAAAACTTACAATATTGTCAGTGATTGTATCAATATTATTTACAGTTACTGTTCCAACAGAAGAATCATTTAAGAATGCTTGTCTGTATGGTGAAATAAATGCAATCGAATCTTTTCTTGCCTCAGCAACAGAAATAACTTTATTTGCAAGTGCTTGTGCCTGCTCTTTGGGATAATTTGCAGATCCCATCAAAATAAAGTCAACTTCATATTCTTCGGTATTTTCAAAGATTGTATATCCACTGACGATATCATCTAGACCTGAATAAAGTGCTCCTGATGTTGTCAGATCAGTTTTTCCTCCATAATTTTTTCCACCAGCAAGAGTATAGGTATTTGATCCGGATCCAGCAAAAATTACATTTGCAGCATCCTGATCCCAACCAGTATCAGTATTTAATTCAAATTGTGCAGAACCATTTCCACTAAATCCTGTTGTAACAACACCAACTGGTTGTGATCCACCAAATACATATTTTGAATTTGTTTCAAGATATTTTCTCCAATAAGAAGGACTTCCTACGGAGTACTCTGCATCAGTTGCTTTTGAAAGATTCAGATGCTTTTCAAGGATGCTTCCAGCATTTCCAGTAATTGTTCCGAGATCATCAATTACAATAACATGAACTTCATCAAATCTACCACCTCTTCCAGCAACAAATGAAGAAGTTGATGGTCTATTTGAAATAGAGTCCCACTCAATAGTGCCTACACTAAGAGTAATACTTTGCTGTTCGAACCAATCTAATTCGCCAGAATAGGATCTTGATGTGAAAGCAGATCCAACACCATTTGTGTGAATTGCAACTGCTCCAGTTTGTGGCAGTGCATAAACTCCATTTTGTTGATAGTCAACTGTGGTTTCAGTTCCAGCAGCTGAAACTACACTTACCAGTTTGGTTGAGATTTGAGAAGTTCCAATTTCGGTAATAACACCTTTATAATATCCACCAAGAAGTGAAGTCGATCCTACACCTGGGAGGGTTGTTCCAGCTGGAACGGAAACAGTAAATCCATAACCAACTTGAATATTGGTGGTAGTAATACCAGTTAGGATTTGATCGGCTTTGGCATCAATTAATGCAACTTTGATACCATTTGCCCAAGTTCCAGGATTTTTTGCAGCAAAAGTTATATTTGGAATGATGTTTTCATCATATCCAAGTTGAACATAATGATCTTCACTTTTAATTTTAACACTAGAACCTGCACCGACAAAAGAATTTGTTAGACCAGAATCATCTGCTCTAGAAACTCTCAGTACACCACCATACGCAAGATATGAGGATGCTACCATCCAATGCTCATAATGCTTATCGGTGGAATATGGTTGTCCAAAAGTTTGGTAGAGATCATTTTCATTCTCTACTAACTGAGGTAGGTCAACAGGTCCCTTTGCAAAAGGAGCTACCAATGCTGCAACTGATCCAGAGACTGGATCAACTCTACCAATAGTTAAGTCAACCTCTCTTACTACAATTCCAGGAGATGCTAAATTTAGAGGCATCTTAATTCTCCGTACTATCCAGAATTAATCTAAAAATATTTATGAAAAAGCCTATTTTCATTGGGGAAACAATGCGTGAACATTACTACCAGTCAGGATATTCCCAGTTTATGTGTCCAACTCCACATCCTCTTTTATCTTTAATTCTTTTTTTAGTGCAATCTTTGCATTCATATGAGTATGCTGATGGGAAAATACCTCTTCCTTTTCTAGTAAGATAAAAGTCATCTATGAGACTTTTAGTTCTTTTGCAGACTCTGCATTGTCTTTCTAAAAAGAGTAAATGTTGTGTATTAAGTTGATCTTCTATGTCAGCATCAAAATCCATCAACGATAATCCCACATATAAGATCTATCGCCGTATTCGTCTAAATTCCAAACCTCGAGGTTACTATTTTTTGATGTAGTAGACATCCATCTGTCTCCTGTTTTTTCATCTATAAAAATTTCATCATCTAGTCCATCCAGAATAAATCCAAATGGTGCCATATCCTGCTCAATCTGATTTTTTTGCTCTTCATAGATTCTCTTGCGAACATCATTGTCCGTCATTTCCTTGAAGTAGTCTTGTGCAACTAACCAAGAGAATATAACAAGACACATTGCCAAGTCATCATTACATCCTTCTTCTGCTTCAAAAGAATTATGCCTCTGTGCAAATGTTGTAAGTTCTGATATAATGTCATAATCAACAGTCAGTAACTTATCATCTTCTAATAGGGTTTTTAAGTTAGAGCATCCCAACTTTTTCACAGCGGAAGTCATTCTCACTCCCAATTGTGACTTCTTTCCACTAAATCCAGATCCCACAATTTGACCCGCACGCCCCCTCATAGCACACATTAGAACATTATCATACTCAAGATCAAAGTGAAGGATACTTGCAACTTGATCGCCAATATCATTGACCTCAATTAATAACCAAGCATCATTGTATGCTTTTGCAACTTCATGAATGATGCTAGGAAATAGCATCGGTTTAATTTCATTATTTCTATATTTCGCAACAACTTTATATGGAAACTGGGTAATATCGAAAACAATAAATGCTGAGTAATCATTGCCCAATCCGCGAGCAACGTCAACTGTGATCAGATAATTATTTTCCTCTATCGGATTTTGATAAATGTCTAATCCAGCATTTCTCTTTATAGGATCTTCATAGACAAGATTTCTGAGTTTTGATGGATTGATTAGGGTATTAACCGAACCTAAAAATTCACATTCAAACTCAACTTTGAATTGTTGTTCGGAAGTGTTGGAAATTGTCTGTTCTTTCCACGCTTCGTCTCTTCCAGGAACTTCCGACCAGTGAACATCAGTAGGAACATATTCGTTCTTTCCACGCTCAGAGTCGTGCCACATACGGTAGAAGTGATTCATACCGCGTGGCGTTGAAACGATGATTACCTTCGTGCTTTGGCCAGAAGAAATAGTAGGATAAACAGAGGCAAAGAAGTCATCAGCAATGTGATTTGGAATGAACGCGAATTCGTCCAAAAAGATGACATTATAGGATCCGCCTCTGACAGCAGATGAAGAAGTAGAGTTTGATGAAATTTTTGACCCATTTTCTAGTTCCAGAGAACCCTTGTTCCAAGATATAATACCTTGTTGCATCCACTTGGGTAAGTTTTCATAAGCAAGTTGTAATCTTCCAAGTAGGTCCCTTGCAGTAGATGCTTTGTTCGCTAGGATAGCTATATTAACGTTGTCGTTGAATACTGCATAATGTAACAAATATGAAACACAAGTTGTAGATTTACCTGTCTGACGAGGCATCTTGCAGATGTTAAATCTGTTCTTGTGGAAGTTTTCAATCAACTTCTCTTGAAATGGGTACATCTCAAAAGGAACAAGACCGTGATCAAGAGACACGATCTTAATATAATTTCTTGCAAAATATACAGGATCTTCTTTACACTTTAAGAACTCAATGATTTGTTCTTCTGTAAATTCAATCTGCGTATTTGCCTTCTTAAGGTTTGGATTACCAAGATAAACTTCACTCATAATTAATTACCTCTGTTCAATCCAGTTCAGAACCGCAAGTGCTGCTTTGTTAGTATTGGGACTAGCACAAGCAAGAGTATAAGTATCACTAATTGTTCCAATACCACTTCTACCTAATTGGAGTGCTGCCTTATCATCAATATTAATCAATGCTGCACCACCACCAACAACAAATCCATTCAATAAAGTAGTTCCACCAGTCGTTGCAGTTTGAGTAATATTATATTGCATAAAAGAGTTTGGATCTGGATGGTCTACCCAAGTTCCACCTGTATTTGTTGCATTCTCAAGAAGTTTCCAATAGACATTTGTATTATCATTCGTTGCTGCTTGCAATGACCTCAAAAGCATCACCGCAGATAGTTGATTAGACTTTAAACGAATACTTACAATTGGATAAAATGTGTTTGCAGCAGTCATTGTTGTCCCTGTAATGGGATTTGCGATACTTACAAGTGTTCCAAGTTTTTCTGGTTCTCCTTCCTGAATAAGAGAATTGGAACCTTGATAGATGTAATGAGTTCCTGCAACACCTGTTACATTTTCTATTTCAACTCTGATTGGTAAAAATGGAGTAGAACACCAAACTTTATCATTAGTATTTGAGTTATCAAAAGTATGACTATGAATGGTTTCATTCTTCATCAACCAATTGAACTGAACGATACCCGCACCATACCATTCATAGTTGATGGAAATCATCTGTTGTTTTGTTGCGTCAGCAGTCACTCCTGTGTACCCATTACCATCAAACTTTTCACCATTCCAATCTTCTCTGGTTACTCTTCTTTCTGTAACAATTCCTGATGTGCTGCTGCGAATTACATATGAATATGTTCCTCCATCATCCTCAAAGTAGGCACCATTATAATCGTCAAACAATCCAAATCTTCTACGAATACCGACTTGTGGGGTATCAAGACGAATTGCAAATGCGAGAGTTGCACCTCTGCCAGGAATGTATCTCATTACCTGTTTGGTTTGACGAATGACTTTACTTCCAGCAGTAGAACCAACTTCCATTATGATATTGCTTGATGCTACATTATGAGTTGCAGTTCCAACTCCAACTACTCTCTCATCCCATACATCAGTCTCTTTGCCATACTGGAAAGTGTTGAAGAAGACTGTTTGGAATGGGGCAATTTTTAGACGATTGTTATTAGTAAATTGAGGTCTCCAGTCCGTCTGGTTTCCCCAATGATCTGCGATATTAAAAACCTCAAAGAGACTTCTTTCTTGATCTAGAAAGTCCTGGGTTTTCTTATTCCACTGAGCCATTAATCACTCCACGATAATCTTTCTGGTCTATACCTTTGCGAACTTTTAATATTTAAAGAACTTGATATTGTAGGATAAATGTTATGAACAACAGCACCAGGATATTTTCCTTGAAGTTGTTCTGCTAATTCATTCTTAGAAAGCATAGATCCTTCTATTTCCAATCTATATATCTTTCCCTCCCAAACTACATCGGCAACGTAAGATTCTTTTGATTGTTCTGGTTGAGAACCACCTACATTGAGAGTTCCGTTAAAATCCCCATTAATAGTGATACTTTCTGATAGAAACTGTTGAAAACTTTTCATTAGTTGCACCTCCAACGACGTAGTGCTTTGTTAATTCTCGAATCTGGATCCCTTGCAGTTTTTGTAGAAGTCAGTTTAGACTTCATCCCCTTCATACGTCGGCAGAAGTTAGCACGACGCTTTGCTCTTTTACCTTTTGGTTTCTTTTCAGTTACCGCAGTTTGAAGTTTTGAACCTGGATTCTCACGACGATAAGCATTTACTGCTTTTTGGCTTAATCCATCAGTCTTATCTTGACGATTAACTTTCTGCCAGTCTTCATTTAATCCGAGTTCACTTCTCCAATCAGAAAATCCTTCTGATTTAGTTCCCCAACTATCTGCCCCAACTTTACGACACTTAACTAATGCACCAGATGCATATGCACTTGGCCAAACTTTATATCGTGACTTTACTTTATGATAGCAAGCATCCTTTTTCTCTTGAAGAGATCCTTCTAAACATTCGCAAGGATCATATCCACAAACAGGACAAACTTCTTCTTTTACGCAACGATTATAAGTTTTTCCAAAGAGTGTTTGAGTTCCTGCTTTCTTATATCCTTTCCAGCATTTTTTGCCTGCCTCATCAATCACTTCACCTTGCAATTCATAAGAATTCATCTGATTGATGGTATCTCTTTTTTGCTTTAACTTATCAACTAAAGTTCCAGATCCAGTTGCTGGCGCATCAATTGCTTTATCAACAGCAGGTTTCGCAAATTTTTTCAAGAGATATGGAATAAATGCTGCTCCTGCACCAAGAGCAACTTTTCCCCACAATTCATCGAGTTGTTGACCTTGTGGTTCAAAATGTGCTTTATCAACATTTGCCGATTTTTTAGGAGTTGATGGAATAATTTTTTCTCCTTTTGGTATTAATCTTTGGAGAAGTTTATCTGGACCTCCATACTTTGTAGCATCAACTTGTTCAGCAGTTACAAAATTTGCTTTTCCACTTCTATTTGGATTTGGATCTTCTTTACGTTTTTTTGCTGCTCTTCTATTTCTTTCTTCTTTACTCATCGATGCTCTATCATCGGCATCCCGACAGAATGGTTTGGTCTTCTGTCCAGGTTGCTTGGCGCAAGGTTTTCCATCATACTCACCACCTGCCTGAACCCATCCGCCACCTTTGAACCAATCCTTTAAAGAATAACCAGGATCCTTTGCAGATTTACCATCTCTCTTTCCTTCCAATATCTCTACTTCTTCTTTATTCATTTCACCACTATCAACATAATCTGCTGCTGAATCAATATAGTCTGCCGCCTTTGTGATTTTTGATTGAACCCAAGCCTCAATCTCACCTTCACCCTTCTTCATTTTTTTCTGAAGTCTTTTTGCACCATTAACAATGGTAGAGAGTTCTGAACGAGCCATTGAATACTCGTGATCAGACACTTTTGATTCCTTTGTAAGTGCCGCAGACTTTTCGTTCGGAATAGTTGTTCCTTGTCTTATAAGGCGTATCTTTTCTTGTCTTCGAGATTGTTTGAGACCTTGGGGACCAACATTAAAACTCATCTGTTCATTTGCAGGATGAACAGATGCAACCGAATACTTATCCCACATTGTAGGTCCATAAGAACATTCGGTTCTTGCCTCCATTTTTCTACAAAGTTTGCAGTATTTCATTTCAACACCTTCAAATGCTGAACCTCTTTTTGTATGCAACATTTCACCCTTTTGCTTAGCAATTAATTTAAGAGATCTTTTTTGTGCTTCACCAGGAGCACTCATAACATTTTCATCAGGTGTTTTTCTACTAACAGCATCGTAGATATCAATATCACCATCAGCATCACGATCTAGATACTGAACAGTTGCATGATGAACTAATTGCTTCAGATCCACATTAGGATCTAAAACGTGTTGACTGCCTTTTAGATGGGGAGTTTTGTGTGTAAATTTGGAGAACTTAATCTTCTTTACACTTTGCACATCTTCGTTAAATGGTGACATTGATTTTGTCTCTTCGCCTCTTTGTCTTTTCTTTCTGGCAGCACAATGTGCTTTTTGAGAAAAACCCTTTGGATTTTTACAGTCTATTGATTTTTTGTAATCCTTAGACCAACTCATACACCAGAAAAGTTTACTCTTTATTATTTAGAAAACCTTGTTTCAGGAGTTTAGACAGTTCTGATGTTGAACCAACAAACACTGCGTTATTAGTAACATTGTTTGGTGTTTTTACCACATCTTCTTCAACATCTTTGAGTTTCTTTTGTAAATCAATAAGTTTATCGGTTACATCTCCAACACTTTTAATTAATTGACCTGCAACTTCATATGCTCTTGGTTGATCACTTTCAGCGGCAAGTTCCATTATTCCATTAATTGCCTCTTGCCCTTTTTCTATAAGAGAATATAAGTTTGCTCTTGTATATTCATAATCTTTTCTGATATCTCCATCGCTAGAAGTTTCTACCTTGACAATGGGAGTTTCCTTTTCTACGTTAACGATTTCACTTTTAATATTTAAAGCGTTATCGATGCTCTCATAATTTTCTGACATAATTATCAAATATCTATTTTGCGTGTTGGACTAAATTCTCGTGAATCGTCGATAAATTCCCAATTCTCATTAAACCCAAAATCATCATCTGGATTTGCATCATATGGATCTGGAGTGACAGTGTATCTTACTTCACGCTTAGCATTTGCAACTTCTGTATTTGTATACAAATCAACCTGAACCTTACGAATAAGACCCTCTGAACTTTCTGCAATAGGACCAAATAGATATGTTTTTGCAGTAAAGCTCAACGTATAAATTAAAGCCCTTCTTGTCGAAAAATCTCCCTCATAATCATCTTGGAATGATATATTCTCTAAGACCATAGGGATATCTCTTTTCTCACCAATAGAATCTACTAAATCAATAGTCAGGTTAAAAGATGGTTGAAAATATGGTAAAATTTGCTCAATAATTTGTAGAGCATCATCATTTAATTTAGTTAAGATATTGAGTTCAAATCCAATATTATAAGGAACTGGCATAAAAACTTTTTTTATGTTACCACCATCATCACAAGTTTTAAATGTCTGAACAACGCTTGATTTTCTTGATGGATCATATTGAATAGAAGTCATTTCAAACGACATTCTAGGTAGAGATATTTGAGTCGCCTTATTTAATTCTGGTTGTTGACGAATTCTTGCAAGAAATTTTTGTCTTGGACCATATGCAATAGGAACACGCATATCACTTATATTATTGCCATTTTGATCACTATGGCGTATATGAATTTGATTAAAAATAGTTCCGAAAGAAATAATAGTCTTTCTTATTATTTCGTGATAATAATATGTTCCTAACATTAATAAGTACCAAATGGATTTGATTCTGTAAAATCTAAGATGAGATCCGCTTCTTCTTCAATCTCATCATTTTGACTATATTTATCATAAGTATCCATTTGCTCAAAACCTTTAACCGTATATAATGCTCCTGATTCTGTTCCTATAATTGTTTCTCCTGGTAAGAATGTAATCTGAGTTGCACCTATACCAACATTGGAAATCTTAAGAATCTTTGTATCACTATCCCAACTCTTAACTCTTGCCCTTATCTGAGATCTAGATCCTCTAATAATTTCATTAAATAGATAAGTTCCAACACCTGTAAGAGTTTCTGGATTGGAAATTACTACTGTTGGGTTTATTGTGTATCCTATTCCTGGATTTGAAATGTATATTGCTTTTACGGAAACATCAGATCCAGTTAGTCCAATTGAAGAAATTCCAACAGCAGTTTGTCCAACTCCACTAATAGAAAGTTCTCCGGGAGCAGATACTGTGACGATCGGTGCTGTTCCATATCCGACACCACCGTCTATCATAGTAAATCTTATCAAACCTTTATATGTTGTTTCAATAGAGCACGTTGCAGCTGCTCCCGCTCCTCCACCTCCTGAGATTGTTATTATTGGAGGAATTGTATATCCAGCACCTGCATTAGTTAGATAAATTCTTTCTACTGAACGAACTCCACCTCTAACAGTTGTTATGGCGACGGCAGTTGCATTATCGCCAGTTTGACCAGTTGGTGATGTTGATATTGCTACAACTGGATTTGATGTATATCCATATCCATCATTATTAAGAAAAATTTGTCTTATATAACCAGTATCAATTGTAGCAGAAGCAGTTGCAGTTCTTCCAACTCCAATCAATCTTAGAGTAGTTATATATCCTTCTTCCTGAACCTGAGAATCTATTTCTTCGACAGAAGTGTCAATAACTTCATCTTCATATTCGAATAATTCACATTTTAATTCATAAACGTAATTTTTACCTAATTGATAAAATGGATTTTCATGCTCTACAAACTTAACTTCAAATAAACGTTGACCAAGTGGAAAATAAATTAAATCTCCTTCTCTTGGGCGAGTTGATAGTACAATTTCACCTTCTCCAGTACCATCATCTAGTGCTCCCATAAATGGAGCAATGAAATCTTCAAATCTTTCTTTTGATATTGTAATTAATAATTCATCTCTCAAACTCATTCCAAACTTTGTAAGAATATCACCGGCACCAGAATATCCATCGTAAGTGTTTACATATGCCTCAATGGAGAAGTTATCATCAAATCTAGATGATTGGACTTCTTCTAAAATAGATTTTCTATTTACAAATTTTCTAGGAATATAAACAACCTCAACACCATACATCCTAAGATGTTCATTAATTAAATCTTGAATCAACCTTTGTTCGGATGATGTTCCTTGTAGAAAAAATGGATTAAGTGCCATTATCCGATAAAGTCGTATGGTGGAAGTTCATAATCCATAGACATTCTCTTAGTTATTTCATCCAACTCTCTTTCAGCATCTTCATATATTTCTCTACCATTAAATTCAATTCCACCAGGTAATTTAACTCCCCTAAATTTAATTAAATTCTGTCCCCACTGCCTCTTAATTAATGCTGTCAAATATCTTTTTAGGAAACTATCATTATATACATTAGTAAATTCTGATGGATTCAAAATTCTATAACAATCCAAAACTAAGTAATTTCCCGCAGACTGTGCTCCCCAATCAATATCAAGATATAACCTATTTTGTCTCTTATTAAATCTAACTTGCTTATCAGTTGTTAGCAAAAAGTCAATATCTTCAAGGTAACTTTTTACCATAGAATATTGTAAAAGTTCTACGGAATTGAAATAATAAAGATCATTTAAGAATAACTGATACTTGATACTAAACATACCACCAGAAATGGAACTAGTATCAAACTTAAATACTTTTTCAACTCCAATGACTGAATCTGGAACTTGTATATAATTAGAGGTTTCGTAAAAACTAAAAGTAGTAGCAGTTCCTACAATACGCGATGTTCCAGTTGTTGTAACAATACCAACACCATTACTTCCTTTTGCTGACCCTCTATCAATATCTGCTTGGGTTATTTGATACTTCAAATACATCCTTTCAACGCCATCAAAGTGGCGCTCATTGAAGTATTGAAGGGCATCGTCAACTAAATCATCTATTTGATCATCATCAACGTTAATTTCCAGCACAGGCGCTCCTAGACGCCTTAGACAGTAATCAATCAGTTCTTGCCTACTTGCTGGTTTTGCCATTTTCGTTATGCTTCAGGTTTTTTAGACTTTTTCAATTCATCATATTTGTTTTGTAAATCAAGGTTTACTGCTAGAAGCTCATTTTTTTCTTTGGCAAAATCATCTGATAATGTTTGCAATTTTGCTTCTAGCAATATATTTTGGTTTGTTAGTGCTGATAATTTTTGATTATATAAACGCACTAAAATATTAATATCGACTTCACTTTCGTTTGACATATTTTAGAATGTTCCTCCGTCAAGGGTTGATGTCCAATGTGGTTTATTATTATATATTGTCGAAACTGAAGAAGGAATTACAGATAGATTTTGTATTGATCCATTATCACCTTCTTTTCTAATGTTGTAAGTATTGACAAATGTTCCCTCAACACCAATTAAACTTAATGTGGTAACTGTTCCACCAGTTTCAACAATACCATAAGCATTGCTTGTATCTTGTCTAATAATATCTCCTGCGGTTACAGTAACAGAAGAAGGTAATGCCAAAGTAACCTTTGTAATAGCAGTTAGAATCTGCTTTGAAGTAATAACAGGGGATGCTGGATTATTTGTCGAAGTTTGTAATCCATCAGCATCAAAATATACAACACCGTGAGTATTGAAGTCGCCAGTTTGATAGTAAATACCTTTAATATCAAGGTATCCTCTGGTTCCAGTTACTACACTATTGGTGATAGTTGCATCTGGAATATATGTCCAAGATCTTGCAGTGGCGGCACTTCCTACATTATTTTGGTCAGTATATCCAAAGAATCCAATTTTGTTATTTGCAGTTCCAGTACTTGTATTATAATTAAATGCAACACCACGGTCAGTGTTAGTATCGTATGCGTGGGTGATTGTTAATTGAGTTGTAGTTGAAATTCCAGGAGCAATAGTTGCATCTGTTAAAGTTATAATTTTATTAACAGTATCATAAGCAGTTACTGTGTTTACTCCGGATACTGAAAGTGCAGCATTTCCACTAACTACGTCACCAGTATTGATTCCTGTAACGGAATCTAATCTAATCGTACTTACACCAGCAACGACGGTTGTCATTACTGTTCTTGTGCTTGTTACGTCACCAAGAACAATAATAGGATCATTTAGATCAACAGTTGTAGAATTTACAGATGTTGTAGTTCCATCTACCTGTAAATTTCCTTTTACAATAACAGTTCCTTCATTACTTAATCCATCTGGATAAGGATCTAAGTATAATTCGTTACCAGAAATAGTTGAAATTACATTATCTTTAATTTTAACCTGATCAAATGTTGAATGTCCGGTAACACTTATTGATCCACCAACATTCAGATTCTTTTCAATTCCAACTCCACCTTCAACTACAAGAGCGCCATTATCTTTTGTAGTTGATTCAGTTACATCTCCAATATTGATTGCTACACCATCAGCAAATGCCCAATCTGCACCTTCAATTTCAAACCTATTATCGGTCGCTTCATCATAGCGAAGTTTTACATCTTTATCATTTCCAAATGCAAGATAGGTATCATCAACAATGTTAACTTCACCAGTTCCATTAGGATCTAATACAATATCACCATCAGTATTTGTTGATGATAAAGTATTTGAATCAAGTCTTAGATTGTCAACATTCCACTGATCTACTTTTCTATTGCTATCTAGAATAGCAACAATACCGCCGTCAGTATTTCTTGTATTTGAGACACCAGCAATAGTTCCTGGCTGGTGCTCCATCATGGATGCATAGTAATATCCACCAACTGGGTTTACGTTATTACCATCATCGCCTACAAAAATTCTATCTTTGTATTGGTTAAGTCCACCGTAACTACCAATACCAGTTACGTATGCTAACTCACCCCAATTTAGACTAGAAGGTTTATTAGTACCTGAGGATCTTTTGATCCTGATAATACTTGCCATTTAGAAATTTCCCCCGTTGATGTCTAAATTCTGTGTTGCCCCTGGTGTAAGGGTTAGTGTAGCGTCCCATTTTCTAGTAGCACCATTATAAACAAGAACCATACCATCAAGTAAATTTGTGGCATTAACATCACTCAATTCAGACAAAGAAAGACCTTGAGCACCAGCAAGTGAAGATATAACTTTTACTGCAGGTTGTTGTCCTACTCTGACCTTAATTTCTGCCATTTATAAACAGTTCAGGATCTAAAATATATTTATACTTCATTGAATCCAAACGGTTCAATGGAAGATCCGAATGATGAAATAACCTCTTGTTGTTTAAAATAAAGTTTTATATAAGATTTTGCAATATTTCTCAAAGTATCAACACAATCGATATTGTCGATTTCTGATGCTGCTTTATAATACTCAAAACTTTTGCTCAGGTTTTCTAAGTTAATTTTATCTGGATCCATTGATAAGTTCCTTCAGTAGAGATTTAATTTCATCAATATCTTTTTTCATTTCTTCAATTTCATTCTTCTCTCTTTGCTTAATGTCTTTCATTCTCATATAGTTTGCGTATGCCGATCTATCTTTATTTAAGATAGCGCCGGTATTTTTATCTCTGAAAAGATTGTTATGCCCTTCAACGGGTATTAAATTAAGGTCATCCATATTACGCAAGTGCAACACATCTAAAATCTTTTAGTTTTACAGGAGTTGATTCATTTGTTGAAGACATTACAATTTTAATAGAAAATCCATTGAACTGATCTAAATTATTGGCGGTAAACTGATACTCTGAGAATGAATCTGGAGTATCTGGTGTCACAAAAGCATCTGCTCTTCCACTATTTTTATTTTGATCAATAACTAAATCGCCATATCCATCACCATCAGTATCTATTAAATTATCATATCCTGGGAATGGTATATAACTTTGTGGAACATCACTAGAATCTGCCTTGAAAAGTCTGTAGAAAACTCTAAAATCTGCCTCAGGCTGTCTATTTGCAGCAACTAGAACACGTAAACTTGTTGCTGGTTGTGCAAGAGAAATAATCTGAGTTACAAAAACAGAACCATGTGGATCTCCATTTATTTTATTAGATCTCGAATCAAGTACATAATCATTAATTGGATTATTTGATCTATTTCTACCAAGAACAAAAGTGGCATTTTGAATATCCATTACAGGGGAAAGGTTTGGATCCTCTGTTGAAAAATCAACTTTTAATGTTAGAGATTTATTTAACGGTAAAGTTGTCAATCTAGTAATTTCATTTATTCTTGATGCAACCATTCTTGGTGTTGGGAACTGAGAAACCGTATTCAGTTGAATTGGATCATAACCAAGATCTAGGAATGAAGTTTCATTTCCACCAGCACTTGTTCCAGATATAGTTCTGATTTGTGCGGATGATGCTGTTCCCTTCCCTGGGGTGATAATATTAAACATTGGTTCAATAGTACTAAATTGATGATTCTGAGATATTCCAACACTATTTTCACCAAAACCTTTTTGAGACTCAAAGTTTAGCATCGATCCACCAGAACTTCTATTAGTAGGTGATGACCTATCAAATTCTAAGAAGTAATTATCTAGATTTGAATTTTCTGATGTATAATATGTTGTTGGAATATTATGAGTTGTGTTAATTCTCATCAAAGAAACACCATCAACTTCATATGGTTGAATAAAGTCTCCAGTAGAGTGTGAAGTTTTAACACTTCCATTTAATGCTCTGGAATCAATAGTAAGAGTTCCAGCATTCCCAGAAACCTGAGTTATATTACTATAAGATACTACTTCGTTACGTATTAATGCATACCCACGACTAGTTGTTATTCCCTCAAATGTTGCAAAAACTGTAGTATTTGCAACGGATACTATCGTATCATTTTCTCCAAAGTTTGCTGTTAAAGCAACTTTTTCTCTGTCTGGTAAAACATTTTCAATTTGAATTACATTATTTCCACCATGATGTGCATGATTATATTGTTTAATTCTAAAAACATTTCCAGAGAAAAGGTTGTCAGTTAGTGATGAAGTTCCATTAACTGTTGTTCCACTGTTTGTTCTACTTGATTCACTGGTTGGATCAGTATAGTAAACAATTTGGGATGTGTTTGTAAAGTTTTCCCCTTGAACATTAGTCAGATAAATTGTATCTGCCGCACTACGAGTTTGAACTCCAAATTTTGCTCCACTACCAGATCCAACACTACTTGTTGTAATACCTAATACTTCACCAGTTACATATCCATTTCCATTACTTGTTATACTATATGTTCTGATTGTTCCATTAAGAAACTGAACTGTTGCTTGTGCTCCTGTTCCATTTCCACTCAATGAATACAATGACACTCCGGTATAAGTACCATCAGAATATCCTGCGCCAACAGAAACTACCGTTGCAACTCCAATCGGTCCACCAAGATTTTCAATAATACCAGTTATACTTGGACTTGAACCCTGACCAATTTTAACTCCTGGTACAACTGCTGTGTTAAGAGTTCCAGTGATTGGAAGTTTTAACTTTCTTGGTAGACCTTCAATTGGATTATTTGGTAATTTAGAAACATTAGTACCATTAGGTGTAATGTCTGTATTGTAAAAAGTTACTGTTCCAGAAGGAACAAATTGTGCTTTATACAATTTGAAGGTTAAATCTTGATATTGGCTTGCTGTCCAAATAGTTCCATTTTGAGATTTGAATAAAGATCCACCAATATACTGTTTGGTAACAACAACATTTTGAACATCAGGTAAATTTTGTGTTCTAACTGTTTTTTGTCCCATTGTTGCAGTCCACATCTCATAAGCATCTGATGCTGGAGAAAGAATAACAATAGCATATTCACGATTTGCTTCCAAAAATACTGGAGAAGAGAATCTAATTCTTGTTGGAATTGGTTCAAATGGATTCGCATCATTAATATTAATTTGATCTGGATTTAGTGCAATTTGAGTGTAATCTTGGACAAGGAAAGATGTTGGCGTACCAAGTTCAACTGTTCTAAGTTCAACGTAAATCTTGGCAGATGGATCTTTCGTCGCAAAGTATAGGTCAAACGAAGTTAGGAATGCACCTTTACCATCGACAGTGAACGATTGTGCTAATGGATCTCTGTGAGGAGCTTTGACCTGAACAGAAACTTCAGTTGGTTTTGCAGCAGGTTGGGGTGGATTTCTGACAGAAACTCTACTTGTCTCCTGAGTCAGGATAGTTCCAGATCCACTGTATGTACCAACAGCTTCACTTGCAAATACAGTTGATCCAGGTAGCGGAGTAACGCCGGGAGGAACAGCGGTAACTTTGACTGTCTTTGTTCCACTAGTAACTTTGACTGGTGGTGGTGGATTTGAGTTTGGATCTCTGAAGAAGAAGTTAGCAACAATATCTCCCCAGTTATCAGATACCAACTCTGCCCTGGATATTTTTGCAACTGCACCACTTGTTTCGCCAACAACAGTAGCATCTTTTATAACATAACCATAATACTTTTCTTCGGTTGCTAAAGCTCTTACTCCAAAATTAATCAATTTTGAAGTTGCCGAATATGAAGTTCCAGGAGCTGGTCTAGTACGATCATATGGGTCGACACTATACTCTTCAACAAGAACAGCGGGAGATCCTAGTCCAGCACCAATATCTGGTCTAGAAGTATCTCCAAACTTATGATTTGGTCTTTGTATTCTTACGTAAGCAATTTGTTGTCCACCATGATAAACACGAGCATCTTCAAATACTTGGAAAGTACCGGATTGCATGTCAATTTCACACAATTTAGGAACAATATCAACTTGTTGACTATCCAGATAATGATAATGCTTAGTGAAAGGTCTCAATCCATTTGCATTAAAGTATACGTTTCTAGAACGCATAAATGGATCAACTGTTCCACTTATTTTAACATCTTCAACATAATTAAATTCTCTAGCAGGACCAGTTAATTTAGGAGTATATTGCGTAGTTGTTGTGGTAGTTGTAGTAGTTAATGTTCTTACACCCTTTTCACTTCTATTACCACCTTTCTTGTAAGTCTCTTGCTCTGTCGATACATTTACATTTGTATTAACATTTGCTTCTTGTACCCATTCAGCACCAGTAGACTCTGTTCTATTGTCATCAATATAAATTGTTCTGACCCAGTTATCTGATGCTGGGTCTAGTTGCATACCACCAACAAAAACAATAACATTAAATGGATTTACATTTTCAACATTGGTTGCATGTGGTTGCTCTATCCAATCAACCTCATCATACTTTAATGTAATTAAATCTCCGGTTTTTTGTACGTTGGGATCTAATAATTTTAGGTTTTGTGAAATATCAGTTTTTGTTCTATCAATTCCAGGATCAAGTGCCAACTCTGCCGGCATTGACCAGAAATCAACAGGAGCAATACCAGTAGGATCTGCTTTACTGATATCAATTGTTGTATATCTCTTGTCTGCAAGTGATTTGTCTCTAAAACTGGTAACAATAAAACCAGATTTAAATCTATTCAAACCATTTGCATCAGTAACCTCTAAGGTCTGTGCCTTTAACTCTAACATACTTAGACTGGTTACTTCTTCCAGATTTTCAATTCTCTGCTCTAACTTAGCAATATCCCTCATTGTAAATCTTCTGTTATCTCTCAACAGAATTTGAGGATCTTTTTGGGGATTAAACAAATACGCAGGATAACTAATCTGGGCAAGTTCCATTGCGTCATCTGCTAAGATTGGTGCCTTAGGATTATCCGAAGATTCACCCTTAACAACTTCAACCTCACTAAAACGATTTATTGTTATTAAATCAATTCTTGGTAGATAATAACTATATCCAATAAATGAAGTTTCATCTGGTGAAACTACATATCTAAAATTACTTTCATAAGATCTGGAGTTGAATGCAAATGGTGATGATGTTGCACTATCTGGATTAAATTCTTCAACTCTTGGTCTGAAATCTAAAATGTCAGAAACTCTTGTCCCATTTGGTACAGAAGGTAGATCATTTGCATACCTCTCTTCGGTGTAGGAATTTACCGTAAAAATGTCCCCACTATTTCCAGGAGAAACTTTATAGTAATCAAATACTACTAAAAGTTGACGTGATGGGATAGAAGATCCGGATTTTCTCCTTATTCTCGAATAATCACAATACTGATTTTTATGACCCTTATCTAAAATGTAGTTAGTGGTCTTATTAATATAACTTCCAAAAGTAATATCTTGAATAACTGCAATTATAGAGGATTCTTTAAAAGTAACTGCTTCACCAACTTCAAAATTATTTTCATTCAAATATACAAATTCTATGGTTGAAGATCCTTTATTAACAACTTGTGCAACTGCTCTACTATTATCTCCAACGATTTTTTCTCCTGTAATGGCATTCACATCTAATGAAAGTCCAGTAGCAAATGTTAGTTTATCTAAAACTGGTACGGAAGAATTTGTAGACTCGTAGACTGCTCTAATATTTACAACGTCTGGAACATTCAAACAAATCTCTTCATCCTCGACTCTAAGACCATAGTATTTGCTGGTAGTGAGACCACTGGAAGTTGATCCAGATTGTGTTGAAATTCCACTCGTTCTTGTAATTGATACTTGTCTACTTCTTATAAAATCTTTCGATTTATTTGCAACCTGCCTCTTTTTAAGAGTCACATTAACGGTTACATTATTTTGATTACTTCTTAAACCAGTAAAGATCGCAGAAGATCCATCAGGACCGAGAGTAAATTTACTGGAAGTCAAACGATCAGTTGTTCCATCACTATAATGAACAGAATATCTTTCGGCATCAAAAGATTCAAAGAATACACTAGTAATTCCTGCGCTAGTGTCTAGCGCATCAGCAGTAGTTATTGTTAGAGATCCAGTTGCACTAGTGCTCCTTCCTGTAATTTGTTTAGATATAGTGAGTTCAGAAGATGATAAGTCAACTGATGCAATGTTAATCTTTGGTAAATTTGTGTATAATCCTGAGGAAATAATGTTTAAAACTTTGGGTTCCATCAATGAGAACACTGAATCCCCATTGTCTACACTAGATCTACATACCGATGTAATTGCATATCCAACGGCAGCAAGACCGATTGAAGATCCATCAGCAGCAACTGATGTTATTCTATTGAAGTTTGGATCTGTTTGCCCACTTTGATATCTAATAATTGCTTCTGTTTTAATTCCAGTAGTACCTGAAAAAAATCTTCCAGGGACTTTTCCAGTATTTCCACCACTAACAGTTAATTTATCAGTAATAGAAAAGTTTGGTGGTGTTCTTTCATAAAGAACTGTATCAGCAAAGAAATCACTTTGAAGTGAAGTGTTTAATGTTGTAGAATCTTGATATACTGATTTTATGTCTTCAATAGTATATGCAATTAAAGTAGTTACACCAATTTTTAGTTGTGGATCTTCATTTATAATTACCTGCTCACCAGATAAAAATGTTCCAGAAGTTTGAGAAAGACTAAAAGCGGAAGCATTTGGCTTTGCTGCCAAATAACCAGTTGCTCCACTGGAAAGACCTCTAACAAAAGAACCCAGTGGAACTTCTGTTGTTGTGTATGATCTTGAAAGATATAATGTAGTATATGTTTGAATATCAAATAAGTATAGATCCCATTCAGTACTGTCGGTAGAATATGGGGCATCAGAAACACCATACCAATAAACTCTTGCCTCACCGATTTTTTGTCCACCTCCTCCTGGCGTTCCTGGTCCAGCGCCACCACTATCTCTTCTTCTATTATAAAGTTCAATAATATTCGATTGTGTTGTTTGCGTACCACTCACAGAAGCTCCAATATTAATATATGGAACTCCATGAACATTGTTGACTTTTAATAGACTACCCATTGCAAATGGGACAAGAGATCCATCTACTCTCTTAGTCGTTCTTGGTTTTTCTACATCAACAACAGTTGATCCAACTAAATCAATATCAAATCCTTTAACATATGCAGTTCCAGCAGAAACTTTAACACACATTAAGTCATCATTTGGAATATTGCCTTGCTCAGTTCTTTGACCATCATTATAAAGACCACCATTTCCTGTTTCATTATTGAGTGAATTAGCAACTGTAACTCTAAATGGATTTACTGCATAGTTGCCTGATTCATCAAAAGTTCTTTTTGCAAAATAATCTTTGATTATACTATACTCTGACTTATTTTGTAATTTTTTAATTTGTCCTTGATCTACCTTAACTAACTCTACGAAGTTGGTATCATTAAAATCGAGTAATTGCTTCTTCGCTAATTTTACGCTTATTTTTAGTCTGTCAGCACCTGGCGCTGCGTAATTAGTAAATCCCTTTGCATTATCATTAAGATCTGAATCATCATCAGAACTAATAATTTCTTCAAGAATATCAAAACCAACTCTATATGAAGGTTCGTTGTTATATGGATCTAAGACAATTTGTGTATTTGGTACATCAACAAATACACCTCTGATGAAATATACACCCTTTGAAACTCCAACCGCATATCCAGTGCTAGTTGAATTGGATGAAACTAGTGTGATAACACTATCACCACTATTCAAAGTTGTATTGCCGTAGGTAACATTCTCCTCTAGAATGAGAATTTCCCCATTAGAAAATTGTAAAGTTTCTCCATCAGAACCACCATCAAGATACTTTACAAATAAAGTAATATCTTCGACACCCTCTTCTGGTGGTAAAAGATATCCTTTAAGTGATCCAACAATTCCAGAAGACTGACCTCTTACTCTAACTCCTCTACTATTATTGGCAGTTGTTAGTGCATCAAGATAAACTGTAACATCTATTCCAAGATGATCTGGATTAACTTTAATTGTTGTGAAGGCATTATCGCAGGTGATTCCACCTGGAATAACCATAGATCCTTCTTTAAATAGATGACTTCCAAAAGACTCTATTTGATTTTGTAAAATTGATTGAAGACCAGTTAGTTCTCTTGCCTGGATTGGATATCCAGGTTTAAATAACACTCTGTAATAATTATCTTCCTTATCAAAATCGTCATAGTAAGGGCTTACATTTAGGTTAGTCTTCTGTGGCATTGTTTAAAATTCCAGTACAATTTTGATGTCTTCTTTTTGGCGCGAACTTCGACTGATGGAGGGTCGATTATCGAGATAAATTATATCTCCTGATCCTTTATTTATTTCAGGAGATGCCATACCTGAGGTGAAATTAACACCTAAATTAATTAACTTTGCTCCTGTTGGATTTGTAGATATTCCCGAAAATCCAGCATCAATTGATGCTGAAAATCCTGATGATTTTCCAAGAATTTGATTTGCTGAAGATTCGAAAGAATATGGTCTTCCATTTGTAGATATACCAACGTAATCTTGTTGATCAAGTGTTGTTTGATTATAATATAAAGAACGATCTCTAAAATATTTTAAAACCTTAGTTTCACTGTCCCAAGAAGCAACATACCCATAAGCTCTTCCGGTACCGCCAGAAACTATTTGTTCTATTTTTTCTCCAATAGATGGAGTTCCGCTTACTATGGAAAACTTTAAAGAGTATAAACCTGTAAAGGTATTTTCAGTATATACCTGAGTTGATCCTATTGATGTAGGATTTTTTATAATTGCAACTTGTGCAAAACTAGTATCAACTGGGAAATCTTTTGTAGAATCATCAAATCTAGCATAAACTAAAACTTTATCTGTCCCAAGTTCAGTGTAAAGATCATATCCATGCCCTTTTGATGGGGGTATAATTGGAATTAATTTAGCACTATTTCCTATGGAATTTGTATTAATTGATCCGAGATCAACGAGAGCATAACTATAATCTTTTCCGCCAGAAGTAACAACTGTATTTGTTATTTGACCACCCTCAACATCAACCCTTACTCTACCACCACTCCCGTCTCCTATGATTGATAATTCCTGACCTAATCCATTAGAATAATTGGATCCAGATTTTTCAATATAAACAGTTTTAATTTGATTATTATTTGCCGTAGAATCTCCTGATTCTCTAACCGCAACTATTTGAGAATTAGTTGATGTCAACCAATTATTAGGAACCGTAATATATTCGGTCGAATCAAATTTTACAATATCGCTCGGAGAAACCGTAAACAAATATTTCCAAATATATCCATCTCCACTATCTCCCGCTCTGGAAGGTTCTAAATCAGTAAATGTTGGTTCATCTTGGGAGACATTTCCCTTTGGACTAGATCCACTTGAACCATTTTCAATGCAAATATAAACTCTATAATCAGAATTCATTACGTAGTAATTTGCACCATACAATCTCGAAGAGTTTGTTAATGGACTTGGGTTAATTATACTATAATCATCCCTATACATTTCATATCTATTTCCTGCTACCCAATCAATCCTTCTAATTATTCTTCTTATATTTGCTGCAGTTATTCTTTTACCATATAATATAGTATCCAAATAATGTTTGTTATATGAAAAATTATCAATAGGTGCGGGAGGATTTAGATTCCATGAAGTAGATCTTCCAAAACCAACAACCGTTGGGTTGGGAAGACCGACTACAACATAGTATGAATTATCAGTAGACTCAACAGAATCTACAAAATTACTGGCATTCAGAATTCTAAATTGATCAGTAACAATTGCTGACATATTTAAACTTTTTTATGTATTTATATCTCATTATTAAATGTTAGAAAGTTTTCTAATTCCACCAGTATTTCTTAATCCAAAAGATCTCCTTTGGATGGTTGGGAATGTTGATAACCCAGAGTCAACTGTCAAACCAGTAACACCTATTGAAACCGCCTTTGTTCTTGTGGAGAAATTATATAGTCTTCCCCAAGAAATATTTCCAAGTGGTAGTGTAGTGGATCCAGAAGTGTTTATACCAATAATGTTGCTATTACTGTGTATGTTGCATATTATTTCTGCATTTGGACCAAAATTAATTTTTGAGTTGACAATATAAACATTATCTAAGAAACTAGTGCCTATACCAACAATAGATGAGTTTCCACTATTAACTGATGTTAAACCACTACCAACTGTTGTATTATAAACAAATATTGGATATCCAGGTTGTAAATCATTAGCGTCAGATGAATTTGATCTAAAATTAATTTTTAAAGCAAGAGGATGACCACCAGTTCCTGTTGTAGTGCTAATTCCTGTAATTATTCCAGAGAATCCTTGAACATTTGCAATAGATTTAACAAGTTCGGTTGTTGGTTTTGGAATTTCAGATATAACTTGGGGTGGATTTGATTGAGTGTATCCAAATCCTGGATTCGTAATCGTCACAGAAACTACGCTTCCGCCAGAAATACTCGCAACTGCAGATGCTGTTGTTCCAATACCCACACCAATTGATGGTGGAGCAGATATTTTAACTGGAATTGAAGATGCTGAATATCCAATACCAGAACTAGTTATTGTAATATTTGAAATTGTTCCTGCAATTGAAACAGTTGCAGTAAATGCTGCTGAAACTGGATCAGTTCCTTGAACTATTATCCCATCAAAAGATGATATAGTTATTCCATAATTATCCTCCTCATAATTAAAGAACTCTGCATTGTCTACAAAAATACTGGAGTTATCAGATCTAATGTCACCAATAATTTTAGCAGTTGGGTAAATAATTGGTTCAATAGAATCACGTGACTTATAAACAACATCACCTTTAATGTACTTATCATCTTTTTGCTTTATCCATTCTATTGGTCTAAAATCAGTTTCATTAATTCCAGATCCAACATAATTATCAGTTTCAATAATATCGGAACCGACAATATCTACAATTGTTCTTTCTCTAAATTGATCCAGGGTTGTGGAATATCTTGGATTTTTCCGAACAAATACATCATCACCTATTTTGATAGTCTCATTAACATCAATCAAAGTAATGTCAACTCCATTTTGCCCAAGATAGAAGAAAATATCTACCTTATCAGATGCTTTTGGTGGTTCTGAAAATTCAAATGAAGTGCCACCACTAAACTGATAAGCATATCCTGGTTCTTGTATGACGCCATTTATGAAAATAAGAAGAACAGCATCAAGATCTATTGAACTGGAAAGAGGATTATTTGGATCAATTTCAAAACTTAAAAGTTGTCCATTATAATTAAGTGGGAATCTAGTCCTGCTCCCATTTTGCAAAGTTGATATACTATCAATATAATTCATCTCACCAAAAGACCAAGATGAAAAATAATCTTGGAATGTTTCAACAACTTCAAGTTGGAATTCCGAAATTGGTTCTGAAAAATCTTTTGCGGTAACAAGACCAACGGGTTTAAATACATCACCAACACGGAAAGCATATCCTGGTCTTGATATTTGGAAAGATTCTACTAAGAATAGTGTTGATCCAATTCCAACGGTAGATGGGGATGGACCAATTTTAATATTCATTAGTAAGTTTGAACCTGTATCAGTTGTTGCTCCTAGTCCAGCTCTGGAAACACCAATAACTTCAAGATTTTCATAAACTGGTTCTGGAACCTCAATGTATGGTTCAACATATCCAGATCCACCATTGTTAACTATAAATGATAAAGTTCCACCAGCACCAACAACAGCACTAATACTTGCCTCAGTTCCTGTATGATTTGAATCAGTAACTCCAATAGAAATTGAACCTCTATATCCAGATCCTTCAGTTAAATCATACCAGGGGAAGACAGTACCAAATCCAATATATGAATGAGGTAGAGTGCTTGTTCCTACATTTGCAATGAAAGTTCTTGCAGAAATAATCCCAGTAATATCATAAGAATAATTTAATCCTGAGGATGGGAAGTATGAAACTATACCAGCACCAGATGGGCAAGTAAATCCTAAACCAACTAGTTTGATTCTATCACCGCCAACAAAATTATGATCTGTTGTTGTAGTAATTTCAACAATACCAGTTTGATTATTATATGATGCTGTACTAATTGACTGTCCTGGACCTGTGTGTGAAATGCCAGTGATACTGGTAATTGATCCAGAACCATTAAGATTGGCTCTAACTTTTGCCCCTAAAAGTGGAGCATATCCTAGACCTGGTGTGGATCCAAGAGAAACAATTAGACCACCACGTGGTAATTGATTTTGGTTGATATCAAAATCAGATTTAATGTATGTTCCATCAGTTGAAGTAATTCCAGTAAATACCACACTTGAAATACCGGCAACATTGTCATTTGCAAACTCATAATTATTGCCTGCATTATTAAGAGTTGTTGGTGTTTGGAATACTCCGTTGATAAACAAGATTCCATTTCCAATTGTAACTCCTGTGGTATTAATACCTTCAACTCTCATTGTATATGTTTTACCAATTCCTGTAAATTGATCAGATATATCATCAAACACCATATTTGTATCATAATTTGATCTCAAGAAAGTTCTACCAGCATATTGTGCTCTAACATATGGTAGATTACTTTCATCTCTTCTAGATCTTGTGTTTCCTTTTGGTGGATCAACAAACCAGATCTCTGATCCAATAATATTGAATGAACCTCTATAAACTTGTACATTTGAACCATCGGTATGAGTGGTTGCCGCACTCCCAACAGATGCTCTAACAACAGAAATTGTTGGGAAAGTTGCTGCTGTACCAGACTGTATAATACCATTTATTGGTCCAAGAAGAGATCCACCAACATTGGTACTAAATCCAACTTCAACAACTTTCATATATTCATTATCAATCTTTATCAAATCTCTTGGTTGAATAGATGATATTCCACTAAGATTGAATGTTGCAATTCCTGCAGAGATAGAACCACTATTGTATTGTAGTGTATGTGAAATTGGAGTATAAGTTATTGGTTGTTGTACAATACCATCAAGAGAGATAACACTCTTACTGAGTTTTTTAGTCATTTCAAACTCATGAGCATTACCCAGACCACTATCAGTAAAAGTAACTGCAATCCCTAGATTTGCGTAAGACCTTTGAGTTGCTAACTTGAAAGTATTTGGTGTAAGTGCAATAGGATATACTCTTTCTGGCAATCTATTAGTAACAATACCAAGATAGTTTGCAGTTGATCCAATACCCATTGCACTTTGACCAACACCAATAAAAGTAGATTTGGGTGTATAAATTAATTCTTCCCCAGTATTGAAAAGATGATCTGTTATGGTAAATACACCTGTTTCAAAATCAACAGTGCTGACATTGGAAGGATCAAATACTTTTTTATAAATTGGTCTTCCATCAAAAGTTAAATTGAAGTTAACTTTATTTGCCCTTGTTCCATTGATACTATCATATGCCGATAGGAAAACATTTTGAGCGCCATTTCCATAAATCAAAGGTCTAGGAAGATTATCAAAATCACTAAGGGTATAAAATACCTCATTAAATGCCTGAACCGTTGTATTTTCATCCAATAGATCTGGATAAAAATTAAGATAGAATTGGTTAGCACTAACTTCACTACCAAATGTTCCTAAACCAGATACATTGTTTATGGTAGAAAAAGGACCTGGAACTACAACAACATCATCACTTCCTCTTAAAATAGAAACTTGATGTATTGCAGAACTATTTCCACATGAAACTCTTACAATTGATGATGAAGATGTAATGATATTGGAATCAAATGTTCCCACACGAATTGCAGTTTTACCATAACCAACTGTAGATTCTAGTTTTACACTTCTTTCTGATCCAGCTGGTTGACCTGTAACTAAAAATCTATAAGTTCCTATTCCAGAAGATGTTGCTGCAAATCCAACTATGTTTGCTCTAACATCAATAGCATTTTTTTGATCATTATTAACCCTAAATGATACGATTCCAGATACTGAATCATATATTGCAGTTACAAGTCCAATAGATGAAGAACTATAACTTTGAGATGTTGTATCAAAATAATATTCACTCATTTGAGTGTTGGACCCATCAAAATCTAATGCAACTTCAATATAATTTACCTCTTTGGTGAGAGAATTAGAAATTTCAAGATTTGCAAATAAACCATTAAAGTTAGTATTAGAAAATTGTGCAATTGTCCTTACACTTGTTGCTGTTCCTACACTAGAAATTCCTATTAAATTATTTCCAATTAGATTAACTGATCCGATACTTTGAGTTCCTATTCCAGTAGATATAGTTTCAAAAGTTTTCTTTAATACTTTTATATCATGATCTCGAGTAAATCTGTTAGTTGGTGTAAATATTAAAGTTTTCCTACCAGAAGAATCTACATTTGCACTAAAATTCCCAAGTAGTTCTTTTGTATAGGAAGTATATTTTTCAAATAATGTAGAATCTAGAGTTGTTGTTTGTACAACTAATTCTGTTAATTGGGAATCAAATATATCAGGATCTACAACTTGAATTGTATATCTTACATGAGTATCTGCTGTACTAATTTCTTCTATTTCTACAAAAGGATCTTCAAATCCTCTACTCGAAAATCTAGAACTAATATCATCATGTATAATAACTCTATTTGTTCTACACTCTGTATAATCTGTTAATTTTCTATTTTGAATTTTCAAATATTTTGATTGATCTGGATTAGTTCTTGTATCATAATCAATAACGTTGTCAAAATTATTGATGACATCAACTCGTTTTTCTTCAACAATATCTAAAACGGCAAGACTTGTTGTTGTTCCAGACAATCCGGCAGAACTTCTAGTTGAGGATAATATACCCACATCTGCAAAATTCTTCAACCCCGAAGGGTGTAAAACACTATTAACAGAGCTTGAGAATTGATCCCATGTTATTGGACTCTTAATAGAATATGAAAGATTTTGATAGTAATCATTATCTGGCAATACTTGATAATCCTCACTCACTTTTCCAATATCATTTCTCCATCCAATATTTTGTCTAGAAGAATAATCTATTTTAAATCTAGATTTACTATCATTGACAGATACTACATCTGCTAATATCCCACTAACTTTACCTTTAATTTTATCCCCTTTCTTTAAATAGTATCTACCTTTTACTTTAATGAATTCATTTCTAATTGAGTATACATAAACATCCTGTTCAGAAAATCCAGATCCACTATCAACAAAAAGTTGTTCATTTAAAGAAAATTCTCCTCTTTTTTTAATAACATTTAGTATCGGATAATTGTTCTTGTTAATTATAGAAGCATATCCAGACTGGAAAGTTTTTGCTATACCAGGATTTGTTGATAATCCAACCCCAAATTCGTCTACTACTGAAAAAGTTAGTATTGCTGGGTTGGTATTAATATAAGAATCAACCTTAAAGAAACGATAATCATAATCTTCTGAATTGTATCCAGTTCCAGTATTGTCAATTAATTCAATTCCCTCAACAAATATTTCATCACCTGCTTTGAATAATGGTGAAGTGAATCCTAAAATTGGAGTAGATATAGTGCAAGTTGCTACTCCAGAATTACTCGTAACTATTGAACTAATTCCAACACCATTTGAGTTATTAATAGCGATTAATTTGTGAGGATCTGATTTTAAACCATATATTGGTGAAATTTGTCTTATCTCAGAAATCGCACCGCTAGGAGTAATCGCAACTAAAGATGTATCATCAACAATCGTTTTTGTAGTATCATTCCAAAGAATCAAATCTGGTGAGTTTAAGTATCTGTTGCCACCAAAAACAATGTCAATCTCACCAATTGTATCCAAATTATCGAGATTTACAATCGGAGGAATAAAAGATTCTGGATTTAAAGTTTTATCAGATGGATATTCATATCCAATATCTTTAAATCTAATATTTCTAATTCTTCCAACAGATGTTGAAACTGCAACTAAGTTTGCATCAGATCCATTAGTGCTTGTAATATTTTCAAATGTAGGAAGTTTTTTGAAATTAAATCCTTCCGAAATAATTTTAACCTTACCAACAGAACCATTTATTGCAGTAGATGATCTCGTAGAATACTCCATCTTTTCAGTTAAGTTTTCATCATAAATCAATACATTTGGAACTTGATTAGGAGATACTTTAAAAGTATTGGTGGATATACCAAATACACTATAAGATCCATTTAATTCACTGTTAATGTAATTAATTTCAGAATAATCTCTAACTTCAGTATCTGAGGTACTAATATATCCACCCTTTTCCAGTGCATAGTATAATTTTGATGGTAAACTATTAGAATATTTGATTGAAAGTGATGCAGTTCCAAATCCAACGGTTCCAATTCCAGTAACATTAAAGTCTGTATTGTCTGCTGTTGATACAAACTCTGATTCAAACTCTTTGTCCCAAAATACTTTAAACTTATATCCTCTCAATGAAGAGTCTGATAGATTAAACTTCAATGTAGAATTTTTAACAACATCTATTTTTGGATTAATTAGCGCAATATTATGAATAGATGCTCCAGTTCCCACAATATTAATTGATTTTTCAAATCCTGGAATAGTTTCATATAAAGTCTCTGATAATCTAAACGTATTATTACTATCTTTGATGATAAAGTAAGATCCTGTTGATAGACCAGAAGCTACTTCACTGCTACTATAAAATACTTTATCGCCATTATTGTAACCATGATTTACAATAGTAATTGTATTATCGACTATATTAATCTGTGAGGAATTAATTCCAATATTATTAATCAAAAGTTTCTTTTGATTTTCATCAAATTTAACACTTAAAGCGGATGTTGTTCCCAGTCCAACTACACTATTTGGAACAACTGTTAGTTTAATAATGTCTCCACTAGATAATCCATGAGACTGTGCAACACTGACAGTTGAAACTACTCTATCAATTTGTCCTGTTACTTTTTTATGATCTGATTTTAATAAGTACTCAGAATTATTTGATCCATCGCTGTAGAAAAATAATCCTTCACTATTAGTTGTTAGTCCAACCTGAGTGACTAATCCAACATAATCTCTTCCTTTATTGATAACATATACAGTTGAAGAAAGTAAAAATGTGTCAGGAATTTGGAAGGTATTTAAATTTGAGTCATTGTTGGCAACAATGAGAGAATCAACACCAGCAAGATCTGATTTTGTAAATTCAAGTTTCTGACCTGTTTTAAATGGGTGATTTGGTAAGTAAATACTTCTATGTGGAATAGAAATTGTTTGGGATATACCACCAACCGTGAAAGTTTTGGAGGTAGCTCCACCAGTAGTCGTTCCAATACCAACAGAATCCTTAGCATTAAAATAAACTAAATCATCTCTTTTTGATTCAAATAAAACACTCTTTACTGGAAGTTTAACTCTATCGCTAAGAACGTTTAAAGAACTACTGTAGGTATGTGCTACACCAGTATTTCCAAATCTTTTTACTCTTAATATACCATTTTTGTAATCATTTAAAACTCTTACAGTTTCACTACCAAGATTTGATTTAATGAAGATACTGTTGCCGATAGAAATGTTATTTGGTCTTGAAGTAACAAATAAATCTTCAATTATTCCACCTGGAGATGAATAACTATTCATCGTTTTGGCAAGACCAACAACTTCTGTTGTAAAACCAATTGTTTTTGGTCCTGAAATATTTGCAATTGCAGTTGAAATACTACCAACTAAAACAGTATCATTATTTCTTAAATCAAATCCAGGGGTATAGTATGCTGATATATTATTATCATCATCCCAAACAAATACGCATGGGGAATAACTTTCAAAACTTGTCTGAACCTTGGTTATATTTTTACCTACAATTTCGGAAACTTCTGCTCTCAGTCCGATACCATTAGTTCCATCCTGATTAAAGTTTACACGATCACCAATTTTATAACCACTACCACCATCAATAACCTCAATTTGATCAATAGAACCCTTATTTACAGATTCTACAACAACCACTTGATTAGAATCTTCATAAGGTTCTACTAAGAAGTCATAATCTGCATATCTATCATTAATTTTATATGGATAAGTATTTCTAATAAGATTTGAATTATTAAAATCAAAAGATTGATCAAGATAAGAGTTTTCTAAATTAAAATTAGATTTGAATATATTTCCAATAAAATATGGATACTGTGGTTCTAATGTATTTGATAAAGTACTTGTAGTTACGCCACAGAAATAAGCATAAACGCCATTTGGAAAATCTGGAGTTTTGCAGAATCTTCCATTATGATAATCAAGATCTCCACTAGCATTGTAAACAAAATCCTCTATAAAAAATCCAGATGCAAATGTAGATGGTCTATCAAAAATATTTGTAGGATTTAACTGGTAACTTGAATTTATTATTCTTACACCAGATTGAACGTTATCTGGATTTGAATATCCAAAAGGACCATAAATTGGATTTCCATCATATGCCCATCCAATAATTGGTGAATGTGACGATCCATTATCTGAATAGTATGCTGCTAGATCCTCAGAATATCCGTAAATTCCATAAGAAAGATAGTTATCATTTTCATTTTTTCTAAGACTAGAAAATATTTTTGGATTTCTTATTCTTGCATAGTTTGCATATCTTTCAGCATCATTTACAGTCAAACTCCTGACTCTAATATCAAATAATGCACCCGATCCTCTTGGTTTTACTTTAATATATGAATTTTCTTTATCATACCCTATTCCACCATTCAATACAACAACGTCTACAATTTGACCATTGTTAATTACTGGTTTAATAATTGCTCCACTACCATTACCAATAACAGAAATCTCTGGAAGAGAGTAATATTCAGATCCACCACTTAATACTTGAACCTCTATTACTCTTCCGTTTGAAATTATTGGATTAAGTTGGGCATCTTTACCATTTTTAAGATTAACTAGTGGTTTTTTATGTAGATTTAATGTTTCCGAACCATAACCACTTCCTTTTTCATACAAATAAGATCCATCAATACTTCCGGTGACAACAGGAGTAAAGTTAAAATTGCCAGTAAAAGTAGATCCGTATGAAACACTAATGTTAACTTGAATAGGTGGATATTCAAAAATATGTTGCCCACTTCCGATTGAATTTATTGAAACATACTTGTTTCTAATTAAATTTTCAGTAAATGTCGCACCAATCCCAACATCAATTAACTTAAATTTACTAGAATCGAGAGTATAAACTGAATAACTATTTTGAGTACTTAATCCAACAATTGCAGTTCCAGTGGTAGAATAATTAACAAGGTCTCCTGTTGAAAGACCGTGGTTAACGTATGAAATTGTACCATATTCTGTTGAAATTCCAGATGATGGAACTCTTAACTTTCTATACTGGTATCCAGAACCACCATTTAATACTTTAATACTTCTTAAAGTATTTTTGGAAACAGTTCTAAACTTGTGTATTCCACTGAAAGTTGTTGAAGTTGAAAAACCAATGGTATTAATACCAGCATTATAATCACCTTGAGTGTTGAATAGTTTGATAGATCTTGTATTAACAAACTTAGCAATGTATTGATCACCACTAACTAGTGTTCCGGTGGGAGTATTACTAACATCCGCGTAGTCACCGATTAATATTGGGTTATTACCATTTTGATTGTAGATAATTGGCTCACCATCATAAAAATTATGTTCAGTTAAAAATGTAATAGTTTCATTAGTAAGATCAACACCACCACCAATAGTTAAAGATCTGCTGTCAAACTCAACTTCACGGAATCTTTCACCTAATACAGGTTCCAGAAGACATCCAGATCCATTTGCACCAGTCAAAGATAATGAAAGAACTCTTTCAACATCAAAATCTTGTGGATCGACATAAACTTCTTTTACGGTTCCTGTAATGATTGGTTCTACAAGAGCAGTGACACCAGCACCAGTAGAAATTACAATTTTTGGAGGATTTACTACATCATAGTCTTTTCCACCATTGATAACTTCAAAATTTTCAATAGGACCATAATATACTTTATCAAAAGATTCTGGATTACTAATTTCGACACCATCGATCAGCATTCCAATAGACTCTCCAACAGTATCAATAGACCTTCTTGAAATTGTTGCAGATTTTATTGTATTTGTGGATAATGGTGGAAACTTTCTGAGTACTTTATTTGTGGAAATAGTTCTATCACTATGTTTTTTCAGAGTAAATGTGTGGGATCCAGAAGTATTTCTTTCAGAAAAAACTACATACTCACTTCCACTCAGTAAAGATTTTGATGCATATAGTCTAATCTCATTAGTTGCAACAAGTTTGACATAATACTCAAATCCGGAAACCAACCCAGATAATGGTTGATTTTGTGCGGTATATACTACAATGTCACCATCAATAAATTTAACATTATTAGGAAATTTTATAATTGAATATGCTTGAAGAACTGGATTATAATCTCCCAAATACGTTGAAGATCCATTTGGTATTGAAGATTCAACCAGATCATCATTAATTTGATACGATGGTAAAGAATTAGATGCTACGTAACCATCACCATCATCATTGTGATAAACATTTAGCACATCAGAAATATAAACATTATTTCCATCTAATAAGTTTACATTCAGACTTTCTGCTTTTTTTAGTTTTCTTCTTATATCATATGATTGTGTTGGAATTGCTGTAAATCCAGATAAGTTATTAAGAACAATTTGTTTTAATGATTGGTTAATTTGACTAACGATAGCATCCGAGGAAACTATGGTATTACTTTGCGATACTAATACATCTACAGTATCACCAACTTTTAAGCTGGATTTATCAATTTCACTGAATAAAGTAAAAGTTGATCCAGATATTGCAGAAACTTGATATCTAGTGCTTGTATTGTATATCCAACTATTTGCAAATACTTGTTTACTTGTTCTTTCTTCCGAAGGATTTTCAATAACTTCTCCAAGATTTCTAACTGTTATTTCTTCACCTTCATCGATGAGTGAAATATCAGTCAGTTCTTCAAATTCGGAAATTACTCCTGTTATGCGTAAATCGACTCTATTGCCAGTATTTCCATTCTCATATCCATAAATTGTTTCATCAGATCTCACATCACTACCAAGAGATATGAATGTGGTGACTCCTTCACAACCAAAGAATTGATTGACAGATTTTGAAGTATATGTAACTGTATTTTCGCCAATAATTAATGTTCCTGATTGCCCAAATCCAATAGTAGAATCGACAGAAATTATAGAATCTCCTACAGAAACATCTTCAAGAACTTTTGTTTTTCCTGGAATGGTAAAAGTCCCTTCAATCAAATCTCTTTCATTGTATCCAATAAACAATTCTAACTTATAGTAAGTTTCATTTTCTCTTGTAAAAATTTCAACATTAGAAACAGATGCATTGGTATTAATATCCGTTGACTTGAATATAGTTTGCCCTTCAAGCGCAAGAGGATTTCCTGAAATATTTTTTGCTACAACAACTTCTCTGCGAATATAAACGGCAGACGATGGTTTAACTAATCTATTTTCAAGATCAATTACAGAAGCTTCTACACCATACAAAACTTTAAAAAGAATCTTAACAGATTCTTCAATACCCTTTGATTGGTAAAAATTTCTAGCGTGCTTAATGAAATTTCCTACATTAAGATCGGAAACAAACTGATTATTTTCTAAACCTGGTGTAAATGTATATTTTAGTTTTTTATAAAATTCTTGTAAGAAAAGAACACTTAGGTTTGTAACTGCTGTTTCTGAGGTGTGACTTACTTGGGAAGATTGTGAAAATACTAGAGACTGTTTATTTACATTATCAGCAAAATTGGACGGAGAAATATTGTCGTATCCAGTAATTCCACTAAATCCACGCACACAACCAGTAAAAGTATTTGTTGTTATTCCCGTGTAAGTAATAATTTCATCATCAATTTTTAATAAACCATACTCAGAGGGGAATCCCTTTGTGGATGCAACTTGTATGGTAGTATCTGATGCTGAAATATTACCAGAAAGTGTGGTTGAACCAATAACAACTTCTGGGACAAGATTATCTAACTTAAGATATTGATCTAAATTTTCAACAATATCAATATTTCCACCCTGAAATTCTTGTGAAATATAGTATTGTTTAAAAAAATCAGTTGCTTTTGGAAAATCAGAAACTATAAATTCAGGGAGTTGACTTTCAATAATCTTATTGATCTGTACTCTCTTCTCAAAATCTGACATATTTTACTTCCTCTCGATTTCTCCGTTAGAATAGCTTGAAGTGTAGTAGTCTCTTGTAAAAGTAACTCCCGAAATATCTTCTCCAGAAGCAATCACATCTCTAACCATATTTATCCGACTCTCAGGAACATTAAAACTCAAATATAAATCTTTTAATCCAACAACATCATTAGAATCAGGAAAAGCTTGAACTTCAATAATATCATTACCTACAACTGTTGATGTAATATTAATAGTATTAACTAAAATCTCACCATTAGTGTAATCTACCGTTCCAATAGATTTTAAAACGACAAGATTTTGTCCCTTTTCAGTTTGTCTAATTACACTCAAAAGACCTTTACCGCTACCATCAAGATTTCCATTTGCATCTTTATTTGGAACATCAGTAAAATAGACAACATCATTAGATCCTTGTACTGTGAATCCAGTGCTCTTAATATTATAACCCTGTGGATTAATATGGAAACGATTGCCAAAGCATAATTCATATTGAGCAAATTGATTTATCAAAGCTTTCATATCTCTTCTAATTTTAACCTTTGTAATATTAGAAGTAATTGCAGAATCAACTCTATCGATTAATTGTACAATTTTACTATATTTAAATCTACCACCAAATTTATTCATATCAACACTCTTGGAGTATTCAGTTAAATTTGCAATGATAGATGTCTTCAAATCATCAACATTGGAAACTTGATTCAGATTATAATAAACGGAAGAATCTATCTCAACATAAAGAACTTTAAGATCAACTATTTTTTGATTAATACCTGCAATAGAGTATTGCTTCAATCTTGATAAGATATTTTGCTTATCAAAATCCGAAACATAAGTTCCATTTTTTGGTTTAATACTAATTTGAACGGTTCCAAATTGTGGAGGAACTAATTCTTCTCCACCAACAACAGAAACTGATTCTGTATTTGGGTAGATTGATTGGATTATTGCTTCATAATCACGAGAAGTTACTGCTCTATATTGTGCAGAATACAAACGAGGTGCAAAATATTTGATTGAAGATAGTGGTTCTATTTCTCCACCATTAACCGATTTTTCAATCGTATTGATCGTAATCGTTCCAGATGGAATTACTCTAATGTTAGATGCATCTACAAAATTTCCTTGAAAATCAAAATTTGCTGCGCCATTTCCTCTTTCACCATCAGTTACGATATACTTTGCCGTCACAACCGCATTATTTTCTAACTCTTTTCCAAAATATCCGTCACCAAATAATAATTCATACCTCTCATCCTGAACTTCTTGAATAAGATAGATTTCAGAATTCTTATTCAATCTTAAAATATTATCAACTTTAAAATATTCTCTTCCAAGACCACTATCATTAATACCCTTCACATAAACAACAAGACGAGAAGTATCAATATTTGGGTTATCTAGAATAAATCTCTGGTCCTGTGATTTATCAACGACCCATTGTTTTGTGAGTAAACTTCCCTGATACACATATACTGGGGAAGATGAAGAACCAAATCTTGCTATGCCGTTATTAACAGTGGTTGTAATATCTTCCGAAATTGAAAATCTATATGATGTATTATCAAACGATCCTACACACACCAGACCCGCTTGTAGAGTGAGAAAAGGACTTGTGGTGTTAGTAGGAACCTCAAAGGTAATAGATGCCTTAGAGGCGGTTTTAGAGCGTGGTACGTAACCAATATTTCTTGCAAGAGAAACAACATTTTCTCTTAAAATTGCTGAATCTAAAAAGGATTCATTCACAACCATATTAGAGTTAAATGCTGTAATATAGGTGTTATATGCTAATGTATCGATTAAGACAGAAAAGTTAGACCCTTCAAAGTCAAAGTCCGTGAAATTTGAATTTGCACGTAAATAATCTTTGATCTGAGTCTTAATTTGATCGAAATCTAGATTTGTAAATTGAGTAAAAGGCATTTTATCTTGTTGCCTCTAGTAAGAATGAAAATTGTTGTGTTGGAAATTCCTGTCCAATAATATCAAAAATAACATTCACTTCAAAGGAATTATCATCTGGTCTTGGATCGACTTCAACCTGCACATTATTAACCCTATCTTCAAAGTTATTGATTGTGGTTTTAATTTGATCTTCAATCACAGATGCGGAACCATAATCAACAAATTCAAATAAACTTCTACGGATATCAGATCCCAACAGTGGATTAAAAAATCTTTCTGTTGGGATGGTTTCAACTAAATTGCGAACAGACCTAGTGATTGCCCTCTCATTGACCAAAACAGGCAGGTCCTTTGTTACCGGATGTGGTTCAAAAGAGAAACTAATATCCTTAAATGCTCTGGATATTCGTGTGACTGCCATTGAAATGTAGATTTTCTTCCATTATTTATTCGTTATTTCCAAGGAATTCCATATGTTGGTTCTGTTCCATACTCCCAATCATCATAATCTTCATCATTACGAATCTTTTCATGCAGTTCTTCTTGTTTTTTTAAATCATGCCTTGGTGCATCATCGTGCATGACCTCTTGAATCACTCTTTTTTGCTCAAAACTACTATAATCACTGGCAAGTTTTGTGGTTCCCCACATCTGATACATGTAGTTTGAGTCTCTATCGACTGGTAAATTAGACATTTTTAGCTCCTGTTTTAATGAATAAAACAGAACTTTTATAAAGGAGGTTGCTATCTCCTTATGTCTATTTAACGATCGACTTCTCGTAGAGAATATGAGTCGGAATTTAAGTATTTTAGGATTTCTAGCGCAATTAGTCGTGGATTTCCTTCTCCACATGTGTATACATCAACTGCCAAACACCCATTTTCAGGCCAAGTATGGCAAGAAACGTGACTTTCTGCGAGTGCAATCACAACCGTACACCCCTGTGGTATAAAACAGTGTGAAAATGTATTCAAAATCGTCATTTTGGCACGATTTATGCCCGCGATCATTGCATTTTGAAGCGATTCTACATCATTAATCGCTTCAAAATCAACATCATACACCTCTAAGAGCAGGTGTTTGCCCATCGAATATTGTTTCAACTCAACTTCGGTGAAAAATTTATTTAGTTTTCATTTAAATTAGTAATTTCGTACATATAATGCTCTGACGTCTCTATTTTTCTCTTATTTTCGACTGAATATATTGTCATGTCAATCTCATAACCAGGATTTTTATCAATTCGATTAAAAGTCCAGGCATTATCATACCAAATAATTCGATTATTTGGATAGGCATAATAATTTCCAGTTTCAACCTTGAATAAATGAGCACATTTATGTTCAGGAGTTTCTGAAAAGTTAAGATCTGGAATGCCTTTGTTCTCCCATGACCAATCAAGAGTAAACATATAAGACCCAAGAACCTTTTTTCCGTCTGGGCGGATTAGATCTGCCTGTAATCCAGCAAGACGAGCACGTTTTTGTACATCGATGTATGGTGAAAAGCAGTCCCAGTACATAATATCTTCAAGAGGTTCAATCGGAGCATCTTGTTTCCAGCAAAAAGCGTGAAGAGGACGTCGAGTCCAATTCACACCATTTTCAAGAAATGCCTCAAACAGAGGAACTCTTTTTTCAATACTTGCAACAGAATGTACATCACATTTGGTTACTTCACCATGTCCTTTTTGATGATTGAATAAGAACTCATTACGAATATAACAAGACCAATCGGGAAGACTATGGTTTAAGTATGCCATTATCCTTTACCTTGTCCTCTATACTTTTTACGAGCACCGTTGCGAGAAGACGCTGCATACTTGGTTCCCCCACCCGCGCCTTGGCGAGACTTTTTAGGAGGACCTGGAATATAAGAAGTTCTTTTATTGAGACCGCCGCCTGCTTTTGCTGCCATTGTTTAATTCTCCAAATAAATTTCAGTTTCAAGTTCGCTTGGGTTTGGAGAACCTGTCTCATAAAACTGTTGGGACAGATCCTCCATAGTATCGAAGTATTCTTCCTCTGTAAGGTTTTGG
>Ga0315904_10000426_pt1 | contig 66675 bp, 82 predicted proteins | sample LakEriMetagenome_6_FD_203529 | JGI IMG/M metagenome (GOLD analysis project Ga0315904, IMG submission 203529) | Freshwater fungal communities from buoy surface, Lake Erie, Ohio, United States - Buoy 12 MA120 | ecosystem: Environmental > Aquatic > Freshwater > Lake | place: USA: Lake Erie, Ohio...
TCATAATGTGGTCTATATCTGGACAAGTAAAGTCTGGTATTTTAGGTGCTTTCTTTTTCAACTTTCCTAAAGTTGAAAGCTTTTGCCTTTTTGTTTTTCTAGGCATAGCTTATTTCTTCTTAGAAAATGTTAAATAAGCACCCCAACAAATAATAATAATAACAATAAGTATTGCCATGAATATTCTCCTTTTGTTGAATGTTCATCCTTACCACCTATACTTACATTATTATCAGCGATGTTAGCAACTACTTTTTTTCAGTAGTTCCTCCATTTAACTTTTTTAGTTCTTCTTCTTTACGTGCATTTTCAATTACAGTAAGTTTATCAACATACTGATTGTAGTCTGGTCTTAACTTGTCATATTTTAACCATTGAGCACTTGCTTCTGCACCAATTTTTCCTTCAAATGGACAAGGAGTTCCAGATTGCTCCATAGCAAAAAATACTCTAGGATCTTGGCACAATATAGAAACTGCTGCCACTTTCATTCCTAAATCATTTAGAACTTTAGATAATTTAATTCTTTCGCAATTTTCATCTGACTTATAACTTCCACCAGTCACACCTACACCGAATGTAGATACTCCAGCAGAATAACCAACTAAACATAAATCTTGTGAATAAGCTGACATACTCGGAGCAGTTGCAGATGCAGTCACTCTTGTATCACCACTATATGCATTCGTTGTTGTCGAATTAGTAGTTGTAGTGTTTGAGCTTGATCCAGATTGATATGTGGATGTTGAGTTTGAAGTATAGCCACCTGTAATAGCAGTATTACTTCCACTCGTATTATTTTGTGTTTGTGCCTGAGACACTCGATTCAAGGCAAATAAGCCGATAATAAAACATAATACAAAAACACTCAAAGTGTTTTTCATATTTGTTTCCTTTTTTTATAATGCTTTAATTATTGCTTCCCAATTGGAATAATAATTTTTTATATCATTTTTTAAATTTACTTCAATTTTTGAACGAAGATCAATCACATCATTTCCGAAATAACTATAATATTCATCATGTAGTTTTTCTAGAGAATCATATAATTTAGCAAGTCTTTTATTTCCCATTAATGTAGCAATATATGCTCTTGCTTTAAAATGATCGTTATAGTGTGTATATTTTCTTATTTGTTCAATAAATGGTTTTGGTAATTCTTCTTTTTCTTTTTGTTCTGATAAAAAATCTTTAAGAGTTTTCATTTTCTTTTTCCTCTGCTTGTATAAATCCTTTTTTACGATAATCTGCCCATTTTTCAACAGGAATTCTTATTACTTTTTCTTGTCCTGCTTTCATTAAATTATTTGGTCTTGCAACTAACATAGTCTTTTTCTGTTCTTTAATTCTTCGTATTAAATTTAAAACAGATTCTAATTTAGTTGACTCAGGTACACAATTTGGAACTTCTTTTCCATTTTTCTTTTTCATTCCAACTTGTTTATATCCTACCCAACAAGGATCGTCCTTATCTTTTTCTTCTATATTTTCTTTTGATTCAATATCTAAAGTTTTAGGATATCCCTCTTCTCCTGGACGTTTTGGTCTTAATCCTTTTTCACGTCTTGCATGTATATTTGCCCATAGTCCTTTGTTTTTTTCTTCCAAAGATTCACCAAACTTCATAAACGATGGCATAGTCGCTGGTGTAATTGGATCATTTTGTATATCTATAGAGCCTAATGGTCCCAATATGTCTACAGCTTCTTTGCTTTGTAATCCTTGCAATCTTAATCTTGCTGTTGCTATATCAGATTTAATAATTGCCATTTGTGTTTTAGAATCTGCATCAGCAGGATTAATTTTTCCTAATTTCGCTAAAAGAGCTGATACTCTATCTCTTAATTTTGTAATTCTTTCTTGCTTATCACCAGTTGCTTCTTGCATTGATTGTGGTAATAATTTTTTGTCATACTTAACATCTAACATATCTGCTGTTTTTAACATTTGATTTACTACATCAGATAATTCAGGTGTAATTCTTTTTGTTCTTAATTTTCTTAATCCTAGATTAATTAATTGTTCAGGGCTAGACATTTTTTCAGGATTATCTATTCCTAAAGCACCAGCTATAATTCTTGCTATTTTAATTTTATCAGCTGATGTAAAGTTAAATGGATTATCAGATGCTTCAGTAATTGATGTTTCTTTAAATGTACCTTTTGGAAGTTTTAGAATTAAATCTGCCACCATACCTGATACAGCATGGTCAATATTTTTTAAAGCATCTATTCCTTTTATTAAAGGAACTTGAAACACATCTTTATTTTGTTTATAAAATTTTAATGATTCATCAATTGATTTAAGTGCGTTAATAATTGCCACTGAATCTGTTTCAGATGATATTACTGACTCAATAATTGGTTTTAGTTCAGGAACGATTTCAAAATTAGAAGTTGTAAATCCTTTATAAGAAATTTGATGTTCATCTTTAGTTTCTGTTTTATAATTCATATCTGTAATAACTTCTTTTACTGAGTCAAGCCATTTCTTACTTAACTCTCCATTTTCATTTATGACTGTAATGTAGTTTGTTCCTCTGTCCATAACTTCATATACTCCTTTATCATCCTTAACTGTTGTTCCTATTTTAAATATTTCACCTTTAAAATATTTTTCTCTTAATTCGTTTTTATTGTTTGATATATTAATTTCAAAAGATTCTGTTTTTAAACCAAGTCCCTTACGAACATCATTATACATTTTTTTAGTATCAACGTCTGTAAGTTTTTTAGTGACACCTTTTTCAAAAGATTTATAATCTCCTTTAGATGCTGCACTTCTCATTTTACTTGCTGACATACCATCAGCATCATCACTATCAGGATCTCTTTCTCCTGCTGAATGAATTTCTATTTTACTAAATTTATAATCTCTTCCATTATACTTATTTAAAAGAGATTCAAATTCTTTTGTTCTATCACTCCCAACAACTAAATGAATTTCTTTAATTCCTTCTTTCTCAAAACTTTGTAATAATTGTATAATATTTCCTTTCGCAGCATAGATATGAGCATTATGAAAAGACTTTTCCATATACTTAATTTTATCTTTTTGAGATAATGGATTACTCTTTTTGTCTTGAGTAGCTGTTGTGTAAATACGATATGGGATTGATGTTTTCTTTGAAAGTGCTTCAACTTTTGAGATCAAAAGTTCGTGCCCAATTGTTGGTGGGTTAAAGCGACCGAATGCAAATATAAGAGATTTGTTCGGTAATTCCGATAGTAGTTGTTTTATTGTTTTCATGTTTCAATTTATCCATCCGTATTATATGTTATATTTAGTATTTTTAAGGTTTATCTTTGCCAACCTTTTAATATATCTGGTGAAAAATTAGCACGCGAAAACTCAAGTCTATCAACGATTTTTATAGCATTTCCTACTTTGTCAATAGCTACAAACCCCTCGACTCCTGTTGGAATAAAACCTTTATCTGTTCTTAAGAAAGTACCTATTTCTGATGCTTCGTTCATCTTAGCTATAATAACCTTTTTAGCATCAGCAATTGCGTTTGTAAGTTCAAATACTCCTATAATGTCTTCTTGTTTATGTGCTGAAAAATACTTTAAAACTTTCTCTCTTTCAGCTTTGTATTTATCTTTGGCTTTATCTGTTTTCTTACTATCTATTTCTGCTTGATAACGATCATGTATAAAATGAAATAAACCAGCAACGTGTGCTTTTACATTTGTTATTTTCTCACCCTCTTTAATTTTAGAATTATTATATATTTTAATTAATTCAAGTAATTCTTTATCAGCTTGAATATCTGTTATAACTTTATTACTAATTTTAGAAAAAAGTTTCTCTACTCTCTCGAGTAATGCGTCTAGATTTGCTAATTCAGCTTTGGTAAATGTAGCAGATCCTGATACATCTTTATAAGTTGCGTCGTCTACCCATATAGTTGATATTTTTTTAAATTTATCTACAATACTTTGTCCAAACTCAGCTGTAAGCTTACCTAAAGATCCTTTATAAGTTGTATGAAACACTACACCTATATTTGCCTTTGATATAGTATTTGCTAATGCTGTATTCGCAGGTATTGCATATACAATTGTATTTGGATGAAATGTAATATAACTTTCTCCCTCGATAGAGGTTTTCTTTAAAGTATCTTTTGTAAACATTATATCACCTTGATAAATGCCTGACTTAACAACTTTAGAAAATTCTGTAAATGCTATAATAAGTTTATTACTTAAATCTTTATTCTCTTCGCCTTGTTGTATTTCTTTTACAGACTTATATACTTTTGGTGTTGCATTGAAAATAGACTTAGTTGAAACAAAAAACTTTTTATCTTTAGGATCTATTCCTACAAAAATAGCAGGAGCACCATCCCATTTAACTGTGGTCTTTAATTTACTTGTAGATTTTCCTTGAAGCATTTTTCTTAAATCATAAAGGAAATTAATAGCTTTTTTAGTGCCTGATAATCCTTCATTAAAGACTAAGTCTTCTAAATGCTCCATATGAGCATTAACTGATTCTACAAGGTATTCATTAAATTGTTTCATATTTTTTGTAATAGTATTCTTAAATATCTTGGTGTAAGAGCACCCTCTGTTGTTCCTCTAAATTGCATTCCAACTTTATACTTATCATTATTAATAGTTGCTGGAAATTCTATAGATGCATATTTACGTTTTCCAGATTCAGGATATTTGTAAACTGGATCTGCAGAAATTAAAACATCAGATGTAAATCCTTTAAAAATTACATCAATATCGTTTTTTCCTGGACCGAATTTATTAATTAATGTCACTTCTTGTCCAAGAGATAATTGAATAGTTTTTGCTAAATTTTTCTTAACTACTTGTAAATTTTTAGGTGAAACTATGTTTGAACGAAATATCTCTCCGAATCCACCCATTCCTACTCCATCTAAACCAAAGAACTTATATGCTTCATCTCTTACTCTAGGAGTGACTTCAAATATTTCTTTCATACTTCCATTATAGATATAATAAGATGATGAAAACTTAAGAGAACAATATATAGATTTATTCGGACCAATAATATCAATATCGCTTACAGCTTCTCCTGTATTATTTCCAAGAGATAATTGTCCATTTGAAAAACTTGCTGGTCTTTTTGAATTTCTATTTCCTACTGCTTTTGCTTCGAATGCGTTTAAATTTTTTGGTGATATTTTATATAAACTAAGGAATGATTTATTTGAAAATAAAGATTCAATTGTGTCTGCGTGTTTTAAATTTTTTGCTGGTTCTCCTTGAAAATAAGCATTTAAATCTTTTTCTAACTCATTTTCAAATACTTTACCACCTGAACCTTTTGTTATAATAGGTTTAAAATAAATGTCACCTGATGCTTTTTGTAATTTGGCTGAATCTAAAAAAAATTGAAATACACCAAGTGAAGATTTAGAAGAAGGTTTTATATGATAATTTTTAAATTTAGATTTAGAATTTGATTTAATTTTATCTGCAGCTTTTCTAAAATTATCAAAAGCATTGCTTCTTGTAGCTTTATCTGCTGTATAAATTATTATATCATTTTTATTAAAAATTACTTTCGCTGGTGTTTCTTTAATTACGTCAACTATTGACTTAACGTTAAAAAGGTTTGCGATAAATGTAGATGGATTTGTAGACATTAGAAAAACTTTCTTTTTGTCCATTTTTGATCGGATAAATCCATTTTCTCAACCCATTGAATAAACAATCCTTCTTCTCTACCCATCGCTTCTATTTCCCATGGTTGATCCCAATAACTCACTTTATCTGAATTTACTGTATCTTTTTTAAATTTAGTTATAAAATTATTTTTAGTTTCTCTCATTTCACCAGTAGCCCATTGTTTTATATGAACCATTTCATGAGCCAAAGTTTCAAGCATACTTCTTAATCTTAAATTTGAATCTAGTTCTATAATAAAGTCTTTTGGTGGTAAATCTGAATCTTCATAATAAGCAGTTTCACCATATGATTCTGTTTTTTTATAAAGGTTTGGTTTGAATACTATACGAATATCTAATTTATTACTTAAACGAAATGAAATTAATTTTTCCAGACAAAACTCAGCTAATGATTTAGCTAGTTTTTTCTGTTCTTTAGTTCCCCCTCTAAAAGTAATATATGCCATGAGATTATTTAGGTTAAAAACGAATCCAGTTAATTATAGCAATTAAAGACCAAAATACATAAAAACAATTCATTAAAGTACGTGGTTTATCTGAATCTACAGTTGCTGCATAAAACCAACAACTAGAAGATATTAAAGCGAGTACCCATCCCCAAACTTGAAGAGATAGTACTGCACTTCCAGTGCAAAGTGCTGCTAAAACACCTGCGATTGCTGCAGTCCATCTTGCGAAAGAATCAAACTTTGTTTTCTTTAATAACTTTATTTTTTTTATTATCAGCATAATATATTTCTGGCTTTGGTATTTCTTTTAAAGAAATAATTTTAGCATTCATATAATTTTCAATCCTATCTCTCGCATCTTCTTCGGTATCAGAATAAAACCAAGATTTTATTTTATTTTTACTATCATTAAAGATTATTTCAAACTCCCAAGCTTTATTCATTGTTGATTTCATTTTGTTTTTAATATATGTTTAAAGTTTGCTTCTATTGGAAAATATTTTTCACGATTTTCTATTGTAAGATATTCTATCATTTTTTGTAAAACATTAGGATTTTCTCCTGTTCTTGCGAGAGCATTATTACAATCATGGCAAATCCATCCTCTTGCTTGTCCAGTTTCGTGATTATGATCTAATACGAATGCTCCATTATATCCTACAATATTTTTTTTGCGTGCACATAGAGGACATTCGTATTGATCATTTGGTTTATTGTATATTTTTTTAAGATTAGATAATTGTTTAGCTGGATTACTTCTACAATTTTTACATTGATTTAATGGTCTATAACCTACTTGTGAACCTCTATGTCTTTTTGAAAATTCTTCTACTGGTTTATTTTCTTTACAAGATTTACAATAATGTAATGAAATTTTTTCACCTAATTGATTTATTGTTTCACCTAATATATTTAATTTTTTTTCCATTGTAATATATCTTTAATAACTTCCCAAAGTGATGATGTTTTGTACTTGTCAATTTCTTCATTTCCTTGACTTTGTCCTGATGGATTTATTGATTCTATTTCAGCTGACCAATTAGAATCGAACGAATCATATTCATTATATTGTTTATTCATATATTTCAAAGTGATGATTAATTTCTTCTATTATTTTGTTTTTTCTGCTATATTGTTTTTTATTCTTTACAATTTTTTGTTTAAACTTTGGTGTTCTTAAAGATTTAGCTACTGGATTTCTTTTCGTCATTTTCAAATACCCAGTCTATAAAATTTCCTATTTTTTCAAGTGTATATCCTATGAATAGTGTACATATCATAAGAGAAAATAATATCGCTATAACTATCCAGAATAAAATATTAACAAATCCCCAAAGGATTGCTCTAATCAACGATGTAATCATTTAAAACCTCTCTCATATTTGATATTGGTATTCCCCAATCTTTTGGTAAAGCTGGTGGATTAGTTCCGTGTGGATATAAAGTGACAGAAATTGCTTTTCTTGGTTCACTATATGTTCGTACACTATGTGGCTGACCACTAACTATACAAGTTGGTGTTCTTACAGTAGTTCTTTCCACTTCTTCAACTTCATTTTCTTCGAAAGTGTAGCTATAATCATCATAACGTCCATCATCTTGTTCTCCGTCAGTTGCTCTTGGTATCCAAGATGGTTTTGGTTTAAACCAAAGATTATGATGTTCTCCCTTACTATAAGCCCAATTTAATTTACATTTTTCTGTAAACTCAACAGCATCAACGTGTATTTCCATTGTATAATTTGCAGGAAATGAAAAAACTTCAGCATCCCAATATAATAATTTTTTAGATTCAAAAAATTTAACAGCTTCTTCATTAAAATATTTTTTTGGTACTTGTATAAAACAAGGTGGTAAATCAAAAAACCACTTCATGCCATCTTCGTTTAAAGGGTCTTTGAAAGGAAGTTTTAAATGAAAATAATTTTTAGCCATTAAATACTTCCTTATTTACCATATCCTTTTCCCAAAAATATAACTTAATATTTTTATTAATTTTTGAAATACCTCTTAATACTTTTTTATTATCTTCAGTATGTTCAACTGCACCAATTGAATTGATTGCATCATTCTTAAACTTTACTACATTATTTACAGTTCTTGGCACATTTAATAAAGATAATGAAATTACTCTTCCAGGAAAGTATTTATTTAACCAATTCATCGTTATTTCCCATGTACGTTGGTCTTTTTTCCTTGCTGAAATTACATGAAATTTATCTTCAGTCGGTTTATATAATGGTTCAGCAGAATTATACCAATCATATAGAAATTCTTTTCTTGCTCTTCTTTCAACCCCATTCATATGCCCCCATTTTTTTGTATTTGGTGGTGGGTTAAGTGCAAGAACACCATCCATATCATAAGATACTATCATAATAAAATTAAATCTATATTTGTTTCATTTTGGATAATTGATTTTTGTTTTTCCCAAATTAATTTACGTTTTTCATCTGATAAAGATGTAAATTTAGTTAAATCTTCTGCAGTCTCTACAGGATATGTCCAGTTTAAACCATTATTTCCTGATGGTGCGCAAACTGGAATACCAGCATAAAGTGCATGGAAAGCACGACCAGTTCTCCATCCAGATATTTTATGTTTACTGTCATAAACAGTTAAACAACCTTTATAATTTCTATAAAATTTTCTTCGATCTTTTTGTTGTGGATTTTCAATAACATTTACATCAAAATCAGTCCACTCTTTTGGTTTTCCTGATATCTCAAGATTTGGTGACTTTAAAAATTCTTTAAAATATTTTGTTCTTCCATTCGGTCTTCCAATGTAGACAGTTTTATCTATATTACCATTTGAGAAAGATTCAAACGTCATTCCATTTGCCATTGGTAAATCTACAACTCTTACACCCATTGGGCATTTAAGAATTGTTGATACTTCTGCAGAATTAGTCGCATTTGCTGCAACTATCCATCTATCCCATTTTTCATTTGGTAGTAATTCCCAAAGAAATGGTAAGTCAGGATCGTCATTAATGAATATTATTTTTCCAGAATGTGATTTAATTAGTTCAACTGTTTTATCCCAATCTTTTTTATAAAATTGTAGATTTGTTCCACCAAATTCTAATAAAAGAATATCACAATTTGTGTATTCATCGACAGATGTAAATCCATCTGCTGCTGTTGCTTCTGTTGGTGTTGAAAAAGGAATTATTGAATAACCAGATGCAAATAAGTTCTTAAAGAGTGCAATTCTTTTCTCTACCCATGCACCACGAACACCAGATTCTTTATTTGTTAATCCTATTTTACCAGATACTCTCCGATAACCAAGTTTTAATCCCTTGTTTGAAGAATTAGCAGTATAATACCAATCTAGTGCTCGTTCCTCTCCTAAAAATTCATGGAGAGACATGGTTAAAAAAATGCTTCAAGTGAAGATTTATTTGCTTCAGGATGGTATTTGTATAATGTTTCTTTACCTAATTTAGATGTTAGATAATCATACCATTCTTGATCTTTCCACATATTTTCTGAAACTCCATTCCAAAGTTCTCTTTGTAATGGGTGGTTTTTATTTCTACGTCTGTCCTCGACGTAATTTTTTCTTGTTAATTCATAATTCCAAGAGCCAAGTTCTAGCATCTTTTCTCTGAAATAACATACGAAAGAAATACGTTCTGCTTCAGGATCTTCAACAATCATTTCAGTATTTCCATGAATACCCTCGTGATTATTAATTAATAATAAATCTCCTGGACGTATATTTACAGCAACTCTGTATTCTGGCAGTACTAGATAACCTCCTTTGTACTTACCATTGTTTGATACTACTGTAAGATTACTGAATCCTTCATTTAAATCACCAGCATCTCTATGTGCTGCTGTTCTAAAAGTTTTATTTACAGTCGCTGTAGTAAATACAGTTCCTGGAATAATAAACTTTGGATCCATTTTATCACATGCTTCTTTTTGTTTCGCATAACGTTCAGGCAGTAATTGTTTAAAACCATCTGAAAGTTTTTGTAAGAATGGGAATCCCATAGCAAATTTCTCAGGATTCTTTTCAGTGAAAGATGTTGCTCTTCCATAAGGAATACGAGGATATCTATCAAAATATCCAGCAATACCAGACCACACTGCTTGTGCGTATGAAGTTGTTGAAGTCAATTTAGTTTTCACTCGTATTGCTTCTTTAACTATCTCATCACGAGGTAATGATTTTATTTCATTTAACCACTCTTCAAAGATAAATCCTTCATCAGTGACTTTATTCTTAAGCCATACAGATCCTCTAGATCCTGCTGCTGTTTTATCTTTGTTTTTATATTTTTCTGTGATTGTTGTTATAGGATTAGAACCATCAAGTGTAGTTTCATACTTAGATAATGCTTCAAGCATTTCTTCTTGATATTCCGTCACCCAGTCACGACCACCAAGTTTTGAACCTTTTGGTCCTGCTGCTATGCCACGATTTTGTGTTTCGACTGCTGCTTCTCTAAGACCTTTATATGCTAAGTCTTGTTGCTCTTTCGTAAACCAATTTTTTCTAAATTTAAACAGAATGTTTTTCTCGCTGTTTATCCCATCAACAGATGGAGCATAGAAATCACAATCATATTCCACCAAAGTGTCATAGTGTGAATGATCTACAAAAGTCGCAAGCAAATGTTCACAATCAATCTTAGTTGCTGCGGTTATCACTTTTGTTGTCATCTTTTTTCCTTTATGTTATTCATCGAATTTAAACGATGATGTTGTTTCTGCCTTTATTCTTTCACCTATACTTCCTTTATCAAATACAGGTGTAGAATCTCCTGCGTCAGCTAGTGCCATATGTCTTTTCATATGTTCTGTTTCAAGATTATAGACTTTCATCTTATTTCTTTCAACACCAACGACAAATCTTTTATAGTAATTAGGATCGTTATAACGATTCTTTAATTGTTTCACACTTGCTATTCCTTCTTTAATCATATCTTCAGTAGCAATAATCGCAAACATAAAGTCAGCTGTTGCTGGAAGACCAAATGACTCAGAAGTATCTTCTAATCCTAAATCAGAAGAAGTATATCCTTGTCTTGTTGTTTGAGTAGCAGTCATTATAGGTAAATCATATTGTACTGCTAGTCCTCTTAATTCTTCTGCTATACTTTTAATAATTGTATAAGAATTATTATTTCCACCATATTTTAATCTAGCAGAAACACATAAATTTAAATAATCTATGTAAATGATATCTGGTTTAAAGTCTTTTTTCATTTTTAGTTCATCAAGTAATGCTCTAAAATGACCAACGTGGGCTGTTGCTGTAGGAAATTCTTTTATAACAAGTTTTCCTTTAGTTTTTTCTTTCACTCTATCAACACGTAAAGTAAAATCTATTTTCTCTAGGATTTTTAACTCATCCATAGTGACATTTAATAAGTTCGCATCAATACGTTCAGCAATTTTTTCTTCAGACATCTCTAAAGTTATATAGAGTACATTAAGATTGTTCATTAAATTTGCTGACGCAAAATGACATAAGAATAAAGATTTACCAACTCCTGTTCCTGCTAAGGCAACATTTAAAGTTTTATTGCTTACACCACCACGTGTAATTGTATTAAATAAGTCTATATCAAATGGTATTTTTTCTTCTGTGCGTTTATAAAAATCAAAACGATCATCAGCATTTTCGAGATAATCATGACCGACTGATTTATCGAAAGAAACTGCAAGTGCATCAGATAATAAAGAAGGAATACTATCTTGTTTTCTTACTTTATCACGACCATCTATAATTTTAATACTATCCATAATAGAATTATAGACAGCTTTATCTTTACAAAATTTCTCAGTAGCATCAACTAACCATTTAGAATTTATGTCTTCTTTATTCTTTAATTCTTTAGTATAAGCTTGTGCTTGTTGATAGTCAGTTTCAAATAAAGTTTTATCATTACCAAGTTCAATATCAATAACTTCAACTGTAGCTGGTTTATTAAATTTAGTAAAAAACTTTAGTATTTGACTAGCAATTGCTCTTTCAATTTTATCTTGAAAATATTCTTCACGTAAATGTGGTACAACTTTACGAGCATAATCTTCATCGTGAAGTAAATTTTTAAGTATTGTTGTTTCTATTCTCATCAGTTTTAGTTTTTGTATATGCTTCCATTTCTTCTTTACCACCTTTGAATAAAATGGTTTTATTTCTTACTTGTTCTTCTATACAAGCCATAAGAAAATCACCTAAGTGTCTCTCAAGTAATTGTTTGCTTTCTGGTATATCTACATTAAATTGGTGTAATGATTTTTCTACATTAGCATCATATTCGTAGAATAATTTAATATTACCATCTGTTTGATTTTCAAATGATACTTTGCCAAATGAAACAACTACATTTTCAAGTATTCCATTTTGGAATTTAATATGATTTGAACCATATTTACCTTTAGTTTCTAAAGTTTCATATGGTGGTACTCTTACTGGTTTAGATTTAAGATATTCATCCCTTGCTGCTTCATATGCTTCTTTAGATTCATATGAATTGGGATCAATAAAAGGGAATAAATTTTCCCTTGTAGCTGGAATTTCCGATTTATTCGGATTTTGATTTTGTTTTTCGTCCACCATCTTTTTTGTCTTCTGGTTGTATTTCACTCACCTTATCTGATAGTTCGATAGTAGAACCATATCTAAATGCTTTTTGAGTATATTCATTTATTTTATCTAATACTTCTTTTGTAAAATATTTCTCAGGGTTTTCTTTAATGGCTTTACCAAATACTTTAGTTCCACCAACGTCAATTCTGCCACCCTCATCTTTCCATATACCAGCATCAACTGCAACGTCAATTAATCCATAATATCTATCAAGACCTGTTTCATATGAAAGTTTTATTTCAGCTTTCAAAAATTCTCTTGTAAATCTAGACTTTTGTAATGTAGCTTTTATGATATTACCAATTATATTTTTATCAGAGTCTTTGTCTTTTGATTTACTTAAATATACGATTGTTGATGCAGCATATTTTAAGCCAGATCCACCACCCATTTCTTTTGTTGGTACATAAGCACCAATTACATCATATGTGTGATTTGTCACAATCATAGGAATTTGTAATTTAGATAATCTTAAAGCAAGTACTCTAAAAGCACCACGAATTAATTGTGCTCTTGTCATATCACGAGTATCATTTCCTTCAATAATATCTTTCACTTCTTTTTCAGTTGAAAGATTGCCAAGAGAATCTAATACAATCAAAATAGGATGTCTTGCTTCTAATGGAACTTTGTCAACATTGTCACAAATTTTTGTAGCTTGATTTCTAAATTCTTGTACAGTCGATACAGGTATTAATACAAATCTTTTAGGATCTATTCCTCTTTCAGCAAGCATGTCTTTAGTAATAGCACCCTCTGTTTCAAAGTATATAATGCCTGCTTGTTTTCCTAATTGTTGAAATGTTTTACAAATTCCTAATGTGAAGAATGTTTTTCCACTTGATGGTTCTCCTGCTAATGCAGTAATTTTGTTTGCTGGCAATCCATCATAGATATTACCAGATAATAAAGCATTGAATATATAAGATCCAGTATCTACAAATGATGTAGAATCTCCTACTAAATCACCATCAGCTGTACCAGCATATTCGTTATTAATATCTTTTATTACGTCTTTTAAAAAATCAGGCATTTGTATATTTCTCCCTTTTATTGATTGTGTCTTGTAATTCAACTATATCTTCTTCTATTTTTTTAAGATTATAATTGTTTTTTAGAAAATTGGTTGATTCAAACTCGTGTTCTTTTTGAAGTTCTTTTAATTCTATTTTTAATTCTTTTAAGGTTTTCATAATATTTTTATGGGGTATAGATATATTATACCCCATTTTTAATTGCAAGTAAAGATGGGATTATAGAGATTTTACTTTATACTCAATCACTATAAAAGATCTGAATCTTCCTTGATCTAAAAATTGTTTATCATAAACAACTTTATATTTTGTCAAAGATTGTTCAAATGTTTGGTTTTTCTCGGTTGACTGATACTGACGATTTACTCCGTCTTTTGTACTTTCAGTCGTTGCCATTGTTTCTTGCTTTGTTAAGCTGTTTGATAACACGTCAGCAACTGAAATTTTAGCATTTAATATTGCTTTTGATTTTGATAACTCCATATCAGAAGATATACCAGAACCACAGCCATATAATACTGTATCAGTAGATTTAAATTCATTACATACTAATGCTGCAACTTTAATTAAATCTTCGTTTCCGTCAACTGATGCTTTGCCATCTAATTTAGACAAATTACCAGCACATGCTCCTAAGAACATTAACGAACCAACTAATAATATTTTTTTCATATCGTTTCCTCCTTTCTATCTAGTAGATGCACCAGCAGCAACTCTTTGTAATAAAAGAGAAGATGTTAGTACTATCAATGTTTCACCAAGAGGTGATGTAATCAAATCTTTTATAAAAGAAGAATCACTTTCACCAGTTTTTACTTCTTCGTGGCATCGCTTTATTTCATCTCTGCCAATAACTACACCATCTTTGGTTCTCTCTTGACTTTCATAAATGCAGGAATTTCTCGGACCAGATTGTCGATTAATTCTATCAGCATCGTACCCATACGCATTGCCATTAATATAAGCTGTGACAAATGCATCTGAATTGAAAGATCTTACTATCGCTTGTGCGTTCACTACTTTCGCAAGGAAAAGACTAAGCACAAAATAAAATAAAGTTAAAAAAATAAATTTTTTCATTAGCAATGGTTTCCTTTTCTTCTAATTGCAGTCACCTTACCTCTAATTTTAGTTTGTTGTTGAATAGCATCTGATGCTTTTAATATATCTTTTTTAATTAAATTAATTCTTGTGATTGCAGCAATCGCCATACCATTTTCAACATAGTCTCTTACGTCATCTAAATCTTCAACTAGTTTATGCGTAAATATTTTATTATACAACATATACATTTATTCTTTTTTAGTTTCTACAGTTGGAATAAAATATTCTTTAATTTTATTTACAGTATCAAATATTTGTGGGTTTTCTTCTCTTGTTTTAGACCAGCTTTCAATTTGATATGTTTTTGTTTCTTGCCAGAAATTAGATAATCCAGTTCCTATTTTATCAGGAACATTAACTACAAAGTTTCCTAAAGAAATTATTTCATTCGCAATAGAAATTGTTGTGTTTTCGTACCACTCTGTAATTTCATCTTTAATTGGTTTTTCAGAAGAATATGAAGATTTTGGCATAAAAGTTAAAAGTAATACTAATATAATTGCAAATATAATCGCACCGATTAAATCAGTTTTATGATTAGTATATTTTGATATTTTAATTTTTGGTTGCCAATCCCATTCTCTATGAGTGCTCATTTTTTCTCTATTCTCAAACGATTCTTCATTTACTTTGGGATTTTCTAAATGTCTTCCAAAATTTTTGGTGTTCATTATTGTTTCTCCTTAGTTAATTGTTTTGTTTGATGTAGTAATTCGCTCATAATACTACGAGCCATTTGTTGCATAGATTCTTCCATCTCTGCTTCAAATAGTTTTTTCTTACATTCACGATCACAGCTGTTTGGAATTAAATTCAAAACTACTGCATCATAGGTTGGATTCTTACGAGCCAAACTATGGATTGTGAATACAACACAAAATACTAATAAAACTTTAAATATAAATTTAAACATATTGTGTTTCTAATTGATTAATATAAAACGATCCAAGTGTATAGTTGAGTAGATAACTCGGTTTCATTATAATTTGTTGAGTTATTTTATCTTTCACTTTCATATTAGTTAATTTTAATTTTGTAGGATCAATTTCATTTAAATTAAAAATAATTAAATGATCGCCTTGTAAATGATTAATATACAAAGCTGGTTTATTAAATTGTTTTGAAACCCTCATTAGATTGTCATATTTTTTCTTTTCAATCATCAACCCTCTTAATATAAATGGATGTAGTTTCTTTTCATTATGTTCATCGTATAAACCAAAGGTTCTAGTTTTTAATTCAGCTATGTGTGTCTTAGATACAGTATCATATACAGAATATCTACCAGTCACTAAGGTAAATTCACCATATAATTTATTAACAGCTTCAACAGAATTGACTACACTAAGAATATATGCTTCATTTCCATTATTGAATTTTGTTTTTTGACTTTTGTAATTTGGTTTAAAGGTAGTTTTTTTTATTGGTAGATCTGTGTCAATATATTTCATAGTTTATTTTATTGTTTCTAGATATTTTATTGTTGTACGAATAGCATCAGAATATCCACGAGCATAATGTAAGTCTTGATATTCACTATCAGTAAGATCACCCTCTGCTTTTTTAACTTCAAGATATTCAACGTCTTTTAATGTATCTATTAATATATTTGAACAAACATCAATAGCAGTTAATATATCTTCAGTTTTTAATATATTTTTATTACTCATACAACCTATATTATACCATATTTTTTCTTAAAAGTAAAGTTTTTTTCAAAGAAAAAAGTTAATAAAATCAATAGCTTATTTAAAAGAAATCCTCTAAACTACTCGTTTCTTCAGTTTTCCACCCCAATGGTGTAATAATTAACTTTAAAGCATCTAAAAATACTTTTTGAAACATTGTATCATAGTCGATATATTGATGTACTTTAAACTCAGTTGGTAATGTATCTAAAAAAGCAATCACATTTGTAGATTGTAAAGGGTTTGGTGTTTTAAGATGAATGAATTTGATTTTATCGCTTTCTCTTATAAGTTCTATTTTCTTTGTTAGTTTCATTTTATTTACAAAATGATTATGCATTAAAGCACCACGAGTGTGCATTGGTGTTGACAGTTTATAAATTTTAACAGGATCTGCATACTCATTTATTCCTTGACATGATCTAGGGAATGCAATCTGTTCTGGTGTTAAATTATAAAATTCTTTTTTATAGTTGTTAATAAAATTAAATAATTCATATTGATTGCCATATAATATAATAGGAAGAGCATCTTTAAGTTTTTTCCTTACAATCATAGGTGTACTTGATTTAACAATTTCTAAACCCATTATTTTAAATTTAGGTGTACTATAAGAAATACCCTCTTGATCTAATACTGAAAGAATATATCTTTTTTTAGCAGTCCATATTGCTCTATCAGAAATACTCTCTCGTTTCATTATCATTTTATTCTTAGCATTATGACGTTTTGCCAATTCATCATAACAAGTATTAATATATGGTATAATTTTATCTTTACAAATTTTATCTATAAATGCTACAATTTTTGATCTATCAGGTGCATCTAAAAATGCTTTCTCTACTATTTTTTCAAAATTTACATAAATTGAATCTGTATCAACAGCAATAATATAATCTTTATTTTCAGTTTTTAAAATTTTGTTCATATAATCATTCATCTTATTATGAATCCATTTTATAGCAAGTTGTCCACCAAGTGTGATTGCTTCAGCCATACGTATATCGAAATATCTAAAATGTTCATTACCTATCGCACCATAAGCACTATTTAAAGCGATCTTGTAAGCCATTTGTTCATTATTATATTTTGATATAACTTTTTTAAGCTTAGGGTCTTTAGTTGTTTGAAATTGTTTTTCAGCTTCTATCATTTTCTTTTTAGCAACATCTCTTTCAGCATAAAAAGTGTTCATAATATTAGGAAGCATCCCCTCAATTTTATTTGTATAAACTGAACCATTTGCTGCTACAGTTTCATCATCTTGAAACTCAGCTGGATTGTTTAGATAATGATCTACTCCTGATTTGTAAGTTTTATTTTGAATTGTTTCTGGCGAGATATTATAGTGCATAATTAAATGTGGGTAAAGTGAAGTTAAGTCAAACCCAACAACCCATTTATGCATTCCTAAGATTGGGTCTTTTACATATGCTCCTTCAAACTGTTGACTTTTTCCCACTGGCTTTTTAGGTGGGATAATAATATTTTTTTGTATAAGATGATTATGAATAATCATATCCCAAGTTCTTACTTGAGAATAAACATCAGTAAAATTAACTTTCGCTTTATATGCAAAAGTGACAATTAATTCTAAAAGACGCATTTTATCTTCTAGTTGAGTAATTAATTCAGTATCTCTTATGTTATAGTCAACAAACTTATTCCAGTTTTTTGTGTAAAATTCTTTAAATGAAGCATATTCACTATGATCTAATTTAGTCACACCTAATTCATCTTGTGCTATATCAATAAGTTTATAAGATTCTTTGTTTGTGTAAGTATATTTTTTATACAAACTCATATAATCTAAAAGAGATGTTCCTTCAAAATCAATATATGTTGTTTGTTTATTTCTTACTGAAACTGTTTTAGATGAAATAAAAGACCATGGACTTAGTTTTTTAGCAGTGTAATCACCTAGTAATAATTGAATTCTTTTATAAAGATAAACTGTGTCAAATGCACCTACATTCCAACCAGTAATAATATCTGGACAATTTTTATGCCACCACTTAATGAAGTCATCAAGCATAGCATTCTCATCAGGGAAAGCACGATATTCAACATCTGTACGTTCTCCTGTATATTTTTTTAATCCCCATGTAATGATTTTTTTAGTATGAATGTCTTGTACTGAAAGAAGTATAATAGATTCGGTTGGATTATTTACATCTGGAAAACCATTCTCAGTTGTTGTTTCTATATCTAAAGAGTAGATTCTTATTTTGTAATAATCAAAATCTAAACTTGCTTCAGGATATGCTTGATTAATATATTGATGAGTGAATGAAAGCATTCCATGCACGTCAAAATTAGAAATCGTTTTAAATTCATCAAAGAATGTTCTCGCATGTTTCATAGAGTCAAAATTAACTCTATAACAAGGTTTTCCGTCTAGTGTTTTATAGGGTGTATTACCAGTTCCTTTGGTAATATAACAGTGTGGTTTAAATGGGATTCTTTCTTGGATTCGAGTACCAACGTCAGTGATTGCTCGAACGAGCACATCGTTGGCTGTAGTGGAAACGTTAGTGTAAAAATTTGTACCTATTTTAGAATTCATTTAGTCTTTCTCGCGAATATATCGCAACCTTTTTATTAATGAGTGGTGTGCCACATTTGAAGGCACATAACAAATTTCTTCGCTCTAAGAAGAAGAAGATAAAGGCACACCACTATTTACTGGCGAGGATTTAGCCCTCTCAGTAAATTCTTTAATTAGTTAATTGGTGATAATTCAGATTTTCTTACTGGATTTTTCCAATTAGAATATTTGAATTTTGTACCATATAAAGCTTCAATCCCAGCAGCAATAATTGCTCTTGTTGGATTGCCAAGTCTGTAATATGTTTTACCAGCAATTTTATTGCCATAAATCATATGACCTTCTGCTCTTAATGTATCAATCATCGCTCTTGGAGACTCTAGATCAAATCTGTCTCTAATTGTCTGCCATGCAACGTTTTTACCTTTTGATAAAAGGTTAAGCACTTGTTCTTTTTTTGATACTTGTTTCATAGTTCTTCTTGTAGAAGTTCTTGAACCAAATATTTTTCTTAGTATAGTCATTATATATTTACTCCTTGTTATACTATATTGTTTATTTTTTACTTTACTCCCTATATTATACTATAAAATTTCTTGGAAGTAAAACCTTTAATTATACTATTAAAGATGGTTTTGTTATAATATCCAAACCAGAACCAAACATACGATTATATTCGTTAGTTAATGCTTCTGCTGGGATTGATGTTGTTAATATCATATCTGATCTAAAAGTAAATGTTTTATCAGATGAAAAGGGTAGAAATGGTGCGAATGCTAATGACATTCTTTTTGGTTCTTTATTATCTTCACCTGTTAATATAACAGCAGGTGCTTCAACAATAAGTTCTTTTTCATCTTCTCTAATTACTTTACCAATCATATGTTGACCATTTAACAATACGATTATTTTAACTTGTGGATTATTTTGATTCATAGACTATATTATACTATAAAAATACTTGTGTGTAAAGGTTTAAAGAATCGGCTCTAATTCATCCTGGAGTAATTCTGATGGTGTTTTTGGAATAGATTTATCTGGGGTTTTTGTTTCTTTTTCAAGATTGAAAGATTCTTCGCACTTGCAACCTTTAAGCAAACAACAAGGAATGCCCAAAGATTCAAGACGAAAAATACAATCTCTTGAGAGATTGCTCATTTTTATAGAAAACTTTTAAATGCTGTAAGCATACCTAAAACAAAAATTGAAATAACCATCATATAGACTGTTATTTGACAAATGATTGGAAGTTTATCCCAATTATTTTTAACAATTTTTTTAGTATTACTCACCCATTTGTTTTCACAAACGTTATAAGGAATCATTTTATTTTATCTCTTAATGTAATAAGTTTGGATTGGTAGAATAATTAAACTCTACCAATCCTCTTAAAACAGTATTATTATTTTACTGCTATTTTTTTTGGTTTTTTGTGTTCTGGGATTATTCTTTCTAGAACAACTTTTAACATACCATTTAGATACTGAGCATCTTTTACTTCGATGTTATCAGATAATGCAAACGATCTTTCGAATGCACGATTTGCTATACCTTTGTATAGTTCAATATCTTTTGAATCTGATTTTGTTTCGTCAGATTTTGATTCACCTTTGATGATTAATTTGTCATCTTCTAATGTGATTTCAATATCTGATTTTGCAAACCCAGCAACAGCCACTTCAATAACATATTTGTTATCATCAACTTTTTTTAAGTTGTATGGTGGATAGTTTGGTATCATTTTTCCAAATGACTCGTGTATATCGTGGAATCGTGCTAATTGATCATCGAATCCTACGAAAAACTTATCGAAGTCTTTGAATGCGTCATTAAAAAAAGTAGGAAGTCTAGTCATTACTTTCCTCCTTTGCTAACGTTCGCAACAAATGTTTCGCCTAAGCTTACGAATGATTTTGCTAATGTTTTGCTAAAAGTTTGAGTAGCATCAATAATTGAATTTACTGGTTCTGCTACTTTTGAGTCTTTGATGAATGTTTCAACAACAGACTTTTGTGCGTTTGACAGAGTGTCAATCGCTTGGTTTATGTGTGCTATCATTATATCCTCCTATGAAAGCAAGGTTATTATTTACTACTGACTTTCCACTATTGGAACAATCAGGTGTGTTATATTCGATACAACGATCGAATATACACTATTATATAGGTATTATTTTTAAAATTACTAGTACCTATACAATATTATTTATTCAAGTTATTGAATTTATTATCTTTTTTTTTATTCAATAAGCTTAAATTTCGTGTCTTTGAGTCTATTTTCTTACCTAAAATAAGACCCATAAAGAATGCCATAACTATAAAAGCAACTATTAATAAAGTATGCCAAATATAAAACATATTAATCGCTTAGTCTATTAAAACGCACTTTTTTATTAAAAAGTTTTTTAAATTCTGGATTGATCAATACTTCTAGATTGCAATTTCTAAGTTCATCATCTGAGATATGATAATTCGCCCAATAATTTTGAAAACTGAATTGTGTGCCCAAACACGTCAGTTGATCCACATTAAAATTGTAATCTGTTGTGTGTATCACTTCCATTGCAAACTCACTCAGCCATTGCCCACACTCAGTGCCACGCATACGACCACCATCCCCATACAATCTTACCCATCCTGGAGAACAGTCTGAACGATGATAGACAAATCCATGACCATTGTTGTCAGCTGCACTCGCTGTGTTAGTGATAAAGTTTATAGAAAATATAGACAATAAAATTGCTATACATGTTATTATTTTTTTCATATTATTTCGCTCTTTTTCCAATGTTATATTTAGCCACAAGTTCCCAACCTGCTTTGTCTTTATGTGCTAAAACTTTGATTTGACTTAAAGAAGCTTTGGATGAAATTTGAGCAAGATCTTTAATTTTTAATAATCCCCAATCAGCCAGTAATACAGCTATTGTATTTCTTCTTTCAATATCGTTTGTAGTAATATTAGATTCTTTTCCATCTAAAGAAAATAATTCTTTAAAATGAACGATAAAATATCTTCCTTGTTTATGTAATATATGACAAGATTGATATAGTTTTTTATCAGTACGACTTGCGATACCGATACGTGTTAATGTTTCTCTAATTTTTAAAAAGTTATCTGGTTCGATCAGAAAAACTTCTAACATTTTGTCTGGACTCCATGCATATGGAACAGACTTATTTGAATCTTCTTTTACAGTCTCTAATGACTCTTGTTTATTTTCAATTTCACTCATTGCGTGCCACCTTTATAAAATTTTGATTTGATAATTTCAATCTGCTCTGGTTTTAAAAGGGATAATATCTCTTTTGCTTTTTGAGCAGAAACGTTATAATATTCCATAATAAAGGGTTCATTAGAATCTTTAGATTTTTTTGCCCACTTTTTATTCGAATATCTTTTCTTCTTAGCGACTATATTTAGGTAAAATAGAAATTGCCATTTCTTTGGAACATAGTGCAAAATGTTGATTTCATTAGCTATTTGGACTGTATCTGGGAACATAGAGAGAGATCTATTAATAATATAAGGCAAATAATCTTCTTCGAAAGTCTCTGTTTCGTGTAGGTTTTCTTTACTGTAATTGATAGCTGTGACGAACTTAAATGGATTCGTTTTATACTTTTTTACTTCCACTGACATTTTTTCATTATCTCTGTCATTGCAGCAATCTTATTAATATTCGCATCTGCTACGAAAGCTGACTTGTATTGATAATCTGCTAGTATTAAAACCAACTCTGGTATTGAATTCTTTTCAATTGCTGGTTGGCACTTTTCAAATATCTCTGAGAATAAATTTGTAGTATCAATATCTGAATTAAGATCAACCCATTCACGCATTTTATCCCACTCTTTATTCTTTAAGTATTTAAATAGTTTTGTATAAGACTCGTCTGATACACCTACAAGAACTCCTGTATCGATAGTACCACCTACAGAATATCTTTGTAGTTCGTTTAATGTTTTTCTAAAATCAGGAAAAAACTTTTGTATAAGAGTAGCGACTACTTTCTTATCGTATTTTATATTTTCTTTATCAAGAATCTCAATAACTCTATTGAAAAAATCAGCAGCAATAATTGCTCTTTCATCAGTTGGTATTTTAAAGTCAACTACAGAACATCTTGATTTAATCGGATCAATAATTTTATTCTTAAAATTACAAGTAAGTATAAATCTACAATTAGAAGAGAACTCTTCTATAAATGCTCTTAAAGCTGGTTGCATTATATTCGGAGTCATATAATCAGCTTCATCTAGGATAATAACTTTTTTTGCTGCAGTCAAAGATACAGTTGAAGCGAATCCTTTAATCTTTACTCTTAGAGTGTCAATCATACGACCCTCTTCTGAACCATTTATGATTATATACTCAGCACCAATTTCATCACATAATGCACGAGCGACAGTAGTCTTACCAACTCCTGCTGTACCATAAAATAGAAAATGTGGTATCTGTCCTCCTTTAATGAAAGACTTTAATGTAAGTTTAAAATTTTTAGGTAAGATACATTCGTTGATTGTACGAGGACGATACTTCTCAACCCAAACAAATTGATTTTCAGATGTGTTTATCATAATATAATATAGATGTATAATGGGAGTATTCCTCCCATTAAATTATTTGCCGATTACAGAATCAGATTCGATTGCGATGTAATATACTAGCGAACCTTTAGTTGCTGAAAACTTAGATAGTTTTTTGCTATCAACTGTCACTACATAATCTGTAAGTACAATTTTTTGTAAATTTTCAACTTTCATATTTACTTTAAACTCTTTATCTGACGTACCAATATCTAGATTAAAAGCATTAGCTGTTGATTGTCCTGATTTTGCAGCTTGTTGTGCTTTTTTATCAGCAACTTCAACACTTACTTTACCATCTTTTGATACGATTGATATATCGCTTACTTTTAAAATTGCTGCTGACTTTGAAATCATATCTAAATCTGCTGCTTTTAAATTAAAAGATACATCATTAGAAACAGGCAAACTTTCTTTTGATGGAACAAGTAGCATTTCACTTGCTGCTGAATAGAATTTAATTTTTTGATGACCTTTAGAAATCATACAAAAATTATCACCAAATGTTAAATCTGCATCTTCCATTAATGTATAAGCTGATAAAAAATCGTTTAATTCGTATATGCCAAAATTTCCAGAACCATTGATTGGCAAATTCTCTGAAATTTGTGCTACAGCCATTACACTTTTTGCTGGCGATATTGTTGATATTTTATTACCATTCTTTAACATTAGATTGGCATTAATTCCTGCGAAGTTTTTCATAATCGCAATTGTTTCTTTACTTAGTTTCATTCTCACTCCTTTTCATTATTAAGTTTTTCTCCTTGATCGTGTATATATAAAGCAAGAAGAGCATAGTGTAAAATCTTTAAAAGATCTTTACGATTTTGTCCATCTTTATGCCCATACCTTTGAGCATATTTTAAAACATTGCCTAGTGTAAATCCTAGACCATGACCACAATCAACGATGAACTCTGTTGATTGAAATTTCTTTTTAGAATAATGACCTTTATATGTTTGGTCAATATATTGTTTAAATTCTTTTAATAGTTTATCTTCGTTAAATTTATACATTAGTTAATACATCTTTAAAAAATTGCTTATCTTCTTCTGTTTTTGATACTTCTGCTCTTATATTAGAATCTCCCACTGGAATAGTTTTAACTATATTATCAGGATTTAATCCTTTCGCAGGAAAAAAATAAACTCCTGGACTTATTTTATTAGTTTTAAACAACCAATTTGGGTATCCAATTTTATCTGAATCTGCTTTACGATTTTTTAATAAATTCATATGAGCCGAATAACATTCTGCTGCTGAAATTACTCCAGTTTTCTCAAGATTTGGGAAAATTGTAATTACTGCATCAACCCATTTTCTTTGAGCTTTAGAAGCATTATCGTATGTTATCATATCAATATTATATTATAAATTTTATTGTAAGTAAAGTGGGAGAAAAAAGGATAATTTCTTATATGGGACTCCCACTTTACAATTTAATAAAAACTCCCATTAAGAAACTCTTATATCAATACCAAAAGCTTTTAAATCATTTAAAAATGATTTATCTTCTTCTGATACTCTACTAGTAATAACAATTGGTTCAGCTTTACCATTTAAAGATTGAGATGCTTTTTGTACTGTCACTCCCTCTGCTGGAAATAAGTATATTCCTCTTTTAATTTTATTAAGTTTAAACAACCAATTTGGATATCCAATTTTTGGAGTACCTGAAACTCTTTGTTTTTCTAATTGTTTAAAAGAGTCATAACATTGTGTTGCTGTAATATACCCTTTACTTACACAATCGGGTAGAATTTTAGAAACGTTTTCTACCCAACGTTTTTGTGATTTAGTAAGTGAATTCCAAGTTAGCATTAAGCACTCACTGTTTGTTGTTGATTAACTACAGCACTCGCAACTTCAGACTCTGATGGTTTCGGAGCCGAAGTTTCTCTGTTATTTGATACTTTGTCAAACAAATCAATAAAAGCAAGTCTTGTTGCTTCATCGAATCTATTTGTACATAACTGTATAGATTTATCAATATCTTTAAATACTGAATATGCTCTTACAATATGAACCAATCTTCTTGTAGTAATTGTTTCATCAACACCACCTGATTCATTTGTTTTTCTAATCACATCAGCCCACTTAACTAGAGTCTGAGCGAATTTATCATTCTTACATTTATAAGAGTCCATCAGATTTTTAACAATCTTTAATTCAATCGATGGTGTTGGATATTCTTGTTGGAATGTCACAGCAAATCTCTCTAGAAATGCTTCATTCAAAACATTCGTACCAATATATCTTCCATCTTCTGAACCTTTGCCTTTGGTATTCGCTGTGGCGAATATATTAAAACCATTTTTTGGAACGATAATCTCGTTCTTTAATTTAAAGTAGAATGGCTTACCCTCTAGAATTGGTTGTAAACATAATAGAGTATTAGCACCACCAGCATCGATCTCATCAAGCAATAATGGGATTCCTAATCTCATTGCTATAACAACTGGTCCCTCTACGATTTGTATATTACCATCGACAAGTGTTTTAGTACCGATTAATTGATCTTCGTCTGTTAAGCTGTTTAAATTAACTCTAATTAAAGAAATTTTATGTTTTGCACAAATTTGTTCAATCGAAGTAGATTTACCATTACCAGTCGGTCCAGTCACAAATGTTGGATAAAATTGTCTAGAAGTTATGATAGTTTCTAAGTCTTTATAATTTCCGAATGGGACATAATTACTATCTCTAATTGGAACTAAAGACTTAACATCTAAATTAGAAGATTCAGATTTTACAGTATCAATTTTAACAACATTATTTGTCACTGAAGAAGAAACACTTGAAAGAGGAATAATATAAGATCCTCTCCCAGTTTTTTGGGCTTTCACCCAGTTATAAACTTCTGATTTGTTGTCAAACTTAGTAGTTTTAAAAACTTTAACAATCTGTTTCCAATTAAATTTATTCTCATCATTGGAATAAGATTTATGTAGAGATTCTACAAACTTTTTTATATTCGCATTATTCATCATATATTTGCCTTTTTTAGTTGGTTTATACATATATTATAGCATAATTCGTTGAAAAAGTATATACTTCCAGAAAATAAAAAAGATATATATTTCAATGGTTTAGTCATATTATAGTTTTTTATTTTCGTAGTCTTCTAGATTTTCATCGTTTTTTGGTATAATTTTAACTATTTTTGTCATTACATCCCCAGTGGTTATTTTAATTTCACCCAAAGTAAATAGTGTAGAACCAAAACAACCAGATAAGGATAGTAATATCATAAATTTAAATATTAAAATATGGAGTCGCATTTTTATATTTGTCAAGCACTTCAACTCTATTCGTAATCCACTCATCAAACAAAGGAAGACTTTTTGAATTAGTGCCATCCCAATTAATAAATGCAGTTTCAAAAAATTCTATTCTCTCATTAGGAAATTTTTGTTTATGTTCAGCTTGATATTCAACTAATTGTTTTTTCCAAGCATCAAATAAAGTATCAGACACAAGAGGATTATCTTTATACCAATACATATAAGAATGTATAAGTATTTTAGATCTTAACTCTATAATTTTATCTTTTAATGATATTGTTTCAGCCATTATGCTACCTGCTTTGCAAAAGAAGTTAATAAGAATCTACTATTTCTATTTTGTTTTAAAAGCTTAGTAAATGATTTTGCTATTTGATTTGCTGTTTTTTCTTTTGTAGAAGTCAAATCATTAACAATATTTAAAGCTTCAGGTTTAATATTTTCTATTGGGATTAAATAATATTCATCATAAGAATTAACTTGTTTTAATGCAGAAGCACCTAATTCTTTAAAATCTTTTGCTATTTTAATTACTGTAGATTCGTCAGCATTTCCAAACTGACCATCATTTGTATAACTGTTTAAATGAGATAATGTATTGCTTATATGTCTTCTATTGTTTCTTATTAAAGAAAACGCAAGACAAGTTGTATTTGGATCTTGATCTTTTATTATTTTAATTAAAGTACCAGTTTGCATATATGTTTTAAATTCATATTCTTTATTATCTTTCCTAAGATATAAATGTTTTTTTATAGAATAACTGTAAGATTCAAAACGTCTTGGCTGGATGCTATGTCCTTCGCCATCTGTTAATACTATAAAAGAAAGTTTTTGAACATTATTTAATTTTTTAAATCTTGGTAAGAAATCAATCATATAATATAAAGATTCATTTAAAGGTGTTGATGCTAATTTATAATTAGAAACATTTTTATATACTTCAGAGAATAATAAAGCACCCATTTTATTATATTCTTCTTTGTTCATTTTATTAGATAAAATTTCAACAACTCTAAACATCTCAACATCTAATTGATTTGTAATTGACTTTCTAGCTTGATTTTCTTCAGGCGATAGTTTATCATCATAGGGTATATATCTTTCACCAAATTGTTTTGTTCTTTCAACATCACATAATGCTTTCTCAGGATTAGAGTCAGATATACCATTAGTGAAAGCAAGAACAGTAAATGGTATATTTGCTATTTTGCAAAAACTAGTCATCAAATAAACTTGTTTAATAACGTCTTTTAATATGCCACTCATACTACCAGACCAATCCATTAACATAACCATTCCATGATTTTTTCCCTTTGGTAATGATTGGATAGTTTTAAATATTTCTTCTTTAATTTTATAAGATGCTAATTTCCTAATATCAATTACACCAGTTTTATGTTCTTTTGTTTTATAATATTGATTTGCTGATTTTCTCATTTCAAATTCTTTAAGCAAGTAATTTACTTCTTTTTTGGTTTCTTGTAGATATGAATTGAATTCAATGCTCGCTAATCTTATTTTATCTTCAGTAGTTTCCCATCCTCCGTGACCTGCTTTTTTAGCATTCGCTAATTCTAAATCTTCCTTAGTTTTTCTAATTGCTAACCAAGCATCTACATCTGTCATATATTTTTTATATGGTACATAAGGATCAAATCCTACAAATTTTGGATTATAGTCAACAATAACAAATTCATTATTACTTGTATGTTTTGATAACATATTATCAAACTTATCTTGAATTGTTTCTTCAGTAGTATTATCAGTTTCAAGAACAGTTGTTTCAGGATTAGATTTAGAACCACCTATTTTATTTCCATCTGCGTCCAGTTCATCCATAAGAAGACCTTTTAAAGAATCTTTAAGTTGTTCACCTTGTTCATTCTCATCACCATTTTGTAAGTACAGTGCAGCAAGTTTTTCTAAAGCTTGTTTTTCTAATTCTTTTTTAGCAACAGAATAAGCAGTAAGTTTTTTCGCTAACTTCATAACATCATCAAACGTTTCGCAATTATCAATTTCTTTTATATAACCATATTCTTCTGCTGTAAATTTAACACCACAATTATAACCAGCTTTATAAAATAAATTTGCTTTATTAATAAATTGTTCTTTCACTAAATCTCTACCTTTAACACCAAAAAAATTTCTATCAACTAATTCTTTATAAGCTGAAACAAAGTCTTTTTTCAATCCTGGATATTCGTTTTGTATTTTCTTTTCAATCCTAACATCCTCAATAACATTCGCCCAAGAATGTAATAGTTTATTATTATTAAATTCTTCTGTTTCTGATTTTCTAAATGGAGTGTAAAGAGCATGCCCTACTTCATGGGCAATCAACATATTTTCGATATTTTCGGAAAGGTTCTTCCAGACAGGAAGAGTAAGAACTCTAGTTTCAACGTTAAAAGATGCAGTCGCAACAGGCTGTCTTAAAACAGTTATATTTTCAGTAGAAAGTAGTTTCGCTAATAAATCTTTTTTATTCATAATATATACATATATTCTACTATAAAATGATCTAAAAGTATATAATTAGGAGAAAATAAAAAAGGTATATAAATCAGTGACTTATATTAAAGTCGCCTTAATTTCGCCTTAATTGCTTGCTGATTCTTCTAAAAATGACTCTAAACCATTTAAAAAATCATTGATCGATTCGATCGGTATTTTAGAAATGTCTTTTTTATCAGTGACTGTTGAAATATAATCAGTCAAATTTTTATTTAATTCGTTATGTGATTTAAAAGAATATAACATTAAATAATAATCCTGCTGCAAAACCAACACCAAATATAATACCAACACGAGATAATTCAGCATACATCGCGTCTCTTTCTTTTTGTAATCTTAATTGGTGTTCGAATGCTTGTTTTTGTTTTTGAAGGGAATTAATGTGGTCAAATCTTGAGTCCATAATAATAAAAGTACCTTTTTAGTTGATTAAGTATATATTATACTATAAAATTTCTTGGAAGTAAATTAATCAGGAATTCTTAATTTAGGTCTTAATTTCGCTTCATATTCTAGTTGTTGAGTAGTTGCTGCTTTTCTTAATTGTTTATCTAATTTCTTTAAAGCCATATCTAATTTTAATTTACCTACTCTCTGAGTAAAGTCTATTCCTAACATATGGTCATATTCATGCTGAAATACTCTTGAATGAAACCCATCTAATTCGGTACGAACTTCTTCGCCTTTGAATGTAAAATATTTAACTTTAATTTTTTTTGGTCTTGATATTTTTAGCCATAATCCTGGACGAGATAAACATCCTTCTTCCATTAATTCAACTTCTTCTGAAGATTCTAATATTTCTGGATTAAAAACAGCATATTGATAGTTTTCAATAACTGTAATTGCAAACACTTTTGCATCTATTCCTATTTGATTAGCTGAAAGACCAGCACCATTTAATTTTTGTGATACTTTAATCAATAATAATCCTAATTGTGCTGCTTCTTCTACTGGTTTTTTAAAGTCCCATTCTTTTGGTGGTGTTTTTAAACGTGGATCGTTCCATGGAATTAAACCATCAGTAGTTCTTACTGGTGTTATAATTTCTTTTCCATCTAAACTACTTGTTAGCTTTTCAACTTGTACTACAGTTGGTTCTGGTTTTAAAATACGTTTATCAAAAGATTCTTCTATAATAGGAAGTGATTTTGATTTCTTTTTTGCTTCTACTTCTTCAGCTGTAGCTAGTCTTGGGTTTATAGGATTACCATTTTCATCCACTGAATCCCAGACAACTTCTTTTACATCAGTCATTACTTGCTTTCCTTTAATAATTTAGACACACGATCATATTCATGCTTCATATTATGTTGTTTTAATTCTAAGTCTTTTAGATTTGGTTCTGAATCAGATAAAAACTTACTATGCTTTTTTTCATATATCCAGTTTTCAATTAATTTTAACTTAAAATGTAAATGATGTTGTTTATCTCTAAGAACAGTTTTAGATTCATCTTTTCTGTCGACATCATTTGTTTGTGTTGATACTCCTTCACGAATTGGTTTTTTGCTTGGTTTATTTGTGAAAGGGTTTATTTCTACTTTTTCTTTTCTTTTTTTTCTCATAGTTTATGCATTTACGATTGTAGAGAAGTCGTTTTTCTTCTCAAATTTAATTGTACTCATAAATTTTTCAATTAGAGTATCACCCTTATGACTAATTACGAAAACATTGACTTGAGAATCTAGTTGCGAAATTAGGTTTAAGAAATAATCTACACCTGATGCATCTAAAGATGAGTCAAATATTTCATCCAGTACTAATAAAGATGTATTAATACTGTTCTTCATTTTTGCTATATGTCGCCATGTGAACAATATAGCTAAGTCAATACGCATTTTTTCACCCTCTGAAAAACTATCATAGGTGAATTCATCTCTATGTCTTGAACGTATCGTCTCAGTGAAGTTCTCATCTAATTCAAAATGAACATAAAAGTCCATCGCTTGTAAATATTTATTAATCAATTTATTCATTACAGGTAAATACTTTCGAATAATAGCAGTTTTAACACCTGAATCTTGTAAGAGTAATTTAGAAGTATTTTCTATTTCTATTGTTTGCATTAAACTATTCTTTTTATCAACATTAACTAATGCTAGTTCAGCTAGTTCTTTAATTTTATCTTTATATTTGTTGGTATCACTAGTTGTGTCTGATAGTGTTCGTTTTTCAGCTATACTGTTTTCAATATTAGTTTCAGTAAATTTTACACTAGTATTTAAATTAGATATTTCATTATTAATTTCTATTTTTTCATTAAATAATGTTCTTATTTCTCTTGATCTAGTTTCTCCAGCAGTCAAAGCTTCTAATAATTTAGAAAGTCTAGATTTTATATCTTCTTTTTCTTTTTCTAATTTACTTAATGCATGCTGTTTATGTTGTATAGGTGATTCGCAAGTAGGACAATTTTCGTTCTCATTAAAGAACATTATTTTTTCTTGTATCTCAGCAATACGACTTTCATTTATTGCGATTAGTTTTCTTGCTTTGTCTACACGATCAAATACATCTACTGAGTCAATTGTTAAACTATCAATCTCTAAAAGTTTTTTATTTAATATAGTTATTTTGTTTTGTATTTCTTTTATATCTTCTCTATACTTTTCTATCTTTTCATCTATCTTAATTATATTCTCTTGTTTAGATACTGATAAATTTTCAAGTATAGTTTTTTGAGCTTGTATATTTGATTTAGCTATTTCTATATCTTTATTTACATCGACTAATGCTAATTTAGTATCAACTGCTCTTATTTTAAGTATATCATTCATTTTACTGAATATACCTATATCTAAAATATCTTCAATTACTAATCTACGTTGATTTGTAGGTAATTGCATAAAAGGAATATAAGAAGCAGATCCTAAAATACAAACTTGACAGAATGTTCTATAATTAATTTTAAGTATTTGTTCTTCTATTTTCTTTTGACAATCACTGATTGCTGCTGATTGATTTTGTAACACACCATTTTCATAATACTCAAATATATTAGGCTTAATTCCTCTTCTTATTTTATAGGTATTCGTTCCAGAAGAAAATTCAATTTCTACTTCAGCATTTTTACCATTAATTGAGTTAATTAATTGATTCTTTTTTACTTGTCTAAATGGTTCACCGAATAAAACAAATGTAAGAGCATCAAGCATAGTAGATTTACCATCACCATTTTTTCCTACCACGATTGTACTTCTTGTTTTATTCAATTGTATTTCGCACCAAACATTGCCTGTTGAGAGGAAATTACGCCATTTCAATTTATGAAATATTATCATTCTTTAACAATAGTCTCGTTCGCAATTGCTTCAGCATGCAACGAGTTTAAATATAATTTAAGTTTATTTTTTTCAATACTAGTTGTGATTGTATCAACATAACCATTTAATATGCTAGTAGTGTCTTCTACGTTAATTTCATCAGATACGTTAGCAGATGAAAAGTCAACAAACGTTTCAAGTATTTTCACATCATATGGATTATGATTATGTAAATTTTTTATAAATGTATCAAACTTCAATAAATTTTTACGATTTGTTATAATTACTTTTATATACTTGTTTCTATAATCTTCAAAATTTGGTGGATTCTCAGCAAAATAAGATTCATCATATTCTACTTTTAAGAACATAGTGTTTGGGTTTTGTATAAATTCTAATTTACGAGTTGCTGTATCAAATATATGAAAACCTTTTTTGTCATTATAATCAGACCAAGTCATTTCATATGGAGCACCCAAATAAGTAATATTATCATTTTGTGAACGATGATGAAAATGCCCTGACATAAGTAAATCAAATTTCATAAACTTATCTTTTGGTATTCCATCTTTGGATGGTGCACCAGTATGCATTTCAAATCCTTGAATATCAAAGTGTCCAATACAAACTTCTGCTTTTGTATTTTTAATTTCTTCCCAACATTTATCTTTGTTGTCTTCACATATCCATGGAATATTACAAAATAGTGTTTCTTTTATTTGGATTGTTTGTGGTTCGTATAGAATTTTTATATTTGGATATTCAGTTAAGAGTAGAGATATGCTATTAATCTCATTAGTGTTTCGGAAGTATGTGTCGTGATTACCAATTACAACATACATAGTAATGTTTCTTTCTCTTAATTTATCGAAGAAAAATGTTTTACTCTGTTTTAATGTGTAATAATTGATATATTTGCGTCTATCAAATATGTCACCTAAGTGTAGTAATGTGTCTATCTTTAGTTCGTCTATTTTAGGAAAAAACGTTGTATCAAAAAACTTATTTTGAGATTCTAAAAAGTGACTAATGTCATTACGTACACCAAAATGTGTATCAGTTATAATCGCTATCTTTGTCATCATCTAAATCAATCGTTTCAATATTATTTTTTATTTTTCTAGCAACAGATTTTTTAACTAGCCATTCATCAAAGTTATTTTGGCTTTCTATTGCTTGACTCATCTTATTGACGAATTTATCAAAGTTTCTTTCTGACTCTGAAATTTCATCATCACTCATACCAAGTTCTTGAAAAAAAGTAGGTGGTAGAGAAGTAAGAATTTTAGTTTTAATATAAGCTTGTTTTCTTTCTTTCATAATACGTCTTAAAAATGCATAGTATATGATTTGAGTAAAATAAGCAAAGGGATTTTTAGATTTGGTAGGATCAAAGTTATGAAGATATTGAATGCAATTTTCAATACCATCTAATATCATATCGTCACGATATGTATAATTGTTAAAATTTGGACGTGTAGAAAGACGTGTTGCTATTTTTAAAATACATTCACCTATATAATTAGGAATTCTTGGTGGATGTTCTTCTCCACTATCTTCTGCGTCAACACAATCTTTTTTCCATTGAATTAATGCTTTAAGAAATTCAGCATTATTGACGTAATGTATTTTTGTTTCTTTAGTTTTTTTATTCATTGTAAAGGATTTAAATATTAAAGAGTAAATAGACTGCAATTATACTCTAAAATATATTGTAAGTAAAGTGTTTCAATATGCCTTTACTTTCAATTTTTTCCACATTATAATAACACCTGTTGGGGTTTGAAATATTAATATTAATGGATTACTTTCTTATCTTTATTCTTAATCTGATTGTAAATTTCTCTTATACCATCAATCTCTTCAGTAGTTAGTTCTTCTGTTTCTGTATCGTAATTACTTGTATATTCTTCTGGTTCTGGATCTGGAAATTGTTCGTCATGTCTCAAATCAGCCATTTCTTGTTTATCCATAAATCTATCCATTAAATCTTCATAAGATCCCATTGCAACTAATCTTTCATGTTGATTATACAATGACATAAAGAATGGTATTGCGAACGAATGAAGTTTCTTTATGAAAAAAACGTCTTTTTTCGGAAATGTAAAAACTCTATTTTCGGCGAAACTACAATATGGTCCTGCAGTCACTTGTTCTATAATTCCACCTTGTTTTGTAATTCTTGGATAATTTTTAAGAGCAAATGGATATTCAATAGTAATTTCTTTTTCGTCTTCTTTTAAACGAATCGCTAATATTGATTCACCTGTAGATAATCTTACAATAACAAAATCTTCATTCGATTTTATTATTCTCGGTGTCGATGATTTTTGATGCATCTAATTTTACCTCTACTAATGAATAGTTAAATTTTTCCTCATCATAAGTTTGCATTCTTGACAACAAATGTCTATAAGTATGATTTTTCCATTTCTTATAAGATAAGTCATCAGCAATATCAAACAAATTACAAGTAGTTTTATTCTTATTTAATCGTAGTCCTCTTCCAATACTTTGTAAATTAAGTATTTTACTCTTAATCGGACTTGCTAATATAATGTTTTCAATACTTGGTATATTCACACCTGTACTGAAAGTTCCATAACTTGCGACTATAATACAATTGTTTGTATCTGCTGCAATATCTCTTACTTGTTCTCTATCAGAAACGATTGTATCACCAGAGATTAAATATATTTTTTTATTATATTTCTTCTCTAATCTATTTAGTTTTTCATATAAAGGGATTCCGTGTTTCTTTACGTATTGGTAAAGTATTAAAGTATTACCTTTACAGTTAAGAGCAAGATTGGTAATATAGTTATTTCTTTTATCACAAGAAACTAGCCAATCTATTTCGTCTGAATAAACGTTATTTTTTCTTCCTTCGCGTGATATATCATCATATGAAAGGAGTAAACAAATAATTTTTAAGTCTGCTAATTTTTTCTGGTCAATCAAATCAGATGTAGTTGTGACTTTTTCTACGATTCCAAAAAGTCCTTCGAGTACTAATTTATTTATTTTACTGTTATCGATTGTTCCAGTTGTACCAATACGAAATTTTATCTTATTACATTTTTCCATTATTGTAATAAGACTTCTTGCCTTAAATTTATGGACTTCGTCTCCGAAAACTACATCAAACTGCTCGAAGAATGATTTTGGTAATTTGTAAATACTTTGCCAAGTAGTAATTAATATATTTTTTGTAAGTTCTTTTGAAAACCCTGCATAAAGCTTTTGAATATGAGTATCTACTTTCCAACCATTTTTAGTTGAATAATCATCAAAGTCTTTATATAACTGTTCAACTAGATTAGTTGTTGGAACTATAATTAAGCATTTCTTATTGTTTTTTAATGTTGAATACCAACGTAATATAGAATACATTATTAGACTCTTCCCACTGGCAGTTGGACTCAACAATAGGGCTCTTCGTCGCTTTAAAGCGGAATAAACCGCATTATATTGATAGTCTCTTACTGATAGGTCTGAGTCGTTTTTAGAGGTTATATTTAATGAATTTATAAAGGTTTTAACCTCTTCTTCTGTTATAGGTTCAATATACTTTGGAAACCCTAATTCAGATATGGTATAACCACGTTCAAAGGCAAATTTGCGTACATAAGGAATTAAACCAGTATAAACTGTCTTACGAAGTAAATCATAAAGACGTGTTTTACCATCCCATATACGTGCTCTGTATTGTGGTGTAAAATGGGCTCCTGGAACATAAAACGTAAAATAGTCTGATAATTCTTTTTCTATACCTAAATCATCTGAGAATACACGAACGTGCGTTTCAGTATAGTTTTCGATTGTAATTTGGGATTTATTATCTTCGGACATTAAGCACCACTAACGAACTTTTTCCACTCTAATGAATTTCTTATTATCCAATCTCGTGACTTGATCTGTTGTAATATAGATTCAAGAAGTTCCTGTATGCTCGTTAAATATTCAATTTTAAGTTTGGCTTTAATTAAATCAGCATCACCATTTAGAAATTCATCCATTTCATTTCTTAATGGTTTTATACCTTGCCATTGTTCCCAACCAGCAAGTTCTAATTCACCCTTACTCATTTCACCACGATAATATCTAAATTTTTTTACACGCATACTATTATATTCAGATTGTGCTGATGTAATACGATGTTTATATGAAATGAGTAAGTTTAAATATTTTGAATGTAAGACTGGTGTACGAACAGATTCTCGATCTAAATGATTATCGTCTATAATACAGTCTTGTTTCCATTGTTCTTGTATTTCTTCAAGTGTCATAATTCATATTATACTATAAAAAAGCTTGTAAGTAAAGGGTTTTAAGCTTTATTTGAAGTATTTTTTTCGTCAAATCCTTGATACATTATGCAAGATTCACCTGATGGAACAGTGATTGTTTCTATAATTGCTTTTGGTGATTTTGCATTCTTATAGTGTGCTATAATAAAGACTGGATTTCCATTGCTTTCGGCACCAGTTCTTCCAGTGTATGTTTTTGACATAATCCAACCCTTAGATTCTAAAAAAGCATGAAGTGTTGTTGAGTCATTACAAATTACTGGTATTTCTTCAATCCAAGATGAATCTGGATACTTATCACTTTGTGGCAATCCTTGTGCAAAGCTTCGCCCTGCTCCAATAGTAAGCAAAAATGATAAAAATAATATGAATATATTTTTTTGCATTTAACAGTCTCTTTCTAATTTATTTTAGTAGACTGTCGAAGAAGAAGGACTCTGTATTGTAAAATAACTATATCTTAGAGTCACAGTATTTGTAATGTAAGTCACATCGGTACTTTTAGAGTCGAATATCATCGACGACAACCCTGTTGGAAACATATCTCTAAACGTAATTATTTTACTAATTGCGTTATTATTATTTAGTATTAAAAGTGTACCATCTGAAAAATTTTTTGCTAATTCTTTTAAATTTGCTTTATAAGCTTCAGTATCAGTGGTTGGAAAATTTAAATATTGTTCATAATTTCTTGGTTTGCCAAGGGCAACCATCCAACGATAAAGTGCAAGATAATTTTCCATATCTTCATCTACGATAAATTCTAAATTACAAACACCATAAGTAATTTTTTCTCCTGGAATGTAAGCATCTGAAAGTGGTGTTCCTTGAGCAATCTCACCTAATGTAAGATCAGGTATATTAATCGACTGAACGAAATAATTTACATTTGGAATACGTGCAAATGAAAAAGAAAATCCGTTAGGATTAAGTGGATTAATATTAGATGGTTTATTTGAAGTTTTAAGAGTCATATTATAATTATTTAGTATAAATGAAAAAGGGGGAAGACTTTTACATCTCCCCCCTTTAAAATTATATAATCAACCTTACAAATTACATTAAATTTGTAATTGCAACTTTTCTGTAGTAGTAGTTAGAAGCTGCTTGTAAGTTCGTGTTATTACCATCAAGTTGTACAAATGGGTTTGACACCATTCCGTATCTTGTTTTGAACGCGATCTTAGGTTGGAATGTAGAAGGATCTACTGCACGTACTAATTGTAATGGTACGTATGGGCAATAGAATATTCCAGCATCAAATGCTGAACTACCTTTATATCCTACTAATAACAGCTGAGTTGAAGCTGAGTTAGCAGAATATGGATCTACAAACACTTTGTAGCGACCATTAAGGACACCAGCAAAAGTTGTAGAAGCTTCGTCTACATTTAGATTAGTTGAAAGAGCTGGAGCATAGTCCAAAGCACCTGACATTGCTAACGCACTCGCTACATCAGAAGAAGCAATAATGAAATTACCTTTTCCTCTACGAGTTTGTTGAGCGATCGCATTTGCTTCTCTCTCTACTTGGAATAATAACCCTTTGAACTTCTCAACTGACCATCTTCCATTTGAATCTACATCAAGATCAAAAGTACCAGCTGCTGCTGTACCTACTTGTGCTCCTGTTTTAGCTACTCCATAAATTGTACGAATAACTTCTCTATTGATTTCCGCTAGGATTTCAGTAGATAGGATATTTGACAATTCACTTTCAGCATCTAAACCATGAACTGATTTTAGATCTTGTGCTAATTCAACTGTGTACTCAGCTTTTAAAGCACGAGTTTTCGCAGTCACTGAAGTTTTCTCGATTGAAAACGCCATTTGATTGAACGTTCCTGAATCGCCTAATCCTTCAGCATCAGTTGTTGATAATCCAGAACCAGTTGTATAAGCACCACTTACTGGATTTGAACCAGCATGTGTACCTGTACCACCGAAGTCTGAATCAGCTTCGTTAAATAAAGCTTCTGTTCCATTCTGTGCTGTATATCTGCTTTTCATAGCGAATATTAAGCCAGTTGGTTGTGTCATCGGCTGTACTCCGCAAACGTCATAAGCGATCATTTGTGGAATTGCACGACGTACTAATGAGATCAATACTGGATCAAATTTAGCTACTCCTGAAGTATCTGGTAAAGCACCAGCTGCATTCGCGTGAGTTGCTTCAAAAAGTGCTTGCTTTTCTTCATTAATAGAACGTTCTTGGTTCTCTAATAGAACAGCTGTCACTTCTTTTCGGTAAGCATCTTTAATAGGTGCTACACCTGCGTGATCTAATACTGGAGCCCATTTTTTTAAAAGATCTTTACGATCTGCCATGTTATTCTCCCTTATTATTGTTAATTAAATTTGTTTCTTTGAGCGATTTAATAGGTCTGCATATGCAGCTATTTTTACGTCAGTTATTTTAACTGACTCGTTAATAACGATTGGCTCATCAGTCACTATTGTATCTACTATTGTTTTAGTAGAATTTTGAGTCGCAGACACTGCTGAGAAATAATTATCTCTTATTGTCTGTACTTTTCTCTCAAAAGACGCATCATCTTCAAACGTTAGCTCTTCAGCTAATGATTTAAGTTTTTCTGCATCTGTTGACACTAGATCTTTTGAAGCTGCTGTTATGATTTCATTTTTTCGTAAATCACTAAATGCTTTTGAAATTTTAGCATTTTCAGCTGTTGCTTCATCAAGTTTTTTCTTGGTAGTATTAAGTTGATCTTGAAGATCAGAAAGTACATCAAATCTTTCATTTGGTACTTCAATGTAATGGTCTTCGAATAAATTTCTTAAACCACTTACAAAGTCTTCAAGTATTTCAGTCTTAATACCTGATTCAAGAGCGATTTCATTTTGTAAGACCCACTGCTCAACTACATAGCTGAGATATCCATCAACTTTTTCAATCAGGCTCTCTTTGATAACTGCCATGTTTTTAACATTTTCAGTTCTCAATTCATTTGAAACACGAGTAATTTCATCTTTTACTCTATTAATTACTACGTTTTCGAATATTACTTTTGCTTTTGCTTTAAACTCTTCAGAAAGTGTTTCACCTTTTAATAATGCATCAACATCAGCAGATACATCTACTTTAATTGATTCATTAGTTTTTTCGTTCATTTTCACTTCATCTGGTTTTTTAGCATTTTTTTCTTTAATTTTTTCTTCATCATCTTCAGATTCAGACTCAGATTTCATTTCTTTTTCTTCTTCATCATCATCTTCTTCTTCAGACTCATCATCTTCAGATTCGTCTTCTTTTTCGTCTTCAGACTCAGATACTGCTTTTACTTCAGCTTTTTCTTTTTCAGCTTTAGCTTTTTCTTCAGCTTCTCTTTTAGCTTTTTCTTCTTCAGTTTCTTCTTTAACAGCATCTTTCTTTTCTTCTTTATCCTTAATTGCTTTTTGCAATTCTGGTGGTAAAGTTTTTTGTTTATCTGTTAATTCTTGTTCTTTAACTGCGTCAGCTTTTTCTTTTTCAGCTTTAGCTTTTGCTTCGTCTTCAGCTTTTTTCTTTTCGTCGTCAGTCATTTCTGTTTCTTTTACGATTTCTTTTTCTTTAGCTTTTTCATCTTCTTTTTTCTTATCATCTGTGTTAGGAGCCACTTCTGATTCAGATTTAGTAGATGCTTTTTCTGCTTCTGCTTTTGCCTTTTCTTCTTCTTCTCTTTTTTTCTTTTCTTCTTCAGTTTCTTCAGTTTTTAATGCTTGACCTGTGAATGGACTGATTTCTTCTTTCTTAAGAATACCTTTAGCAATTTCGTGTGCTTTTTTAATTGTTTCTTTTTCAAGAGGTGGTTCATCACCTGTAATTTCTTTTGCTTTTGCCATACCAATAGCATAAGCACTACCCTCTTTATCTTGTTCAGATAAAAGAGTTTTAGCTTTCTTCGCTTCAGCTAACAGCTTTGCGATTGTTTCTTCGATTTTCATTTATATTCTCCTAATTTAAATATATAAAGAATGGATTTCCATTCATATTTAGTTATTTTATTTTGTCAAGGAACTTAGCAAATTGTATTGCTTGAGCTTCAGCAAGTGCTATTCTGTTTGTACTTGCTATCTCTTTTCTTACTTGCTCTATATCCTTTTCAACAAATTTACCATCAACGAATACCCATTCTTTTCCTTCCATAACACCACGCACAAATGCGTCTGGTGCTGATGGATCAGCAACTATATCACCAGCAGTAGCCAGCATAAAGTCATCTTGTACTAATTGAGTTCCGTCATTTTTTGCTCTTAACGATCCCATCCCTCTAGATGAAACACCTAAATTAGCACCCTCGTCAATTAAACTTTTAACGATTTTACCATAAGGTGTGTCCATTATTTTTGCTTTTCCGACATAATTATTGCCATCAAGCTTCAATTCTTTTATCATGTGCGACACTCTATCTAAATTAATAGTAGGAGAATCAGGATGACCTAATTCACCATACGCACGATTCTTTTCAATATTTTCTTTTGTATATCTTTCAACTTCTTTTTTCATTACATCCATTGGATATATTCTACCATTACGATTTTTAATTTCACCTTGTAAAAATACTCCTTCAATAAAATAGGTTTTTGATGTTTCTCCTTTTGGAGTTTCAACTAAATATTTTACTGATTCTGTAAATTCTCTTATAAGTTTCATTTAATTAACTACCTCTAGCGTTCGGATCATCATAAGAACCGAATGTCGATAATTCTATCTTAGTTTCAAATCCTGAATTCTTACGTAATGTTAAATACACATAAGATTCTTCTGACATACTGCAAACGATATCATGTGTATTATTAATTCCATCAACCCAGCCATCAAAGAAAAATTGATCTGGTTGGTCACAAGGAGCAGCAAATATGCCTACATTGTCTCTTGTTAGACGAAATGAAGATCCATTAACACCAGTAAAAGTTATTGCTACAATATTAATTTTTACTGTGCCTTCAATAACTTCTGTACTTAGCAAAGCATCGACATCTAAATCAAAAGTGGCTGTTTGATTCGTACCACCAGTATTTGCAAATTTCACTACAACTTCATTTTTTGATTTTTTCAATATAGTCTTTGTGACTGCCATTTGATTAAACTCCTAATTAGTTTTTATCGTTGCTTGTTATTTTATCTTTAAATATCGTATTAGCAACTTCTTGCTTTAAACTATCTAATCTTGCTGATACTTTTTCAGCCATTACTGTTGAAAACGATGCATTAATTGCATCAGCATTTCCTATTTCAATATTATCAATTAAGTCTTTAATTTTGTTTTTCATATCCATAAATTATTCCTTTTTAGTTTCATTAGCAAAAGGTTCTTCAAGATCAATTTCATCTTGTTTTGTATCTATTGCTTCATCGTCAGTTTCAGCAGTTTGAGCTACTTTTAAATCTTGTAATTTACCTTGCTCGCTTGCTATTTCTTTATCATTTTTCGCAATATCATCTTCTGTTTGTCTCAGAATATTTTTGCGCACCCAATTGATACTATAATATTTTCCAATATATTGTTCAATAGAATTTAACATATTAATTCTTTGAGCTAATATTTCATTTTCTTTTAATTCAGTAAAGAAATTATCTCTTAAAAAATCAAAACGAATATCTTGACTAAATTGTTCCCACTCTTGATCTTTTATAATTCCTTTTAAAATCAATTGCACTCTTAAAATACTGTAAAAAATAGTGCTAAATTTACGTCTTAATCTATCAATAAATTTTTGGAAGTTTAATTCATCACGACTTATTTCGCTTGCTCTTCCTAAATTAAACCCTGTTTCACTTAACAATCTTGTAACAGGAACATTTAAAGATTGATATAATTTCTTTTGAAAATATTGTACATCAGCTATTTCGCCTAAATTTTGTCCACCTTGGAGTGTAGTAATTTCAGTTCCTCTACCACCCTCTCTTCTTGGCATCCAAAAGTCTTCAAGCATTGACATGTGTTTACGATCATCTCGTACTTCACCTGTTGATGCATCATATACAACTTTATTTCTAAACTTATTCATGATGTCGTTTACATACTGTTCTGCTTTTAACTTAGGCAGATTACCAACATCAATATAAAATATTCTTCGTTCAGGTGCTCTTGATAAACGATAGATTACTATACTATCTTCTACCATTTTTAACTGGTTCACTGGTTTTATCGCTTTATGTAAATGCGATAATATCATACCAGAATTTAAATCAGTTAATCCTGATGGAGCGAATACAACTGAATCTAAAGATAGTTTAATACCTGTTGCTAGACTATCAGTGATTCCTTTGTCATTGTAAATGTAGTATTCTTCTATATCTTTTACTACGTCAACACCCTTATCATTTTTTTCTTTTTTATAATTTTTAATCTTACGTATTTTACGTGGATCTATAAATCTTAATTCATTAATTCCGTTTTTAGTATTTTTAGGATCTATAACTATATGATAGTATAGTCTTCCATCAACATACCATGTACGAAATATATCGTGACCACGTATATCAAACTCTAATAATTTATAAACTTCTTCGAACTCTTTTCTTATAGCTTCTTTAATTTTATCTGATGCTTTTAAATCATCCAAAACTACGTCAACTGAAAGACGTTGATTATCTAATACAATTGATTCATTTACAATATCTTCAATTGCATTATCAGCATCTGGGTAATAAGAAACTTCACGATATCTTTTTATTAAATCGTTTTCGCCCTTAATACTCGCATCTAAATCAAGTGTTAATCCATAATAAGCCGATGCGTCTGCTACCAACGTCGAACCATCTAAATTAGATGGTGTGACTACCGAACTAATTTCTTTCTTCGGTGTTTTTCTTTTAATCTCAAAGCCAAATAATTCTGCCATAATCTATTTCCGAGTCCCTTGTCGAAACTCTGTTATATTATATTTTAATTGGGAATGAACCAACTGGTGTATCAATTGAAATATTCACTCCTACACCATCACGTGAAGCTGTATCACTATCAAAGTAGTTGTATTGAAATTCAACATCAAACGTTTCAACTGCATTTGCTGTATCATAGTCTAATTGAACTACACCAATAGAAATTGGGTAAGCATCAACAAAACGATATGATTTAATAATTGCACCTGAACGATCTAATTGTCTTACTACTAAATCCGTTTGATAATCTCTTGGATTTACACGACCATTAGTTGTTTGATAGTTTTGAATACCATTTGACCAACGTTCCATCGCATTTCTTATATTGAAGTTTGTATCATTATAAATTGTGACAGTCCATGGAGCAAATGTTCTTTCTCCTGCAAAATTAACAGCACGACCACGATATTGAACTGGAATGTTCTCTATTGTGCTTGCTGGTAATTGTGCTGCTTTACATAAAAATTGAGCTTGCGCACTTGCCAAAATCCCTGCAACAACGTAGCTAGGGAAAATTAACTCAACACGAAACTGATTGGGACGTGCCCCACCACCAGTCATTTGTGCTTTAAAATCTGCTATATCAGCCATTTAAGTTTCTCCTTTAATTATTAGCCACCGATTTCACTAAAATTAACACTTGATCTTGCTGCTACAAATGTTAGATTAATGAAGTTGATTGAGCGATTAGGTTTAATGAAAATGCTTGCTACAAATTCATTTTTGTCGATTACTTCTGCTGTATTATTAGTTTCATCACACACAACTCTAAAATCAGTAATACCACGACGACCTTGTACGTCTCTTAAGAATGGTTCTATTTGATTTTTAAATTGAGCACGAGTGAAAGCATCATTGAACTCAAACAATTGTGCTTTTGCAGCAATTGAAATCGCTTTTTCTAATACAATGAATAATCTTCGTACGTTAATTCTATCGAAAGCACTTGGTGCTGACAATAAAGTTTTGTCTCCAAATAATTGTGTTCCTTCTCCTGGAAACGTCACAACTGGATTTACACCTTTTTGATAAAGTGAATCTCTTTGTGTTCTATTTGGATTAAATGCTAGTTTAACAACATTTTTAATTTGACCACGATTTGCACCAGCTGGTGAATACCATGGATCTTGAGCATAATCTGTTCTTGCGGCAAGACCTGCTACATCACCATTTAATGGGACATAACGATACTTGTCATTATAACGATCATACTGAAACTTATAACCAGAATCTAATATAGCATAAGAAGAACTTGGAAGTGCTGTTCTATATGTTATAATATCTGCTACTGGAGTCGCTGAAGAATCAGAAATATAAGAACCACCTGCTGCTTCTGGAGAGATAAAAGCTACTGAATCTTTTCTTACTTCTACAACGTTATTAATTACATAAGTTGCTGTTGCTGCTGTCGCTTTTCCTAAAAGGACTAACGATATGTCAAGCTGATCGTTTGCAAACAATGCATAACCTGTTTGAATGTTTCCTGCAGTTATACCTGCATAGTCATCAACACCACCAGTTAAAGAGGCATTTACTGCTGCGTTGATATCTTTGTAAGGTTGTGCTGCTGGAGCAGTACCCCAAGCAACTGCGTTAGCATTCGCTACGTTATTTACTTCTGCTGCTTGAGTAGGATGATCCATCCACCAAATGTATTTTGAATTTGAATTAATTACATCTCTGTAATAATTATTCGAACCATCTGATTTTTTAGCACCTACTGCTTTTGATACATATTCAAATTTTTCTAAAATTGTACCAGCTGTGCCAGTAAATAACCCATCTTCATCGATTACGATAATATGTAATTCGTCATTTGATACGTTATTTGATGTTGCCCAAGCTGATGTGTCTGGTGATCTATCAAAGCTAGTTTCATAAGTCCAACCTGTGAAAGTCGACTTATCTGCCATTGATACTTTTAATGAATTGCCCAATGAACCAGCCCATTTAGCTGCAAATTCACCAACAGTTCCTTGACCACCTGCATATGATGATAAGTATTGTTCTGCGTTTTTAATTTTAACTGCGGTACCAGAAACTACTGCATTTTTATCTACACTGCCACTTCCTCTTACTACGAATAAATTATTCGAGTATGATAAAAAGTTAGCTGCAGTAAAGAATGATTCAAAATTTGAATCATCTGGTTTACCGAATCTCTCTACTAATTCGTTTTCGGATGTAATTTGCACTGGATCTTCGATTGGTCCCCATGCGAATTTACCTACAAATGCACCTGCACTTGTGGCAACATTAGGAACTATGCTTGTGAAGTCCTTTTCTGTGACAATTACTCCTGGACTTAATTGGAATGCCATTTTGCTCTCTCCTCTTTAATTATTGACACGTTTCTTGACAAACGTGCTATTTCTCTTACCTATTTAGTTTTTTCAAAAATTCGAAGGGTTTTCTCGATCATTTCCATCATTTAAGAAGCCAAATGGAGTCAACTCTTCTTCAATCTCTTGTATTTGTTTTTTATATAACTCTTTTCTTATGTTTACATCAGTGATTTCTCTAAAATATACGTCACCAGTAAGCCAAGCAAAGAGTACACACGTCATCACTAAATCATCAGTATAGCCATCGTCAGCTGAAAAATAACCATTTTTGCTGATAAATGTAGTTAATTCGCTAATAATAGTTGAATCAAATATTAATAAACTATTATTCTCAATTAAATTCTTTAATATGCTACAACCTTTTCTTTTTACAGCTACATCAGTTGTAACACCTAGTGCACTTGATTTATCACCAAATCCACCAGTAATTCTTTGTCCTTCATTCTTATGTCTTGCAACAAAGATAATGTTCTCATATTCTAATTCACTATGTAATATATAGGGAACTGTTTCACCACTATTAATTTCAATCAACACAAAAGCTTTATTATAATCTCTTCCAACTTTATCTATAATACTTGGAATGAGTAATATGCTAATTGTATTAGAACGATATTTACCTACAACTTTATAAGGCATTTCTGTTATATCAAAAATGCTAAATGCTGTATAATCTCTTCCTGTTCCTTTACTCAAATCAACTACAATTACATACTTATGATTTGGTTCAGGCTTTTCTAATATATCTAAACCATCTTTAGAATATATAAATGGTTTAGGAGATAAATTTCTTAAAGTTTCACCATTAATAAGTGTAAGTGAACTTCCTAAAAATTCACAAAGTATTTCTTGATTAAATTTTATATCACCAAGTAATTTTCTTTGTGCTTCAGCCCAAGCTTTATCACGTCCTGGAATTTTATCGTAAGGAATAAAAAGATTTTTAAATCCATTTTTATTATTTACAGCATCATTCCAAAATTTCCAAAAGTGATTATATCCTAATGGAGTAGAACTTAATAATATTTTTGTAGTTTCTCCTGCCATAATAGTAGGATAAACTGAAGTAAAAAATTCTTCTGCGATTTGATTTGGTATAATTGCAGCTTCATCAATATATAACCAATTAACTGACTTACCACGTATCGCACTTGGCGTTGTAGCAGAAGTAAATACTTTGCTACCATTTTCTAATTCTATATCTCCTTTATTCCAAGTCACAACACCTTGTTGCAACCATAAAGGTAAATTTTCATACATTAATTGATAACGATCTAAAACTTCTCTTGCGGTACTTCCTTTATTTGCTAATATACCAACAGTGACGTTATCATTAAACAATGTATAATGAACAATACATGCAGCAGAAGTAATAGTTTTTCCTTGCTGTCTTCCTTCCATTAAAATCACTTTACGATTATTCATGATTGTTCTTACTTTTTCTTTTTGACAATCATATAAAGCGAAAGGAATTAATCCTAAATCTAATGAAACTATTTTACAATAATTTTCTATAAAGTAAATTGGGTCTTCTTTACATTTAAGAAATTCTTGTACTTCTTGTTTTGTAAATTTTACTTTTACGCCAACAGCTTTAAGTGCTGTGTTTGCATTATAAAAATTTGTAGGCATAAGCCCTAACCACCCCTTATTATATAACTACTATATTTCCTAACATATTCGCAGGTTCAGCTTGACTGCGATATTTAAATGTGTTTCCTGTAGCAGCAGACATCGGTATTGTAAATGTAATCGTTTGATTTTGGTCTGCTATATTTGGAGAAGCACCTTGTGATGAAATATAATCGTTTGCTGGAGCAACGTTAGAAGAATCAAGTATTTCTAAAATTTGTCCTGAACGTGTATTTGTAAATCTTATAGTTTCACCTCTTTGCGCAATAATGTCTGGGTCATTTGATCCAGCTACAGGCAATCCTGGACCAGTCACTAGATAATTACTAGTTGTAGCACCACCAAAAGAATATGTTCTATTTGTAATAATTGCACCAGTTGCTCCATTCACTGAAGAAATTGCAGCATCTAAAGTAATAGCTGAAGCAGTTGGATTTGATATTGACATACCAGTACCAGCAATAATCGCAATATCAGATAATGAAGCATTTGATCCTGTTAAACGAATTGTTCTTTGACCTGCTTGAATAGCTTCAGCACTTAAAGAAAAAGTGACAGGAGCTGGATTATTATTTGTAACAGTTATTGTACTTGCATCAGTACGAGTGATTGTAAGTCCAGCATTTGCTGATAAAATTGATACATCATCAGTTGTTGCATCTGATCCTGTTAATCTTACTTTTGCACCACTTGCTACTGTTTCAGCACTAATGGCATAAGTAGTATTTGTGTCTATATCTGTGTTTGGTACGAAATTAGTTCCATCAAATTTAAGTGTTGCGCCATTTGAAATAGCTGTTGATGGTATTGCAACACGCACAGTGCTTCCACCTAATGCGTTATATAATTCGTCAAAGTTAGAATTAATTTTTACACCACCATCACGTAAAGTATTACCTGTTCCGTCATTTGGTGTTAAACCAACTCCAATTATCTGTTTTGCCATATTTGTTTCCTATTATGTTATATCGTATTCGGAAGTTTTAAATATATCTTCCCATGTTTCACTCGTAATTCCACCTGTATTTAGGTTAGCTATTATCGTGTTTTGTCTATCTGGATTGCCAATATCAACAATCGTTTTAGATATAATTTTACCATCTGGGTTTGCATATCCAAAAAGATTAAGTTTTAATTGAAAACCTAATGTCCATGTCACAAACCTACGTGTCTCAAAAGTACCATCATATTCATCTACAAATGTAACACTATTTAAAATAATAGGAACATCAGTGACAATATCAAGAGGTGTTTTCATCGATTGAATACTCATCGTGAATTCTGGTGTAAAATAAGGTAGAATTTGTTCTACTATTTGTAAACCATCCTCTGTATTTTTAGATATACAATATAAATTTATATCTAAATTATATGGTACAGGAGCGAATACTCTATTTGCTGTATTTACTCCAGCTCCAAGTGTTTTATTCTTATCAATAGATGCCATACGTGAAACTTTTCTTGTCGCATCTAAATTCAACCCAGTCATTTCAAAAGAAAGACGAGGTAAAGTAGTCATCACTTGATTAGAAAGAGTAGGATCTTGTTCTATACGTTGTATCCATTTTTCTTTCGGAGCATAAGCAATTGGAATTAATAACGTTTGTTCTACTGTTCCGTTTGCTTTTTTTCTTTCAATTTTAAGATCTGAAAATATTTTTGCAAATCCTATAATACAATTTCGTATTGTTTCGTGATAATATGGTGGTTTATTTAACATGATTAAAATTCTCCAAATGGATTATTTTCAGACCATGCCACTTTATTATTATTCACATCTCTTTCAACTTTAACTGAGACGTTATCACCAAAGCCACCTTGTTTATCAATATTCATATTTAAAGTACAAGTAGCAACAGCTTGAATTCCTCCAGCTGGTGGTGCACTTATTGAAATTGTAGGTACACTCTTAAAACCATTTCCAACGTTTGTAATCGTAGCACTATTTATTTTACCATTTAATATAGTACAAGTAGCTGTAGCATTTGTAAGTGGATTTCCACCATTAAATGTTATTGTTGGTGCCACCAAATAACCTGCACCAAGATTCGTAAACGTAATAGAATTTACATACATTACTTCATTACGTGTAGGATCAGTATTGAATGTTTTTAATGGTTCAAATACATCAATTTCAGGTACACCTGTATCAATTTTTTCAGAAGAATATTGAAATAATTCAACTTGTAATTTATAAGTATAAAGTTTTCCTAATTGATAAAAAGGATCTTTATCTTTTACAAATCTTATTTCAAATAAACTTTTAGTTAAAGGGAAATAAATTAAATCTCCTTCAACTGGACGATTTGTTAAAATCGTATTACCATATTGACCAACTAATTGATTCCATCTTCTTCTTGCTACAACTAATGTAGCTGATGATTCAATCATTAAACCAAATTTGCTTACAAAAGAACCTGCTCCATCATAATCTTTTACATTTTCAAAATACATTTCAACTGGGTAAGCATGATTAAATGTACTTAATGTATCTTCACCAAGAATTTGATCTTTATTTACATATTTTCTTGGTATATAATATACAGTTTGAGCATAAATTCCTAAAGATTCTATAATTAAATCTTCTATTAGGTTTTGCTCATTAGCAGTTCCTTGTGTAAAATAAACATTTCTAGACATATGTTTATCCTACTGAAAATTCTAATGGTGCGTTCTTTCCAACTAATGTGTCTTCTAATTCTTTAATTTCTTCTTTTGCTTCAGCATATAGTTTATCACCATCAAGTGTCACACCTCCAGGAAGTTCTAATCCTGAAAATTTTTTTAAATTAGTTCCCCACTGTGCTTTAAAAAGAGCAGTGGTATAAGATTTCAACCATGGCTCATTATACATTTTAGTAAATGAAGCAGGATCTATTGCTTTATATCCATCATATATAATATAATCGCCAGCTTTTACAGCAGTTCCCCATTTAATATCTATATTTAATCTGTTTGTTAAACGATTAAAACGAAATAAAGGTTGACCATTTAATATTGTATCAAGTAATTGTAAATGATTCATTACTGTTGTAAAATAAACAATCGAAGTAGATGTTAAATCATACAAATCATTTAATCTTAATTGATATTGTAAATCAAATATATTTTTACTAGTTGATGACCCTGCATATATAGGGAACACCTTACTCACACCATAAACTATATCAGCAACAGGAATGTACTTATTGCTAATATCTTGATTTGTAATTAGATGTGAAACATAAGTACGTTCAGAACCATCCCAATGATTAATATTGAAATATTCTATTGCTTCATCTAGACGATCTTCTAATTGACCATCATCAACGTTAATTTCTACAACTGGTGCACCTAATTTTCTAAGTGCGTAATCTTTAAGTCCTTCTCTTGTAGAGACAGGCATAATTAACCTCCAAGGGCAATTGCAAATGCTGCAGCAGTGCCACTAGTTGCGGCAATCCCATTTGCCGCAGTTGCGACAGACACATTACTTCCTGCAGGATATCCTCCTCCTGAGTTTGTGTTGAATTGTAAATAACCATCTGCATGCATCATTATTTTCGTAGTTCCCATAATAATTGAATTCCCAGATAAATATAAATCTCTAAACTTAGCACCTGTTGCTCCTAAGTCCATTGTGCTATCAGCTGATGGTATAACTGAATTTCCTACAACAATTGTTCCAGTTCCTTTTGGTGTAATACTAATTCCAATATTTGTATCAGTACCTGTAGCAGAAATAGTAGGACGATTTGTTGTTGCAGCATTTGCAAGTGTTAATTGATTTACTGCTGAAGCTGTTGCTGTTAATGCTAATAAACTATTTCCATTTGTATCTAAAATATTAGTCCCAATTCTAGGAGATGTTAATGTTTTATTTGTTAATGTATCTGTAGTTGCTCTTCCAACTAATGTATCAGTAGAAGTTGGTAATGTTAAAGTTCCTGTGTTAGAAATGCTTGAAATAACAGGTGATGTTAATGTTTTATTCGTTAATGTTTCAGAACCATCTAAAGTTGCAAGAGTTCCAGTTGTTGGTAAAGTTATTGATGTGTTTGCAGTAGTTGTTAAACTAAGAGTATGTGCACCACTATGTGTGAAATTGCCACCAAGTGTAAGTGTTTTACCAGAGTTATTTACTCCAGTTCCACCATATTGACCAGCGATTACTGAACCTTGCCATGTTCCACTTGAAATTGTTCCTAATGTTGTAATTGTGTTTTGACCAGCATATGTTGAAGCAATATCAATACTGTTTGCATTTACAGTAATACGATCTGCAGTTCCAACTGCGTCAATTGTATTACCATCTTTTGTTAATCCATTTCCAGCTGTTATTTGACCAGCACCAGAAAATTGAGTAAACGAAATATCTGTAGTTCCGAATGTGACCATTGGAACTGTTTGTACAAATCCTTGACTTCCAAATTGTGTTCCGAATGATACGAATAAAAAGTCTCCACTCGCAACTTCTGAAACAGAATCAAAATCTGTCGCTCTTGTTAATATTGTTCTTGTTGCGTCAATAGTATAGATACCATTATGAGCAGCATTTGCTTGATTTTTAATTAAAAGTCTATCACCACTTACTACTGTGTATGATGTATCTAAAGTTGTTAAAGCATTTTGTAATGTTAATGTCGCACCAACTCCGTCTGTACCATTTTCATATGTGACAGTACCACTTGTTAAATTTGCAAGTGTATCTGTTGTTGCAGCTTTTACTGCAGCATGAACATGAAGACCTGCTTCAAGAGCATCAACATAAGATTTTGGAACAAGAGAATTAGCACCAAATCCTGCTCTTCCAGTATAACCAGAAGGAACATTTACAACTCCTGTTCCATTTGGTGATAATGCTATGCTAGAATTACTTGTAGTGTTAATAGTTGTTATAACTGGTGAAGTTAAAGTTTTATTTGTTAATGTTTCAGTACCACTAATTGTAACAAAATTATCATCTGATAAAGCTGTATTAAATTGAGCTGTAGTTCCAGTAATTGTATTATTAGCTAAATTGATTGATTTATTCGTTAATGTATCTGTAGTTGCACGACCAACTAAAGTGTCAGTTGCTGATGGTACTGTGATAGTATTCGTTGTTGAAATCGAAATTGCAACAATATTCAGTTGTGCTCCTGTTGCTCCTGTCACTGGAATATTCAGTTGTGCTCCAAAAAAACTTGAACTTCCACTTTGTGTTAAGGTAGCTGTCGTGCTATTATTATATGTGACAACGAACACAGTTCCTGCTGTAGTGGCAGCAAGATAATTAGAAAAATTTGGTTCAGCAAGATTTGTGTTTATGCTAATTTGATTTTGTTCTGGTTCTACGTAGAAGGAGTTAGATGTCCAATCTCCTCCAGCTGAACTATAATTTACTGTTGTAGCTGATACAATCGAACTAATTCTAGGAGATGTTAATGTCTTATTTGTTAATGTTTCTGTTCCAGTTAATGAAACGAAATTATCATCTGATAATGCAGTATTGAATTCTGCTAATGTACCAGTAATGGTATTAGTAGTTAATGAAACTGATTTATTTGTTAAAGTATCTGTTGTAGCTTTACCAACTAATGTATCAGTTGCAGCTGGAAGTGTTAAAGTTCCTGAAGCAGTAGCTGAAGGAGTAAGTGTAGTTGTTCCAGATGTTGATCCATTTAAGTATAAATTTTTTCCTGAAGCAAGTGCTAAATGTTCTGATGAAGTAAATGCATCTGTAGCATCTACCCAATTAAATGTTTTATCTGTTGCACCTTTAATTGTAATACCAGCACCATCGGCTGTAATATCTGTAGGAGAAGCAACTGAAGCTAATTCTATATTTTTATCATCTACAGTTAAAGTTGTAGAATTAACAGTTGTCGTTGTACCATTTACAGTTAAATTTCCTGTGACTGTTAAATTATTATTTACTGTTGTTGTACCAGAATTAGCACCAAGATTTAAAGATGTAGCAGCACCACCCATGTTTAGAGTAGTTGCTGTTGTATTTAATAAATTAAATGTAGTTTGGTTAGTAGTTAAATCACCACCTTTGACTTGAACATCACCATCAACTGTTAAATCTGCTTTAATAGTAGTAGTTCCACTATTTGAACCAATTGCAGTTGCTGTAGAAGAACCACCTATGTTTAGAGTAGTTGCTGTTGTATTTAATAAATTGAAAGTTGTTTGAGAAGTTGTTAGATCGCCACCATTAATAGCTACATCACCACCGATTGTAGCATCACTTGTTGTAGTTAATAAAACTGATCTAACATCTGACCATTTTTTAGCTGAACTACCTAATGCGTATGTGTTATCAGTATTTGGTAATATATTTGAATTTACATCTGCGCCAAATACAACATTATCAGTGTCAGCATCACCCATAGTGATAGTGCCACCATTAAATGTAGTTGTACCAGTGACAGTTAAATTACCACCTACAGATACGTCACCTGATGTATTTAAAGAAGTGAATGTTGGAGTTGCTGAAGCGAATACGTTTGACATATCAGCACGAAGTAATTCAAGACCACCTGCTGTTGATCCGTCATGTACGACTGCTGTTTTCTTTGATGTATTAATTGTGACTTCACCAACTACACCTGTGAAAGATGAGTGTTGAGCTGTTGTTCCTCTTCGTAATTGTAATTGTGTTGGCATTTTATACTAATCCTTCGTTGTCAATAATTCTTAATCCCTCTGTTGCCATATTGTCATAAGTAAATAAAACTACTTGACCAAAGGCATCACTTGTTGGGTCAGTTATATTACCATAATCAGCTAAAGGGAATGCACCAAATTTAATTGCAAACGCTAATTGATTAAATAGATCGTCATCTTGTCCTTCTTGACCACCTGCTGTAGCACCAGCACTAAAATATGCTATTTGTCCTGCAGCATTCTTATAATACAATCTTCCGTCTGCGTAATTTAACGCAACTTCTTTATAACTTAAATCATTAACTGATGGCGCAAGATTCGGTACTGCTGAACCTTTTAATTTAATTATTGTCGCCATCAGTTATTTCCTATTTTTTCTTTTTTTTATTTTGATTTTGTTTATTCTTCATCTTCCTCAAAGCTATCAGAGTCCGAATCTTCATCCCAGTCGGTATCTTCTTCTGAGTCATCTTCGTCCTCCTCTTCGCAACATTCGTGATTTTCAAGTTCTTCAACTTTATCACGAAGAGTCATCAAATCTTCTTCAATTCTATCAATAATATCTGAAACAGTTTGTTTTTTCTTCTTAGCCATACTTGTCTCCTATTTGTTAGTAGATTATATAATCTAAGATATTATATCAATTATGCGTATGATCCTCCGTCCACATCACCATACACTAAAGTCGTTCCATTTGATTGTAATACTTTTCCAATTGTACCAATTGATAATTTATTTAGAGCATTTGCTGCAGCACCAACTAATATGTCGCCTACTGAATATGATGAATTTCCTGTACCACCATAAACTGTACCAACTGTACTACCTTGCCATGTTCCACTTGAAATTGTTCCTAATGTTGTGATTGAATTTTGTCCAACATAAGTTGAAGCAATATCAATTGAATCTGCACCAACTGAAATACGATCAGATGTTCCACCTACTGCTAAAACACCATTACTAAATGTTAATCCGTTTCCTGCAGTTGTAGATTTTAATCCTAATTCGTCAGAAACTATTTCTAAACCACCATTTGTTTGTAAAACGATATCAAATGTTGTTCCTGTTAATGCTAATCCTTGACCAGCTGTATAAGTTCCTGCTCCAGAAAATTGTTCAAATACAATATTCGTAGAACCAAATGTGACCATCTGAATTGTTTGTACCCAACCAGTTTTTCCATTTGTTGTACCATATGCTACAAATAAAAAGTCTCCACTCGCAACTTCAGATATTGTATTAAAGTCAGAAGCACGTGTAAGTACTGTTGAAGATGTACGAACATAGATACCATTATGAGCAGCATTCGCTTGGTTTTTAACCAATATACGATCGCCATTTACTAATGAGTATCCATCTAATATACTAATTCCTGTCGAAAGAGTAATTGTTGCTCCATCACCATTTGTTCCATTATCGTAAGTTGCTGTTCCACCAGAATGTGTTTCAAGTGTAGTTGTTGTAGCAGCTTTTACTGATGCATGAACGTGAAGTCCTTCAGCAACTGCATCTACGTATGCTTTATTCGCAGCATCTTGTGCATTTACTGGTGCATCAATGTTTTCAATTCTTCTAAAGTTTGCAGAAATATGACCTGTTCCATTCGGAGCAAGTGTAATTCCACCATTTACATCTGTAGCACTAATTGTGTTTCCATCAATTCTTATGTTATCAACATCTAATTGTAGAACACCAGCTAATGTGTTTGTAGTTGAACCATTTGTTAAAACTGTAGAACCTAATGTAATATTTTTTGTAGAAACTGCGCCAGAACTAACTGTAAAATTGTCAGTATTGAAAGAAGCCACACCCTTGTTAGATGTAGAAGCATCTTCAGCTGCAATTGTTAATACATTATTTGTGACAGTAGTATCAATTCCTTCACCACCACTAAACGTTAATGTATCTGTTAAATGAGCAATCGCATCTGTTCCTGTATCACCTGCAATATTTAATGTAGTTGAAATATTTTCTGTTCCAGCAGCAGTTAATTGTCCTTGTGCATTTACAGTAAATGTAGGGATTGCTGTAGTTGAACCATAAGAACCAGCAGTGACAGTTGTATTTGTAATATTGATTGTAGAACTATTTCCTACATCACTATTTGTAACAGTAATACCAGTTCCTGAAGTGACTGCACCACCAACTGTGTCGTAAATAAATTCAGCAAGAGATGTACTTGAATCTGTGTGAATATTTCCGATAATTGTTTTTCCAGTTCCATTTGGAGTAATTGAAATATCTCCATTAGTATTATCAGCAATTGTGATTGAACTAGAATTTGTTCCTGAATTTGTATTTAAAATTAAATCACCAGAACCATTTGTTGTAATTGTAGCGTCTGCATTTATATCACCAATTCTTACTGTATCTGTATTAAGATTAACATTACCTGTTCCATTTGGTTCAATAGTAATGTCTCCATTTGAATTTGTAGATGATAATGTATTTGTATCTAATCTTAAATTGTCAATATTAATAACACCACCAACATTTAAATTTTCAGCAATACCAACACCACCATCAACAACTAATGCTCCAGTTGTAATTGATGTTGAAGTTAAAGTTGAATTAATATTTGTTGTTAAAATTGTGCTTGCAACATCTAAACTGTCAGTATCAAGAGACATTCTCTCAGCACCATCAGTGACAAAAGAAAGTGTGTCATTTGAAGCTCCTGGAGTACTCTCAGCTGAAATGTATGTTAAACCATCAACTGATTTTACACCACCAAGTGATCCCCAAGTTGATCCTGAATATCCCTCAAAAGCAGATGTGTCTGTATTATAACGTATTGCACCTTGTATAGCTGGTGCTCTTTGACCTGTAGTACCAACTGGAATTACAACTCCATTTGTACCAAGAATAGATACATAACCAGTTCCATTTGGATCAAGTACAATATTTCCATTGGCATCTGTAGAAGATATTGTATTTCCATTTAGATCTAGATTATCTACTTTTAAGTTATCAATTGTGCTGTTTGCATCTGTAATAATTGCTGAAGATGCAGTTAGTGTACCACGAGTGTGGTCTAATAAATCTGTAAAATACTTTCCACCTATAACTAAGTGACTCGCAGCATTTCCGTTTGTTTCTGTACCAAGTCCTAGATAGAGACGATCACCACCATTGGAGTCGTTATTTGTAAGACCTGAATATGCAAGTTCTCCTGCTGCAAGTGTTGCGGGATTACCTGCTGTCGTCGAACGTTTAATTCTTATAATTGATGCCATTTTTTTCTCCTATTAAAATTCCCCACTGTCTACTGTTTGTAGATTTAATGTTTTAGTTGCTGTCCATTTCGAAGTATTTGTTTTATAAACTAATAATGAACCATTATTTAATCCCTCTGATACTATATCAACTTGCACGTTTTCAGAAAGTGGTACTGCAGCACCACTCGTTCCTTGAATTCCTATTGTTGTAATTGTTGAACCACCACCATCTGTTGTAGTTGAAGTTGTCAGAGTAGTATTACTCGGACTAATCGTACTACCTTGTGAGTCTACATTTACTGTTAATGTATCAGCCATTTATCTTGTGACCTCTGGTGTTATTGTTATAATTCCTTCAACTAATCTACTTTTTAAGCTGAATGAATCTGTCAATTCAACATCATACACATATCTTCCAGCTTTCATCGCTGACGAAGTTGCATTTCCTAATGCAAGTTTAATTTTTCCACTTGTATTTGGAGCAACAAATGTAGTAGTTATAGCAGTATAAGACGTTGAACCATAACCTTTTCGCATTTGCCCAGAAACTGTACAATTTGTAAAATCTCTTGGTGTTCCATCAGTATTATTGAATGTTAAAATAGCAGACCAATCTGATCCTTGATCTATAAAAAAATCTGTTATTTGTGCCATTTCTTATACCTATTTATTAAAACTAAAAATTAAAAAGCATTAATTTTATACTCAAACCAACCAAAATCTGTACCACCAATTACTCCTAAAAACACAAACCAACGTGTTTTTCTATCATTTTCTGTAAATGCTGACTGTCCTGTCATAGTAATAGTTGCAGTAGCACTATTTTGTACTGTTATAGTGCCTTGTCCTGTTGAAAGATTTTGATTATTTGTATTAATAGTCACAGTGATTGCACCAACAGTTGATCCTGCTGGTCTATTTAACCAAAACATATCTCCAATCGCAGGAGAAGCTGGTAATGTTAAACTATAATTAAGATCATTCCCTAAAATAAAAAATTTACCAACACCATAAGTAAGTGTTGTTGAACCAACTGCTGGAACTATAACATCACTAGGAAATTTACCTCTTAATGAAGATGAAAGTTTATCAGCACTGATTGAATTGTCAGGGATTGTATTTTGAAGATATTGTGTTGAAAGATAAATTGCAAATAGACTAACACCTGCTAAAATGGGAGCACCTGCTATAGAAATAGCACTACCCCCATTTATAATTGTGTAATCTGTACTTGGTTTTTGAATTAAGCCATTCTTAATTAAAAGAATGCTTCCTGCTGAACCAATTGGAAAATCTAAAGCAAATGTTGTCGAACTTCCATTCGGAGCAAACACTTGTATTTCAGAATTACCATGTATTGGATCTCTACCCAAGTAAGCCATAGGATTGTTTCTTTCCTTTTAAGCTTGAGATTCAGACCAAGATAATTTTCCTGTCACGATTAATGGTGAAGCTTGTGTAATCGTTGAAGTATCCGTAGGTTGAATCGCAATAGTTAATAAGTCAGGACCATTAGGATAAACTGAGTCACCACCTAAAATCGAATTACCCATATCAATTAACCCACTAAGTACAAAGTTAGTTGAACCAGCTGAAGCTTGAGATGAGAAAATAACAGTTCCATCTTTAATAATGTCACCTGTATCATGAGATATTGCGTTAGATAAAGATGGAGATTGAGTTTTTTCAAAAGTCAATTTAGATGGGTTTCCATTTAGAATGAAAAACACGTTCAATGATTTATTCGTAGTGACAGCACCTGAGTCTAATTTCATTTGCATACGATTTATAATTTCTCGTTCACCTACTGCACCAGTTATACCAGAGTCAACTGCAGGTGCTAAACGAATCGAAATAAGAGGAATAGGACGTGTTAAGTCAACTGCTCCATTTCCGAATGCGTTTTCACCAATTGTAAAGCTTGTGCTAGTTGGTATTTCTGGATTGTTTGGAACTGATGTTGTTGCAGGGAAAGAAGTAAATATACGTGAACTTGCTCCAGCTTTTTGAACCTGAGAAACATAAGTACCATCTGGTATATTACCAGTCGCATCTTTAATTAATTGTCCCACAATCGCTTTATTAGCATCTGCTTCAGCACATTGGAAAGAATACACAAACACACGACGTGAGTTTAATGTAATTTCATTGAATTGACTTGCTGCTGATGATGTTACAGTTTGAGTTAATCCAAGTGCGAACACGAAAGGTTTTGACTGTGCTGTAAATAAGTAAGCATCGTCATCATCAAACGTACCATCCATAATAACAGATGTACCAAAGTGGAATAATGTAGGAGCTGATGTCGGAGCATCTCCGTTTTCAATTTCATATCTTGCAGGTAAGTTTCCTGAACGTAAATATGACTCATTTAATTTGTTATTGTGTATAAATTCATGGTGGTAATGAATATGACCTTTGGCGTCTTTTGTACCAAATCTTATTTTACCAGCACCATACCAAGAATAGTCAGCATAACACATTTGAATTTTATGAATATCAAAAATATATCCATTCGGACCAGTTCCGTCACATGGATCAATATTCCAATTAGCTTGTTCTACTTTTACATCTTCGCGAATTGTCGCTTTGATTCCAGTAGCTGTAATTCCACGATAAGGAGGTTGAACAACCATACGAGAATCAGAGTCAATTGCGATAACACGATATATTTGACCTCTTATCTGTACATGATCTCCAACAACTAATTGTGTTTGGAATGAAGTATTATTACCAGTTATCACTTGAGAATTTTTAGTCGCAGCAACGTTTCCTGATAATTGAAGTGTGCTAGATCTTCTTACAACATATAGTTTTTGACCATCATATTCAAAGAAGAAACCATTCGCATCATCAAACATACCTGCACGAATAGCTGATTGAGACCAAGAATCTCTACCATATTCTGGGAATCCTGCAGCACTTTGTTGTTGTGGTATAGCACCAACAAGATATGTAAATGTGTTTATATCTTGTACTGAATGAACTGGGAATGTTCCGTTATAAACGTTATTTCCAGTTGTCACAATAGCTTTATCTATAATTACTACGTTTCCTACAGATAAATTATGTGGTTCTTGACATGTTGCTCTTATAGCATTTGGAGTAGCACCACCAATGTTTATATACTCAAGCTTTTGTAAAGTTTTCAAAGGCGAAAAGTTAATCGCAAATGAGTTTTGAATACCTTTACCAGATTGATATCTAAAGTATTTACGTGATTGACGAACAATCTTACTGTTTGGTGAAGTTCCTGCTGTTATATCAATACCTCCGTCAAATGATTTATGTAAAGAGAAACCATCTGGACGTAAATTTACAGAACTAATTGTAGCATAGTTTGCAGTCGTAAATGTAGATGGGAATCCTGCAAGTGCTGGATCTATCGACATTTCTGTGTCAGAAACAACACGATCAATAATAAATTCATAAAGTCTAGCTCCAATATAAATGAAAATTGAATCAAATCTTTTGAATTTGCTTAAGAATCTTGTACCAGAACCAATAATTGTTCTTGCATTTTGTGTTCCACTTACTGATCCTGTTTGTTTAGTTGTTTTCAAAACGTTTGTTGTTTGAATAGACTGAGTTTGAGCAGTTCCTGTTGGTGTTAATTGTAACACTTGTCCACCAATCGCTGAAACATAAGAGTTAGCTAAAGAAATTGCTATCTCAGATACAGGGATTGCGTAAAGATAAGTGTTATCTACTCCAGCAGCTGCAACTATATCAGTGTTTCCTGCTCCTGGAACGTATGATACTAATTCTCCTGGATAGAAGTTTGTAGGATTGTAAGGAGTACTTAGTGTTCCTAAAACAATTGTATCATTTGTTGAATTGACAGCACCACTATTCGCATCAGAACGAGAATCAAAAGAATATGTTCTTGCTGGAATTTTAAATGGAGCATTTACTGTAAATGACTCAGAAGTTGGTGTAGTAGCTATTGTATAGATACCATCATACGCACCATCTTGAGAAAGAACATTAAATGTTTGAACACCTGAACCTGATGAAGTAAGAAGAATTGTTCCTACTGTAGCTGATACAACAAGTCTAAGTTCCCACCAGTTTGTCATTCCTGGAACAGCAGCGTTTACACCTGATGTTGGAGAAACAGTCACAGTCACACCAACTGGAGAACCAGTTAAGAATGATGAAACATCTTTTGGAATCCATGTTGGTTCATTTTGGAAAATGCTTGAATCTTGTCCGTTCACTGCACCAATGTTATATACTATATTATCAGCAAATCTTGTTCTTAAGAAACGATTTGATGTTGATAATCTTCCTCTATGTTGTATCATTGTCACAGTACATTGAGTCGGTGCTGTTCCTAATGGAGTTTCAATGTTTACAGTAAACACTTGGTTTAATGCAGTGCTTGTACTTCCAAAAGATGCAGTTGTAGCAGTACCAGAACCACTAGTATTCGCAGCTTTAATTATTAAACGAGAATCGTTTACGAATTGAAGAGAATAGTTTGTGCCACTTGTTAATCCACCAATCGGTGTTCCTGCAGTTGTATAAGTTGCAGTTGTTTGTCCTGATATTTTGTGGTTTTGAATATAAACTGTATTATAAAGAGTGTTTACTCTGTTATTTGCAACACTGAAAGCTGCTGGGAAAGAAGCTATATCATTTGTAAATGGTGTAGTTTTAGATGTAAATCTTAAATAGTTTGCGTTTACAACGTTTGCAGTCACAGAAAATTCAGAAACAGTATAAGGAACAACTGTTGCTGAAGAGTTTACGAATGCGAATCTATTTGTTGTAGAATATCCAGCACCAGTAATTGAAATTGTACAAGTTTCATTATTTGTGATTCCATGACTTGGAATATAAAATGTATTTTTTAAAGCAGTTAAATCATCAGCGAAACTGTAATATATTTCAGAGCCAGCAGCATAATCTGAATTTCCAGTTTCTGGATAATTAACAATAAAACTTCCAAGTGTAGTTGTATCACTGACTTGATAATTGTATGGAGGATTTGAAGTTCCATATCTTCCATTATTTCTTGTATTTGCTTGGAATGTAAAACCATCTGATGAACCATTTGTAGAAGATCCATTCGGAACTCGACCTTGGAATCCTATAATTCTATTTCCTGCACGTGATCCTTTTCCAAATTGTCCTCCAGCTAAATCTGCTCCTGAATGTGCTGTATTTAAAGAAGTTGGTACGTGATCTATTACTATATAATAAATGTGACGATAGTTTGAAGTAGGATTACCAAATTTATCTCTGTTAATCGCACCAAATTGATATTGAATATCTATGAAATAACTTCCACCTGAAACATAAAAACATCTTGTTACATCTGTATTAGGGAATTCATTTCCAGGAGATGCACCTTTAGCACCAAGAGAATAACTAATATTACCACTACCAAGATTTAAATAATTTCTTGCTATGTAAGTGATATTAATTGGACTTCCTGCAGTGTTTGCACCTTCAAAATATAATTGATTAATTATTCCTCGAGTTGGAACACGAGATGCTCCCATTATAGATTGTACGTTCCATGTAAATGAGTTTGTGTTTGTATTATTGATATAACCTACATCATAATTTCCTGTAGCACCTGTAGTCACGTTTCTTGAGAAGAAAGCAGTATATCTTGTAGAATCACTTCTACCCTCAACCTTATAAACTAATTGTAATCTAGGATAACCTCTTGTTGTAGATATTGCTGTAAGATTTACAAAACTTGCAAGTGTACCATAATCAGTTGCTAATTTAATTGTGTTAGCGTCTACGATAGAAGCATAATAAACTGTTCCATCAGTCATTCCACCATTTGTTGTAGCAGTTGTGTCGTCGCCACGAACTGGATCGTTAAAAAGTAATGCTGCATTCGCAGTTAATCCGTGGCTATTCCAAGTGATTTCATCTGCAGCTGCGTTAATATCTGAAGTTTGTAAATATTTACCATAAGTAGTTTGCCAATCCCATGTAACAACTGGACGATCGTATTGAAGATCTGCTGATCCAGTAGAAGAAGTTCCATCTACGTTGTTTGTAATAGTAATAGTTGGAGATGAATCTATGTAAGGACGACCATCTGGTGCAGTTAATGTTGGATCTGTGATAGTTAATTCTTTAGGACCAATTGTTTGTCTTAAATAAATTTTTGTTCCAATTTTAAGACCATGTGGCTCTAGTGTTCTTACAGATAGTGTTGAAGGACTTGCGCCATTTGTTTGAATAGGAGCAACTGGATTATCTGATGCATCTCTTGCATTTAAATCTAAAATTAAATTTGATCCTTCAAAGAATTTAGCAGGAATAACTGAAGTATATGAACCAGCAACGTTTTCTGTTGCAATTGCAGTTTGATCTATTTCGTAGAAAAATTCTGTTGAATTAACAACACCTGTGACTAAGAATGCTCCTTCGCAAGTGATATTGCTAACACCTGTGACTTGAATAGCATTTCCTACTATTTGATTGTGAGGAAGTGTAAATACACATCTTACTTGTTTTGAATTTGTTGTTGTATTAATTGAAACTAATCCTTCAAGAGTCAAATCTCCTGAAGATGAATAAATTGTAGGAATATTTAAAACTGTTTGAAGTGTTTCCCATTTTGTTGACTGAGAACCATATTCAAAGTCTGTATCGATTAAGTTTTCTGGATTTGATACACGTAATTTGTTCACTGGATCGATCATGGCTTCTTCGAATCCAACTCTTGAGAACTCTTCTTCTATAAAAATTTGTAATTTAGAATCAGCTGTAATAGGACCAGCAGCTGCAGTTGCAAAATTTACAGCAAGAACTAATCTAGTTTGATTTAATGCTGGTATGTATGCGCATGAAGTTGCACCTAAAGTGCTATCTGCAAAGTTATAAACAATTTTATTTGCGCCAGCTGTGACGTTTGTGATTAATAAAAGTCTTTCGATTGGTATATTACCATCGAGTAATACTGCATTTTGAGCTACATCAATATCAGATGCTAAGAAGAGTTTTTTTGCCATTGCGTGTTTCCTTTAGGATTTAATTATCAGTTATTACATATCGTGGGTTTAAATTATCACTCTTATTGTATATACCAATAGGTGCTATAATTAAGTACATACCTTTTCCAGTAAAGGTTATATTCTTATCATAGATGTCCAAACCAATAGGACGATATTTTTCAATTGTTTTACCATCTATATTTATATTATCATCTAATGAGATAAATCTATAAAAAGATGTATTTTTGTTTATTTTAAAAATTTCTGGTGTATTATTCAATATATTTGAATAACCATCCCATATTACTTTATCGAGTGGATCTGAAACACAATAAAATATACTTTTTTCAGATACAGTCTTTAATCTTACGTGAGATTTACTCGCTGTTTTGAGTATTTCTTCATCTGAAGGAAGTGAATTACCGAAATAATCTTTTCGATCACCATATCCTTTCATAATATTAGAATAATGGAATCTAAAGTTTGGTCCCATTACTCCTAAATCTTGTTTTGTGTCCCAATCACGAATTGAAACTAATCCCTCTTTTAAAACTGTGAGAGTACATAGTTCTATGTTTGGAATACCAATCCATCCTTCTTTATCTTTAAAACCTGTTGCTTTTTGAAGGACTAAATTATCTTTACGATTACTAAAAACTATTTCCCAATCCCATTCATCACTCGATTTAAATCTCATAATATGAAAATAATTGGTTATCCACCAAGAGCGATTGACATTGCCATTGAAATTTCACTTGGATCAACAGTTTGCCATTTTGCTCCATTATAAAGTTCGTATTTGCCCACAGTGGTATTAAATCTCATATCTCCTGTAGTTGGAGTATTCGAACGATTATCGCTTGTATCTGCTACTAAGCCTGTACCTTTTCCTCTAAATTTAAGGTCGTCTTGAATCGAGTTCGAAAGAATTTTGCTAATAGGCATTTTACTTCCCTTATTTAGTATTTTTATACGTTTGCCATATACGTTAAATTAATTAATAACGTACTTGTACCTGTTAAATTTGCAACTGTTGCATCAGTTGAACCATCAGTAGTAATTTGCAACGTTAATGTATTTGGTATTGTAGTGACATATGGATTTGTCATACCAGTGGTATTTGTAGTTAAAATAGGCGAATATTCATCTATTATATTACCACTATTATTTATTAGAAATGGTAAGCTACCAATCTTAATAGAACCAGAATTTCCTACTCCTAACGAAGATATAACCATACGAATACTTATATGAACTAATCTTCCAATTTTAATAAATTTTCCTGCTGTTGTTGAAAGCACTATTGGTGTTCCACCAATCGTAGCTGGAACAAGTGTAGGTGAAAAGTCACCCTCTCTATATTCATCAAGTGTATTTGCGTCTACACTTGGATTTGCCGATCCAGGAAATACTATATTTCCATTAGTATTAATTACGCCATTAAAAGTGACTGCAGAAGAATATGATTGAGTACTACCAGATGTTGGATTATGTGGTGTATATCCAATATTTGCAATCGCTGCACCAGCAGCAAGTTTTGAACTTGTAATTGTTGAATTAGCTATTTTAGTTCCAGTTATTGTTAAATCTTGAAGAGCAGACGCAGTTATAGAACCATCTGTAAAAGAATTTCTTGAAACTGTGCTAAATCCTAAATGAAGTACATTTACATTTACTCCAGCATTTAATGGAGATTGAGTCACTAACTCATTCCCATTTTGTAAAGTGTATCCTGTTGTGTCAGTTTGTACTACTCCATTCAGAGTCACTAAAATACTCTGAACACTTACAGGCACTTTTGATAATGTAAATGTTTGTTGACCTTGTGTAGCTGTAAATTTATCAACTGTAAAAGTTTTTAAATTATCTGATAAAGCTAAATCTGTGACACTTCCAGCTGTAGGATTTATTT